>Ga0315534_1001294_pt1 | contig 17264 bp, 23 predicted proteins | sample SalMarSW160240MG_FD_203094 | JGI IMG/M metagenome (GOLD analysis project Ga0315534, IMG submission 203094) | Salt marsh sediment microbial communities from the Plum Island Ecosystem LTER, Massachusetts, United States - Salt Marsh Sediment SW1602-40 ... | reverse complement strand
GAACGCTCCGGAGCGATTGGTCCACGACGACCACCCAACGCCCGGGGTGAAGGTTGCGGTGTATCCGTCGGAGGACACCAGCAGAAACGCCGAGTCGTCGCCGGTATAGCAGACGTCGAAGCGATCCGCCGATGCGTGACCCCCGCCGCTCGTGTACCAAACGCGCAGCGTCGGACTGTAGGTGATGGAGATGTGCCCGCTGGTTTGTACGTTGTAGAAAACGTACTGCCCTACGGCCTTGGGGTAGGGGTTCTGTGTGCCGCAGTTGACCCGGTACGGCAAGGCCGCGGCGACGGCCTTTCCCTCGACCAAGGTGATGGGCTGTAGCACGAGCCAGTAGGTCGTGCCGTCGTACTCCGCCGTTGCCATGACGTAGAGACCTGCCACCGACGTTGTCGCGATTTGGCAGGCTGGCACGTGGCGGTACACGTGCACGGGCAGTTCCGTCGAACGCGGCGCCTCAACCGGAAGCACCTTCCGATCGGCAAAGAAGTCCGTCAGTTGCAATTTGACCCAGTTCCCGTTTGCGTCGAGGGTCGCAAACTGCAGGTACGCGTACCAGAAGAAGGCCACCCACTTGTTGTGGGCTACGATGACGTGCTCGTCATATGCGAAGGCTTCTCCGTCGGGGTCGGTGAACCAATCGACGCTCCACGCCGCGGTACGTACGATGCGACCGGCGCGGTCAAGCCTGCAGTTCAGCATGTTGCGCACCTGCCCCGGGGGCGCAACGGAACCGTCAGCCTGATCGGCTCCTGACTGCTGAAATGCGTATTGGCGCAGGGTCATGTCCTACGGATCCATCCTGTCTCTGGTGCGCCGAGTGAGACGCACCAGAACGAGTCAAGCTGAGTCGTGGTGAACGCTGCCGTGCCGCCCTCGATCGTTCCGGCGCGTGGCCTCACGATCATGTTGTTGCTACCCATGTTCACGAGCAGGATCTGCGCTCCGGCGTTCTTGGGCGTCGCTTCTGGAAGCCACACGGTGATATAGTGGTCGTTGGTATCGACGAGGAGAATGTCTCCTGGCCTAGCATCGGCCTCGGTATCGTTGCGGTTCGTGCGCCGTTTCCGATGCGGAACGCTGTCAGTGACGTCAATGCGTCCCAGCTCTGCGCGTACGATGGCCTCCCACCGCTGCAGCTGCTCGAGCAGTGCCTCAAGCCGGAATGGGCCAAAGCGTTTCACTGCTCGCTGCCCCTCCAAGCGATGTCCCTGCGCACCTTGCGGCGTTGGCGCGGGCTCTTGGTTCGAAGCGCCCTGTGCACGTTGACGATCTCGACGAACAGCCGCACGCTTTCCCGAGCGTGCAAAGCCACGCGGTCCGGATCGCCCTCGCGTGTGAAGCACTTTCGCAACACGTCCTGGATCACCCAGTCCCACCCCGGGATGTCCGTTGACACGTTCGCGTCGACGTCGTCGTACTCGTACTCGGGCCACTCCGCCAGGTAGAGCAGCTCGAACTTGTAGCTCTGGTCCGTCGCCGGCAAGGCAATGACCAACAGCCGCGCGACGTCGCCCGACCCGCTTTCGGCATCCTGACCGATGACGCAGAATGCCTCTGGCTCGCCGACGGGTCGGTCCTGCCAGTCGCACATGTCGTCGAGCGTCACCTCGTCCAACGGCTTCCACTTGCTTCCGACCAGGACGTTGATCCGCTTGATCGCTGCCAGAGCCTTGCCCGCGGGCCACCCTGCGGACGGAATGATGATCGTGCCGCAGTAGTCCGACGAGGCGCCACCGGCCACGGTGAACGTTGCGCGCGCGATGAAGGCAGCCGACCCAGCTGCGAACAGCTTGGCTCTCAGGTCTCGCCATGATGCGTTGATCTCGATCGCCAGCGTCGCGTCGGGATGCGTGGTGGTCTCACCGGCCAGATCTCCCAGGTAGCGGATCCGGTCGATGGCCTGCTGGTAGGTGTAGACGCCCATGGGTCATCCTATCGATCGCACGGCCCTGAGCAGAGCGCGTGCTGCGGTATCGTCATCTTCTGCCGAGCGCATCTCTGAAACGGCCTCCACCAGACCAACGGGAAGCTCCTCCTCATCATCGGGAGCGGGGGAGGAAGCAGGCATGGGGACGTTGCCGAGGAGCGGCTCCCCGCGGTCTGGTTTCGGCGAGCTCATTGACCCGCGAGTCCGTAGGACAGTTGAACGTGGACCTTGTCGCCGGTGGCCGGATCGGTCGGATCGATCGAGTCCACACCGTCGTAGGTGCCGGTGGTGAACGCCAGCGTCCCGGCGGCTGCATCGAGCGTGACCTCGCGCACCTGCTCGACGGTGCCCGCCGGGCTCTCGATGCCGAAGTAGCAGCGCACGAGCGAGGTGTCCCCGATGGGTAGCCCGGTGAGAGAAGTGACGCCGCTGGCCAGCGCCGCCGCGACGCCAGGAGCATCGGAGACGACCGCTGGGGTCGCGGTGGAGTTGTAGGTGATGCTGATCTCGACGAACCGCTTCGTGCGGACGGCCGAGAGCTTGTTGCGGTGACCTTCTGCAAGGTCGAATGCATTGATGGTCATGGTTGGTGTCGGTCCTTGTGCTGCAGATGAAGTCTTTGGGCTTGGGGGAGGGGCCCGAGACACGCCCGGGCCCCTTCGGGTGTCGTGAACGGGATCAGGTCGCGAGCGGGAAGTAGCAGTTCGCTCCGGGCAATCGGCACCCGAGGGCACCGATGCCGTCGTCTCGCATCTCGAACGCGTCCGCCGTGGCCACGCGCTGCCACTTCATTCCGTCCTCGCTGATGGTCGCAGGGTACGGACCGGCGCTCTTGAAGTCCCAGCTGTTCTTCGTGAGCAGCCAGGCGTCGCCGTCCTGGATTTTCGGCGCGGCCGAGACCATGAGCTTCCCGGACGGGGTTACGAGCGAGATGCTCATCCCGCCGTAGTTGAGATCCTGCTCCATTGAGATCATGTTCACGCTCTGCAGCGCGTCATGCAGTTCGCGCCAGTGGCGGTCGTTGGTCCAGAACCGTCGCTCGCCACCGATGTCACGCCAGTAGCCGACCCGGTTGAGGTAGTCAGCCGCCTTCATGAACCTTTGAACGATCGAGAGGCCCGACACGTCTGCGGCCAGCAACCGGCAACCGGAAAGCGCCACGATGGACGCGGTACGGTCGACTCCGTTGAACGCAGTGGAGTCCGGGTCTGTCTTTGGCACCCAGTCCGCGATCCCGTCACAGATCTTGTACGGTGTCGTGGTGCCGCCGAAGTCCCCGTAGTTGAAGTAGTAGTAGGTGGTCGTGGAGACCCAGTTGGTCGGGTCAGCCGCGGCCCCGCCGTCGGTGTCACTGACGGTGATGACTCCGGTGTTTTCGTTGACGGCGATGACGTACCCGATGGCGCTTCCAGCCACGAGCACGTGACCGGTTGCGGTTCCGTCATTGGCCGAGATCCAGAGCATCTGACCCTTCTGGAACTTGATCGCATCACGCTTGTTCGCGAGCTGGATCGAGCCGGTCGTTGTGAACACGCCACTTCCGAGCGCGTGGCCCGTGTTGCCTGTGACGTAGTTCTCGTGGCGCTCGCCCCATTGACGCGCCTCGCTCTGGATCGTCTCGTACTCCAGGTCGAGGAACTTTTCGGGGTCCTTCCGGTTGAGGACGAGGTCCTTCCGGTAGATGATGTGGCCCATCTTCAGGCCGCCCCACGGGACCTCGAACTTGACGCCGCTGATCGAGCCGCAACTCGTTGCCTGCATGGTTTGCACGTAGGCGCGAGTCGGTGCGATGGCCTTGGCGTCGATGTGCTTCAGTCTGATGACCAGCTCATCTCCGCCGCCGTCGGTGGACTTCGGGATCCAGTCCCAAAGCGGATTGCCCTCCCTGGTCAGCTTGGTGAGGACCGGGGTGGACTTCTTGTGATTGAAAAAATTCGCGAGAGCAGTTTCGGGAGCAACAGTTTGGACAGCCATGGAAGCACCTATGGGTGCTCGCGCCGGCGTCTCAGAGGAATGCCTTCACGACGTCGCTAGCCAGGCGTCGCCTGACAGAAGCGTCCGATTCCTTCCCTCCAGACGAGCGCTGCGCCCTCTGGTGCGAGGGGCCCGCGTTGGGCGTCCTCCGTTGCTCGGGATTGCCGTCCCGGTCGGGCTGCTCGGGGGTTTGTTCAGGCTCCCCGGTCGCCTGCTGAGTTTTGCGGATGGCTCGGATGTCCTTGGCGATCCCCGCCAGGTAATCGGCCTGTCCGAGTAGTTCTTCGATTGCCTTTTCGGTCACGTCGCGCGCAGTGAACTCCTCCAGGTCATCCTTCGCGAGCTGGTCGTTGATCGCGATGACGCGGTCGACGAATGCCGGCAGTTTCTTGGTGGCGAGCGCTGCGGCTCCGTCGTCGAAGTCCCTGGCCGTGATCAGGCCAGTGACCGCATCGCGACGCTGCCGGGCCTGCAAGGCCGACTGCTCGTTCTTCTGTCGTTCCTCACGCTGGCGCTTCTCGGAGGCCTCGCGCTCACTGCGTTGCTTCGACTCGCGCTTCAGCCGCTCGAGCTCGCGTTCACGCTCCGGATCCTTGCTCAGGTTCTGCTGAATGACCGCGGAGGTGAACTCCTCCAGGTCGTCCCGTCCCGAGGCCAGGCGGAGCCACCGAACCAGGTTGCCATCCTCCATGGCCTTCTCGGCCTCGACGTAGCGGGAAAAGCGGTTGGTCTGTGCCGTGATTTCGGCGTTCGCGTCGGCCATCAGCTTCTGTAGTGCGGCCTCGCGTTCGTCCTGCTTCGCGCGCACCCGGGCGGCTCGAGCGCGGAAGTCTGCCTCCTTGGCAGCCGTCACCTGCTGACCGGTGCTGGCGCCGAGCGCGGCCAAGGCCTCCTTCATCTTGCCGGCCTGTATCATCTCCTTCAGAGCGTCTACGGTGACCTCGGCCGCGTCGGGTTCCGTGGACTGAGCAGGTGCGGCCGCTTCGGGCTCCTCGTCTTCCGGCTCGGTGTCGGTGTCGGGCTGCTCGCCCTTGGTCTTACCGAGGCCGGCACCGGCGGGCGCCTTGCCTTTCGGATCCGGCTTGGCTGGCTTGGTCCCGACGTCATGCTCGTTCAGCAGCCGCTGCGCCGACTCGTCCCGGTCCGCCTCCTGTGCCATCCAAGCGTGGAGATCCGCCAGGCCATCGGACTCGGCTTCCTTCGCGGGAGCGTTGGGAGCCTCGACGGGGGCGGTGCTGCTCGGAGCGGCTTCAGGCTGCTGCGGGGACGGGTTGGGCATTGGGTACCTGTTCGGGTTGGGGCCCCTGCTGGGCCTGGTTTGCTGCGGCTCGAGCCTGCTTCTGCTCGATCGCTTCCTGAGCGTTGCCGAGCCAGTTCAGGAAGCACTCGCGCATGGCATCTGGCAGCGGGGGCTCGCACAGTTCGGTCTCGCAATACGCATCGCCCACCTGGACGATCGCGTCCTCGAGCCTGAGCATCGGCAGCGGAGCGGGAACGAGCAGGGTCTGCGTCTCCTCGTCATACATGCCCGAGGCGAGCTGTTCGTCGGTCGCGTCCAGCCAGCGCTCGATCATGCGGTCGATGTACTCCCGTTGGCGGCTCATGCGGTCGACCTCGCCGGGCGTATCGAAGTAGGTGCGGATGGCCACCAGGGCATCGCCGGTGAGCAGGCCGCGCTGGAACAGGTCCTCTGCACTCTGGAGACGTTCTGCGGCCGTGTCCTTCGTGGACGGCGCCGGTTGGACGTCGACCACGAACTGGTCGTCCTGCAGGTCCAGTTCCTTCCAGGCGATCTCACGGAAGAAGTCCTCACCCTTCCAGCGGGCGGCGAAGTCGGCGTGCTTCTCGGCGAGCGAGCGAACCGCGTAGATGTCCTGCCGGGCGACCTCGGGGAAGAGCTTCTGGTAGGCGCGCCAGAAGATGCTGAACCGCTCGGACTGCATGTCGGCAAGCGTCAACAGGGCGGAGTTGGCGACGATGCCCGGTTGCTTCTGGGCCGTCGCGCTCATCTGGTTGATCCCGCTCAGTTCGAAGGCCTTGCCCCACAATCGGTCCAGCAGGTTGAGCACGGCTGGAGCAACAGGCTGCGGAGTTACCAGCGTCGGGGGAGTCGAGCCCTGGTACGGTATGACCTCGGCGTCCACCGTCGGGACCAGGTGGTCGAGATCCGGATTGACCGGGACCGCGGTGTCCGCGAACGGCTCGGTCTGCCGAGTCACCACGTAGTTCATGCTCGTGCGCCGGACCGTGTTCAAGATGCGCGCGAGAAGCTCGTTGATCGCCCGTTCGCTCCCTGCGGTCTCGTCCAGCAGACTCGGCCCCCACATGCCCCGGAGCGCACGGGAGTAGTGCAGCAGCACGGTCGGGAAACTGTCCCGCGTCCAGTCCTCGTCGACGAGCGGGGTGGTGGTTCCCTTGATGAACAACACGTGCCGCCCGGGAGACTTCGGCCCGTTCGCCAGCGTGATGACGTCGAAGCAGCAGAGTCTCTCGTCGGACTCCTCGTCCTTGGTCCAGATGCCGCTGAAGTCGGATGAGGTCCCGGCCGGTGCGTCGTCGATGACGGTAGCTATCCCCTTCTCGGTGAACCAGGCGCGCAGCTCGGACCTGCTCGCATCGAACCGATGGATCAGGGTCTGTGGGCTGCCGTAGCGGCACTCATCCTGCGGGCAGGCCAGATCCTCGGGCAGCACGCGTTCGTGACGCACCCGACCGAAGTCCTCGTCGGCGCTGACCTTGATCGCGCCCGTGCCGCACGTGAGAGCGTCGAGGGCCACGTACGCGCAGAGCTCGTGGATGTCCGCGTAGGGTTCCTGCCGCGTCGACCAGAGTCCGGCGATGAACCGGTCCGCCTTCTTGCTCTTGCGCTTGATCTTCCAGCTCGCGCCCGAGGTGACGAACTGGACCTTCGGCTGCTGGACTCCCGCAATCTTGGCCAGCGCAGTCGCCACGATGGCGCGCCCCACTGCCCACCGGAGTTTGGTCTCGTTGTCGATTTGAGGGTCAGCCGCGTTGCCGTACGCGTAGGGGCTCAGGCCGTCGAGCTCGCGTAGCTCGTAGCGGCTGACCGCGTCCCGGTACCGCTCGATCCGTTTGCCGTCGCGTTCGAACGTCTTGACGCAGAGGTCCTGGAGCGCGCCCAGCATCTCGGCGTCGTCGTCGAGGTCGTACCAAGGCTTGGTTCGCTCAGGCACCGGGGACCTCCTCGCGGAAAATGACGCTGGACCATGGGTAATGACGACGGCGGCCGCGCGTAGTGAGCACGAACACGCCGTCGGCGTCTATCCCCTCCACTCGCGCGTGATCGCCCAACGGGGCGAGGCCGGTGCTGTCCGGGAAGCGGAGCCAGACCTCCCAGTGGGTTGACTCTCGTTCAGGGACTCGCAAATCATCCTGCGGAACTGCCGACACTTGAACGTCAGCATGATCCCTATGACCAGACACAGGAACAGAACGATCATCTGGTGCCTTTGGTGTCGAGGGCTGAAACTTGCGGCTAGTGCGCATGGCTACTCCGTCGCTGGGCAGCCAACTGCCGCAGGTGCTGTTCGTGTTCGCGCTGCTCGAGCCGAGCCGCGTATTCGGCCGTTCCCGGCTGCGGCTCATCGCGGCGTGGGACGTACCGGTTCGGCGCGGCAACCGCTCCGTAGCGCATGGCGTCGAGCAGGTCGTGCCTGTAGCGGTCGTCGTGGTTCGTGCGCTTGTCGTTCCAGGTGACGGTCCGCAGCTGCCCGATCGTCTCCTGGCACCGCTCGGTCGAGACCTTCAGCCGACCGCTTGTGAGCAGGCCGTCGACCCAGCGGATCTGCCCCTCGGTGTTGAGCTTGTTCGCCGGCTCGACGCAAAGGCCGTGCTCATCGGACCAGTGCTTTACGAAAGCCTTGCCGAGCCCGCCCGAGTCGGCCGTGATGAGCACTGGGCGATACCGCGAATTCCATCCGAGCAGATGGGCCGCCGCCGCTTCGGGACCGAGTCCAGCCCGCGCGAACTCGTCGTCGACGTAGATCTCGGGGAGCCCCTCCTGCCAGCGCTCGAGCACCATGGCGAACTGAGCCACGACGCCGGGGTCGGCGCTGATCAAGCACTTCCACGTGCCCATGTCGCGATCGAGCTTGCCCCACAGCGCATTGCGCCACACGTCGTAGTGGTAGCAGAGCGCGGTTGGATCGTCGCACCAGAGGCCGAGGTATTCGCGCTGGAACTGCGGGGTTTCCCAGGTCCAGCCGTTGTCGTCCAAGACCTTGCGGAAGTACTGGTCGGCGGGCGTGCGCAGGAACGGGTTGTCGCGTGCGTCCCAGTGGTGAGTGTGCCACTTCTTCTGCCCGTCTCCGGTCGAGACGCCGTACAGATAGCCGCTCATGACCGCGCCCGGGCTCGACGCCAGCGCCATCTCGCCGTCGAAGTCCATGAGCGCCGGTTGGACGCCCTCAACCACCAGCTCCTCCAGGTAGTCCACGAGGGCCATGGCCTCGTCGCCGCACCAGGCAACGAGCGGAGAACCGCGGATAACGCGGATGTTCAGCCGGTTCGGGCAGCCATGGATCCAGGTCCTATGTCCGTTCGGCCAGCGCAGGTACAGCAGCCCGTCGCGTCGTTCCCACCGAAGCGGCAGCCCAGCGTCCTGAGCGATGAGCACGGCGGGCTCCAGGATCTCTCGCGCGCGGCCCATCGTCACCGCCGTGTAGGCCGACAGCCCGTGCGGGTACTGTGCGCCGACTCGTGCGAACCGACCGAGGATCCCCAGGCTCTTGCCGCCGCGCCGTCCAGAGATGGCCACGGCCGGCCCCCGGTCGAGCGCGAACGCTTGCTGCTTCGGGTGCATGCGGTCGACGAACCGGGTCATTGCGTAGGACGCCCGGTTCTCTCGCTCCCACTGCAGCACCCAGGGCTGGGCAAGCAGGCGCTTCTCGGCCGGGGTCAGCATGACGATCGCCAGGATGAGTCCAGCGAGAAAACCACGCGCAAAGTCATTCACAGCTCGCCCCCATGTCGCGCAGAAAGCCGTCGGGGTCGGACAGGATCGAGCTCACGGCGATCATCTCAGCCCTTCTCCGTTCGAGCTTGCTCCGGTTCACGTGCTCGATCCGGAGCGCGTTTTGCTTCATCTCCCGCCGGATCGCCAGACGGTCCCAGCGCTTGCTTCGAGCCGGCTCTGACACTCTCCGTCCCATCAGGCTGCCCACCCTTCGGTCCGTACTGCGCGGCCAGCATCTTGAGCACCTCCTCGGGCGGGATACGAGCGAGCTCGGTCCCCTCGGAGTGATGCCCGAGCAGCAAGCCGTGGTAGCCCTGCAGGTCGCGGTGACACCGGGCCGCAAGCTCCTCGTGCCGCGTCGCGAGAAATTCGACCTTCCAGAGCAGCTTTATGTTGTTGGCCTTCAGCAGCGCATCCGCTCTCGCGCGAAACATCTTCGCCCGGTCGAGGTGGCGGTACATCGCGCTCGCCAGCTCCTGCTCGTGCTCGCGGACCGTGTTCAGAAGCCAGCCCTTGGTCGTCTCGTCTTCCGCGATCTCGCACTGGACTGCCGCCCGTGCCGCTATCACGCACCGACCGAACTCCGCCGTCGAGTCGCAATCCCCCGTCGCCTTCCAGTGCTCTCTGAGCTGCTTTTGGACAGTGGCCGTCCAGCGACCGGACCGCATCAGTCGTGCGATGGTCGAGACGCGTGCTTGCCGCCGCTCGTCCCTCACCTACCACGGCCGCCCTTTTTGCCCCAGCGCGACCCCTTCCGTCCGCCTCGACCGCCGCGTCCCTTGCCGTTGCTGCACATGGTGTTCGCTCCGGGTTGGTGGCCGGCCGGGTCGGAGCTCTTGGCCCTCTCGTGACCAGGCCGACTACTCTCCCAGGATGACACGGTCTAGACCGGTGGTCCAGACCAAAAGTCTAGACCGGCGTCCGTGTCAAGTCGCGAGTAACAGACGACCGCGTGTTATTCGGATCGCCGGCGTTGGTTTAGCGCTTCAGCTTCGCGGAACCTTGTGTTTTCGTTGACATATCCAATACTTGACAACTTCGGCCGCGTGGCCCATGCTTTACTCATGCGTTGCCTGAGCGTCCGCCAGCCCTGGGCCAGTCTGATTGCCGACGGCCGGAAAACTATCGAGCTCCGCTCGCGGCCAATCCGCTACCGCGGCCCGCTCGTCATCTGCTCGTCGCTGCACCCGTGGACGGGCGAGCACGGCTTCGAGCTTGGCCCAGTTGGCGTCACGCTAGCCCTGGTGGAGCTAGTGGACTGCGTTCCGGCACTTCCTGGCGACGCGGGCGCCGCCTGTCTGCTGCCGCCCGAAGGCTGGTTCGCGTGGCATCTTCGGCTCGTGCGCAGACTGCCCGAACTTCGCGTCAAGGGGGCGCTCGGTCTGTTCACGCCGCCCCCCGAAGTTGCGAGAGTGGCAGCAGCGTAGGCTCGGCGGCTGGCCCCACGTACTCAAAGATCGCGCAGGGGCGGCCGCCGTACTTGTACGAGCCGCTACCCCTCAGCAAATTAGTGCTCGCCGCGCTGTACTGGCCCGGGGCCTTGATGAGCTTCCAGTTAGGCGAGCGATCGAACGTGCGCACGAAGCTCGGGTGAGCCGGCGGGCAACGGAATCGATGGCCAGCGCCACGATACTGCGCCGCGATTGCATCCTGCAGAATCATCGCCAACCCAAGGCCTTGCCAGTCGGGCAGCGTCACGACCCGAGACACCATCCAGATCGCGGTTCCGCGCTCTCGACCAGTTGATACGGGCATCGGGCGAATAGCCAAAAAGCCCACTGGTCTTCCGGCCGCCCACGCACCGAAGCACGTACAGGCGAAATGCAACTTGGCCGTCATGTAGTGAAACGGAGCGAACAGCGACCACGCGGCTGCGGGTATGCGTCCAATGACAACATCGATCTTGGGTCGTCGCTGAAGTAACCTCCGCTGAAATTGGCGGGTCGCCATGTCCAGTACCCAGTCAGGCTGAAGCCAGTCAATCACATCGTAATGGCACGTGACCGCCACGAACTGACGCTTGTTCCGTCGCACCCATTTCTGAACCGCATGACTGCCGATCTGGGCCACCTGTCGATCCACGACCGATGTGAACTCGTCGACCACGATCGGGTCTGGCAGCTCGAGCATTCGTCGCGCCAGCTCAGCCCGAAAGCGCTCGCCGTTGCTTAGCACTGCGTAGGGTCGCAGCCAGGCTGGGATCGTGTTGAAGCCGACCGCCTGGCACACACCAGCTATGTCCTCGATGCTGAGACCAGACACGAAGTCGTCGACGACCGATGGAGCACCCCAGTTCAGAACGGGTTCGGCGCCCCAAATGTGCCGCATGATGCTGGACTTGCCGGAACCGCTCGGACCGACGAGCAGCCCGACGTTCCAAGGCTGGTCCAGCTCGAGTTGGACATGCCACTCGAGTCGCGTCTTTTCGGCAATCGGCGCATCGAACATGCTCGAGACCTGTCGCGCGCGAATGCTCGCGCTGCTCGGGGTCTCGACTACGAGATCAAAGGCTTGCACTGTAGACCCTCCTGCTCGAATCGCTCCAATAGCTGCGTCTGATGCTGCTCGCTGTCGCAATGAATCAGCAGCTGATAGGTGAGCCCGTCACGCAGCCTGCTCGCGTCGGGCTGCTCGTTGTCCTCATCGGTGATCGCGCTCTCGATCTCCGCATCCTCGAACCCCATCAGGTCCGCGTCGTCCTCGAACTCTCCGAGGTGCTCAACAAGCAAGTCCTTGTCCCACTCGCTGTCCTCCCCGATGCGGTTGTCCGCTATGGCAGCTTCGTGAGCATCGTCCTCGTCAAGGTCCCGCAGACGGACAGGCACCTCCCCAAGAGCAACGCGCACGGCTTCAGGATGCCACTTCGATCTGGCGCGTTCCGAAGCCTTGGACCAGCGCGCGGCCAGACGCTCTGCTGCCTGCATTCGTCCGTGACCAGCGATGATCTCTCCATTCTCTCGGCGAGCCTCGATGGGACTGCCCCACCCGTACCTGATGATCGCACGCACGAGTTTCGGCACCGTGTCGCCGTGCTTGCGAGGGTTTTGCTCCCAGCCGTGTAGCTCCGAGAGCCTCATCCACTCTGCCGCTTGAGATGTTGGTATGTTGATCACTGTCTTTGCCATCGCTTCACCTGCTTTCTGCGACATGCAAGCCTGCTGCCTACATCGTCGCCCTTTTCCTGATTGGTGACGTGCCAGCGACCACAGCCGCGGCACAGGTAGGGCCGGATGCGGAAACCGGCCTTTGAGTGAGCAGCCCTCGCCGCGTGTGCCGACTCGTAGGCCCGCTTGAAGCAGGTCACCGAGCACCAGCCTTCCGCTTCGCCGCGGCAATGTCGTGCTCGGACAGTCCCATGGACACAGACAGGCCGCACATCGCGTCGTGTGGGTCGTCGCTCGCTGGAATTCCGCACACGAACCCAATGAGGTACAGCGAGGCCATGTACCAGTCATCGGCCGCGACGACCTCCTCATTGATCCAGATGCGCAAGCTCTTCCGGTCGTACTCGCTCTGTTCTCCGATCAGCACCTCGATGCGCTCGGGGCAGCAGGCGCCGGCCGTCTTTTCGCACCAGTCCAGGCGCGCCCGCTCCGTCAGCTCTCGGTCATAGTCGGTCAGGGGACCGTGCTTCTCACCCATACCTACCATGTCCCCAAGAGCCTCGTAGTTGGGCGAGCAGCCGGATATGAGCCAGAGCAGTGTGAACAGGCCGACTATCCAGGCAGCGACGAGCAGGTACAGCCGAGCAACCTGACACCCTGGAATCACGCGCGCGCGAGTCGGTGGGCCGGTTATCTCGCCCGTCTGCCTATCGACTGGTGACAGTGGTTTTCCCGATGTTTTCACGATGGCACCTCACTTTTACAGCATGAATAGAGGAACAACGCTCAGTGGTGACAGACTCTCCGGCCGCAGCTCCAGAGGTGGCACCAGTCGCCACAGGGGAGTTGGAGTGAGTGGTGAGTGGAGTCCCCCCCCTGTAAGGGGGGGACGATCCACTCGCCATCACACTCCCACGCGAACCGGTTAGGGGACCAACTCTTTGGAGCTCACCACTCATGCGTCACCACCTTCGTCTTCGGAGCACGGCAGCCAGAGCGTTGCGCGTTTCGGGCCGGCCACCCAGCGAATCTTGCGGGCGATCTGAAGGCGGTCGAGGGACTGTTGGAGCTGGGCTCCGCGTGAGTAGTCGAGGACCGCTGAGAGCTGACGGCAGCTGAGGTTGGGGTTGTCGGTGACGGCCTTGAGTACGCGGGCGTCGAGTGCGTTCAGGCGACGTTCGCGGATTGCTTCCTTGCTGGGCTCTGGCTCGGCCAGGATGAGCAGACCGGCGTGGGTGTCGCCGTCCTCCTCGACGTCGACGAAACGCAGCGAGAAGGGCGCCTGGGCCCTGCCATTGGTCCTCGCCTTTTCGTGGGTGACGCGGACCACGGTCTCGGCCTGGTCGTGTCGCTGGAGCTCGAGCAGGAACACGCTCGAGGCCGCGTCGAAGATGGCGCTCGAGCCACGAAGCTTCTCACGGCCGTCCGAATCGTCATGGGGTGATGACTTGCGACCGTGAGTAATGATAACGACCGCACAGCCGGTCCGTTCGCTGATTCTGAAGCAGAGGTCGATGATGCGCCGGAAGTCGCTGGAATTCTCGTCGAGGCCTGGGGCCAGGGCACGGAGGCTGTCGAGGATCCAGAGCGTTTTGCCATCGCACGCTTTGGACCAGTACCGTTCGGCATCCGTGTCGGTGAGGTAGGGGCCCAGCACCTCGAGCTCGAGCCGGCCGGGGAACAGCGTGGTCGGGTCGATTTGCATGCCAACGGCCAGGCGCTGGTAGCGTGCTCGAGTGAGTCGCGCCCCCTGCTCGTAGTCCGAGTGTAGGACAGGGCCGCACACCGAAGCGAAGGCACCCCAGATTGACTGCCCGCTGGCAACGGCGAGGGCCATGGCCTGTGCCGCAGACGTCTTCCCGCTGTAGCCGTAGCCGGCGAGCAGCGCGGGCGGGCCCGGCAACAGATCGAGCGACTGGCAGACCCACGGGGTTGGTGGCAGCGGTTCGAAGATGGCGCGCGCGTCGAGCCGGCTGTTTCGCGTCCGTGACGACTCGCCCAGCTGCTCGAGTCGGGACTGGATGCGAGAGCGCAGCTCGTCCGACTCGGTCTGGTCGGACAGGGCCGAGACCTCGGAGCCGAGCAGGCGTAGCTCGCGCCGTGACCAGAGCTCGCGGAGCCGAGACGCGTGCCGGGGCAGGTCCTCGGCCAGGACGTAGGGGGCGTCCAGGAGCTGGACCAGATACGCGGAGCCGCCGACTTGCTCGAGCCGGTGCCGATCGTGGAGCCAGCTGGCGACGCCGGGCAGGTCACGCGTTCCGTCGAGCTCGCGGCACGCGTTGAAGATCCATCGGTTGGCGTCCGAGTAGAAGTGGCGGGGCTCGAGCTCGACGGAGACGGAGCTGTCGGAGAGAAGGGCACCGAGCACCGCGCCCTCAGCGTCGAGATCGTGCGGCGGGATCCGTTCGTCGGGGTCGTTCATCGCGCCATCCTCGCCAGTCCGACCAGGTACTCGGCGAAGGAGGATTTGGTGCACGAGCTATCGCCTCCCCGTTGCCACGATCGCTCGGTGAGCGGCCTGGTGCACCGATTTCGCAACCCTGAAACGACCTTGGCACCAGATGGCCGCGACCAGTTCGGCTCTGCGGGTGGTGCGTCACCCACGTAGTAGAGCCACGTCAGCTTGCGAGCCGGGTGCCCGTAGGCAGCTTGGGACACCTCGCAACACCACCCGCCATCGATGTCGCGCTGCCATCCACGAGCCGGCGGAGCAATCAGTCCGTGGGCTGCCCAAGCAAGCGACCAAGCCGGGTGCTCGAGCACTCCGCCCCAAGTGCGGACCGACTCAAGCGCAGAGTCGAAGCATCCACCATCGTCACCGACGGCTAACCGGCCCTGTGTCTGGTGTTGGACGAACTTGGCCAAGCGACACCACCGGCCGCACGGCGGGTGCGCCACGACCGGCTGCGGGCCGGCGTAGAGTCGTGCATCGCGCTTCTCGTCCCAGCAGTCCACGCCAGGCAGAGTCGGGTAGACACCGCGCGGGCTCACGAAAAGGGCAGCCACTGTGCATTCGTCGGGGTCGGTCACAGCTCACCTTCACCCATCGCGCCTCGCCTTCTGCCGTCGCCGCTCGGCCTCGCGTGCCACGAGTGCGGCCCAGTGAACGCACATTGCAGACGACCACCCGCTGAATACCGTCTCGATCAAGCGACGACACTCAGCGCAGAACACAAGCCTCCGCGCCGTCCCACAGATGCAGCACCGCTCACCCATGGTGCATCCTCCTGAGCCTCTTGCCCGAGAGCGTGGCGGAGGTGTTGACCCGGTCGGTGCGCGTGCAGACCCAACGATCGAGCCCGTACCCGAACCGGCAGACGACGAACCAGGGGCCGCGGATGCAGGCGGTGAGGTCAGTGACACGCATGGCTACCACTCCGTGCTGCAGAGCAATCCACGGCCGTCACTCTTGGCCAATTCAGCACACGAGCGTGTCTGTCGGCTCGGTTGCTCGTCCTCGAAGTTGATCGTCATCATCTTCTCGTCGGGCTCGAGCACCGGCTCAGAGTCGTACGGCTCAACGCGCATACTGCCGTAGTACTCGGCCGCGCATGCCAGGGCGTCCTCTGGGCTCTCGGCTACGAACCAATCGGGGTCCAGCTTATAGACGTGCAGGTCAGGCATCGGTCTTGTCCTCCTTCCACGCTGAAAGCTCGGCGAGCATTTGCTTCATTCTACGGGTGATGTACCCGATAGCTTCTGTCCTCGCGGATCCGGCGTCCTCGGCATCAAGCAGCTCGTTCTCTACCCCGGCACGGCGGCAGGTAACGAGCCACCGGGCCTCGCCGGCGTAGACCGCGCAGTGCACGAACAGATGGCACGTAGGGAGCAGAAGCTCCCAGACATTCCTGCTGCGATGGGACCAGTCAGGCATAGTCGTCTCCCGGCACAGGTCCCAGCTCACGGTAGAATCCTGGTGGATCATGGCCTATGCCGCTGCGCGCCGTCATAATGGTCAGCACCCGACTACCCGGGTTGCAGTAGAGGATTCGGCGCCCGTCCCTCACCTCTGGCGGCCACGGCTTCCACTCGCGCTCGGCCTCGAGGAACCGCACCCGGGCGCGAAGTTGCTGCTCGCTCTCGTACACGGGCCCAGCATCGTCGCGCATACGCTCGATCAGTTCCTCGAGCTCCTGCATCCGCAACGTCGCCCCGTCGAGTGCTGCCTCAAGCGCGCGAATCGTGGCCTCCTTGCGCCGAAGCGCGGTGCGCAGGTCGTCTCGTTGTAGCAACGAGGAAATCCGCCTGAAGGCGCCCTGGGTCACGGCCGCCTCCGGAAGCACGGGCAGTAGTCGGGACAGGGTTGCCTAGGTAGCCTGCCCCTGTAAACGCCTCCGTACGTCCCGGCCCACGCGGGCACCCCGCAGACGCATGCTTCTTGTTTTGCGTCATATTTCGCGCAGTCCACCGCCGTGTCCCCGGGCCGCGCCGTCACCCGTTCACGCTCTGCCTGGATGGTCCGGGACAGCTCCTCGAGCTCCTCACGCACCGGTCGCGGTTGGGTCAGCGTCGTCTCACTTCGTCGCATGTCGTACCTCCTCGAGTAGTCGAAACACCATGGACACCCGTCGTCGTGCCCAGCCAGCCTTGCACCGGGCTAGGCCACTGTTCGCCGCGATGCCGCCCTCGACTGTGTGACAGCGCGCGAACCCGAACCGAAACGCACGGAGCGAGCACGAGGCCCCGGCAGCCCACCGCTCGACGTCGGTCGTGTTCGGGTCCCACGCGGCACGGCACCAGGCGTGGACCTGCCAAGGACCGGTGGCGCGTCCCTCGTCGCACCGGACACCGACCGGCATGTCCTGGCATCGCCCCTCTATCACTGCGCGCGCGAGCCGGGTCTCATCGTAGGCCTGCCGAGCGAGGTAGGCGCGTTCAAGCGGAGTACGCCCAACGCCACACACGACTGCGGCGACGGGACGGTACAGCTCGGTGCGCTGCTCTGTTGACTCGTGGGCGTCGAGGTACCACGGGGCCAGGGCCAGCCACGCGCGCAGGATGATGGAGATGCAGGTCACTTGGCACTCACCGAGGCAAAGCAGTCGCCCCTGAGCTCGCTCAGCCCCCAGTTGGCGCAGGTCATGGCGTCGCACAAGTCGTTGTCTGGGGCGAACGGGGCCCCGGCCGCTTTCCATGCAGAGACGACCTCGAGCTTGGCTTTGCCCTTCGCAGGCGCGTGACCGAGCAGGAGTCCGCGCGCGCTGCTCATGTTCGCGACGGTGACGACGAACCCATCACGGTACAGGTCCAGCTTGACAGCGCCGTGGAGTTCTCCGGC
>Ga0315534_1001292_pt1 | contig 17291 bp, 12 predicted proteins | sample SalMarSW160240MG_FD_203094 | JGI IMG/M metagenome (GOLD analysis project Ga0315534, IMG submission 203094) | Salt marsh sediment microbial communities from the Plum Island Ecosystem LTER, Massachusetts, United States - Salt Marsh Sediment SW1602-40 ... | reverse complement strand
GCTCGCAAACTTTGGCTTCTCTTCCTCCTGGCTGTCACCCAGCTGGGCAATGGGCCCATATCTTCCCATTTTAACGAATACCTTTCTCCCTGTAACGGGATCTTCACCAAGGTACCGCTCCCCTTTTTTCTTTTCGGAACGTTCCAGGGTAGTCTCCACCTTTTTGTGAAAGGAGCTATAGAAGGCATCAATCATTTCTGTCCAGACCAGTTTGCCAACAGCAATCTCATCAAACTCTTTTTCAATCCTTGCCGTAAAATGATAATTGATGATGTCTTCAAAATGTTCAACCAGGAAATCATTAACAATGATACCGATGTTATTTGGAAACAATTTTCCTTTCTCCCGACCCACATATTCCGTTTTTTTCTCCTCCCGGATCTCCTCATCCTTCAATGTAATTAGATGAACCTCTCTGTTTATTCCCGGTCTGTCTTCCTTTACCACATATCCCCTGTTCTGTATGGTTGAGATTGTGGGGGCATAGGTAGAAGGTCTGCCGATCCCAAGTTCTTCCAGTTTTTTAACCAGGGTAGCTTCCGTATAACGTAAAGGGGGTGGAGTAAATTTTTCAGTTGCGGTGATCGAATCACAGGTAAGCTCCTGCTGAAGCTGAACCGGGGGGAGCATGGCTCTGCCGTTTTCTTCTCCTTCCTCATCGCGTGATTCAAAGTAAACTTTCAGGAATCCGTCGAAGGTAATTACTTCACCGGTGGCAATGAAATTCTCATCAGCGCTTGAAATATCAATGGTTACAGTTGTTTTCTCAATTTGCGCATCACTCATTTGTGATGCAACGGTCCGTTTCCAGATGAGATCGTACAACCTTTTTTCCTGTACATTACCCGGGATATCTTTATTGGCGATAAACGTTGGCCGAATGGCTTCATGTGCTTCCTGGGCGCCCTTTGATTTTGTTTTGAACTTTCTGATTTTTATATAGTTGTCCCCATACTCTTGCCCAATTACTTTTTTTGCCGTACCCAGAGCGAGGTTTGACAGATTCACAGAGTCGGTTCTCATATAGGTGATTTTTCCTGACTCATAGAGTCGCTGGGCAACCGACATGGTTTGTGAAACGGAAAATCCTAATTTTCTGCTCGCCTCCTGTTGCAGGGTGGATGTGGTAAATGGGGGAGCGGGTGATTTGGTGGATGGCCTGGTTGAAATATCGACAATTCTGTAGTTTGCACGGATGCATTTACCCAGAAAATCAAGGGTCTCTTCTCTGGTTGGGAATCGTTCTGACAGTTCAGCTTTGAGTGACTTCTTTTCACCCGTCTCATCCGCGAACAGGAAAAGTGCAACAACACGATAGGAAGAACTGGTTCTAAAGGATATTATTTCCCTTTCCCGTTCGACCAACAACCGGACAGCAACCGATTGAACCCGTCCTGCAGACAATGCAGGCTGTACTTTTTTCCACAAAATCGGAGAAAGCTCAAAACCAACCAGGCGGTCAAGCACACGACGGGCCTGCTGGGCATTCACCAGATTCTTGTTTATTCCCCTGGGTTCACGTATGGACTGCTGAATAGCATTTTCGGTTATTTCATGAAACACAATCCGTCTGGTGTTTTCGGGTTTGAGCTTCAGTACTTCACAAAGATGCCAGGCGATGGCTTCCCCCTCACGATCTTCATCGGAAGCCAGCCAAACAATACGGGAATCAGTGGCATACTTTTTCAGCTCCGAAACAACCTTTTTTTTATCATCTGATACAATATATTGTGGCTGGTAATTGTTTTTAATTTCAATACCAAGGTTTTTTTTCGCCAGATCCCTGATGTGACCAAAGCATGATTGCACGGTGTAATCTTTTCCAAGGAATTTTTCAATGGTCTTTGCTTTGGCAGGAGATTCAACAATTACAAGATTTTCGATCATCACAATGGGAAAATGGAACAGGTGAAAACTTTCACAAAGTAAAACAAATCGGAAGCATACTGCCAAATTTTACATCACATATTCTCTATTTATTACTATTTTTGAGAGTGAATTCATATGAAAAATATGGGGACCATCAATCCAAAATATAAAATTTATATACGCTGGTTCTGGGGCATTTATATTTTCCCTTTTCTATGTATTACTATCCTGTTCATCCTGATTTCAAAGGAGAAACTTGGCCCGATGCCCACTTTTGAACAACTTGAAAACCCTGAAAATAACCTGGCTGCAGAAGTCTATTCGGAAAATGGGGTGCTCCTCGGTAAATTCTACATTCAAAATCGCACCTGGACCGGGTATAATGATATATCACCCTATGTTCTGGATGCCTTGATTACCAACGAAGACATCCGTTTCTACAAACATTCCGGAATTGATCCGAAAGGACTGGCAAGGGTTCTGGTAAGAACCATACTCCTGAGACAGAAAGAGTCCGGTGGAGGAAGCACCATTTCACAGCAGCTGGCAAAAAACCTGTTTCCGAGAGATACGGTCTATTATCGCCTTGGTTTGGTTAGGAAAGCAAAGCTTATGGTGACAAAATTCAAGGAGTGGCAAACAGCCGTAAAACTTGAAAGGAGCTATACCAAAGAAGAGATTATAACCATGTACCTGAATGTGTTCGATTTTCTCTACCAGGCGGTTGGTATACGCTCTGCCGCCTATGTCTATTTTAACACCACACCGGACTCCCTTAACCTTGAGCAGTCAGCCATGCTGGTGGGGATGCTTAAAAATTCTGCCTATTACAATCCCAGGCGACGATATGATGAAACCCTGCAACGAAGAAACGTTGTGCTCTCTCAGATGGTGAAATACGGCTATTTGGAGAAGGAGGTGTATGACTCCGTGAAATTGCTACCCATTGAACTCGATTTCAAAGAGGAAGGGCATACCCAGGGACTGGCAACCTATTTCAGGGAGTACCTGAGAACCACCATGATCAAGCCGGAACCAAAAAGGAGGTTCTTCTTTACAAAGGAGCAGTATGATGATGCAATGTACGAATGGGAGAATAATCCGCTCTATGGATGGTGCAGGAAAAATAGAAAACCCGATGGGTCGAATTATAATATTTACAGCGATGGACTGAAGATCTATACCACCGTTAATTCTGTTCTTCAAAAGTACGCTGAGGAAGCGGTGGTGGAACACCTGAGCAAGGATCTTCAGGATACTTTCATGATCAGCTTGGGTCGACTCAAAAATCCTCCCTTTTCAAATGACCTGGATCATGAAGATGTTGAAGCGATTATTCAATCTTCCATCCGGCGAACCGATCGCTTCAGAAGCCTGAATAGTGCCGGTGTATCAGAGGACTCAATCGCCATTGCGTTTAACACTCCGGTGCCAATGAAAGTGTTTTCCTGGAGCGGTGAAGTGGATACCCTGATGTCACCACTTGATTCAATCCTTTATTATAAGCACTTCATCCGGGCGGGAATGATGGTCATGGACCCGAGGACCGGTTTTGTACGTGCATATGTGGGTGGTCCGGATTTCCGGTATTTCAAGTTTGATGCAGTAAATTCCCAAAAACGGCAAATCGGCAGCACCATTAAACCCTTTCTATATACCCTGGCAATGCAGGATGGCTACTCCCCCTGCGATAAAGTTCCCAATGTCCCACAAACATTCAAGGATAATGATTCAACCTGGACACCCAAAAGTACGGGTCCCAGAGACTACTGGGGAAAAAATGTCACCCTGAAGTGGGGACTTGCACAGTCGGAAAACTACGTCTCTGCATGGTTAATGAAACAATTTAATCCACAATCTGTTATAAAGGTTATGGAAAAGATGGGTTTCCGGAGTTACATCGATCCGGTCAACTCCATCTTTCTTGGCGTTTCCATCGTTTCTTTACCGGAAATGGTGGGGGGATATGCTACTTTTGCCAATAAAGGAGTCTATACCAAACCGCTTTATGTTACCCGGATTGAAGATAAAAACGGGAATGTTATTTCACGGTTTCAACCAAAAATTGAGGAAGCGATCAGCGAGGAAAATGCATACCTGATGCTGAACCTGATGGAAGGTGTGGTTAAAGGAGGAACGGCAAATCGGCTGCGCTGGAAATATCAACTGATGAATCAGATTGGTGGGAAAACCGGAACAACACAAAACCAATCCGACGGATGGTTCATGGGAATAACGCCAAGCCTTGTCATTGGAGTATGGACAGGATGGGAAGAACGAAGCATCCATTTTGAAGCACTCAGCCTCGGTTCCGGTTCAAATATGGCGCTACCAATCTGCGGTATCTTTTTGAAAAAGGTGTATGAAGATGAAACTTTCGGTATCCTGCAGACGGAAAAATTTGAGCCACCACTCCAGTTTAACATTGAACTGGATTGCGAAAAATATGAACAGGAAAATCCGGAGTACGATTTCGATGCGGTTGATGAAGAGATCTTTTAACCAGGGAATGCGCTGCAGTGGTTTAATCCCATTTATTGAGGACGAAAGAAGCACTCTTTATCTGTTACATGCAAAGGTAAAAGCACATTCTCAGACCGAACCAAACACCCGTTGAAGAATATCCGTTACCCTGGCAACCGGATCCTCACGAATCTGTTTCTCCTCCTCCGCAACCCTTATAAACAGGCCATCAATCGCTTTTTCGGTAACATACTGGGCAAGGTCCGTTTCAACCTTGGTTGTAAACGGGATCTTATTATATGTGGACATAACATCACTCCAGTATTTTGTTACCTGCACCTGATCCAGGGTTTCCTGAACTTCGGGTTTGAAAGCGTCGGTCAGATGCCGGGAGGTTTTGCCCCTGAAATATTCCGTGGCGGCGGTGTTTGAACCGCTTAAAATATTTCGCGCGTCTGCAAAGGTTATATCCCGGATGGCATCCATGAATATCGGACCGGCTTTGGTAACCGCTTTTTCAGCACCACGGTTCAGGTTGAGAATGAAATCATCCACCAGTTTATTGAGCCCGACTGACCGTAATTTTTCCTCTACTACCTTAACCTCTTCAGGAAAGGGTATTTTAAGTAATGCATTGCCATAAAAGCCATTTTCTTTACTCAATGTGTTGATGGCATTGGTGGTTCCTACCTGAAGTGCTTCTTTTAGTCCATGTACGATCTCATCGGTAGTCAGAGAGGTACTTCCCGAAGTGGTCGACACTTCAAGCTCCTGTAAAATATCACAGGCAGAAAGGATCATGAATGTGGAAACGATAAAACAAATTGTTTTTTTCATTTTTAGGTTTTTTCAGTTTTCAACATACCTTGACTGTATTCGGGTTGGTATGTGTTTTGAGTTCAGGAGAAGACCCTCCTGACAAGTTGCTCAATTTTATCAACCGGAACCAGTTCTATTTTTTTTATTTTGGAACGGTCAAGACCTTTCGTATTGTATTTCGAAATATAGATCTGTGAAAATCCCCGGTTTTCTGCTTCTGCAATCCTCAGCTCAATCCGGCTGACGGGTCTGATTTCTCCCGACAGTCCAACTTCAGCTGAAAAACAGATCTTTTTCCCAACGGGCTGATCAAGATTTGATGAAAGTATAGCAGTAACTACAGCCAGGTCAAGCGCAGGATCAGCTATTTTAATACCACCGGCAAGGTTTAAAAAAACATCCTTTGCTGCGAGTCTGAAGCCCGCCCGTTTTTCCAGGACAGCCAGCAACATACTCAACCTGCGTAAATCAAAACCGGTAGATGATCGCTGGGGCGTTCCATAGACGGCTGAGCTGACCAATGCCTGTGTTTCAATTAAAAAAGGACGAATTCCGTCAATCGTTGCTGAAATAGCAATTCCGCTTAATTCCTCATGATGTTGTGAGATCAGCAATTCGGAAGGATTGATCACCTCTTTCAAACCGGTTGAATGCATCTCAAAAAGGGCCAGTTCAGAGGTTGCTCCAAAGCGGTTTTTCACCGTGCGCAGGATACGGTACATGTGGTTCTGATCCCCTTCGAACTGAAGGACGGTATCCACAATGTGCTCCAATGCTTTTGGTCCGGCAAGACTTCCTTCCTTCGTAATATGTCCGATGATGAGCACAGGAACAAAGGATTCTTTTGCAAACTTCAATAGTTGCCCGGCACATTCCCTCACCTGCGATACACTTCCGGGGGTGGATTCGAGGAGATCAGTGTGCAATGTCTGAATTGAATCGATGATAACCAGCTCGGGTTCCACATTGGAAATTTGAGTAAAGACATGCTCCAGGCTGGTTTCATTTAATATATAGCACTCTTTGCTTTTACTGCCAATGCGGTCTGCCCGCAGTTTTATTTGTTGACTGCTCTCTTCTCCGGAGATATAAAGCGTTTTCAAGTGCTCCAGCCCCAGAGCTATCTGCAATGCAAGGGTTGATTTTCCAATTCCTGGCTCGCCACCAAGCAAGACCAGTGAACCCGATACCAGCCCTCCTCCAAGAATCCGGTTGAGTTCACTGTTTTTTAAATCAATCCTGTTCTCCCTGGAAGTGGATAGGTTGAATAAATTTTCAGGGGATGATGTTACGGATGATCGGTACCCGGAGGTGCTTCCGGAATCCTTTTTTCGTACAATCTCCTCCACATAGGTGTTCCACTCGTTACAGTAAGGACACTTGCCGATCCATTTTGCAGATTCCACACCGCAATTCTGACAGTAAAATATGGTTTTGGTCTTAGCCAAAAGCGTACCAATTTAGGGTTTAAGGCTTTGCAACGTAAACCAATAGCGCCTGTTCAGCTGGCAAAGATTTTTTTGATCTTATCCACCAAACCGGATGTTGAATAACCGGACAGATAATCAATGATTTTTACTTTGCCTCCTTTTTCTGTAACGACTTTATTTCCCACGATCTCTTCCTCTTTGTAATCACCTCCTTTGACCAGTACATCGGGTTGAACCGATCTGATCAAATCAACCGGGGTTTCTTCGTCGAACAGGACGATGTGGTCAACGAACAGGAGTGAAGCAAGAATCAGCGCCCTGGAGTTCTCATCCTGAAGGGGCCTGTCTGCTCCTTTCAGCTTTTTTACAGATTTATCCGAATTCAACCCCACGATCAGCACATCCCCACAGGCAGCAGCCTGGAGAAGATATTCAATGTGTCCACGATGTAGCAGGTCGAAACAACCGTTGGTAAATACGATTTTTTTCTCCTTGAACCGATAATAGGAAAGGATATATTGCAGATCCTCTTTATTTGTGATCTTCGATTTAACAAAATCAATGGTAGCCATAATGATTGTAAATATAATCAAGATTGTTCAACAATCTCTTTTTTTCTTCTGCGTCTGATTGCTAACATGAGCATAGAAATACTTCCGAGCAGTATAATGAACAGAGCCTGGGATTCGTGGGAAAGTGTGGCAAATGCAAGACCATCTTCTTTCGGTATGTCATACAATGTAAGACCCAGGGATACGATCCAGTGAAATGCTCCAATACCTCCTTGTACTGGGACTGCGATACCAATGCTTCCGATGACCAGGATAAACAGCCCATCAATGGGTTGAAGATGGGAAGTGGCCGGAAGTGCATAAAAAACAACCCAGGTCATTAGAAAATAGATGGTCCAGAGGAGAATGGTGTAGAGAAGAAAAAGTCCCCTTCGCTTCATGGTAAAGCCTGTTTTTAATCCGCCACCTACGCCTTTTAAAATGGCGACACCTTTTTGGATGAAAGTGAGACGGGCAAGTCGTTTTCGGAACAGGATAAATCCAGCGATGATAAGGCAAAAGCCACCAATGATGATGATCCAGGTGATCAGCGGCATTGTGAAATATCCGGATACCCCCTTGATCGCAGGGTTAAATATTTGATTTGTAAGGAAATTCCCGAAAAAATGAATCTTTGAGAAAAAGATAACGATGATCAGAATGATCATGGTGATGACATCGATTGATCGTTCAACGATTACGGTACCGATCAGGGAATCAAGTGGGATTTTTTCGGTTCTGTTCAGGGTGCCGCACTTGGTAATCTCCCCGATTCGGGGAAAGGCAAAATTTGCCAGGTAACCGATCGTTACGGCATAAAATGTATTCAGCCGACCCGGGATATACCCCAGGGGCTCTATGAGTAACCGCCAGCGGAGAGCCCTTACAATAAATCCGCTCAGAGAGATCACAAGCGAAAGAAAAACCCAGCCATAGCTTGCCTGTTTAAACTCGTTTACCAGTACCTGGAAATCAATCCCACGAAAAGCAAAGTATAGCAATAAAATTCCTATAGACAGGAAAAGAAAAAAATTAAAAACCTTCAGGATATTTCTTTTCAAGGAATTACTGTATGAGTTTATTGGTAGCGGTATCAGGAAAGACCACGTAGGGTTGGAATGTTTTTGCTTCCTCGATCTCCATTAATGCATAGGATATGATAATGATTACATCACCGACAGCAGCTTTTCTTGCAGCGGGTCCGTTCATACAGATCTTGCCGGATCCTGGTTCACCTTTGATGACATACGTTTCCAAACGTTCTCCATTATTAATATTGACAACCTGAACCTTTTCATTTTCAATGATGTTGGCCGCATTCATCAACTCTTCATCAACCGTTATGCTGCCAACATATTGCAGGTTGGCATCCGTTACGGTTACTTTATGGATCTTTGATTTTACTACTTCAATAAACATGACACAACCAATTTATAGAAAGCAATATCAACGAAGGTACAAAAATCACCCGTTTATTTGAATTTTCGCGTTGCAAAGTTATGGATTTTTCTCATTCCTGAAATGTAATGTTATCGATCAGGCGAATTTTCCCTGCCCAAACTGCGATACATCCAATTTTTTTACCCTTTTCCGACCAGCTTTTCACTGGTTTTAATTGCGATCCATCGACAATTTCAAAATATTCAACCTGCAGCAATTTGCAATCATTCAGGGTATCCATGACCCATCTTTTCACCTCATCAACCCCCAGGTGTTTTGCTTTATGGATTGCCTGAGACAGTGTTTGGTAGATTACAGCAGCCTCTTCTCTTTCACGGGTACTCAGCCGTTGATTCCTTGAACTCATGGCAAGGCCATCCGCTTCACGGACAATCGGACAGGGTACAATTTCTACCGGGTAGTTCTGTTGATTAACCAGGAGGGTTATAATCGCCAGTTGTTGATAATCCTTTTCTCCGAAATAGGCTTTGTCCGGGGTTATGATGTCAAACAGTTTACTGACAACCTGAGCTACACCATTGAAGTGGCCTTTTCTGAATACACCCTCCATGTTTTTATCCAGGTGACCGAAGTCAAATACCCGGGTATCCTCTTCCGGGTAAATTTCCGGCACATCCGGTGTAAAAACCAGGTCATTCTTTCGCAGTAACCGCTGGAGAATATCCAAGTCTCCTTTGATATTCCTTGGATACTTTTCCAGGTCCTTTTTTTCGTTGAATTGTGTAGGGTTTACAAAGATGCTTACAACAGTAACACCGGTTTCTGCGATGGATTGCCTGATCAACGAGAGGTGTCCTTCATGGAGTGCTCCCATGGTTGGGACCAGGCCAACGCTATTCCCGCTGTTTTTCAATGAGCGGATTGCTAATTTCAGGGGGGCGATATGTTCAGTTATCTGCATGGTAAAAACAAGCTGCAAAGGTAACGATAAAATAACGTTTCTACAGGAGGGTAATGCATGAACTTTTATTGTTAACCACCCGTTTTGGATGCCTTAAAGGATTGATAAATTGAAAAATATCAATATTTTTTACTAATTTTGCACATTATTTCCCAGAAGCTGGCAGGTTAGATGGAAAACACAAAAGTATTGTATATTTCACAGGAGATAACCCCTTACCTCAAGGAGACAGAGATGTCGGTCATTGGAAGATATCTGCCACAGGGGATCCAGGAGCGGGGAAAAGAGATCAGAACGTTCATGCCGAAATTTGGATGCATTAATGAGCGGCGAAACCAACTGCATGAGGTTATCCGTCTTTCCGGCATGAATCTTATTATCAATGATACCGATCACCCCCTCATTATTAAGGTTGCTTCGATCCAGTCTGCACGGATGCAGGTATATTTTATTGATAACGAGGATTATTTTCACAGGAAGCATGTCGATAAAGATGAACATGGTGAAGAGTTTTCGGACAACGATGAGCGGTTGATTTTTTTTGCCAGGGGGGTATTGGAAACAGTGAAAAAACTGCGGTGGGCCCCCGATATCGTTCACTGTCTTGGATGGATGACCGGGCTGGTTCCGCTCTATTTGAAGAAAGCATACAATGATGATCCGCTCTTTGCCAATTCAAAAGTAATATACTCTGTCTATAATAAAGAGTTCAAAAAACCGTTTGAATCATCGTTCAGGAAGAAATTGTGGATGGAAGGGATTTCCAACGAAGATGTTGAATTGCTTAAACCCCCATCATTCCTCAATCTCAGTAAGCTGGCCGTCACCATGTCGGATGCTGTGATCATGGGGAGCAAAACCATAAACCGGGAATTAGGTCAGTTCATAACATCTTCGAAAAAACCCCTGCTTGAGTTCCAGACAGAAGAAGAATACATGGATGCCTATTCACAATTTTATGATACCATTTTAAGCAAGACCTTACATGACCCCAAATAGAGCCATCCTGACCCATTCAAACAGGATCTTTTTTTTACCCTATATTTCACTGCTGATACTGCTTGTTCAGGTGCTTTTCATCTCGTGTAACAATGATTCTACATTAATCGGAGAGTCCCTTCAGCCCCCTTCGGAGCGGATACACGCACATTATTTGGACACCCTTACGATTCAGGCGTTTACCCTGAGCCAGGATTCAATATTGAGCAGTGGCGCTTTACTGGCAACGGTAGGGCACTTAGAGGATGATTACTTCGGATCAAGCACTGCCTCGTTCCTTTTCCGGGTAAGGCTTGGTAACGATGATTTTGCCCCGGGACCCGATGCCATAGCAGACTCACTTGTTCTTACCCTGTTGCCTGACAGATTTTATGGCGATTCGACTACCAAAATGAACCTGAGGATCTTCCGGTTGGATGAAGATATCTTTTTGGAATCGGACTATTATTCCAACCTCGTACCCATGAAGGATCCGGAAACAGAACATTCCCAACTCATAGGAGTAACGGATACCCTCATGCGGTTTGTACTGGATACAACCTTTTTTGTGGATACCCTGGCGAATGTCGATACCATCGATAGCAATGCTGAGCTTCGCGAGTATTTCAAGGGAATTTATGTTACTGTTGATCCTCTTCCCATTGAGGGAGAAGGAGCCATCTTACTGTTCAATCTCCTCTCGAGCGATTCGAAAATGACCCTCTATTACCGGACCCCTACAGATACTCTTGATTATGATTTTTTAATCACCAATACCAGTGCCCGGGTCAACGTATTTTCACACGATCATTACTTAAAGATGGATACTACTGGAACTGTAGAAGACACACTGATCTTTGTTCAGGGGATGGCGGGTACCTATGCGAGGATCGATTTCCCTTATATGGATGACATGAGGGAGATGGGAGACCTGGCAATCAATAAGGCTGAGATCACGTTCAATATTTTTGAATACCAGGACTCCGCTATATACCCTCCACCGGAAGCGCTGATGCTTTTAACCATCGATGATGAAGGTGAATTTATTTCCCTGTTTGACAGCCAATTGGGAGAAGAATATTTTGGCGGTACCCTCGACGAAGAGGAAGGAGTATATTCCTTTCGGATAACCAATCATGTGAAGGACTATCTCGCCGGAGATACACCTCATTCCAGTATTTACCTGTTTGTTGGAGATCAGGTTACGTCACCCGAACGGGCCATCCTGGTCAATAGCAGCGCCCCGAATAACATCCGGTTAAAGATCATTTATACCCTGCTATAACGGATTGTAAAGGAATTGTCAGAAACATGCAGCAACTCGTTTTCCGGCATGGTTGTTCTGAGTTTATCGCTTTACACCAGCCAGGATAGTAATCTCTTCGGGTGTTAGGGCCCGGTTGAAAATCAATACATCATCGATTATCCCATTGTAATATTTGTGCTCTCCCAGGTCACCCAGGGCCCAATGTCCGATTCCCAACTGGTCATTGTTTGTCAGGTCAGGATTTGAAGCATATAATCCATCCTCTCCTACCAAATCACCATCTACCCAGAGTTTAAAGCTGTTTGAATCAATTATCCCTATCAGATTATGCCATTGGTTATCATTAAATTTCAGTGAAGTTTCTGCACGAGCGAACTCACCTCCTGTATTCCTTCCATACAATCCAAGGTTTCCACCATTATTAAATGATATAAACCAACCTCTATCATTTTTACCATCGTATTTGCACACAATATGTCCATCATTTGTTGTTGTCTTAACCCAAACGCTTATTGAAACTGTGTTTGTAATATTTCGATCACCACTTCCGCATGTGATATTATCATTTACTCCATCAAAGCTCAACGCTGAGTTTGAAATCCCATTCCGGTCAGATGTAAAGACAGCCCCATTGATTATTCCATCAATGCCAAGAGGGCCATAATCTTCAGCTGTTCCGATAAACGGGAAGTAGGCAACAAGGTTTGGGTCATCAATAAAGTTAAGGGCAGGATCACCGGCAACGAAAGGGATCACTATCCCGTAAGCAGTCCCGTAACTGTTTGTGGCATAGGATGTGGCATAATAAATTAATCCCGGAGTTAAATCGGATAGCGTACTGAAAAACGAACCGGTTGATGTAGTGCTCCCAAGATCTGTACTATTATCGTTTATACCTGGCTGATCATGATTTGCCCAGCAGTGGCCATGACTGGTTACTAGATTCTCCGGACCGAGATAGGCAAGGTTACTGATGATTCGAACAGAAGTTGCAGAAAGGATTTCTAATGTATCCCCCAGGATTAGCGGCAAATATCCGGGAGTCATAAAGGAAATTACAGATCCGTAAGCCGTTCCCTTTTCATTGGTTGCATACGCTCTGACATAATAGTTGGTACTGTCTTCAAGCCCTGATAGCAAACTAATATATTCACCCAGCGAAGTCGTTGAACCCAGTTCGGTTTTGTAGTCCGCTGTTGTCGGAGAGGGTGTTAACGACCAGCAGTGCCCGTGCTGTGAAACAATATCGATTCCATTCCCCAGATCCAGGAGGTTTCCGCTCACGGATGCGGAGGTCAGGGTTAACTGATCAACCGCTCCGGTTTGAACCACAGGTGTTGTAAAATCCTGCGTATAAAATGATTTGGTGGCTCCATAAAAAACCCTTGCTCCATCCGATGCGTATGCCCGGACATAATATTTTTCATTGGGATCCAGATTCTCAAGTGTACTGATAAATACACCGGTATCTTTTCTGGATCCCAGATCCGTTTTGAATCCGTTGATACTGGGTTTGTCTTCCGTACTCCAGCAATGGCCATACTGTTTAATGCCCTCCCCTTTATCTAAAACTGTTCCGGACACCCTGGCAGAAACAGCGGTAATATCCGTTACACGATCCGTGGAAAGTAGCACAAGCCGTTGGAATTCATCTTCGCATTGGTTTATTAAGAAACAGATCAGTAAAAAACCAATAGCTCTAGTTAATGATCTTCCGTATGGATACATTATCGATAGGTTTTAATATTACTTTCTAGATAAACAGATCAGCTCAGATATGAAATCTTTACTATAATCTCCAAAAACTTTATAATCCCTGTTGACCACTTCAAATTTTTGGAACATTTCTGTCATTCGGTCTATAGTTGTTGGTTCAATAACACCGATATCCTTTTTTTTTGTTGCTTTCGATTTACCGGTCCGGCTATTTCTTAATAATACAAATTTTGTAGTCAACGTTTCAACATACGAAATATAATTCTCAATTACATCAGGTTCCATTTCCTGAAAGGAGATGAAATTTACAAACAACTCAAATTCTCCAATAATTTTCGGCAGCTGCCATGGACAAAGAATTGCACACCTGTATTTTTCTTTGATTCTATTGATATCAATGTGCTTCATATCTTTGCTCTGGTCATACGTAAACACCTGATCTTTTCCCAATACCTGAGTGAGATAATAGCTCGAAACTGCAGCAACCGGAGGAATATCGATGTTTACATAAAATGATGTTGAATCCGATGTTAATAATATTTCCCCAAGGGCTCCGTATCCTCCACCAATTTCAAGAACATTCTCAATACCATTCGTATCGACTGAATTTTTCAGGAATGTTAATCCGCGCAAATAGTTCAAAAAGCACCTGCTGAATCGCTTTTCTTCAAATAAAAAAAATTCAATGGGTTCACCAACCGGGCTTTCCTGAGATTTTGATAAATCAGGATATGTATCACGATCGGTAGCAAGGAAAATTCTGTAATCGGTTTTTGCTTTGTTATATCCACTAAGCGTACCAAAGAAACCTTCCAATGCAGGAATGGGGTGATTATGGGTGATCTTAATTCGAAAGAGTTGATTAATGCATTTTCTGTATTTCTTATAAACGCGGTGTTCATAGGCAGGGACATAAAAGGATCTGGCTGAAATATGAGACTTAAAGCGTTTAAAATCATCATCTGATGTCAGATCTTTCAGAATACGCTTTATGCCTGCATTCCAAAAATTTGTAGGCTGGTATAACTTATCGGCGGAAACCATATCCGAAAGCATGAGATCCAATAAATTCCTCATAATAAAACTATGTAAATCAGAATCTTAGATGAAAGTAATATTAATAATTTGCCCCAACCGATTAATAATGAAAATAGTCACATTGAATTTTTACATGAATAATCTACTTCATTTAAATCGTTGGGCACATGTATTACTTTCCTTACCACACGTTGCACCAAAATAGTTATTCTGATGAAATAAACATCAATATTCAATAAATCTCGAATGCCTCCATCTTGAAAAAGCCTGACTGCCGGTAAAAATCTCGGGAGTCTGATCCTTCTGAAATATCTTCAACGATTCGAGGGATACATTTTTTGATAGAAAATCTCCAAGTGCAGTGGAGGATGTTTTCCCTTTTGTATCTTTTACATGTTTCAATAGATAGTACGTAAAAAGGCCATGGGATCCTTCCGGATAGGGAAAAGCGGTTTGTCCGGGAGCTGTAGCAGAGTATAATATCGTATTCTTACCCAAATGTTCGTAGACTTTTTTTTGATAAGTCATTTTGTCCTCAATGCTATATTCTTCCGGAGTGATTGTGGTAGCATCCAGAAAGAAATGAATCTTGGCTGCTCCTGTCTGGTTAAACAATTGAAACAGGTCGAACAGATTCTGGTTTGGCGTTTTTTGTTCACCGCGGGCGTCAACCGGTAACAGATAGGGTGTATACGATACCGGATCAAGAAAACCAAGACCGGAGAAATAGATAAAGAGTTCTGCATTACCTACCCTTGATGCTATTTTTGACATCAGTTGTACATGGTTTATCAGGTTATCTGCAGTTGTATTGGTCAATAGAAAGACATTATCTTCTTTCAATCCCAGGACGCGGATGAGGTATTCCTTAAATACGAGAGCATCACGAACCTGATGTGTGTTTTGTTCCGCTACAGGGGATATGAATTGATAATTCTGGTTTCCGATTACCAGAGCCAGTCGATTTGAATATTTTACAAGATGCCTGGGAATATTCACATCAACATCCGGAAGATTTTCATCCGGTGTTTCAACCTCGGTTTGATTTGTCACCTCCAGTGGGGTCAGGTGAACTTCTTTTCGTGGCAGGGGTTTTAACAGATCCAATGCAATGTTTTTGTTTTCGGAATAGAGGTTGTATTTTTCGGACAGTTTTATAGTGATGTTGAACTGATTTAATCCATAATCCCTGGTAAGGATGAATGGGAATTTAACTTCAACGGACTCCCCGCTGCTAAGTTGACCAATGTGATACATGTTGTTCGATCTGACGGGGGATGAGGGTAATATAAATTCTACCTGGACCTGGGATGCTGTACCCTTGCCAATGTTTTGTACCATTGTTTTAAGGTAAATGGTTTCACCGACTTCGGGTTGTGCGGTAGTGTCAATATAAAATGCATGACTGGCAATGATTACATGTGGCGCTGCAAACCGTTTTGTAGGGATCTCCAGCTCGATAGGATCCGGATTGGTTTTATCCTGATCCAGAATGTCAATCCGGAATTCAGCTACTCCATTCACAAGTTCGGATTTCCCTGAGACGGCTATTGAAACCGGTTTTCCATTCATGCTGTAAATTTCACCGAGATCAATTTCCTTATCAAACACAAGCCCGGTAACATCAGGATGCTTCAATGAAACGGAAAGGGTTACATCCTGTGCTTTGCCATTCCCAACATTTAGCAGGTTAAAACGGAAAACAGACCGTTCTTCTGCTTCAATAACCTGATCATTATTTTCATCCAGGAAAAGAAAATCAACCATTTGGAAAATGGGAAGGGCTTTGATGTAATTCTCAGATGAATTCTTCTGGAATGAAATGTGCTTGATGACACTCTTATCACTGGTTATGAATTTCTCCTGAGCCAGTGTTGTCAACGGTATAATGCATAATAGAATAAATGATGTGATTTTTTTCATGGGTGACCAGTTGCGTCAGTTTAAAATGTTATCCGCATAGAAAATCCGGGTGTTGAATATTCCGGATAAACAGTTGGTCTGAAGGAAATATCCGGTCCGCTTCCATTCCTTTTACGAACTTTATCCTCAGCCAACAGAACAGTCAGGTAATCGGAAATCCAGACCAGCCCTGCTCCGGCAAGAAGCAAATTGGAAGTTAATAACTGGGATTCAACCTTTTGATAGTATTCATCCCGTTTATCCAGGTCTGTTTCAACCTTATAGGAGTCATACGAACTGGAAGCCTTCACCCTCATCATGATTGAAGTGCCGATCAGACCATAACCGGCAATACCTTTTGCAAGATGAATTTTTTTCCGGGTGATGCGATACCCTCCATATCCTGGGTAGAGGGTTGAATAGACCAATCCCATTGGCCTGCTAATGGGTTCAATGATCCTTACTTTATTGAGTTCTGCCTCTACTATCACGTATATGTTATCATCCAACCGCTCAAGATCATTGTGAATATTCCAGGTAATTCTTTTCTTACCATCCCTGGAGATGTTTTCTCCGATATCTCCGGTTGTTGAAACAGCTGGTATTTGCTCTCCCTTTGTATTATAGACCTTAAGAGTAACGGTGAATTTTTCGTAGAACCGGGTATTCACAAGATCATACGTGATCAATACCTGTTCCATGAGGTAGGCAAAATTGACATTCTCAACTGTTGCTTTGGATTCAACAACGATTTGGGAAGAGACATAAAAAACAGACCATAAGCTAATAAGAATGAAGGTCGTAATTCTTTTTCCCCTTACGAGTGTAAGAAGTGGTATTTTCATCGGACATGTTCTGTTTTCTGAAATGAGGCTAATGGATGATATAGAGTAACA
>Ga0315534_1001290_pt1 | contig 17315 bp, 15 predicted proteins | sample SalMarSW160240MG_FD_203094 | JGI IMG/M metagenome (GOLD analysis project Ga0315534, IMG submission 203094) | Salt marsh sediment microbial communities from the Plum Island Ecosystem LTER, Massachusetts, United States - Salt Marsh Sediment SW1602-40 ... | reverse complement strand
CTGGTACTTCATCCCAATCTTCAATCTTTGGAAGCCCTATCAGGCCATGAAGGAGATCTGGCAAGCGAGTGCCGATCCCCGCAATTGGAAAGATCAGCCGCGGTCTGTGTTGCTTCCTTGGTGGTGGTTCCTTTGGATTGCCTCCGCCATACTCGGCCGGATTGGTACACGCATCGCGTTGAAGGCGCAGGAGGTCGACGAGCTGATACGAGCAAACGTGTTTGGCATCGCGCTCGACCTTTCTACCATTCCACTCAACTTGCTACTGATCGCAATTATTGGCCAAATCTACCGGATGCTGATGAAACAGCAGGCCAGTCTAGACGAGGAAGGGACAGCAGCACGTTTGGGCTCGAAGCCCGTTTCCGACTGAATGCGGGGATAGATTACCAAACGAAGATTTTGGATTGCTGGTGGGCGGTACTGGACTTGAACCAGTGACCCCTGCGATGTGAACACAGTGCTCTACCGACTGAGCTAACCGCCCGTTCGCATATCCGCCGCCACCGGCAGGTCCGGCGCGGAAGAGGATCGCCCGGATTTAGCGATTGCGTCCCTGCCGAGTCAAGGAACCGCTGATCCGGCTTGAACCCGAAATTTATTGACCCTTAGCAGACTACTGACCGCCGCCAATGATCTTGCTGACGGCGGCGAGCGTCGCGTTCGCCTCGTCGGATTTTCCTTCCTCGCAGAGCGCATCGGCATTGTCGAGGACCTGGTAGATGGCCTCTTGCTCGTCCTCGCTGAGCGCATTTGCGTCTACCTGGCCCTGCACCAGGGCCTGCGTTTGGATGAGCTGCTGCTCACAGTCCGGTTGCGGCGCCGCTTGGTCTTGCGCGTAAGCGACCCCGCTCATGAAGGCCGCAACAGCGACACCGGTCACGACACCTCTCAGCAACACTGTTCCCCCCTTGATAGTATGAATGCGGACTAAACGGATTATGCCCGGTCTGCGGCGGGATTGAGGCGCGGATCAGCCTTGCCTCCGGCCGGGACGGTTCCCGTTCAGGAGCGCGGCCGCGCGCCCCTCAAGCGCGTCGAAATGATCGATGGTCGCTTCGGCGACGAAACCGTCGACAGGACCATAGCCAAAAGTCACGAGCACGATGGGGACGGCAGCTGCGTGCGCGGTGCGAAGATCGACGTCGCTGTCGCCGATCATGAGCGAACGCTTTGGGTCGCCGCCGGCAAGCGCGATCGCGCCGGTGAGATGGCCGGGATCGGGCTTCGCCACGGGGAAGGTGTCGCGCCCGGCGATGGCACTGAAAAAGTATTCAATTTCAAGTTCTTGGAGTAACTTCCGGCTCAAATGTTCGCGCTTGTTGGTGCAAATCGCGAGCGTGGCGCCTTGCGCGGTCAAGCGCTCAAGCTGCGCCAAGGCGCCGGGAAAGGGGCGGCTCTCGCGCGCGATGTTCTCCTCGTAGTGTACGAGAAATTCGGCCAGCATCTCATCGACGTCGCCTTCAGCGCCCGCTCTGATAAGCGCCTGCTCGATCATGACCCGTGCCCCGCGGCCGACGCAGTCGCGGATCGCTTCGACCGAGACCGGGCTCAGCCCGCGCCGGGTCAGCACGTCGTTCAGCGCATTGGTCAGGTCTGGCGCGGTGTCGACCAAGGTGCCGTCGAGATCGAACACGATAGTGCTGTCCTTGAACATGGGCGCCTCTCTCACACGTAAGCTTGCGGCCTGGCAAGGGGCAGCGTAGAGGATGGGCGCGAAGCTCATGACGAGCGGAGAGGGATTTTGGCCAAAGCAGACGAGCTCAAGGAAAGTGCCGCGCGCGCTGCGCTCGATCTCGTTACCGACGGGATGCGGCTCGGCCTCGGCACCGGATCGACCGCATCCCGCTTTGTCGCGGCGCTCGGCGAACAGGTGGCCGCGGGGCTCAAAGTGCTGTGTGTGCCGACTTCGGAGGCGACGCGCGTGCAAGCCGAGCGGCTCGGTATTCCGCTCACCACACTCGACGAGACGCCGCGGCTCGATCTGACCGTCGACGGTGCCGACGAGATCGATCCCGAGCTGAGAATGATCAAGGGCGGTGGGGGCGCGCTCTTGCGTGAAAAGATCGTGGCGACGGCGTCGGACCGCATGGTGGCGGTGGCCGACGACAGCAAGCTCGTGCCGGTGCTCGGCCGATTCCCATTGCCGGTCGAAGTCGTGCGCTTCGGGCTCAGGTCGACAATCGCCCTGATCGAGGCAATTGCGGCGGAGACCGGATGCCACGGCGCGATCACGCTTCGAGCCCGGTCGGGGCAGAAGCCGTTCGTCACCGATCAGGGCAATTTCATTCTCGATTGCGCCTTCGGCAGTATCCCTGAGCCCGAGGTGCTTGCTTTTTCGCTGAAGCGTGTGCCCGGCGTGGTCGAGCACGGCCTGTTTCTCGGACTGGCCGATTTGGCTATCGTGTCCGGCAAAGACGGCGTGCGTGCCCTGCGCCGTGAAGGAGCCTGACGCCACGTGGCTGAGTACGATTACGATCTGTTTGTCATCGGCGCTGGCTCGGGCGGCGTCCGTGCGGCGCGGCTTGCCGCCGAGCTCGGCGCCCGGGTCGGCATTGCCGAAGAATATCGCGTCGGCGGAACATGCGTGATCCGCGGCTGCGTGCCCAAGAAATTGCTCGTTTACGGCAGCGGTTACGCGAGCGATCTGGCCGACGCGCGCGGATTCGGCTGGAGCTACGACGAATTGCGCTTCGACTGGCCGACGCTTATTCACAACGTCAGGCGCGAGGTCGACCGCCTCAACGGCATTTATATGCAGACCTTGGAGAAGGCGGGCGTGGAACAGTTTCTCACGCGCGCCGCACTTGCCGGCCCGCACGAGATCACGCTTGCCGACCGTGATGGCACGCTCTCGGCCAAGACGATCCTCGTGGCCACCGGCTCCCATCCCGTGATTCCGGACGTGCCGGGGCGGGACCATCTGATCACCTCGAACGAATGCTTCAAACTGGACCGCCTGCCGGAGAGCATCGCCATCGTCGGCGCCGGTTATATCGGCACCGAGTTCGCATCGATCTTCAACGGGCTCGGCGTGGCCGTGACGGTGCTCTACCGCGGCGACCAGATCTTGCGCGGGTTCGACATGGATCTTCGCGACGACCTCGCCGAGGCGATGCGCGACCGCGGCGTCGATCTTCGCATGGGAACCGATGTCGCTTCGATTGAGGCGGAGGGGAGGGGCTTTCGGGTCCGTCTTGAAGGCGGCGACACGATTTCCGCCGATCTGGTCATGGCGGCGACGGGGCGGGTGCCGAACACGTCAGGCTTTGGGCTCGAACAGGCCGGCGTTGCGCTCGGGCCTAACGGCCGGATCGCCGTCGACGAGTTCTCCAAATCGTCGGTCGACAATATCTACGCCGTGGGCGACGTAACGGACAGAGAAGCCCTGACGCCGGTCGCCATCCGCGAGGCGACCGCCTTTGTCGAGACGGTGTTAGAAGGAAAGCCGACGCCGATGGATTATCGCTTCATTCCCACCGCGGTCTTTTCGCAGCCGGAGATCGGCACGGTCGGCCTTGCGGAAAGCGAGGCCCGCGAGATCACCCGCAACGTCGAGATCTACAAGACGCGCTTCCGGCCGCTCAAATCCAGGATCAGCGGCCGCGAGGAGACCATGCTGATGAAGCTGGTGGTTGATGCCGACTCCGATGTCGTGCTCGGCTGCCACGTGCTGGGCGATGACGCCGCCGAGATTGCGCAAATGGCAGCGGTGGCGCTCAGGCTCGGCGTGACCAAAGCCCAGCTCGACGCCACCATGGCGCTCCATCCGAGCGCGGCGGAAGAATTGGTAACGCTTCGGCACAAATGGGAAGCGCCTGAACCGGTCGCCGGATCCGATGCGGCGGCTTGAGGACAGGATCGCTCTGATCACGGGCGCCGGCGCCGGGATTGGCCGCGCCATCGCCGAGACGTTCGCGCGCGAGGGCGCGTTTGTGATCGTAACGGACCGTGACCGGGAAGCCGCGGAAGACACCGCCGCCGCCATCGTCAAGGCGAACGGCGCGGCAAGCGCCCACGCCGTCGATGTGACCGACACGGGGCAAGTTAAGGCGCTGATGGAGGCGATCGGCGAGGCGCATGGCCGGCTCGACGTGCTGGTCAACAATGCCGGCGTAAGCGAGCGGTCGGACTTCCGTCATCTTTCAGACGAGACTTGGGACCGCGTGTGGAAGACCAATCTCGACGGAACTGTGCGTTGCGCGCGTGAGGCGTTCGACCTGCTCAAGACCTCGGGCAAAGCCTCGATCATCAATCTCTCATCCATTATGTCCGCCAAGCACGCCCGTCAGTTGGCCGTCTATTCGGCGACGAAGGGGGCGGTATCGGCCTTGTCGCGAAGTCTCGCGGTCGAATACGCTCCCTACGGCATCCGCGTAAACACGCTGCTACCGGGTTATGTCCAGACGGCGCTGACCAGCCGCTACATCTCGAATCCGATGGTCGCCAAGGCGCTGCTGACCCAAACGCCGCTCAGGCGCTTCGGCGTGCCGGAGGACATCGCCAATGCCGCCCTGTTCCTGGCGTCAGACGAGGCGGCCTATATTACTGGCGCAAGCCTCAATGTCGATGGCGGAATGGCAACCACGCTCTAGGTGAGTGTCGGCGGCTTCATCGTCTCTTCGATGATTTGATCGACCACCGCCATGAGCGCCGCCTCCTCAGAACCGCCGAGCGCCTTGACCTCCTCATAGCGGGCGAGCTGCCGGTCGGCGCTGGTGCCGCGCTCGAGAATGGTACGGGCATGCGCGACTTCGGCAGCGCAGCCGAAATAGGCGGCGTCGTCGGCCACAAGGCCGAACAGCTCTTCCAATAGCTCGGCAAAGGGGACGACTTCGCCCTTGCCGAAATCGACCATGCCCTGCTCGATGCCGTAACGCTGGGCGCGCCAGCGGTTCTCGCGCAGAAGGAACGGGGGATAATGACGCCAGCGCTGATTGTCCCGGCGCAAGCGATAGAGCATGCGCAAGATGCAGAGATAGAGCGCGGCGATGGCGACGCCGTCGTCGATGAGCGGGCAGATATCGGTTGCGCGCATCTCCAGCGTCGGGAAGCGCGCCGAAGGGCGCAAGTCCCACCACAGCTTGGTGGCATCCTCGATCAGCCCGGCATGAACGAGAAGCTCGACGGTACGGGTATACTCGCTCCAGCTTGAGAACTGATGCGGAATGCCGGTACGGGGAAGCTCGTCGAACACTGACAGTCGGTAGGATTTGAGGCCGGTCTGTGCTCCCTGCCAGAACGGTGAAGAGGTCGACAAAGCGAGGAGATGCGGCAGGAAGTAGCTCGCCTGGCCAAGCAGATCGATCCTGAGTTCGTCGTCCTCGATACCGACATGCACGTGCATGCCGCAGATGATGAGTCGCCGCGCTACGTGCTGAAGGTCCTTGGCCAGGATGTTGTAGCGCTCCTTGTCGGTATGATGCTGACTCTTCCAATGCGCAAAAGGGTGCGTGGACGACGCGATCGGCGCGAGCCCGAATTCATCGGCAATGCGGCCGACCGTGCTGCGGAGCTGAACCAGCTCGCTGCGGGCCTCCTGGACCGATTTGCACACGCGCGTGCCAACCTCGATCTGTGAGCGCAGGAACTCGGGACTGACCTGCCCGCGCAAGGCCTCCTCGCATTTGGCAAGAAGCGCCGGCGGCGGTTCCTCCGTGAGGTCGCGCGTGGTGCGATCGACGAGGAGATATTCCTCCTCGATACCGATGCTGAAGCTTGGTTCTTTGATTGCCATGGCGCGTATGGTGGCACAAAGGGCAGGGCTCGCGGTAGTGGGCCTATGGTAACTGCCCGATCAGGCTAGCGACGGCTACGCCGACGACATAGGCGATGCCCGCGGCGGTGATGCCGATGGTGAACGTCTCCAATCCCGCCCGCCACCACGGCGCCGGCGACCAACGGCTTCGCAGCGAGCCGATCAGAAAAAAAGTAAAACCCGTCATCAGGGTCGAGCTCCAGATCGAGTTGGGAAGGCCGGCCACGAAAGGCACGAGCGGAATGGCGCCGCACAGCAGAAAGGCAAGAAAGGTCATCAGCGCTGCCCGCGCCGGCGAACGGGTGATTGGCGGCAGCCCGTGCTCCTCGGTCATCATGGTGTCAATCCACCGCTTGCGGGTGCCGGTGATGACCTTGACGGCGCTGTCGAGCGCCTCGCCCGAGAAGCCCTTGGCCTCGAAGATCTGGCGGATCTCCTCGCGCTCGCCCTCGGGCGCCACTTCGACGTGCCGCTCCTCCATCCGGCGCACCTGCTCGTATTCGTCGATTTCCGCCCTGGTCCCTGAATAGTTCGCGGCCGCCATGGAGAAGCCGTCGGCAAACAGATTGGCGGCGCCGAGGATCAGCAGGGCCTTGGTGGAAAGTTCCGCACCCGTCACGCCGGCCACCACGGCGAAGGTGGTTACGGTGCCGTCGATCCCGCCATAGACCCAATCACGCAGATAGCTGATGCGCGGGCCCTGCTTGAGGCGACTGGCGATATCGCGCGGATCGTGTCCGTGTTCAAGGTGACGGGGGTCCATTTTGGCTCCCTTGCGGCCCGTTAAGGCATATGTGGCATGGTCGAATTAGGCAGGCAATTGCGGCCCTTTGCCTAGCCAGGGTTCTGCCAATCGCCTATATAGCGTTCACTTTTCACAGGAGAGCCGAGATGGCACCGCGATGGAGCCCAGAGAGCTGGCGCTCGAAACCGATTGAGCAAGTTCCAGTCTATCCCGACCCGGGGGAGCTGGAGGCCGTCGAGAAGCAGCTCGCCACCTTTCCGCCGCTCGTGTTCGCAGGCGAGGCGCGGGAGCTCACCGCGCAGCTTGCCCGCGTGGCCGCGGGCGAGGGGTTTCTCCTGCAAGGCGGCGATTGCGCCGAAAGCTTCGCCGAGCACCGCGCCGACACCATCCGCGACTTCTTCCGGGTGTTCTTGCAGATGGCTGTGGTGCTGACCTACGCCGGCGGCTCGCCGGTGGTGAAGGTCGGCCGGATCGGTGGTCAGTTCGCTAAGCCGCGCTCCTCGCCGACCGAGACGGTCGATGGGAAGGAGCTGCCGAGCTATCGCGGCGACAGCGTCAACAGTATCGAGTTCACCGAGGCGGCACGAACGCCCGATCCGCAGCGGTTGATGATGGCTTACCGCCAGTCGGCCGCGACGCTCAATCTGTTGCGCGCCTTCGCCCAAGGCGGCTACGCCAATCTCGACCACGTGCACCGGTGGAATCTCGGCTTCGTCAAGGACAGCCCGGCCGGACACCGCTACGAGGAGCTTGCCCAGCAGATCGCCGAGACTTTGCGTTTCATGCGCGCGTGCGGCATCAACGCCGACAACACGCCGCAGCTTCGCACCACGAGTCTCTACACCAGCCATGAAGCGCTTCTGCTCGGCTACGAGCAAGCCATGACACGGGTCGATTCGACCTCGGGCGATTGGTATGCGACCTCCGGGCATATGCTGTGGGTGGGCGACCGGACGCGGACGCTCGACCACGCCCATATCGAATATCTGCGCGGCATCAAGAATCCAATCGGCGCCAAGATCGGCCCGAGCATGACGCCCGAGGAGTTGCTCACCCTGATCGACATCCTCAGCCCGCACAACGACCCCGGACGGCTCACGCTGATTTGCCGGTTCGGCGCCGATGCGGTCGGTAAGCATCTGCCCGGCTTGATCCGGGCCGTGCAGAGAGAAGGCAAGCAGGTGGTGTGGGCGTGCGACCCCATGCATGGCAACACGATCAAAGCGGGCAGCGGTTACAAGACGCGGCCCTTCGATCTTGTGCTGCGAGAGGTCGAGACGTTCTTCGATATCCACCGGAGCGAAGGAACCCATGCCGGCGGCATCCATGTCGAGATGACTGGGCAGAACGTGACCGAATGCGTCGGCGGGGCCAAGGCCGTGACCGAGACGGATCTTTCGGACCGCTACCACACGCATTGCGATCCCAGGCTCAATGCCGACCAGTCGCTCGAACTGGCCTTCATCATGGCTGAGAGGCTCAAGCGCGAGCGGGAAGGCCGGCCCGAGCCCGAAATCTCGATTGCCGCCGGGGAATAGGCGGCGTTAATCCGCCTTTTATCGCCGGCCCGGCAATTGCGACATCGGTCCTGTCATGACTCACGCGATCAAGGACAAGTTCACGCTCGCGCTCGCGCAGCTCAATACCGTTGTCGGCGATCTCGACGGCAATGCGAAAAAGGCGCGCGAAGCCCGGGCGCGAGCCCGTGAGGCGGGCGCCGACCTCATTGCTTTCAGCGAACTCTTTCTGACCGGCTATCCGATCGAAGATTTGGTCCTGAAGCCCGCTCTCCAGCAAGCGGCGCGCGAGGCCTGCGAAGCGCTTGCGCGCGACACCAAGGACGGCGGCCCGGCCATGCTGGTCGGTCTCCCCTGGCGCGAGGACTCAGCGGTCTATAACGCGGTGGCGTTGCTCGATGGCGGCCGTATCGAGGCCGTGCGCTACAAGCATAATCTTCCAAATTACGGCGTGTTCGACGAGAAGCGCGTGTTCGCGCCGGGGCCGTTGCCGGAGCCGGTTACTTTCAGGGGCGTGAAGCTCGGCGTACCGATCTGCGAGGACATCTGGAACGGCGAAGCGTGCAAAGTGCTTGCCCGTGAGGGCGCCGAGCTTCTGATCGTGCCGAACGGTTCGCCCTATTGGATGGGCAAGCAGGACGTCCGTTACGACGTCGCTAGGTCGCGCATTGCCGAGACCGAGCTGCCGCTCGCCTATGTCAATCAGGTCGGTGGACAGGACGAGCTTGTGTTCGACGGCGCGTCCTTTGCACTGAACAGCGATGGATCGGTCGCGGCGCAGTTCCCGGCCTGGGAGGAGACGCTTGGGGTCACCGAGTGGCATCGTGGTGAAGAACGGTGGCATTGCGAACCCGGCGAGATTGCCGAAGTCGAGCGGGACGAGGCCGCGAACTACCTCGCCTGTGTCACCGGACTTCGAGACTATATCGACAAGAATGGCTTTCCCGGTGTGGTGCTCGGCCTATCCGGCGGAGTGGATTCCGCGCTTTGCGCAGCGATGGCGGTCGATGCGCTTGGCGCGGAACGCGTCCACGGCGTGATGCTTCCCTACAAATATACCAGCAGTGAAAGCCTGAACGATGCTGCGGCAACGGCCGAAGCGCTTGGCATTCGCTACGACATCATGCCGATCGATGCCACGGTAGAGGGACTGCACCAGGATCTGGCAAAGATGTTCGTTGGGACCACGCAAGACGCGACCGAGGAAAATTTGCAGTCACGCGCGCGTGGCACTCTGCTTATGGCCGTATCCAACAAGTTCGGGCCGATGGTGCTGACCACCGGCAACAAATCCGAGGTCTCGGTCGGATACGCCACGCTCTATGGCGACATGAATGGCGGCTTCAATCCGATCAAGGACCTCTACAAAGGCCAGGTCTATGCCTTGGCGCGTTACCGCAACCGGACCAGGCCTAAAATGTGCCTCGGGCCTGAGGGAATCGTCATTCCGGAGAATGTGCTGACCAAGGCGCCGACCGCGGAGCTTAAGCCGGGTCAGCGCGATCAGGATACGCTGCCGCCTTACGAGGTGCTCGATGAGATCTTGCATTGTCTGGTCGAGCGCGAGATGCCACTCCCGGAGATCGTCGCGCGTGGCCATGCCGAAGAGACGGTGAAAAAGGTCGAGCGTATGCTGTATCTTGCCGAGTATAAGCGGCGTCAAGCGGCGCCGGGCGTCAAGATCACAGCGCGAAGCTTCGACCGCGATCGCCGTTATCCCATCACCAATAAATTCCGCGAGAAGCTCTAGGCTATGAGCGTCACCGTCCGTTTCGCGCCGAGCCCGACCGGTCGGCTTCATGCCGGCAATATCCGCACCGCGCTGTTCAATTTTCTGTTTGCGCACGCACGCAACGGCCGCTTCGTTTTGCGCCTCGACGACACCGACCGTGAGCGGTCGACCCAGGAATTTGCCGACGGTATCCGCGAGGACCTGGCCTGGCTCGGGCTCGACTGGACGCTCGAGGTTCGCCAGTCGGATCGCTTCGCCCTTTATGAGAAGGCGGTCGCGCGTCTGAAAGAGATGGGACGCCTCTATCCGGCCTACGAGACGCCGGAAGAGCTTGAGTTGAAGCGCAAGCGCCAGCTCGCGCGCGGGCGGCCGCCGGTTTACGACCGCGCCGCGCTAAAGCTTACGGCGGAGGAGCGCACGAAATTGGAATCCGAAGGGCGCAAAGCCCATTGGCGATTTCTATTGGAGCAGCGCGACGTCGCCTGGGACGACCTGGTGCGCGGGCGCCAGCATGTCGATGCCGCCTCACTGTCTGACCCGGTCCTGATCAGGGCCGACGGGACATATCTCTACACGCTGCCGAGCGTCGTCGACGATATTGACCTTGGCGTCACTCATGTCATCCGGGGCGAGGACCACGTCGCCAACACCGCACCGCAGATCCAGCTGTTCGAGGCGCTCGATGCTGTGCCGCCCGCGTTCGGCCACCACAATCTTCTGGTCGGCGCCGACGGACAGGCCCTGTCCAAGCGCGACCGGTCGCTTTCCATCGCGGGTTTTCGCGCGGACGGCATCGAGGCGCTTGCCTTGGCAAGCTATGTCGCCACGCTTGGAACCTCGGACCCCGTCGCACCTTATTTGAGCCTCGACGAGCTTTCAGCCGCATTCGATCTCGGCAAGCTGTCGCGTGCGCCGGCGCGCTTCGACCCGAACGAGCTTCGCCTGCTCAATGCAAAGCTCTTGCAGCTTGTTCCCTTCGGTGCTGTCGCCGATCGGCTTCAGGCCATGGAAGTGGGAGGAGGGGAGGCGTTCTGGGAGGCCGTGCGCGGAAACCTTGGCGTGCTCGCCGACGCCAAATCGTGGTGGGACGTGGTGCAGGGTCCGCTTCAGCCGGTGATCTCGGATCACGAGCTTTGCCGTCAGGCCGCCGACTTGCTTCCGCCCGAACCCTGGGACGAAGACGTCTGGACGACATGGTCGGCAGCGGTGAAGCAGGCGACAGGCGCGAAAGGCAAAGCCCTGTTCGCGCCGCTGCGTCTTGCGCTGACCGGCCGGGAGAACGGACCCGAATTGAAACTTTTATTGCCGTTGATCGGGCGTGGCCGTGCGGTGGAACGGCTCGAAGGCAAAACGGCCTGAACGCCGCTATTGCGGTCCGAACGGACTGGCCGGAGGCGCGGCAGGGCGCCGGCGTTTGACCACGGCCGATTCCGCCGGAGGCGGTGGCGTAGCTTCAGCGGCGGGTGGTGGTTCGGCGGGTGCCGCGGCCTCAGCCGGAGGAGGCGGGGGCGGGCTCTGCTGCTGCGGAACGGCTGCAGGCGCTTCCGCAGGTGGCGCTTCGTCGACCGCGGCTGCCTCGGCAGGAGGCGGCGGCGGTGGTGCCGCGGTGTCTGGAAGGGCGGGCACGTCCTCTTCCTGAAGAGCTGCAGCCGGCGGACCCGGTTCGGCGGGCGCGGTGCTACCGGTCACTTCGGGGGCGGCCTGGAGCGCGGGCGGTTCGCCTGCGGCCGGTGCCACCGCTTGAGGCGCAGGGGCTGCGGCTTGGCCTTGGGCCGGCGCGGCAGCGTTGGGGTCGGCCTCAGCCTTCTTGTTGGCGCCCTCGATCGCGGTTGGATTGTATTCGGCCTGTTTGCAGGAGCAGCCCTTCACATACTCTTTGCGGAAGCGGAGCGCGACAGGAAGATCCATATAGGCCGAGCCGGTCAAGGACACCGCCTGTTCGATCTCCTGACCCGGGTTGCGATAGACGTAAAGCTCGGCGGGAGCGGCACAACTCGACTGGCAGGATTCCGAATCCGGGCCAAGCTGGCTGCCGTAAATCGAGTAATGGATCGGGAAGTAGAAGCCGTCGCACAGCCTGACGCAAACGGACCGGTAGCGTCCGTTCGGATTGATGCTGCGATAGATCGGCCGCTGATAGTAATCCTCCTCCTCCTGCCGGCCCAAGCCGAAGAAGTCGAACAGACCGCCGCGGCGAGGCTTAGGCGCCCCCGCACAACCGCTGCGGGCCAGTGCATCCTGAAGTTCGGCCTGACGCCGCCGATTGCCGCCGCCGCCGCCCTGGAGGATCTGCCGCTGCTGCTTGAGCGCGGTCAGATCACGCCGCGCGTCTTCAACACGGGCATTCATCCTGAGGCATTTCGGGCTCCGGACGAGGCCGCGGCCAAAGATGAAGAAGCTGTCGTAACAGCCGGAGTCTTCCATGGAAGCTTTCGTGCCCTGAAACACGCGTTCGGCTTGGGCAATCCGGGCCTCGATGTCCCGGAGCTCCTCGCTACTCGCCCCGCCGCCGCCACCTTGCGCGGCGGCAAGCTCCTGCTGAAGTTGCATGCAGCGGACCTGCTGCTCACTGACTTGTGCCATGCTCGTCCCGTCGCCTGCGACAAGAGCGGCACAGCCGAGCACGACCGCGCCAAAGCCCGGCCTGCCGAACGGCCGGAGAATTGAGGCGGCACGGCGCCACAAATCACGATGGAGGCTCACGATGGTCCTGATTCCTAAGGGTAACCCGACGCATTATGCCCGGTAAGATTCGGCGGTCAATGAGGCATGAATAAGATGGGTAGCTTGACCCTTGTCCTAAATAGAGCCATAAGCGGCCCCAAGATGATGCACAAGCAACCCATCCTTATGATTTCCTGCGGCATCATTCTGGGCTAGCAAATCACGCTCGCCCGGACCGTTCTCCCTTTACCGAAATTAACGTTATCCGAACCGTAGGGCGAGCCTTCGAAGCGAAGGGGCTTGGTCGGCCGTGCTTACTTTGTACAACACGCTCAGCCGGAAGAAGGAGCCATTCCGGCCGCTCGATGCCGGGAATGTCCGCATCTATGTGTGCGGGCCGACCGTCTACGACTTCGCCCATATCGGCAATGCCCGGCCCGTCATCGTGTTCGACGTGCTTTACCGGCTGCTGCGCCACCTCTATGGGCCGGAACATGTTACCTACGTTCGCAACATCACCGACGTCGATGACAAGATCAACGCGCGGGCGGCGGAAGAATATCCGGAGCTTCCTCTGAACGAGGCCATCCGCCTCGTCACGGCGAAGACGGAGCAGCAGTTTCACGCGGACATGGCCGCGCTTGGCGCGCTTCCTCCCACGGTCGAGCCGCGCGCGACCCAGCATATCGCCGAGATGAAGGCGATGATCGAGCGATTGGTGGAGCGCGGTTGCGCCTATGTAGCCGAAGGCCATGTACTGTTCCACGTCGCCGCGATGCCCGATTACGGTAAGCTCTCCGGCCGGTCGCTCGACGAGATGATCGCCGGGGCGCGGGTCGAGGTCGCGCCGTTCAAGAAAGACCCGATGGATTTCGTGTTGTGGAAGCCGTCCAAGCCGGGCGAGCCGTCATGGCCGTCGCCTTGCGGGATTGCCGAGCCCGGGCGTCCCGGCTGGCACATCGAGTGTTCGGCCATGGCCGCGGCCCATCTCGGCCAAACGTTCGACATTCACGGCGGCGGTATCGACCTCGTCTTTCCCCATCATGAGAACGAGATCGCGCAATCGCGCTGCGCCAACGCGACCCCGATCATGGCGCAAGTGTGGATGCATAACGGCTTTCTCCAAGTCGAAGGGGAGAAGATGGCGAAGAGCCTCGGCAACTTCGTCACCGTGCATGATCTACTGACCGGCTGGCAGGGCTACGCTTGGCCGGGCGAAGCGCTTCGTTTCAACATGCTGAGAACGCATTATCGCCAGCCGCTCGACTGGACCTTGGTCGGCCTCGATGAAGCGCATAAGACGTTGTGGGAGTGGTATGGCGATCTCGAAGGCAAGCCGCCGGCAGATGAGGGTATCTCCGGGCCCGTCCTCGACGCGCTTATGGACGATCTCAACACGCCGAAGGCAATTAGCGCGCTTCATAAGCTGCACAGCGCCGGGCATTGGGGCCACTTGCGTGCGGCACTTCAGTTCCTTGGCTTCTCGGGCGATCATGCCAAGATCACAAGAACAGCTTCTGCTGCGGGCGGGGCGTCGGCTCACGTCAGCGCCGAGGCGGTCGGCGAACGGATCGAGGCGCGGAACGCCGCGCGTGCGGCCAAAAATTTCAAAGAGGCGGATCGCATTCGCGACGAGCTTGAAAAGATGGGCGTGACTTTGAAAGACGCGAAAGACCCGAAGACGGGCGAGCTGGTCACCACCTGGGAGGTCGCGCGATGACCCGCGAACGTCTCTCCCTCTACGACACCACGCTCCGCGACGGCGCGCAGACCCATGGCGTCGATTTCTCGGTCGAGGACAAATGGCTGATCGCCGAGCAGCTCGACGCACTCGGCATCGACTACATCGAGGCGGGCTACCCCGGCGCCAATCCCACCGATACCAAGCTCTTCGCCGAAACCCGCCCGCTCGGCAACGCGAACCTTACCGCGTTCGGCATGACCAAGCGGCCAGGCCGATCGATCTCTAACGATCCCGGATTCCAGGCGGTGCTCGCCGCCAAAGCCGGTTCGATCTGTCTTGTGGCCAAGACTTGGGATTTTCATGTCGATGTCGCGCTCGGCACGAGCCCCGAGGAGAACCTGGCCGCCATCAAAGAATCGACCGAAACCGTCGCCGCCAGCGGGCGCGAGGTGTTGATCGACTGCGAGCATTTCTTCGATGGGTACAAGGCCAATCCGGATTATGCGCTTGCCTGCGCCAAGACCGCCTATAAGGCGGGCGCGCGTTGGGTCGTGCTGTGCGACACCAATGGCGGCACGTTGCCGGAGGAGATCGAGAGGATCGTGACCGAGACGGTCAAGCATATTCCCGGCGACCATCTCGGCATCCATGTGCATAACGACACCGATAATGGTGTGGCGAACTCGCTTGCGGCGGTTCGTGCCGGTGCGCGTCAGATCCAGGGAACTCTGAACGGGCTGGGCGAGCGCTGCGGCAACGCCAACCTCACCTCGATCATTCCCACGCTGGTCCTCAAGCCGGAATACGCCGACCGGTTCGAGACCGGCGTGACACCCGACAAGCTACAGACTTTGACTCATGCTTCGCGCGTTCTCGACGAGGTTCTGAACCGCGCCCCGAACCGCCACGCCCCTTATGTGGGGGAGGCGGCATTCGCGCATAAAGGCGGGATCCATGTTTCGGCGGTACAGAAAGATCCACGCACGTACGAGCATGTCCCGCCGGATACGGTTGGCAACCGGCGCAAGATGCTGGTCTCGGACCAGGGCGGCCGGTCCAATATCTTTGCCGAGCTTGAGCGTATCGGCATTGTCGTTGCCAAAGACGATCCGCGCATCGGGCGCCTTCTCGACGAAGTGAAACAGCGCGAGTCGAAGGGCTACGCTTACGAGGCGGCCGATGCCTCCTTCGAGCTGCTCGCCCGGCGCATGCTCGGCAACGTGCCGCAATTCTTCGAGGTGGATTCGTTCCGCGTCATGGTCGAGCGGCGGCATAACGCGCTCGGAAATCTCGTCACCATCTCGGAGGCCACCGTCAAGGTCCGCATCGACGGCGAGACGGTGATGTCGGTCGGCGAAGGCAATGGCCCGGTGAACGCGCTAGACAATGCGTTGCGGAAGGATCTCGGCCGCTATCAGGGCTTCATCGAGGACCTCGATCTGGTCGATTACAAGGTCCGCATCCTGACCGGAGGCACCGACGCGGTAACCCGCGTTCTGGTGGAGAGCCGCGATGGCGCCGGAAACCGCTGGTTCACCGTCGGGGTGTCGCCCAATATCGTTGATGCCTCGTTCGAGGCGCTGCTCGATTCCATCAACTACAAGCTCATCCGCGACGGCGCGCCGGCGCCCTGAAATCTGTCCCAATACGGGACAATGCGCGTCTATCTTTCCGCTTTCGGTTGGCTGCATCCGATTTCAGAGCTAAGAATTGCGGCGCCAAGGGCGTTCAGGAGTTTTGACGAGTAAGATGCGGGGAATTTTCGTTCTTGTTCTTCTGCTGATGTTCGGCTCGGCGCAGGCTTTTGCGCAAGCTCCCGACATCAGTCCCCATCACGGCAATTCTGCGCTTTCCGGGGCGAGCGACGGCCATGCCCTGAGCTCGGGCGAAACGCTGCTGGGCGATGAGGCTACGGGCGCAATCGGCCAATGCGGAAGCGGCCTCGGCGGCGCCGCCTGCCGCGTGGCGGCATTCTTTTTCGGTTCGGTCGAGCGGGGCCTCGTCACCTTCACGGCACTGCTTGCGCTTTCGACGCTCGTCTTGTGGTTCTATACGCGGCGGGTTGCGCTTGCGGCGCGCGCTGCTGCCGAGCATGTGCCCGCCGTCGAGCGGGCCTATGTCTTTGGCGGCCCGACCGATCTCTTTCTGTTGCACGACCAGGCGACGGTGCGGCTTGCCATGCAGAATTACGGCAAGACCCCCGCTGTGATCCGCGAATGGCTGGTCGAGTTCATGGCCGAAGAGCCCAAGGGGCGGGAGCCCGCTTATAACGGATCCGATCGGACCGTCACCAACGAGATCCTAGAGCCGTTCAAACTGTTCTCGCCCACCACGGTGTACCGGTCGGACATCGCCGCGCCGTTTTATATCGTCGGTTATATCGTTTACGACGACGTGTTTCGGCGCTCGCACACGACCCGGTTCTGCGTCGGCATCGGACGTGATGGCAAGGCCGCTTTTGCCGGCCATCCCGAGTGGAACGCGTACGATTGAGGCGTGCGAAACGGCGGTAAGCGTTCTTGGCTTAAAACTTCACGGAGATTTCGGCCTCGGCCGGTGCAGGCCGGACGGTGGCGAGCGCCTGCTCGATGGCCGGAATAACATCCTCTACGCGATCGACCACAAGCAGGTTGAGATCAAGTCCGGCGCGGATAAAGCCCTCGCCCTGCATGCTGTCGAACTGGACGAGCAGCGGATTCCAGAAGCCCTCGATATTCACCAGTACGATCGGTTTGACGTGGCGGCCGAGCTGCGACCAGGTGAGCTGCTCGACGAATTCCTCGAGCGTGCCAAGGCCGCCAGAGAGCGCCACGAAAGCGTCCGACTTGGAAAACATCAACTGCTTCCGCTCATGCATATTGTCCACGACGATGAGCTCTTGCGCTTCGATTAGCATGTGCTCGCGCTGTGAGAGGAAGCCGGGGATGATGCCGGTGACGTAACCGCCGTGGTCGAGCACCGAGGAGGCGATTTCGCCCATCAGCCCGAGACTGCCCCCGCCATAGACGAGACCGATGCGGGCGGCGGCTAACAGGTGCCCCAATCGGCGCGCCGCCTCCGCGTAGGCGGGGTTCTTGCCTGCTCCGGACCCGCAATACACACAGATGTTCTGCAGCCCTAAAGCGATGTCTTTTTCGTTCATGGAGTTCCTTTGCCATCCGGTTCAAATCTGCGTCAAGCAGCGCCGAATGGCTGTCATTCAGATAGCGCTTGAT
>Ga0315534_1001289_pt1 | contig 17319 bp, 17 predicted proteins | sample SalMarSW160240MG_FD_203094 | JGI IMG/M metagenome (GOLD analysis project Ga0315534, IMG submission 203094) | Salt marsh sediment microbial communities from the Plum Island Ecosystem LTER, Massachusetts, United States - Salt Marsh Sediment SW1602-40 ... | reverse complement strand
AAGGTGCCCATGCATCGCAAACCTTGTCATACAACGCCTGAATACGGGACAAGCTCCAACCCTCACAGGTCTGTTCTTCAGGTATAATACCGAACACCCACGCATCCTTGATGATATTGCCTGTTGGTGTCATGCCACAGTATTTGTCTTTATTGATGCCCGGATAAATTTTTTCTCTCACCATATCCTGAATTCCTTATAGCAGTTTATTTACCATTACCAACCATCGTTAATATATTTTACGATTGTAGTATCATTAATCATAAACATAACATCAAAAGATGAAACCCGTAATTTACGCAAACCTGTGCGAGTATCTATAGATGACAAAAAAAACACGCCGAATTGTAATCCTGATCATCATAATCTTCCTGGTAGCCGGCATATTCATGTTTTTCTCGCGGGAAAAACCGCTTCCAGTCGTTATCCAACAGGTTGGACTGGGCCCCGTTGAATCGACGGTTGCCAACACCCGGGCCGGGACGGTAAAGGCATGCAGGCGCGCTGGCCTGGCACCGACAACCGGCGGTCAGATCGCAAAATTGCTTGTCCATGAAGGGGATCAGGTAAAGGCTGAACAAATCCTGTTGGAATTATGGAATGACGACCTTGCCGCACAACTGGAACTCGCAAAGAGCGAAGCAATGGCCTCAAATGCACAGGCAGAACAGGCCTGCCTGGTGGCCGATGAGGCTGAACGCAATGCAATCCGTCAACGCAGGCTCTTTAACAAGCAATTGTCCTCCGAAGAGAGTGTTGATCAGGCCGAGACCAATGCGAAGGCACAACGTGCCAGTTGTGAAGCTGCCAAAGCCACTGCAAGCGTCAGTAAATCCCGTGTGGCCGTGGCACAGGCCACTCTCGACAGGACAATACTCCGCGCGCCATTCGCGGGAACAGTCGCCAAGATCAACGGTGAACTCTATGAATTCGTCACGCCCTCACCGGTAGGTGTGATCACACCCCCTGCCGTTGATCTGATCGACGATAGTTGCCTGTATATCTCCGCACCGATAGATGAAGTGGATGCACCTGAAATCAAACCGGGAATGGATGCACGAATTACCCTCGATGCATTTTCCGATAAATCGTTTCCCGGCATCGTTCAACGCATTGCTCCCTATGTACTTGATGTTGAAAAACAGGCGCGCACGGTGGATGTCGAAACAGTTTTCGCCAATCCGGGCGATTTCAAGCAGATGTTGCCCGGTTACAGTGCCGATGTCGAGGTCATCCTGGCAATTCATCGTGATGTCCTGCGCATACCCACCGAGGCCATCATGGAGGGCAACCGGGTATTGGTCTACAACGGTGATGGCGAACCCCTTGAAGAACGTAATGTTGAAACCGGGTTGTCCAACTGGAAATACACCGAGATAGTCTCCGGACTACAGGCCGGAGATCAGGTAGTTACATCCATCGATCGCGAAGGTGTCAAAGCCGGAACTGCAGCGCAGGCTGAAAATGATTCCGGTAAGGGTATGCCGGGTAAATGATCAATCTGGAAGCCATCGAGCGTATATTCAAGGTCGGTGATCAGCAGGTACACGCCCTGGACAAGGTGTACCTTGACGTGCCGGCAGGTGAATATCTTTCCATCATGGGACCATCCGGTTCGGGTAAATCCACACTGCTTAATATCATCGGATTACTGGACAGGCCTACTGCAGGACGTTACACACTTGACAACAAGGATGTGACGTCACTGACAGACGAGGAACAGGCACGGACACGCCGTGAAACCATCGGTTTTGTCTTCCAGTTTTTCCATCTGGTCCCCAGGCTTACGGCAAAACAGAATATCGAGCTGCCACTGGTCCTCGCCGGATTGCCGCAGAATGAAAGAAATGCGCGTAGTGAGCGAATACTCAAGGCAACCGGTTTATCAGAGCGCGCGCATCATCGTCCGGATCAATTGTCGGGCGGCCAGCGCCAACGGGTAGCAATCGCACGGGCGACAATCATGGAACCAAAGGTTCTACTCGCTGATGAACCGACTGGAAATCTTGACAGGACTTCCGGCGGAGAAGTGATCGAGATACTGGAGCGGCTCAATCAAAGAGGCATCACCCTGATCATCGTCACCCATGATCCGGAGATAGGTGGTCGTGCCGGACGGCAAATACACATGATCGACGGCAGAATCGACACGGATAACAGTCGTACAGCATGAGCTTTGTTGACATCATGAAGTTTATCACCGGTTCGCTCGAAGGCCATCGCCTGCGCAGCGTACTGATGTTATCGGCAATGGCCATCGGTGTTGCCGCCGTGGTGATACTGACCTCACTGGGTGAAGGAGCAAGACGCTATGTCACGGGAGAATTTGCCTCGCTCGGTACCCACCTGATCATCGTCCTGCCCGGTAAAGCAGAGACCACGGGTGAAGGACCGCCCATGTTTATCGGTGAAACCCCGCGTGACCTTACCCTGGATGACAGCATGGCGCTGACGCGCAGCAGCAGTATCCGCCGTATAGCTCCTATATCGGTGGGTTCCGCCGCTGTATCATGGCAGGAACGGGAACGTGAGGTACCCATACTTGGTTCGACCGCCGACCTGCTCGAGATCCGGCACTGGACGATGGGGCAAGGACGCTTCCTGCCGCCCGAAGATCCCGAAAAGGCAGTTCCGGTATGTGTGATCGGTGCAAAGGTACGTGACGAACTCTTCGGATCTCATTCGGCGCTTGGTGAATGGGTGCGCATCGGTGACCGGCGCTTCCGCGTGATCGGCGTGCTGGCGACGGAAGGACGATCAATCGGTATCGATGTCGAGGAACTCGTTGTTATCCCGGTGGCATCCGCCCAGATGCTTTTCAACTCACCGTCCTTGTTCCGTATTCTTATCGAGGCAAGAAACCGCGATGCCGTAGGAACGGCAATCGAATTTACACGTAACACACTGCGTGAGCGGCATCAGGGTGAAGAAGATGTAACCATTGTCACCCAGGATGCCGTTCTGGCCACATTTGACCGCATATTCAATGCCCTGACCCTCACCGTCGCGGGCATTGCAACCATCAGCCTGATCGTCGCAGGGATCCTGATCATGAATGTCATGCTGGTCGCCATCACCCAGCGCACCACCGAGATTGGCCTGCTGAAGGCTATCGGTGCTTCAGGACGCCAAATACAGACCCTGTTCCTGACCGAGGCTGCGGTACTGTCCCTGATCGGCGCCCTGCTCGGGCTGGGAATCGGCGAGGCGGGCAGCTGGTTTATCGGTTACCTTTATCCGGCACTGCCCGTTGGTCCACCCTTATGGGCAGTAATTGCCGCCGCCATCATTGCCGTCATTACCGGGATAGTGTTCGGTACACTGCCCGCACGTCGGGCAGCGCGGCTTGATCCGGTACAGGCCCTGAGCAGACGGTAACCATTATATGATACTCATGGATTATATACGTTTTGCCGTCGGCACCATTATCGCCCACCGCCTGCGCAGCTTTTTAACCATGCTTGGTATTTCAATCGGTATAGCCGCCGTTGTGCTGCTGACCTCGATCGGCGAAGGGATACACCGCTTTGTGCTCGACGAGTTCACCCAGTTTGGCACGAATCTGGTTGCCGTGAATCCCGGCAAGGCGACGACACACGGTACATCTATCGGTATCTTCGGTACTGATCGACCGTTGACGCTGGCTGATGCAGAGGCCCTGAGACATGTTCCATATACCATCGCGGTGGTTCCGGCAATACAAGGTAACGCTGAGGTCGAGGCCGATAACAGGCGCAGGCGAACCACCGTTTACGGCGTCGGTCCGGATATGCCCACGGTCTTTTCCATTGATGTCGGTGCCGGCCATTTCCTGCCAGATGACGATCCCACTTCACCGCGCGCCTTTGCGGTACTCGGTAGCAAGCTGCGCAGAGAATTATTCGGCGATAAGAATCCCCTTGGCGAACTCATCCGTATCGGTGGCGACCGTTATCGCGTCGTCGGCAGCATGGAGTCGAAGGGTCAGATATTAGGCGTGGATCTCGATGACAGTGTCTATATCCCCGCAGCCCGGGCGCTGGAGATGTTCAATCGCGACAGCCTGATGGAGATCGATCTGTTATATCGTGAAGGCGCCCCCGTGCATGAGGTAGTCGCCGGGATGCACCGCATACTGACTGCCCGTCATGGGCGCGAGGATTACACGATCACAACACAGGAGCAGATGCTGGACGTACTCGGTTCCGTACTCGATATCCTGACCTTCGCCGTTGGTGCATTGGGCGGGATCTCGTTGCTGGTCGGCGGCGTGGGAATATTGACCATCATGATCATCGCCGTAAAGGAAAGGACATCTGAAATCGGTTTATTGCGCGCCCTGGGCAGTACGCATAACCAGATACTGGTAATGTTTCTGGGCGAGTCGATAGTCCTCGCAAGTATCGGCGGGCTGGCCGGCCTGGCCGTTGGTATCGGTGGTGCCTGGCTCCTGAGCGTAATAATTCCCGCATTACCGGTACATACACCCCTCAGCTATGTCCTGCTTGCCGAAGGCCTGGCAATTTCCATCGGGCTGCTTGCCGGCGTATTACCGGCCCGGCAGGCGGCACGGCTTGATCCAATCGAGGCCCTGCGAGCGGAATAGTCATCACGCCTTAAGACAATATTAAGCTTGCACTCCTATAATCTGTGTCAAATAACAAACAGGTTACAGGAGCCGCGATGTCACCGAATGGGCAATTTGTCAAAGTATGGGACCCCTTTATACGTATATTCCATTGGACGCTGGTCACTGCATTTGTTATCGCCTACTTGACAGAGGATGATCTGCTCGGCCTCCATGTATGGGCCGGTTATATCATTATCGGGCTGTTGTTCTTGCGTCTGGTATGGGGCCTTGTAGGAACCCGACATGCGAGATTTGCCGACTTTATATACTCACCCACCTCCATCCGTGCTTTTCTGAAGAATACCCTGCGACTCAAGGCGCCCCGTTACCTGGGCCATAATCCCGCGGGCGGTCTGATGGTGATTGTTCTGCTGGTAATGCTGGTGTTGATATCAGCCAGCGGACTGGTGCTTTATGCCGTGGATGAGCATGCCGGACCACTGGCATCCCTGCTAAGCGGCGTCGGCGAAAACTGGGAGGGCATACTTGAGGGACTCCATGAATTCCTCGTCAACATTACACTGGCACTGGTTGTGGTTCACATTGCCGGAGTAGTCGTGGAAAGCCTTGTCCATCGTGAGAATCTGGTTCAAGCGATGGTCACCGGCCTGAAAAGGAAATAGCGGCCCCTTGAACTCCTACAGGCTGAAGACCAGTGTCACCGCTGTTTCGATATCCGTATGCTTGACGGTGTCCGGCACATCCGACGTATGTTCGACAGTCAGGGTAATCTTGGTTGCAAGATTGCCGGCAACCTGGGACTTCAGACCGGTGATGGATTTGGTAATGGTGCTGTCCTCACCCGCATCGACAGTCAATTCCTCACTGAAGGTAGCGTAATCACTGAGCTTGCGGCTGTATATAGCGGCACCACGCAACAGGCCTTCATCGTTTGTTTCACCGGTTTCCTCCAGTTTGCTTTCCCGAATACCGGCACCTATTTCAAGATCCAGTGTCTGGATGTCTGACTTGAGAGCGGTGTAACCATAACCGATAGTGGCAGTGGCACGATAATCGTAGCCGCTGAATCGATCACTCTCATAGGTCAACAAACCGAATTCATAGTTCCTGTCATCGATCTTGTGCGCCGACTTACCCGAGATATAATACCGTTCAGCGGTTGTTGTATTGCTATCGGAGTTATTCAGGAATTCCAGTTTACCCGTATGTGTCCAGCGTTCACGTTTGTTGACTGCCGTCGCCTTGCCGTTGATATTCTGTGTATCCGTATTACCCCGCGTCGCAACGATACCGAGTTCGACTTCACTCTCCCAGTTTTCCGAAAACAGGCTCTGAGCGTACACATTGCCGCCAAACAGCAGTAGAATTGTTAAAAATGATATTCTTTGCATCATGTTCATTAATAATTAAAATTGGATTCTTGACACGTTTAATCCAGGGATCGAGTGGATATATGCGTCGCATAGTATAAAAACATGACTCCGATAACACAACTTGTATCAGCTGTTCTATTCGCCACGGTTATCATCAATGTTTTTGCTGACAGCCGCCCAGCTCCGGTATCACCAACCATGAAACTGACCAATCCCCAATTCAAGACTCTCTCCCATAGCCGGGCCCTCACCGATAAGTACACACCGGCCAGAGGTGATGAAAACAGTTATATACCGATCCAGTATTCCTGTAAGGGGTCGGATATATCGCCTCAACTGGACATAGAAGGTGTCCCCGACGACACCAAAAGCCTGGTGTTGATCATGGATGATCCGGATGCGCCCAGCGGTATGTTTGTACATTGGGTGGTCTGGAATATCCCACCCGACACGGAACTCATCAGTGAAGGAGAATCCCCACCCGGCATCCAGGGTATGACTGATTTTCACAAGCATGGTTACGGCGGACCCTGTCCGCCTTCAGATATCCACCGTTACTACTTCAAGCTGTACGCACTGGATACGACTCTGGATATCAGCACCAACTCGACCAAAAAAGACGTAGAGTCGGCAATGCAGGGACATATTATCGAAAAAGCCGAATTGATTGGCCTGTTCAAAAGATAAAATGACTCAAACTATGCTTTTGCAGGCACTCAAGAGATGGATTCCAGCCAGAATTAAGTGAAATAACGGCCGCCTGCAGCAACCGTTATAGTAAACAGCCCCAGCAATATATTAAAACCTACAATCCGGCGGATCTGATTGAGATTCCGCCCCGCTTCCTGCCAGTCATTATCAGAGACAGCATATTTCAGATGTTTGTAGGGAGCGAAGAACACGTGCAGAAACAATGCGATCATCAAATAACCGGTCACCACCATGATGTGGACATGCGTGCCGACACTTCCAAAACCCCCGTTCATAACGATCATCGCATGACCAGTCACTGGAAGCAGAATAACCGCAAGCCAGACCCAGACAAAAAAGCGCCTGAAGGTCTGAGCCCACAACGGTAGACGCAACGGCGACTCAAGTAAGGTACTGGCAACAGGGCGTAAACACATATAGGCAAAAAACATCCCGCCGACCCAGACCACAACAGACAATATATGTATTACAACTGCGACGGGCATGTGCTATCCCAATGTTAAATCAAGTTTGGATGACATGTCTGACACCAGAGATAGAAACGAAAGGCCGGGAATCCGATCGCTGTACAAACCTGATTGGCAATATCTATTCACGTATATTACATATTGGACATAAAAGATATGTAATTGGTCGGGGCGAGAGGGTGAAGCGGAAATAGCGAACTGTCCTGTGAACAGTTCGCCCGCTGAACGCCCTGAGCCGCGCGAAGGGCCGGGAATCCGATCGCTGTACAAACCTGACTGGCAATATCTATTCACGTATATTACATATTGGACATAAAAGATATGTAATTGGTCGGGGCGAGAGGATTTGAACCTCCGACCACCTGAACCCCATTCAGGTGCGCTACCAGGCTGCGCTACGCCCCGTTGGCGTCATTTTATCGGATGGAAATGAATGAGGTACAGACGCTTTATCCTGCGAACTGGCTCAATTTTTGAGAAGCGCAAGTATTTCCTCGAGTTCCTTGCGAATCTCACGCACAACCTGTCGGCTACGGCTGCTGTCGTTCTTGACCACAATGCCGTTTAACTGCTGACGTGCACCGCCGATAGTAAAACCCTGTCCGTAAAGAAGTTCGCGTATCTGTCGCACCATCATGACGTCCTGACGCTGATAATAGCGGCGATTACCGCGCCGCTTGATTGGTTTAAGCTGGGGAAATTCCTGCTCCCAATAGCGCAGGACATGGGGCTTGACACCGCACAATTCGCTGACTTCACCGATGGTGAAATAGCGTTTGCCCGGAATAGCGGGCAATTCGTTATTGCTGCTGGGTTCCAGCATGCGCTTCTACACGTGCCTTTAACTTTTGTCCTGGATGGAAGGTGACAACGCGGCGGGCGGAAATCGGAATTTCTTCGCCAGTCTTCGGATTGCGCCCTGGTCGCTGTTTTTTATCTCTCAGATTGAAGTTACCGAAACCGGATAATTTGACCTGTTGACCAGCTTGCAACGCTGCTCGTATCTCTTCAAAAAACATTTCAACAAGGTCTTTCGCCTCACGTTTGTTGAGGCCGAACTCCTCAAACAGCCTTTCAGCCATATCTGCCTTAGTCAGCGCCATATGATTTAATCTCTCAATGTTGCCCCAAATTTATTGTTCAAATCTGCGAGTACTCTTTCTATGAGAGTATCAATTTCCGTATCGTTAAGAGTGCGTGAAAATTCTTGTAACGTCAACCCCAGAGCAAGACTTTTTCGTCCTGAATCAACACCTTTTCCGGTATACACGTCAAACAACTGAAGCTGCTTCAGCAGACCGCCGGCCGATTTTTCCACACAATCCATTATTTTTTGTGAGGTTATAGTATCGTCAACGATGACCGCAATGTCACGCCGGATGGCGGGAAATTTCGACAATTCATGGAAAATGGCGGTTTTGCCCCTTTCCAGGGCGGATAATTCTATTTCAAACGCCAAAATATCCTCTTCCATGCCCAGTTCCCTGGCCACAGCCGGGTGAATGGCGCCCAGACAGCCAATCCGATGGCCTTGATACAGGATCACGGCGGATTGCCCCGGATGCAGCACGGCATGCCCGCCCGGTTCAAAGGTACATTCACCGCTGATGCCAGCCATATCCAGCAATGCCTCGATATCAGACTTGAAATCAAAAAAATCAATCCGCCGTTGTGTTATACCCCATTGCTCGGGATACAGGCTGCCCATCGCCATCCCGGAGACGACCTTATGCTCCGTCACCTTTTTGTTATGTTTGACGAATCTCACACCGACCTCATAGAGACGGATACGTCTTTGTTGCCGGTTGTAGTTATTGATCACCGCCTGTATCAGGCCCGGCCAGAGATTGGTACGCATCACTGCCATCTCGGCCGAGAGGGGATTGGCCAACAGGATGGCATCCTGATCCGGATCCAGCAAACGTTGCAGACGTTGATCGACAAAACTGTAGGTAATCGATTCCTGATAACCACGATCGACCAACATTTGCCGAATCTGGTATTCACGGCGTGATTGTTCATTACCGCGGCCGATCTCGAGTCGGGCTGCGGGCACCGTTGTGGGTATCCGTTCATACCCATATATCCTTGCAATCTCTTCGATAAGATCGACCTCGATTGAGATATCGAATCGGTAGGAAGGTGGCGTCACACGCCATACATCGGGTTTGTCTTTGCTGACCTGCATACCCAACCGGCCGAGAATCTTTGTAATCTCTTTTTTGGGTATCTCGATGCCAAGCAGGCACCGCAGACGATCGGCACGTAACCTGATCGGCTTTTGACGTGAGATGTGTTTTTTATAACTGACTTCTGTAACAGGTCCTGCCTTTCCGCCTGTGATTTCCAGTAACAATGCAGTGGCCCGCTCCATGGCCCTGCGCGGCAACTCGGGATCCACGCCCCGTTCGAAGCGGTGTGATGAATCTGTATGTAACCCGTACTGGCGGGCCTTGCCCGCAATACTGGTGGGTGTGAAAAAGGCACTTTCCAGAAATACCGACACGGTCTGATCGCTGACAGCCGTTTCGGCTCCGCCCATGATGCCCGCCAACGCCACCGCGTTCTTGTGATCGGCAATAACCAGCATATCCTTATTCAGCGTCACATGCTGGCCGTCGAGGAGCTCTATGCCCTCATTCGATTTTGCATACCTGACCCGGATCCCGCCAATAAGCGTATCCAGATCGAAGGCATGCATGGGTTGTCCGATTTCGAGCATGACGTAATTGATAATATCCACAATGGCACTGATACAGCGTATCCCGCTGCGACGCAGTCGTTCCTGCATCCATACTGGCGTTATCGCCGCCGCATCAACACCATTGATCACTCGCCCCACATACCGTGGACATGCCTCGGGTTCCTTCAACTCTATATTGAAAACATCCTGTATGGATGGCTTCTGCGAAATCGTTTTAGGTGTTTTAAACTTGCGGTTATTCAACACCGCAACCTCCCTTGCGATCCCGGCGATGGAGAGACAATCGCCCCGATTCGGCGTCAGACCCAGTTCGATGGCGACATCATCGAGTTGCAAATAATCACGCAAATCCTCACCGAGCCTGGGGTCGGAAGATAAATCCATCAGTCCTTCGGCATTTTCGGCAAGCCCCAGTTCCTTTGCCGAACACAGCATGCCCGCAGAGCGGATACCCCGCACCTCTGTCTGTTTGATAACCAGCCCTCCCGGCAGTTTTGCACCGCTGCATGCCGTCGGGACATACATACCTTCCCTGACATTTTGTGCGCCACATACGATGCTCAGCGGCCGCGCTTTACCGACATCAACCATGCAAATCCTGAGATTGTCGGCATTTGGATGTGACTTAATACTCATAACCTTGCCGACCACTACCCCGGTGAACGGCGGTGCCACCGGAGTCACCGAGTCCACTTCAAGCCCTGCCATGGTCAACTGTGTTGCAAGTTGTTCTGTGGTTACTTTTGGATTGACCCATTCCCGTAACCATTGTTCGCTGAATTTCATGTCACTCCGATGATTGGACAACAGGGAAAAAATAACGGTGCCATTGTGTTCTTGTCTTATTTATCCCGTGTCTTGTTGCAACTTAATTAAATTGCGTTAAAAATCGCAGATCATTTTCAAAAAACAGTCGCAGATCATTGACTCCAAGACGCAATATGGCCATTCGCTCGACACCGAGCCCGAAGGCAAACCCGGTATAACGTTCGTTATCGATCCCGGTGTTCGCAAATACCTGAGGATGTATCATGCCGCATCCCATGATCTCTATCCATCCCGTGTGACTGCAGACACGGCATCCTTCGCCATCACATATTACGCACGACATGTCCACCTCGGCCGATGGTTCCGTAAACGGGAAATACGAAGGTCTAAACCGGACCTGCAAATCGCTTTCGAAAAACGCCCGCAGGAAATCGCTGATGATCCCCTTGAGATCGGCCAGTGAGACGTTTTCATCGACCATAAAACCTTCCACCTGATGAAACATCGGCGTATGTGTCACATCCGAATCGCATCGATACACGCGACCAGGGGCGATGATACGTAACGGAGGTTCTCGGTTTGCCATGCTGCGGATCTGTACCGGCGAGGTATGGGTTCGCAACAACGTATGTGCATCGAAATAAAAAGTGTCATGCATGGCACGCGCAGGATGATTTTCAGGGATGTTAAGCGCCTCGAAGTTGTGATAATCGTCCTCAATCTCCGGGCCCTCGGCCACCTCAAATCCAGCCTGCGAAAACAGCTGTTCGATGCGATCCAGTGTCTGAGTTACAGGATGCAGGCCGCCCCTCTCCTGCCCTCTGCCCGGCAGGGTGATATCGATGGTTTCTGAGGCCAGGCGTTGCTCTACATCAAGCGCTTCAAGTTCCTGTTTACGTCGCTCGATAATCTCCTGCAGGTTCTGCTTGGCCTGATTGACGGCCTGCCCCACCCTCGGTCTTTCTTCCGGTGCAAGATTCCTTAGTTGTTTCAGGTATCCCGTCAGCTCGCCGTTCTTGCCCAGATAACGCACTCGTACCTGATCGAGATTGGCAAGGTCCGGTGCATGCAGGGCATCATTATTGGCCCGCTCAATTAGGGTTTCGAGTTCTCTCATCAATATGGATCTGTATAAAACAAAGACTCAACACAAAAAAGGGGAAGGCCTTGGCCATTCCCCTATCATTACCTCCGGATTTCAACCATCAGTACGACGGCTGAACAACATGTATCTCTTCAGGACAGGCTGGCCTTTGCTCTTTCCGCCAGAGCGGTAAACGCTGCCTTGTCAAACACCGCCAGATCGGCGAGCACCTTACGATCGATCTCGATATCGGCCTTTCTCAATCCATTAGTCAGCACGCTGTATGACAGCCCGCATTCACGCGCTGCTGCGTTGATGCGTGTAATCCACAAACTGCGAAACTGGCGCTTTTTCTGACGACGATCGCGATAGGCATATTGCCCGGCCTTGGTGACTGCCTGTGTTGCGACACGAAAGACATTCTTTCTTCTGCCGCGATAGCCCTTCGCCTGCGCGATAATTTTCTTGTGCCTGGCGCGGGCCGTAACCCCGCGTTTTACTCTTGGCATGACGTAACTCCTTCCTGTTCTTCAGCTGTATGGCAGCATGCGTTCAACCAGCTTGTGATCGGACGCTTCGATTATATCTCCGGTACGCAAATGACGTTTGCGCTTGGTGCTCTTTTTGGTCAGGATATGTCTCTGGTGAGATTGTTTATGCTTGAAACCTCCTGAAGCCGTGCGTTTAAAGCGCTTGGCGGCACCCTTGTTTGTCTTCAACTTTGGCATCTTGATCTCCGAATTCTGTGCTCAATCATTCCAGACTACCTATTTCCGTTTGGCCGGGGCCAGTACCATCACCATCTGGCGGCCTTCCATCTTTGGGAACTGTTCGACGACACCGTATTCACTGAGATCGTCCTCGATCCGTTTTAACAGCTTATGTCCGATCTCCTGATGGGCCATTTCACGGCCACGAAACCGCAGGGTGATCTTCGTCTTGTCCCCGTTTGTCAAAAATTTAATCAGGTTGCGAAGCTTGACCTGGTAATCACCTTCCTCGGTGCCCGGCCTGAACTTGATCTCCTTGATGTGGATTTGTTTTTGTTTTCTTTTGGCTGCGTGTTTTTTCTTGCTTTCCTCAAAAAGGTATTTACCAAAGTCCATAATCCGGCACACGGGTGGATCGGCGTTGGGTACGATTTCCACCAGATCCAGATCTGCTTCTTCCGCCTTTGACTGTGCCTCATCAATCGGAACTATTCCGATCTGTTCTCCTTCGAATCCGATGAGACGGACACGAGGTGTTGTAATTTCATCATTAAGGCGAAGCTCTTTGTCTACAGTGATATTCTATTCCTCCAAAATAATACGGCCGCGGCTCGCGATATCGGCACTGATATGATCTATGAAGGCACTCAGGGACATTGCTCCAAGATCTTCGCCACTACGCGTGCGCACGGCCACGGTCTTTCCAGATACCTCCCGCTCCCCTGTTACCAGCAGGTAAGGTATGCGTTGCAGTGTGTGTTCGCGAATTTTAAAACTTATCTTTTCATTTCTCAAGTCTGATTTCACCCTGACTCCCTGTTTTTTCAGGGATTCTTCCACTTGACGCACATAATTGGCCTGCTTGTCGGTTATATTCATGACCATCACCTGCACGGGGGAGAGCCAGGTCGGAAACGAGCCGCTGTATTCCTCGATCAGGATCCCGATAAATCGCTCCAGTGATCCCAATATAGCCCGATGCAACATTACCGGCACCTGTTTGCTGCCATCTTCAGCGATGTAATGGGCATCCAGCCTTCCCGGCATGGAGAAATCCACCTGGATGGTGCCACACTGCCATACCCGCCCGATGCAATCCCTGAGTGAAAACTCGATCTTGGGACCATAAAACGCCCCCTCGCCAGGCTGCAGATCCCAGGTAAGGCCCTTGGCGTTCAAGGCCCTTTCCAGGGCGTGTTCGGCCTTGTCCCAGGCAGCATCATCGCCCACCCGATTCTCTGGCCGGGTGGACAGCTTGACGATGATATCGTTGAAACCGAAATCGGCATAGGCCTTGAACAACAGGTCGATGAATGTCGAGACCTCGCCCTGAATCTGCTCCTCGGTACAAAATATATGGGCGTCATCCTGTACAAAATTGCGCAACCGCATCAGGCCGTGCAGGGTTCCGGATGGCTCGTTCCGATGGCAGGAGCCGAATTCGGCCATGCGCAGCGGCAGCTCGCGATAACTCTTGAGGCCCTGATTGAAGATCTGGATATGGCAGGGACAATTCATCGGCTTGATCGCATAATCACGGTTCTCCGAATGGGTGGTGAACATGTCGGCTCCGAAGATCTGCCAATGGCCCGATTTTTCCCATAATGAGCGATCGACCACCTGGGGCGTATGAACCTCCTGATAACCATGCCGGCGAACCAGGTCCCGGATGTAATTCTTGACCTGCTGATAGATGATCCAGCCGTTATCATGCCAGAACACCATGCCCGGGGCCTCTTCCTGCGTATGATACAGATCGAGATGCTTGGCGAGTTTGCGATGATCGCGTTTTTCCGCCTCCTCAAGCCGATGCAGGTAATCATTGAGGTCCTGCTTGTTGGCCCAGGCCGTGCCGTAGATCCTTTGCAACATCTCATTGCTGGAATCACCGCGCCAATACGCACCGGCCAGCTTGGTCAGCTTGAAGGCCTTGAGCCTGCCGGTACTGGGTACATGCGGACCACGACAAAGATCGATAAAATCGCCCTGCTGATAGAGGGAAATCTCCTCATGAACGGGTATATCCTCGATGATCTGCGCCTTGTATTCCTCGCCCATGTTGCGAAAGAATTCCACCGCCTTCTCCCTGACCATGGTCGTACGGGTCACCGGCAGATCCTGCGAAGCCAGTTCCACCATCCGGTTTTCAATCGCCTGCAGGTCCTCGGGGGTGAAAGGCCGTTCAAAGGCGAAATCGTAGTAAAAACCATCCTCGATGACGGGACCGATCGTTACCTGGGCTTCGGGAAACAACTGTTTGACCGCCTGGGCCAGCAAATGGGCATTGGAATGGCGGATGATATCAAGCCCCTCGGGATCACGATCGGTGATAATCCTGACCCGGGCATCATGGTCGATGATCTTGGAGGCATCCACGAGCTTATCATCGACCTTGCCGGCCAATGTCGCCTTGGCGAGTCCGGGCCCGATGGATGCGGCAATGTCGGCAACGGATACCGGACGGTCATACTCACGTTGACTTCCATCGGGAAGCGTTACGATTGGCATAATGTCGCTAGCGTTATACTCATCAATAAAAAAGCACTGCAATGACAGTGCCGGGAAAATGGTAGGCGCGATTGGACTCGAACCAACGACCCCCACCATGTCAAGGTGGTGCTCTAACCAGCTGAGCTACGCGCCTGCGTAATCGTTTAAGATACAGGAAAAACTCTTACAAATACAAGCTCATCCTGCCTTCTTGTCAACCAGTCCCAGGCCCGAATGACGTATCCGCTCGATCTCGTCACGAATCCGGGCGGCCTCCTCGAATTCCAGATCACGGGCATGTTGATACATCTGCTTTTCAAGTTGCTTGATTTTTTTGAGCAGTTTTTCATGCGGCATGGCAGAATATTCAATGACCTCCTCGGCTACCCTGGCGTATTCTTTCGCCCTCAGCGGGGCCTCGGGAGCCACGCCTTCCATGATGTCCCTGACCGCCTTCTGCACACCCATGGGGGTAATGCCATGTTTCTTGTTGTAGACAATCTGTTTTTCACGACGGCGTTGCGTTTCATCCATCGCCCGTCGCATGGAACCTGTAATGCGGTCAGCATAGAGAATCGCCTTGCCGTTAAGATTCCGTGCCGCGCGACCGATAGTCTGGATCAGTGAGCGATCCGATCGCAGGAAACCTTCCTTATCGGCATCGAGTATTGCCACCAGCGATACCTCGGGGATATCCAGACCTTCACGTAACAGGTTGATACCCACCAAAACATCGAATTCACCCAGCCTCAGGTCACGGATGATCTCGACACGCTCCACGGTATCGACATCTGAATGCAGGTAACGTACACGGACACTATGCTCCCCCAGATATTCAGTAAGATTTTCCGCCATACGTTTGGTCAGCGTGGTCACCAGTACCCGCTCTTTGATCTCAACCCTTTTGATGATCTCCGATAACAGATCATCCACCTGGGTGGTGGCGGGCCTGACCTCGATTTCCGGATCGACCAGTCCGGTAGGCCGTACCACCTGTTCAACCACGGCACCGGAGTTCTTTAATTCATAGGGTCCCGGCGTTGCGGAGATATAAATCGTCTGTGGGGCGATACGCTCGAACTCCTCGAAACTCAACGGCCGGTTATCGAGCGCGGATGGTAGACGGAATCCATATTCCACCAGGGTTACCTTGCGGGAGCGGTCTCCCTTGAACATCGCACCCAGTTGCGGGACTGTGACATGACTTTCATCGATAAACAGCAGGGCATTCTCCGGAAGGTAATCCAGCAGTGTTGGCGGCGGCTCACCGGCCTGACGACCCGAAAGATAGCGAGAATAGTTTTCAATTCCTGAACAGTATCCAAGCTCCTTGATCATCTCCAGATCGAACAGGGTCCTTTGCTCCAGCCTCTGCGCCTCTACTAGTTTGTTGGCGGCATAGAGTTGATCAAGACGCTGGCGCAGTTCCTCCTTGATCTGGTCGATCGCCTGTATCAGGATTTCCCTTGGTGTCACGTAGTGTGTCTTGGGGTAGATCGTCAGGCGCGGCACGCGGCGTACGACTTCGCCGGTCAGCGGATCAAAGTAACTCAACGACTCGATCTCCTCGTCGAACAATTCAACGCGTACCGCCTCCCGCTCTGATTCGGCGGGAAATATATCGATCACATCGCCCCTGACACGATAGGTGCCGCGATGAAGCTCAACGTCATTGCGTGTATATTGCAGTTCCGCCAGGCGTCGCAATACTGCACGTTGATCGATGCGATCACCCCGCACCAGATGCAGGATCATACTCAGATAAGAGCGGGGATCACCGAGACCGTATATACAGGAAACCGATGCGATGATGACGGCATCCGGTCGTTCCAGCAGTGCCTTGGTGGCGGATAACCGCATCTGCTCGATCTGTTCATTAATGGAGGCGTCTTTTTCGATGAAGGTATCTGAGGAAGGTACATATGCCTCGGGCTGGTAATAATCGTAATACGAGACGAAATATTCCACTGAGTTGTGGGGGAAATACTCGCGCATCTCGCCATAGAGTTGTGCAGCCAGGGTTTTATTCGGTGCGATCACCAGCGTGGGTCGTTGTACCTTCTGGATGACGTTCGCCACCGTGAAAGTCTTGCCGGAGCCGGTCACCCCCAACAGGGTTTGATTGACAAGACCACTCTCCAATCCTTCGACCAACTGGACTATGGCGGCGGGCTGGTCGCCCGCCGGCTTGTAACTGCAATTTATCTCAAAATTTTTATTCATGGGGATTCTGTGATTTCATCAGATCAAGTATAGTACATTTTAGTGGCCGCCCTTAAGCCGGAGCGGTAGCAAAAAGACAGCCCAATAATAAATATCGGAATTCATTCATACATGGAACTTGCAAAAAGAGTACTGCGGGTCAAGCCGTCCCCGACGCTGGCCGTCACCGCACTCGCCGCACAACTCAAAGCACAAGGTAAAGACATCATCGGCTTCGGC
>Ga0315534_1001287_pt1 | contig 17330 bp, 10 predicted proteins | sample SalMarSW160240MG_FD_203094 | JGI IMG/M metagenome (GOLD analysis project Ga0315534, IMG submission 203094) | Salt marsh sediment microbial communities from the Plum Island Ecosystem LTER, Massachusetts, United States - Salt Marsh Sediment SW1602-40 ... | reverse complement strand
AATTGCCTTTTCTATATTTTTGGCTATAGTGTGCTCATCAATATTATTCATTTCCACTGTACTCATTCTATCTTCATTTATTACTTTTACAATCAAATTTAGATTGGTTTCAGCCACATTTTGGTGGATGTAAGATTCTGCAAATCTGGTAAGTTCACTTTTGTCTTCTGAGGCAATTATTTCAAATTCGTAATTTTTTATAAACCTCTTTATCTTATTAACCAGCTCTTTCCCTGAATTTATATCTTTCATTTGGAAGCACCTACCTTTACCTTTCTGAATCTCGCCGGGGATGTGCCATGTGCTACATGCATCACTTGATCCGGCTGCCCTTTGCCACAATTTGGCACTCCCCAGATATGCCAATATTTTTCAGAGCTTATTCCATCACAGGATTTCCAAAATTCCGGCGTTATACCTTGGTAGACGGCATTTTTATAAATTTTCCCTAATTTTCCATTTTTTATTTCCCGGGCAATCTCTGTACCAAACTGGAAGTTTATTCTTTTATCATCTATACTCCAGCTCTTATTATAATCTAAATATAAACCCTCCTTTATATCTCCGATAAGCTTATCCAGCTCTAAATTTCCCGGTAACAAGTTAATATTGGTCATCCTAACCAAGGGAATTCTATTCCAATTTTCTGCCCGGGCAGCACCATTACTTTTCAACCCTAATTTAAAGGCATCTTCTCTGGACATTAAATAACCCACAAATTTTCCTTTATTTACCAGGTAACTTTTGGAGGCAGGAACGCCTTCATCGTCATAACCGAAAGTTCCTAAACCTCCCGGAATAGTTGCATCAGCCACTATGGTCACCTCCGGGCTTCCATAGGTAAAATTATTTAATTTATCCAAGGTCAAAAAACTACCTCCGGCATAGCTAATTTCTTTTCCCAATACCCTGTCTAATTCTACGGGATGTCCGCAGGACTCATGGACTTGAAGCGCAAGCTGAGACCCTCCCAATACAATATCGCTTATCCCTTCCGGAACCGAAGGGGCAGACAATAACTGATTAGCTTCCTCAGCTATTCTTTCGGTATTTTCCAATAAATTCATCTCTTCAATAAATTCATATCCTCGCGTTGCGTGATCTCCTCCAAAACTGGAAGGATAGGAACGTTTTTGGAAATCTCTTTCACCAATAGCATAAGCAGTAATTCCGCCACCTGATTCAAATATAGTCTGTTCGAGTTCAGAACCTTCGGTAGATATAAATATTTTATAAGTCTTATAAAAACTCAATGACCCCTCGCTTTTCTTTACTTTATCTTTTAGCATCATCTTGGTAGTTTTTACTAAAAGGTCTATCTTTTCTGCAGGATTTATCTGGAAGGGATCTTTAATTACCGGAGTAACATAAATGTCGATATGCTTATCTTCGGAAGCCAGTCTAATTTCTTCTTTTTTGGTAAGGGCAGAGGCTCGGGCAATATCCAAAGCCTTAGCAGCTGTTTCTTGCAAAGTTGCTTTGTCTAAATTATTAGAAGCAGCGAACCCCCAGGCACCATCTGCTAGTACTCGTATCCCTACTCCCCTATCAGTTGAGATATTATAGGAAGAGAGAATACCATTTTCTACTTCGATGTTCTCCCTTTCAGTTTGAACAAATCGTAAATCAGCATACTTTACTTTTAGTTCCAACCAATCTAAAATATTTTTTAATACCTTCTTCATCTTCTATTATCACCACCTATTAATTACCTATAATATAATATATATTCTACTCCCTTTTATATTAACAGACCTTTCTTTTTTAGAAAGGTTTTTCTCCTGTAAAAAACGACAGAGGCTAAATGTCTTTTGTTATTTTTTAAGAATCCCCCAGGACTGCAATAGCCGCTCCCCCGATACCAATATGGACACTTAAGGCAGGAGACGCTTCGGAGATCATTATCTTGGAAGAATGAAAGATAGTTCGAATTTTATCACTATACCACTGAGCCAGTTCAGGTGCTGCTACATGAGTAATAGCAAAACGGGGATTTTTAACTCCTTTTGCAAATTGAATCGCCAAATCTACCGTCTTGTGAATCACTTTTTTTTGTCCTATCACTTTAGCTGCTTCGACAATGTTACCATCCGAATTTACAGTTAAAATGGGTTTCAGGTTAAGAAGTGTACCTAAAAGTCCTTTCGTTTTATTCAAGCGCCCACTACGCATCAGATATTTTAAGGTAGGTATGCTGATAAAGATTTTAACATTGTCAGCTGCAATTTTTAGCCGATTCATGATTTCTTCAAGACTAAACCTTTCTTGAATTAATTGAGCCGCTTCAGTAACCAACAATCCTAAAGCAACTGAAGCTGTTTTACTATCGATAATGTGAATGTTATTGCTGTCCTCCATCTCCTTGCAACCCATACGTGCACCCTGAATCGTACCGCTTAATTTTTCAGCAATATGTAAAGAAATGATCGATTGGTATTTTAGAGATATTCTATTATAAGCTTTGCTAAAAAAAGCCGAAGGAGGTTGAGAAGTGGATAGCTTTTCATTAGAGGTCTCTAAAATATGAATAAAATCTTTTGGCTTCATTTCGACTTGATCTAAATAACTCTTTTTCCCAATTTGAATCACTATAGGCACAACTTGAATATGATACTTTTTAATTATCTCTGGCGGTAAATCACAGGTTGAATCGGTAACCAACCCGACACTTTTCGTGTGAGTATCAAGTTTAATCTTGGTATGTTGTTTGCGCATATCATCAACTTTGGTTTTCACTATGGTTCCGAATTCAGACAATTCAGTAAAAACATCTTCTGGTCTATCAGTGTGAATATGGATATGAGCTCTATTGATAGAACCGGCAACGATCATTGAATCCCCTAAAAAATTTACTTTTTGTTTAATGGTTTCCAAGTCTAAGTCATTACCTTCTAGTAAGCATTCAGCACAGAACTGAAAATTAATTTCAGAATCATCTTTATCTAAATTAAAACTCCTCATTTTATGGCCAGTAGAAGCAAGTGTTTTTAATGATTTAATTTTGCCATTTTCAATAAAATTAACTATTCCCTCTAAAAGGTTGACAAAACCCTGGGCTCCGGCATCAACTACGCCTGCTTTTTTTAATATCAGCAGTTTATCGGGTGTTTTAGCCAAGGAATCCTTTGCCTTAGATAATGATTTTTTAAAAAGTTCGACAAAATCAGGGGTGTGGTGAGCGTTTTGCGCTAGATGATTTGCCCAATCTTTCATCACAGTAATAATCGTACCTTCTTGAGGATGAGAAATGGCCTTCCTGGCTTTTTCTGCTGCCTGAGTAGCAGCTTGGGCAAAAGCTTCTGTGGAAAGACTTATTTTACCTTTTGTTGCTTCCGCAAGGCCTTGAAAAAATTGAGCCAAGATTGCTCCGGAGTTACCCCGTGCTCCAATCAAAGCAGAATCGGCAATAACACTACTAATCTTGGCAAAGGAAGATTCTTTACATTTTTTTACTCCTTTTACAATACTTCTCATAGTTTCTGCCATATTAGTACCTGTGTCTCCATCAGCTACCGGGAAAACATTAATATCATTCAGATGCTGTTCCATCTGATTGATTCGTTGGGCAGAATTTATAATAAAATGTTTAAATCGGATACCATTTAAATATTTTATTTGAATTTTCATTTAAAAACACTCTCACCCCATTTCTACATGATACAGGGGACGGTTCTCTGTATCATTTTATTATTTTATTCTTTGAACTGTTACCGCGCTAACTCCCAAAATATTTGCTATTCCTCGAATGGATAAAGTAGAATTTAATTTCAAATAACTAATTAGTTTGTTTCTATGAGATTGATATTTTTTTTCTCTTAAATTAGATAAATCAAAACGATATTCTTTAAAATAATTTTGGATATATTGCTTTGCTCTTTTCTCATTAATCAAACCGTGACCATATTTCTTGTCTTCTTCTGGTAATTCAATAATATTGCTTTTTTCTAGTCTATTCTGACGATGGTATCGAACAAATAAATCAATCGCTTGGCCTTTATCTAGAGAAAACAAAGATAAGATATCTTCACGCTCAATTAAAAAATTGTTCTGTGGTAATTCTTTAATGTACAAACAGTAACTGCTCCAAGTATATTCTTCTAAGTTTTTAACAATAAAGGCATTTAATGGATTGTTATGAATATAACTCAGCACTGCCAATAAATAATTCTCATCTTCAATAGGTTCACTTTTAAAACGATCTTGAAAAAGATGACCAATCTGCTGATATTTCTGATTGAAATAGTTAACATAGCTTACATTTATTCTTTTCATTGTCTGGGAAAGCTGTTCATCTTTTTCTTTAATCAATAGATGGACATGATTATTCATTAAACAATAAGCATAAATTATATATTCCTTTTTTTGTTTTACTTTTTTCAGTACTTTTATGAACTTGAATCTATCCTCATCTTCTAAAAATATATCTTGTTTTCGATTGCCGCGAATCATAACATGATAAATATTTGTTGAACTTAATTTTCGAGCTTTTCTTGGCATAATAATCTTCGTTCTACCTTTAATTGATTTTATGTTTAATATTATATCATATTAATATATCTTTATCTTTTGATACAGAGAACCGTCCCCTGTGTTATTTTCCCACAAAATATATACTGCTTTGTTTCACCTGTTCTCCGGTGATTTCCTGCCATACCTGGCTGTAAATAGCAATCTGCTTTTGATAGACCTTGACTAACTTAGGGTAATCCTGCTCATTTTTTGGTCGGTCAGTCTTATAATCTATCACTACCCAGCCATCTGCTTCCTTAAAGACCAGGTCGATAGTTCCGGACAAAATTATCGGGAGAGAATCCTGACTGTCTAATTGGGCATAAAGAGGATGATTGGGCATAATATTTATAGTAAAGGGGACTTCACTATATTTAAATTCTGCTTTTTCCAGGCGTTTAAATAGATCACTCTTTTTAAACTTTTGGACCTGCTCCGCTAATTCTACTTTTCTCTTCGGAGATATCCCTTCTTTTTCCAAGATCTTTTCCGCCTGCAAAGATAATAACTGCTTATCAGGATCTTCTTTAATCAAATAATCAAAGATTCTATGAACGGCACTCCCCCAGGCAGTCCCGCCGACATCAACCGTGACAACCTCTCGGTGTTTCTCTTCATCTTTAAAATCAGTCGGTGTTTTTTCCCAATAACTACTTCTTGCTAAATCTTTCATCCATTGTTCGCATTCTTTTTTAATTTCTTTATACTGATCCAACAAAAAATTCTCTTCTCCTTCTATTTTCGCTTTTCCCCCGGCTACTCCTGCTTCCGGCACCGTCATATTCATTTCTTCTCCAATATTTTTCAATAAAAGCAGCCAGGGATTACTCTTATTACTCTGATGGTTTAAACTACTGATAATCAGAAGATTCTTTGCCCTAGTGGCCGCTACATAGAGCAGGCGGAGTCCCTCTGCTTCATTATAAGATGCCTCAAGCCGACAATAATCCTCCCAATTTTTAGGTTGAGCTAATCTTTTCCCTTTATGATAAGCATTAGAGCGACTTATCAAAAAATAACCATTAGGTTCCTGCCCTGTCCTTTCAATATAATAAGTTGGTTCATGGGTAGTGGAATGGTAAGAAATTGCTAAAAATACCACCGGGGATTCCAGACCCTTAGCTTTATGTAAATTCATAATCCGGACAGTATTTTCTTCAGCCAGTATATCCAGCTCCTCTTCAATCCCGGCTTCCAACATCTTTTCTAATTGGTCTACCATTGAAGCAAACCCTATAACCTCTCCTGCCTCCGCTTTTCTTAATCTCTCCAGAATAAAATAAAGCTCCCCGCATTTATTTAGATTATACCCCTCTAAACAGGAATGGGAAAGAAGACCCGAATCTACAATAATCTTTTCCATAGCCGTAACCGGTGGCAGTTTTTGAGTCCACAGATGAAATTGTCTTAACCGGCAAAAAGATCTATTAAAATTCTCCTTTAGTTTATGGCTCAGTTTTTCCGGTATTTTTTCGTAAAAATCAAAGTTACCGCCTGCTTCTTTAAATTGATATAAATCATCATCAGAAAATCCAAAGAATATCCCCCGCAGGACAGTGATAATGAGCACCTGATTTTCTATATCTCTCATTAAGCGAAATAGCTTTAATAGTTCTTTAATCTGGTGAGATTCATTTAAGGTGGTGGTTCCCGAAACCGTAAAGGGTATTCCATGCTCTGCAAGAGTGCGGGCATAGATATCCATTCCACCTTTATATCGCAAAAGAATCATAAAATCCTTATAAGTGACTGAAGTAGAAGTTCCCGCTTTTATCTCTTCTTCTGTCCGCACTAATTTAAATCCCTTATCGACCATATCACGAATAATTCGGGCGATGGATTGAGCATCCTGCCGGATAGTATCACTTTTGCTGCTTCCTTTAGAAATAATCAGCTGCTTTACTCCGGAAAGATATTGCGGATTATCTTTCCGAGTGGTCTGCATTGGTGAATATACAGCCTGGAATTTTCTCTGCCCGCTTGAAAATAGCTCTTCAAATATAGGATTAAGGTAAGAACCGATAGATTGCAGTGAGCGGAAATTAGCCTGTAATTTTAAAACCTCCCCCCCACTTTTTTCAATTAACTCTCTTACCAGGTTATAAATGGCAATATCAGCCCGGCGAAATCGATAAATGGACTGCTGGGGATCTCCTACCACAAATAAGGACCCCGGGCGCGGTATCAATTTATGCCATTTCTTTTCATAAATATCCAGACCGGTAAGATAAAAGATTATTTCTGCCTGAATAGGGTCGGTATCCTGAAATTCATCTACCAGCAGACATTTATATCTTTGTTGAAAATATTGGCGTACCTCGGGGTAATCCCTTAATAGACGAGAAGTCTTTAAGAGTAAATCCTGAAAATTAAGCATCGAAACCTTCTGGCGTAATTGGTGATAATATTCTACTGCCGGCAAAACGAATTTGATGGTATCGGCATAACAGTATTCCCTCCATTGCTGTAAAACGGGATTAATAACCTTTTCTTGAAGTTCTAAAACAAGGGAATCTCTGTACTCTTTGGCCTTTTCTTTGGAAGTCCACCGGTTTAAAATAATCTTGCCCGATTGATTACTAAAATCACCTCCAAAATTTTCCAGTAATTTTATTTGATTATAATCTTCTTTCATATAATCATAAAAGCCCTTTACCCTTTTTACGCTTAAGACTGCTTCCTGTAATCGGTCATAACCCATTTTCGGTTCTTCATCAGGAATATATTGGCTGGCTTCATCGCTAAAAGATATCATCTCTTTAACAGCTTCTTTTGTATTTGCTTTCGGTGAAACAGGAAAGGAGGGCTTAATCTCCGGGTAGGTGCATACCATTTTATAACAATCCGCAAGTTCGGAGGGTTTTATGCCCAATTCCTCCAGATGGGTCAGAGAAGGAGATTCTCCTATTTTAAGATTAAGCAGATATCTTTCCCAGGCCTCTTCTTTCAATAAAATATCATCAAGGTCATCAAGCTCGGCAAATTCCGGATCAAGTCCGGCTTCTATCGGCCTTTCCCTTAATAGACGGGCGCAAAAAGAATGAATAGTCCCCAAATAGCACTGTTCCAGATTAGAAAGGGCTTGCCTTAAATAATTTTTTTCTTTTTCGTCTTCTGTTTCTCTGAAACTGTCTTCAATTTCTTGTTGGAACCTTTCTTTGAGTTCAATTGCCGCTTTTCTGGTAAAGGTAATGGCGCTTATTTCATCCACCTTAAATTTTCCCGACTTAATCAAAGCCGCCATGCGCTGAATCAGACTGGAAGTCTTCCCTGATCCGGCGCTGGCTTCGACTAAAATATTGCAGTTTAATTCTTTTACAATTTTTTCTCGTGCTTTCCGGTCAATGAGTTCTTTCGGGAAATGATTATTCATATTCTTCCTGCAACCTCCTCAGATTATCCAGGGCGGGTTCTTCCTCATATTTTTTAGCCTTTTTTCCGCTTACTTCCATCACCTGATTTTGTTCCAGGATATCCCGGTAATCGGCACATATAAAATCATCCGCTTTTTGAGTTATAGGAAAATCCCCTTGAGCAACCAGATCCAGTAATAAATCAACGATTTCCAATACTTGATTTCTTTTTTCTTCTCCGTAGAAATATTGCCGGCCTTGGCCAGATAATGTGGGGAAATAATAGCCTGCTTTTTGAACTTTAGGAAAGGCAGATATTCCGGCTTTAGCTAATATCTTTTTAAGAGATAAGGCATAGAGGGCATGTTGAATCTGTCTTCCATTTTGAAAATATTTGCTTCGGCTAAATGTATAAGGGGTTCCGGTTTTGTAATCAACAATGCGATAAGTATCCTCATCTAATTTATCTATACGGTCAATCTTCCCCTGAAAACTGATCGACTTACCGCTAGGCAAAGATAGCTCTACTGCTTTTATCCTGCCTAATTCCTCGTTCTGGTTATCCCTTGTGCCAAAAGCAAGTTCCAGATAAGCTGGTATTTCTCCTTCATATTTCTCTTCTTCGCAATGTAAAAAGAACCGGCAGGAATCCAATATTTCTTTATTTTCATGCTGGTAAACCAGATCATTGGGAGGAGCTAATCTCTTTCTTGTCTGTTTTAGTAGGGAAAGAGCAATATCTTCTAAAATAGGCCAATGGTTAACATAAGATGGTGAAACAAAAATCCCGGGCGATGATATCTCTTTTAACTTTTTATAAAATTTTTCAAAAATTTGATGAAATAAAATCCCTTTTTCCGATGGGTTTAGCCAGATACCCGGGTCTTCAATCATCTCTTGAGGTGGTGTTATTTTTAGGATATATTTTAAAAAATATAGATAAGGGCAAAAAGCAATCAACTCCAATCTGGAACTTGACACCACCAGCCCCCGGTTAAGACGGGGATCTACCCGTTTTGGGTCTACTTTTACTTTTCCGTTAAACCGGTTAAGTTCTTCCTTTTCTCTCTGTTGGGCGGCACGAAAACCTTCGGATAGATCAGGGTAAAAATGTTTAAAAAGGGGACTATGGTCTAAAGAGTTATGCCTGGTGGAATATAAAAACCAATCTGCCGAATCAAGAATATCCTGGGGCTTGCCCGGAATGAACCCATAAGTATCTTGAAAACTACGGTAAAAATCAGAATAATCTTTCTGCTCATCCCCGGTTATTAAACGGTACAATTGCAGCATTAAACTCGATGGGGCTAATTCCCGATTATCCTGGGTATCAAAACGGGAATAGGAAAGAATAATTTTGCCTTTAAGAGAAATAAGTAATTGAAGCATCTTGTATAGGCTTTCCTGATATTTGCCTTTGTCCTGATTCATGCGACCGGTATTTCTTTTCTCGGCATCCAGTAAAATAGATCCGTCATGGGCCGAATCGGGAAATTTGGTAGAATCCATTCCCACAATAAAATTATAGGAACGATTAAGCCAAATTCCTTTTTTATAGCTAGCCGTATGCAGACAACCTCCTCTCGGTTCCGAACAATTAACCCTTTCGTTCTTGATTAAATCAGCTATCAGGGCAAGGACTTCATTGACGGGCATATCAGAAAGAGGATAATCACTTTCTATAAAAATAGTTAACCTCTCTTTGATCTTTTTTATCGCTTCCTGGTCTAAATTATTATCTTCACCTATTTTACTGTAATCGGTAACAATATTGATCAGCCCCCGGGCAATCTGCTTTGGTGAGATAGTATAATCAAAATTCTCTTGAGGTATTTCATGAAAAATTTTAGTTATAAATCCCTTGATCCAGAAAAGATCTTTTATCTTTTTGCGATACTCCTCTTGCCTCTCTGCGGACACGTGCTCAATCTCACTTTGTAACTGTTTTATACTAAAATCTAATCCCCTAATATATCGCTTCCTTTTATGCCCAATCGGAGCATTTCGCAGTAAAGAAGCCACTCGTTGGGGTGTAGGTATATCCGGATCCGACTGCCGGTTTTTAAATTCAAAATTACTCCCGGTTAGTAAAAAATATAATTTGGTTATACTATAATTATTTCGTATCCAATCAATGAGAGCAAAAAACAATTTCGCCGGAGAAGTATTTTTAATGCTTATCCCGTTGCCAAAAGTAATCTGAAAGGAATATTGTCTGGACAGCTGATAAAGATATTGGGAATAGGGTTCCTGCACCGTATAAAAAATACTCACTTTATCCAAAGGAATATTTTGGGATTTTACCTTTCGGATAATCGTTTTTACTTCCATAAATTCTCCTTGAGATTGGATGAACTCAATATTATGCTTTCCAAACAGATTGGAGGGTATCTTATTTATATCGTATAAAAAATCAAGCGGGTTTTCCGGATAATTTTCTTCTTCTTTATCAGGTTTAGAGAAATAAAAAGAAGCCGGCTTTTTTAATTTTCTTGGAGCGGGTAAATAGATAACCTTTGCTTTCGGGGATATAACTTTCCGAAAAAAGATCTCCTCCAAATAATTTAATTCGATATTAGAGGAGACAATGAATGTCTCTTTTTTCTGCTGATTCTTTTCCTTATATTGAATGGCCTGAAGATAGATATCTGCCTCATCCATATAATTTTGCTTTTTTAATAGCTTCTCATACTCCTGCATTATTTTCAACAGGTCTCCGCTCCTTTTGGGATTAACCATTGCAGGGTGGGGAAAATTTCGGGAAGAGAATCCGGCTATCCTCAGTTCTTTTACAGCCATATAAATCGAGCGGCTGATTCCGGGAGAAAAGCTAGGAGGCTGAAAATAATCCAGCAATCTTTTCCGGGATAGTTTTTTTAATATTTGAAGCAGGAATATTTGGCCCAGGGAATGATCTAAAATTTTTAATTTATTTTTTAAAATATAATCATCACAGTAGTCTCTGGCCAGGTCGAAAAGTGTATTGATATTTAGGTTCAACGCAAAAAAGCCTTCTCTGGATAAGCTTTTTTTAAGAGTATTACCATCCAAATAAGAAGGCATAATTAAATGTTTACTGCCGGTTAACTGCTCCCGACATATTCTCTTTAGGGGGGCTAAAAATGGATGCATAAATGTTCCTTTCTTTTGGTAACGGGGAATAATCCTTGAGAGATAAAAATTATTTCACAGCTAATTTGCCAGAAATTAATTGCATTGTTTTTAATAAATGATTAGGATCAACCTTTAATTGCAAACCCCTAACTCCCGCACTGAATATAATAAAAGGAAATTGGAAGGCACTTTCATCGAAATAAGTAGGGTAATTTTTTTTCAATGCTAAAGGAGAAACGCCTCCTCGAATATAGCCAGTTAATGATTTTATCTCTTTTAAGTGGATCATTTCTACCTTTTTGTTTCCACTTATAGAAGCAAGGGCCTTCAGATTAAGTTCCGCCCCTCCGGGGAGACAGGCCACTAAAATTCCAGTCTTATCCCCTCGAATTATCAGTGTTTTAAATACCTGTTTTAAGGGCTGTCCCATTTTCTGAGCGGCATTTTCTGCACTGAGGTCCTGTTCGTCCACTTCATATTTTAAAATTTCATAGGGAATTTTCAATTTATCTAAAATTCTGGCAGCATTAGTCTTTTTCATTTCTATAACTCATAACTATTATAACTTCTGATTTGATTTATTTCGTTTCTTTCTTTAGGTTGTATTTCGTCAGACATCGGATAACCCATGGTTATAATGAGTTCAACTCTTATTTGTTGGGGAATATTTACCAGCTTCTTTATCTCCTTTTCATTAAACCATCCCAGCATGCAAGTTCCCAATCCTTCTTCTGTTGCCTGAAGACAAAGATGTTCAGCGGCAATTCCGATATCGGTTAAACTAAATTGCTTATCCTTAACTGCGCTTCCCATTCTACTAAAAAAACTTGGTCTTTCTGAAAGTAGCAGAATTAAAACGGGTGCTTGCAAAGAAAATCGATTGAAAGATATCACTCTATCAAAAGTTTTTCTTGCCACCGCTTCTTTTAGTTTTGGGTCATCTACTACAATAAAACTCCAGGGCTGAGAGTTATTAGCTGAAGGAGCAAGCCGTGCTGCCTCCAGACAGCGCTCAATCTTCTCCCGCTCAACAGGTTTATCCAAATATTCTCTTACACTTTGTCTTTTTTTTACCAAATCTAAAAATTTCACAAAATCCCTCCAGGAACAGAAAACCGTCTTCTGTTCTTTTTTCTTTTTTTTGTATTTTTACGCTCTTTGAATTTCAACTAAGCAATCATGAAAAGCGGTTCCACACCCTATATCACTTATATATTCTCCGGTGAGTTTATTGAGGTTGGCTTGGTGTACTCCATCCCACCAGCCAAAATAACTATGTACAATCCCTGGGGGTACTTTTTTGGTAAGAACAGCCTTTAAAATTAAACTGCCTCTCTCGTTGTACATTTCTATCTTGTCGCTATTATTAATTCCTCTTTTAGCTGCATCATGGGGATTAATCCAGACAAAAGGTTTTTCTTTAAAAACAGATAGTTCTGAAAATTGGGAATTCATTTTATCGTGTGCATGGCTGGTTATCAAAGATAAAGGATATTTATTAAAAATATCGGGAGAGCTATATCTATTTTCTGTCGGCTCGTTATATGCTGCAAGAGGGTTTTCACCCCATCTATCTTTCATTCTCTGGCTGACAAATTCAATTTTTTGGGTAGGAGTGTTAAATTTTAAATCACTAAAAGCAATCTCTTGATAGCCGGGATAAAGATAGGGTGCTCCTTTTAATTCATCGACATCGGTATTTAAATTAGAATTCTTAATGATTTTTTCAATAATACTTAAATCATTTTCCGGAAAATAATCTAAATTAAAATCAAACTTTTTAGCTAACAGTCGGTATATCTCACTTTCATGTTTACATTCGCCGGGTGGCTCAATTATTTTTTGTTGTAACTGAATGTAAGAATGACCATAACCGGTAATTAGGTCATAGTACTCAAACATCGAAGCTGCCGGCAAGAGCATATCTGCCATTCTGGCGGTATCGGTTAAAAAAAGATCGACAACCACGATGAAATCCAGTTGATTCATGGTTCGGGCAAGGAGATTAGTGTTCGGATTACTGCTCATAGGATTAGCTTGTTCAATCCAAACAGCTTTTATCGGAGGATCGGATTGCTTCTCCAGTTCGCTGGCAAGTTTTGCTACTGCCATAGAATGACGAGCCCCCTTGGGTTTGGGAGGAGTAAAAGGCCAATTTAATTCAGGTGCCTGCCTATCACTAAAATAAAAACCGCAGCCTTTTTTGCCGATACTTCCGGTTAATGCCGGTAAAAGAGATATCGCCCTTGTAGTCTGGCCCCCATTGGTATATCTTTGAATACCTATCCCGCAGATTAGGGCATATTGGGGATTTTCTTTTAGATAATTGATGAGACTTCTAATTTTTCCGATAGGGATTTCAGTTATGGCCGAGACTTTTTCTAAAGGATAATCTTTTACTAATTCCTTAAACTCAGTAAAGCCAAAAGTATATTGGTCAATAAAATGGCCATCAATTATATTATTTTCAATAAGCTGGCTGGCTATACCCAGGGCAAGGCAACCATCAGTCCCCGGTCGAGGGTTCAAATATAAATGACTTCTGTCTCCTGATTCATTTTCCCTAACATCTATCGTTATTAATTTTGCCCCCTTATCCACTGCCCTATTTAAGTGATGCATCAAACGAATATTGGTATAGGCAGGATTTGAGCCCCATAATATGATTAATTTTGAGTTTTCCAGATCAGAAATCTCATTATGTTTTACTTCTCCATATGTTAAAATAATTGCTTCCTGACCTGCAGTATCACACAGTCCGCCATAAGTGGAAGAAAAACCGCCAAATTGATACCAGAAACCATAAGCACCATTTTTCACCACACCCAAATTAGCGAATCTATTATAATATAAAACTGACTCCGGTCCATATTGCTCTTTTATATTTTTAAGCTTTTTATGAATGGTATCTAAAGCCTGCTCCCAGCTAATTCTTTTAAACTCACCTTTACCGCGCTTGCCAACTCTTTGCAAGGGATACAATAATCTTTCCGGGCTGTAGAGCAAATTTGGATAGTGCATCCCTTTAGTGCATATCCTGCCCTGATTTACCGGACTGTTCCGGTTTCCTCTAACTTTTATTAACTTCCCTTTTTCTACATCAACTGCCAAGGAACAGGAACCAAAACAATCCTTAGGGCAAACAGAGTTAATAGTTTTAAACATATTTTGCTCCTTTAAGTATCTCAATAATTTTGGAGTTTTTCCGAAATACAATAATTTTTATCCATTCAATAACTAGCCGAGAATAAAAATTTAAAAATTATTGTTTATTTTTTTCTTCCAAAATGGTAGGGCTAAGTTTGGATTGGATAAGCTTCGAATCGGTAAAATCTATTAAAACTTTTTCTGCTCCAAAATTTTTACTTAAAGCTTCCAGAGTTTGTCGAGCAGAATTCTGTACTTCCGAACGCATTTTTCGGACCAAATTATCAGCCATTTGAGTTGCCTGATTTTTTGCCTCTTCTAAGAGTAAATTTTTATCGCTTTCATTAAACCCTGAACCAAAAGCCCGGTTCAGGAGGTCTGGAAGTAACCAAGGGAGAAACTTTGCATTCTGTTCGTCATAAAAACTAATATCTCTGATATGAACTTCATAAAAGCATTGGGGCATTTTTAAACGGAACTTCTTTTCTCCCTGTTCCTCAATAATAAAGTCTGGGCTACGAAGATTATACCTAAAATCTATATCAAATTCGAAAATCATGGCCATCTTTTTTGTCGAAATTAACCATTGGAAATATCTTTTCCCTTTCTCTCCTAACCAGTGCATTGAAGTGGTAACAATCTCTTTAGTAATCACTTTAAATACCACTAATTCTCCTACCGAGCGAAGTTCTTCAATAGAAGCATGTATGCTTATTTCTCTTCCCGGTGCACTGTATTTTAATTTAAAAATCCAAAATAGAATAAATATAATTACTGCTATGCCGAACCCTATTAGTCCGGAAATAAATATTATTTGCATTTTATTATTCTCCCTATTTATTAAACTATTATAATCATATCACTGAACAGCCATCTTTGCTATGTTTTTAGATATTGGTATTTATACAACTCGTTGTAATAACCTCGTTTAGCGATTAAGTGAGAATGCTTCCCCATTTCAACAATTTTACCTTTATGCATAACATATATTCTATCAACATCCTGAATAGTAGACAAGCGGTGAGCGATGGCGATACTGCTTCTGCCTTTCATAATCTTCTTTATGGCATCCTGGATAAGATTTTCAGTTTCACTATCTATGCTGCTGGTGGCCTCATCAAGAATGAGTATTCTGGGTTCTTTGGCCAGTGCCCGGGCAAAGGCAATAAGCTGTCTCTGGCCGGTAGAGAGATTTGACCCTCCTTCAGAAACAATATTCCTATATTTTTTCTTCAATTTACCGATAAAATTGTGGGCATTGACATATTCTGCATATTCAATCATCTTACTATCTTCTACCTGGTTGTTGAGAATAATGTTATATTTAATATCTCCGGCAAACATAAAAACATCCTGTAGAACCAATCCGAAATAGCTTCTTAAAAATTTCAAATCCATATCTTTTATATTAATTCCATCAATTAAAATCTCTCCCTCGGTAGGGTCATAGAATCTTAAAAGAAGATTAATGAGAGTTGTTTTTCCTGCTCCGGTCGCCCCCACAAAGGCCACTGATTCAATCGGTTCAACTACAAAAGACACTTTATCGATAACCTTTTCTCCTTCTTTATATTCAAAAGATACTTCTCTAAACTCTATTCTCCCTTCTATGCCGGCAGGAAACTTAGGACTCTTGGGAGAATGTATTTTATCATCCTCTTCAAAAAGCAAAAATATTCGTTCCGATGAAGCCATAGCGGATTGTAATATATTATATCTTTCAGAAAAATCAAATATGGGTCTAAAAAACATCTGGATATAAGAAATGAAAGCAATAAGTACTCCCAGGGAAATTTCTCCCCCTAGCACTCCTTTTCCCCCAAAATATATGATTGTACCCAGAGCAAAATAAGATAAAACATCAATTAATGGCCTGAATATGGCAAATATTAACAATTGATGCATATTGGCATTATAATAATTTGTACCAGTTTTATTAAAATCATCCTCGGATCTGCTCTCTTGATTGAAAGTCTGAATGAGTAAGACTCCCGATATGGCTTCTGATAAAAAACTATTCACTTTAGCCAGGGCAATTCTTACTTTTCCATAGGCTTCTCGGGCATATCTCTGGAAAAAGTAGAGCATCATAACAATAACGGGAATAAGAATAAATATTATTAGACTTAAGTGATTTGATAGTCTAAATATAACTATTAATATGCCTATGATCATAATAAGATCTTTGGCGGAATAAACAAAGACATCGGTAAACATTTCTCTTAAGGCATCAACATCATTGGTTAGCCTGGTTACCAGCCTCCCTATGGGATTTTTATTAAAAAAGTTCAGAGAAAGAGACATGAGATGTCTTACCAGATTACTCCTTAGGTCATACATCACCCTTTCACTGACTACGGCCATCATAACGACTTGAAGATAATTGAAAATAAAAGATACCAGAAGGAGTCCTACATATAAGAGGGCAAATAATTTTACCATTTTTAAATCGTCATATCTTAAGGTTTTAATATTATCCGGGGAAATCTTTTGCATTTCTGAATAAGGGACGAAACTACCTTTATCCGTTTTGACGATATTAAGTTGATATTGCCTCAATTTATCCAGCCCTTCTTCGTCTCTAATGATTAAATATTTTTCGGGAAGGATGAGAGAATCTTTCTGCAATTTCAGGTATTCATCTTTGCTTAAAAGGTTTGAGGGTATTAAAATAATGTTATCAGATCTAACCCGATAGGCTTTATACCGGTTAGTAATCTCAACCGTTCTATCATTAAGGATTACGCTTAGATAACTTCTTTCAATATAATTATCCACCACATTTTTAGTGATCAAAGGAAGAGTAATTTCTATGCCGCCTATGGCCAGAATAAGAAGGAATATGATTAAAATTTTCCCACTGTACGGCTTTCCATATTGCCATAATTTAGACAATATCTTTCTATCAAGACCGGAATATAATTTCTCTTCTTTCATCTTTATTCTTCCAATTTTTGAATTTTATAAATACTTTTATAGATATTAGACTTTTTAATCAGTTCCCGATGGGTGCCACTGTTTTCAATTCTTCCCTTATCTAGAACAAATATATTATCTGCTTTTATAAAGGAGGATATGCGGTGTGATATTACAATGGTAGTAATCCCTTTAGAATAATTCCCTAAATTCCGGATAATCTCTTTTTCGGTATTGGTATCCACCGCACTTAGTGCATCATCAAGAATAAATATTTGGGGACTCCTGATA
>Ga0315534_1001284_pt1 | contig 17366 bp, 13 predicted proteins | sample SalMarSW160240MG_FD_203094 | JGI IMG/M metagenome (GOLD analysis project Ga0315534, IMG submission 203094) | Salt marsh sediment microbial communities from the Plum Island Ecosystem LTER, Massachusetts, United States - Salt Marsh Sediment SW1602-40 ... | reverse complement strand
GCGTCCAGGCGCTCTCCGGGAGCAAGCGCGAAGTACGACCGGATCGTCTCGGCCTCGACCCTGCGATTGCCTTGAACCACGATCTGAGACGCGGACTGAGCAGTCGCCACGCCGGTGCCGCCGACGAACACCATCGCTGCGCATATCTGCGCAACGATAAGGCCGACGACGCTGCACTTATGAAAAACCCTTACCCCCCAAACCATGCGCATGGGCCCCCAAAATTCCCCCACACCCTACGCCCGTCGCTTCCGTTTCCGCCTCCGCATTTATCGACTTCGATCGTTGCTTTGCAAACCTAGAGCGCCGACTTATTCCGTTTTATCGTCAGCGAGTTGCGATACTGACACACTCTATGGCGGACCTGTGGGCACATTATGACGAAGCGAGGTGCAAGATATCGTTAAAGGTGGCGAAGATCATCAGCATCACTACTATCGCGAATCCGATCCGGAACCCGACCTCCTGCGCACGCTCCGACAACGGCTTCCCTCGCACCGCCTCGATCCCATAGAACAAGAGGTGTCCGCCATCGAGCAGCGGCACCGGAAACAGGTTGAGAAGTCCGATCGACACCGAGAGCACAGCCGCAAGGTGCATCAGCGCGACAAAGCCCGCGCTCGCCACCTGTCCCGATACTTGCGCAATTCGAATCGGACCGCCGAGCTGATCGGTCGCTTCGCGTCCGACAATCACCCCGCCGATATAGGACAAGGTTCGTTCGATCACAAACCAAGTCTCCTCGACGCCCATCCGCAGCGCCGTGATCGGCCCGACCTTCTCGTATCGGACATTACCCGGCGCCATCGATCGCGTAATTCCGAGCACGCCGATGCGATGGACGTTGCCGAAATTGTCCTTGATATCCTTTAGCGCAGGCGTCGCCGTCAGCGTGACCACCCGACCGCCGCGATCAACCGCGACCTGCAACGCCTCGCCCGCGCTCGTGCTAACGATCCGCTGCATGTCGGCGAAGCTGTCGATCCGCCGGCCATCGATCGAAAGCACGAGGTCGCCCGGAACAAAACCCGCCGCCTCAGCGGCGCTTCCAGGCTGGACCGCGTCGACGCGAGCACTCGTCGACTGCTTGCCATATAACATGAAAATGCCGGCAAAAATCATTATAGCCAAAAGGAAATTGGCAAGTGGGCCCGCGACGACAACGGCCGCGCGCGCCGCCACCGGCTGGGCCGGAAAGGTCTGCCGGCGCTCCTCCTCCGATATCTGCGAGAGGGCGTCCTGGTCGGGCACGCTCGCTGCATTGTCGTCGCCGAAGAACTTGACATAGCCGCCGAGCGGAATCGCCGAGAGCTTCCAGCGCGTGCCGGTTCGATCGTTATAGCCCAACAGCTCCGGACCGAAGCCCAGCGAAAACACCAGAACCCGGATGCGATGCAGCCGCGCAACCAGGAAATGGCCGAGCTCATGGAAGAACACGACGATCGTCAACACGAACAAGAAGGGAATGAGATAACCCAAGAAACCAAAGCCCCAGTCGTTAATGGTTGAAGCGATGCTCGAACCCATTACAACCTCGTTTCTCGGCCCAGCCCGCCCCGACGCGCTGAAATAGCGCATGATTTGGTTAAATTGTCTTTGCGGCTATTTCTGGCAAGAGGTCACGGGCAAGACGTCGCGCATCGTGATCGATCGCGAGCGCCTCCTCCATGTCCGCCGGCTCGTGCAGCAGGCCGCGGGATGCGCTCGATTCCAGAGTTGCTTCGACCAACGCGGCGATGCCGCAGAAGCGGAGCCGACCGCCGATAAATTCCGCGACCGCCACTTCGTTCGCCGCGTTGAGGACCGTTGGCGCGCCCGCGCCGGCGCGAAGCGCCTCGCAAGCAAGCCGCAGCGCGGGAAACCGGGCGAGATCAGGCTCCGCAAAAGTGAGGCTCGTCATCTGGTCGAGCCGCAACCGGTTTGCGCCCATGATCCGGGCCGGCCAGGCAAGACAATGGGCGATCGGCACGCGCATGTCCGGAGGTCCGAGCTGAGCGACCACCGAGCCGTCCATGAATTCAACCATGCCATGCACGATCGACTGCGGGTGCACGAGCACATCGATCTGATCCGCTGCGAGATCGAAGAGGTGGTGGGCTTCGATGATCTCGAGTCCCTTATTCATCATCGTCGCCGAGTCGATGGTGATCTTGGGACCCATCGACCAGTTGGGGTGCTTGAGCGCTTCCTCGAGGGTCGCGTTGCGGATCGCCTCGAGCGGCCAATCACGGAATGGACCGCCGGACGCGGTGAGGATGATGCGCAGCACGGCCTCGCGCGGACCCGCGCCGAGCGCCTGGAATATGGCGTTGTGTTCGGAATCAACCGGCAACACGGTCGCGCCCGCCGCTGCCGCCCGTCGCATGAACGCGGTTCCGGCGCAAACCAGGCATTCCTTGTTTGCCAGCGCGACGATGGTGCCGCGCTCGGCGGCGGCGAGCGTCGGCTTGAGCCCGGCCGCTCCCGTGATGGCGGCGATCACCCAATCGGCCGGCCGCCGCGCAGCCTCGATCACCGCGGCTTCGCCTGCCCCGATCTCGATGCCGGAGCCGGCGAGCGCTTCCTTGAGCGCGGCGTAGCAGGTCGGATCGGCGACCGCAGCAAATCGCGCGCCAAGCTCGCGCGCCAGCTTCGCGAGCGCCTCGGCATTGCGGCCAGCCGTGACTGCCTCGATGCGGTAGCGTTCGGGCTGCCGCTTGAGGAGGTCGATTGCGCTCGCGCCGATCGAGCCGGTCGCTCCGAGCAGCGTCACGCGGCGCTCAGAGTGATCGGTGATCTCGGCCGTCCGCTGGAGAGGAACCGCGCTCATCATCACCACGCGAGCAGTCCGCTGCCCGCGCCATTAAACCCGCCGCGCGCCACCCCCAAAAGGGCGGCGGCGCCTGCCGCTGCGAGAAATCCGTCGAGACGATCCATCAGTCCCCCATGCCCCGGAATGATCCGGCTTGAATCCTTGACGCCGAAGCGACGCTTGACGGCCGACTCGATAAGATCGCCGGCCTGCGCGACGATCGACAGTAGCAAGGCAAGTCCGATCGCGGCGAGCAGATTTGTCTGAGGCAATTGTAGCAGGCGCGAACCGATCGCGGCGAAGGCCGCGCCGGTGGCGATGGCGCCGAGCGTTCCCGCGACAGCGCCGGACCAGGTCTTTTTCGGGCTGATCGCCGGCGCGAGTTTTGGTCCTCCGATCAACCGGCCGGCGCATAGGGCGAAAACATCGGTCGCCCATACTACCGCAAATAGGTAAAGCATCGCGAGCACGCCGAAGTTCGCATCGACATCGCGGCGCAGCAGCATCGGCCCGACGAGGACGAGCCCGGCATAGAGCACGCCTGCCCCGCACCACAGCTTGCTGCTCTGGGCAAACGCAGCGAGCACGGCCGCCCCCGCTGCGATCACGAGAAGCGCTACGCCCGGGAATCCGGCCGCCCCGAGCACGCCGGCGATTGCCAGCGCGCCAACGCCGACGATTTCGGCTGAGAGCGGCGCCTTTACAATTTCCACAGTCCACTCCCAATAAACGCCAATCGCGGCAAGGCACCAGAACAGCACGAAGGGCCAGCCGCCGACGAAAACGACGAGGATTGCGAGCGGGGCGAGGACAAGCGCGGAAGCGATGCGAGCGAATGGGCCGCCGGCTCGTTCCTTTTCCGCCGGCGGCGAAGCGGAAGGCGGATGCTCGCTCGCCGAGATCAGGACCCGGTCCCCGTGCGTACGGCAAGACCGCCGAAGCGCCGCTCGCGGCGGCGATATTCGGCGATCGCGCCTTCGAGCGCCGCCCGGTCGAAGTCGGGCCAGTAGGTGGGAACGAACACGAGTTCGGAATAGGCCGCCTGCCACAGCAGGAAGTTTGACAGGCGCTGCTCGCCGCTGGTGCGGATAATGAGGTCGGGATCGGGAAGGTCCGGCGCGTCGAGATGCGCAGCGATCGACTCGGCGGTAATCGCCTCGGGCGCGAGGCGGCCCGCGGCGACTTCGGAGGCGAGCCTACGCGCCGCGCGGGCGACCTCCTGCCGCGCGCCGTAATTGAAAGCGACGACGAGGATCAGGCCAGTATTGCCGCGGGTCAAATCCTCGGCTTCCTGCAGGAGACGTCCGATCTCGGGGTCGAGATGGCCCCGCTCGCCGATGATGCGCACTCGCACGTTACTGTGATGAAGCTCGACAAGATCGTTGCGGACGAACCGGCGCAGTAGTCCCATCAGGTCGCGGATCTCGGCCAAGGGACGCGACCAGTTTTCCGAGCTGAATGAGAAGATGGTCAGAATTCCGATGCCGAGATCGCCGGCCGCGCGGACGGTGCGGCGAAGCGCCTCGACGCCGCGCCGATGGCCCTCGCCACGCGGCAGTCCGCGTTGGGCCGCCCAGCGGCCATTGCCGTCCATGATGATGGCGACGTGACGGGGCGGAGCGAAGCTTTCGCCGCAAACGTTGCGCACCGCCTCGATCTGAGACATCGCGGATCTCCAACCGCCCGGGTTCAGACGGTCATGATCTCTTTTTCCTTGGTCGCAAGCGCCTGATCGATGTCGGCGATGGTGTGATCCGTCGCCTTTTGCACTTCGTCGCTCATCCGGTCATGATCATCGCGGCTCATTTTCCCGTCCTTTTCCATCTTCTTGAGCGCTTCCATGCCGTCGCGCCGGACATGGCGCACGGCGACGCGCGCGGCTTCCGCGTATTTATGCGCGACCTTCACCAATTCCTTGCGCCGCTCCTGATTGAGTTCCGGCACGCGCAGCCGGATGAGCTGGCCCTCGGTGTTGGGGGTGAGCCCGATATTGGCGGCGACAATCGCTTTCTCCACGGCATGAAGCGCTGCCTTGTCCCATACTTGAACCGTGAGCAGGCGCGGTTCGGGCACGCTGATCGAGGCAAGTTGATTGAGCGGCATATGAGCGCCGTAGACTTCGGCCTGAATATGGTCAAGCAGCCCCGTTGAGGCGCGCCCGGTGCGCAATCCGCCCAATTCTTGCTTGAGCGCCTGCAAGGCGCCCTGCATGCGGCGCTTGAGTTCGTTGAGATCATAGGTTGCGGCTGGCATGAACGTTTCTCCCGGAACGGCAAACGAGCCCAGGTCCGGCTGAAAGGACGATCGGCTCGTCGACAACACGAGCTGTCACGCCGTGGTTCGCCTGTCAGCCGCCGACGATCGTCGCCCGCGCGTTTCCGCGCAAGACGGATTCGACCGCCCCCGGCTCTCGGATCGAAAAAACGATGATAGGTATACGGTGTTCGCGGGCAAGCGCAAAGGCCGTCAGATCCATCACGCCGAGCTGGCGGTCGATCGCCTCGGCGTGGGTGAGCCGGTCGTAACGCACCGCATTGGGATCGCGCTTGGGATCGGCGCTGTAGACGCCATCGACATTGGTCGCCTTCAACACCGCGTCGCAGCCCATTTCTGCGGCGCGCAGGACCGCCGTGGTGTCGGTTGTAAAGAACGGGTTACCGGTGCCGCCGGCGAGCACGAGAATGCGGTTCTCGGCGAGATGCCGGCACGCCTGCCGCCGCTCATAGGGCTCGCAGACCTGGGGCATCACCAGCGCCGACATGGTCCGCGCCGGCGCGCCGCGACGTTCGATCGCCGTTTCGATCGCGAGCGCGTTGATGACGGTCGCGAGCATGCCCATGACGTCCGCGGTTGTGCGGTCGACCCCTTCGGCAGCCGCCGTCGCCCCGCGCAAAATGTTGCCGCCCCCGACCACGACGCCGATTGTCGCGCCGAGCGCCCGGGCGGCGACCAGATCGGCGGCGAAGCGGTCGAGCGTCGGGGCGTCGATGCCGAACGGCTCCGGCCCGCCCAGCGCCTCGCCCGAGAGCTTGACGATCACACGCCGATAAGCGGGAGCTGTCATCGCAAGTCCCTTCCGGCTTCGTGCTCACCTCTCCCTATAGGGAGAGGTCGGATTTCGAGCGCCAGTGAGAAATCCGGGTGAGGGGTTGCGACATTCCGGGATTCTCCCCCTCCCCCGGCTCGCATCTCGTGTCTCGATGCTCGCCGACCTCTCCCCGCCGGGGAGAGGTTAAGATCGGCGTGCCAAAGAGGTTTGTTCCCGCCATGGCGAAAAAGTTCCGTCAACCCTGTCCGGCGGCCGCCGCGACGTCGGCCGCGAAATCCGAGTCCTTGCGATCGATTCCTTCGCCGAGCGCGTAGCGCTTGAAGCCCGTCACCTCGACCGCGGCGCCCAGCTTCTTCTCCGCTTCCTTCAAGGCCTGGGAGACGCTCTTGCTCGGGTCGTGGATGTAGGGCTGATCGAGCAGACAGACCTCCTTGTAATAGGTCTTGAGGCCGGATTCGACGATCTTGTCGATCACCTTTTCCGCCTTGCCCTGAGCGCGCGCCTTGTCGGCGATGACTACGCGCTCGCGCGCGATCACGGCGGGGTCGAGCCCGGATGCGTCGATCGCCTGCGGATTGGAGGCGGCGACCTGCATCGCGACCAGGCGACCGAGCGCCATCAGTTCATCGTCCTTGCCGGTCGACTTGAGTGCGACGAGCACGCCGATCTTGCCAAGCCCTTCGGTGACGCTGTTGTGCACGTAGCTTGCGACCACGCCCTGAGCGACGGAGAGCTCCGCGGCCCGGCGCAGCGTCATGTTCTCGCCGATCGTCGCGATCGCCGAGGAAAGAGCGTCGGCAACCGTCGCATCGCCGACCTTGGCCGCCTTGATGCGTTCGACGTCGGCGCCGACATCGAGGGCGACCTGGGCGATCATCCGCACCAAACCCTGAAACAGGTCGTTGCGGGCGACGAAGTCGGTCTCGGAATTGACCTCGACCACCGCGCCCTTTTTTGGCGCCAACGCGAGGCCAATCAGCCCTTCCGCCGCGATCCGGCCGGCCTTCTTGGCGGCCTTGGCGAGACCCTTTTTGCGCAGCCAATCGACCGCCGCCTCGACGTCGCCGCTAGTGTCGGCGAGCGCGGCCTTGCAGTCCATCATGCCGGCGCCGGTCTTGTCGCGCAGTTCCTTGACCAACGAAGCGCTGATATTCGCCATAGGGTGCCTCGGTTTCGTTTATCGAGAATTTTGCATCTCGGCTTGACCGTTTTGCCGTTTCGAAGTGTCGTCATGCTCCGCGAAGGCGGAGCATCCAGTACTCGGCAGACCCGCCGTAACCGTTAGGACCCTGAGCGTTTACTGGATCATCCGCTTGCGCGGATGATGACAAAGGAAAAACTCCCCGGCGATGACACGACCGGGTCGCGGCATCGCCCTCATTCCGCTTCGGCGCTGAGTTCCTTCGCCTTGGCGATCCAGCGCTCGACCCGCCCCGGCAGGCCGACCGCCTCGCCCACCTGGTCGGCTGCCCCGGGACCGAAGGCCGCGATCTGCCAGAAATGGAAAATGCCGAGATCGTTGAGCTTCTGCTCGATCGTGGGGGATACGCCGGGCAGCGTCTTGAGATCGTCGGCGACCCCGCGCGGGCCCGATAGCGCCTCGAAGCCAAGTTCGCCGGCGGCCGCCGGCGCGGCTGGAAGCGCTTCTTCGACGATCGGCGTTTCCGCCGCGCCGATATCGATGCCGGCCTCGCCATGGGCGCGCGAAATGCCGTCGATCGCCGCCTTGGAAATCAGGTCGCAATAGAGGCTGATGGCGCGGCCGGCGTCGTCATTGCCGGGGACGACAAAGGTGATGCCGTCCGGATTGCAATTGGTGTCGACCACCGCGGCGACCGGGATATGGAGGCGCTGCGCCTCCTTGATCGCGATGTCCTCTTTATTGGTGTCGATGACGAACAACAGGTCGGGCAAGCCGCCCATGTCTTTGATGCCGCCGAGCGCGCGTTCGAGCTTGTCGCGCTCGCGCGTCAGCGTCAGCCGCTCCTTTTTCGTGTAGGCCTGCGCCTCGCCGGTATTGAGCATCTCCTCGAGCTTGCGCAAGCGCTTGATCGATTCGGAAATGGTCTTCCAGTTGGTCAGCGTGCCGCCGAGCCAACGCGAGTTCACATAATACTGTGCCGCGCGCTTGGCGGCGTCGGCGACGGCGTCCTGCGCCTGGCGCTTGGTGCCGACGAACAGGATGCGCCCGCCGTTGGCGACGGTGTCGCTCACCGCCTGCAGCGCCCGATGCATCAGCGGCACGGTCTGGGCAAGATCGATGATGTGGATGTTGTTGCGCACGCCGAAGATGAACCCGCGCATCTTCGGGTTCCAGCGGTGCGATTGATGGCCGAAATGCACGCCAGCCTCGAGCAGCTGGCGCATGGAATAATCAGGCAGCGCCATAGAAACTTCTCCGGTTTGTACCGCCGCAGGATTTTTCGCCGTCGGCTTCCGCCGCGGGCTTGCGCGCCTCCAGCCTGCCGCCGGATAAACCGTTGGCTTGCCGCTGGCGCGCGCACCGCTGACGTCCGCTTCCGGCCTTATCGAGCCTGCGAACCTGTCCGCCGCGGACCTTCTGTGAGTTTTCGTCGGAACGACCATGCGATCGCCGACAGAAAACCACCGGACGGCGTTGAGCCTTGATCCGCGTGTGAGATGGGCTGGTTTATAGGGATGCGGGCGGTAAAGCGCAACCGGCCTTCCCTCTCCCCTTGCGGGAGAGGGTGACGCCGAGCGTCAGCGAGGCGTCGGGTGAGGGGGAGAGCCGCGAGCGCCAAGTTACCGGTACGCCCCCTCACCCGGCTCGGATTTCGCTGCGCTCATTCCTCGCCACCCTCTCCCGCGAGGGGAGAGGGGAAAACACGCGCCCCCCGTTTGCGCACCGCCGCGCCGGCTGTAATCTGACGCGACTCAACCTCTCGACGTGGGCGGACGCCAAGTGGCCGAAGCACCAAGTTTCCAACCCGAATACGACGCGCCGCCGGACCCGCGCGACCACGATGCATTTCGGAGATGGCTCGAGACCAAGCCGCGGGAATGGTCGGTCGTGATCGCGGCCCGGGCGGCGCTCCGCGTCCTGCCCCTGGTTCGCACCACTAAAGCCAGCGCCACCCTGTTGCCGGTGTTTCGTGCCACCGCGATTGCGCGGTTTGCCGCGGTGTATCCAAACCGCGGTATCGAAGCTGCCGACGCCGCCAGAGCCGCGGCCTACGCCTTCCGCGCCTACGCCTTAGCCGACGCTGCCGACGCCGCCAGAGCCGCCGCCGACAACGCCGCCAGAGCCGCCGCCTCCGCCTTCGACACTGCCGATGTCGCCAGAGCCGCCGCCTCCGCCTTCGACGCCGCCAGTGTCGCCGCCAGAGCCGCCAGTGTCGCCGCCAGAGCCGCCAGTGCCGCCGCCTACGCCGCCGTCACCACCACCACCCGGCAAGACGCATTGGCGCTCAAGAATAGAGCTCCGGCGGAGCGTCTCGCCCGTACAGCGCTGTGGCAGCCCGGCGAGGGCATGGAGGCTTACCGGAATAGTTTTGAGCCGCGCTGGACTGGGCTTCGGAGTGATCTCATTAGCCTCGGCAAGCACTGGAAAGTATGGACAGATTGGTACGACGAGCTGCTCGGCGGTTCACTGCCTTCGCTCGAGAATAGCGAAGCCTGGGAGGCCGCCTTCACCGACGTGCAGCATCCTTCCGATCCCTGGGAAGGCCCCCTGCCCTGGGACGACGGCCCCGAGGCGGTCAACCTCGCCATCAAGGCGCGGCTCGATAAGCTGCAAGCGTCTGCGGCGTTGGACGTCGTTGAGCGCGTGATCGACGACAGGCTGGAAGCATCACGAACGCCCGACCCACTGCCCCTCGAAGGCATTTCAAGTCCCGTTGCCATCGTTCGGCGGCCAGACGGCCGCATTACCGCCGAGGCAGGCGCTTTTGCATTTCCAGAGCTACCGCCATCGCTGACGCTGGAAGACCTTGCGCGCACGCTCGCGACGTGCCGCAGTCAAGCCGAGAGACTGAGATCAGCGGCCACTGCGCCGACATTCAATGGACGGCCCGATTACGGCGAGGTGTTTGCTGCGTATCTTGAATGGCTACCGACGGCCGCAGGCACCGGGAATATCCTGCTCGCTGACGGCGAAGCGCGCGTTCTCAACAAGCTGTTTGCAGCCGACGAAGGAATTCTTGCGACCGGCTTCGCCGCGCGCCTTTCGGTCTTTCTCGAAAACCATATTGGGCTACGTGCGCATTACGACGAGGTGGAGCGCCTCTATCAGGCTGTCCGCACGGGCCGCCTGGAAGCACCGCTACAGCGAGATGCCGTCGAAGGCATCAAGCGGGTGGTGCACGACAATACGCCGGCGGTGTTCGACGAATCCGTTCCGCCTGTGGTGGACGAAACTGCGAAGCCGGTGCCCGAGCCGCCGCCGCTCGCACCGGAGGACCGGCCGCCGCCCGATCCCAATCGCCCCAAGCCGCCGCGCGACCCGATTGCCGACGTCGATCCGAAGAAGTCCCGCAACTACATCTTTGCGGCGGCTGCCAATCGTATTTGGGAGATTCTGTTGAAAGGCAAGGATGTGCCGACTGCGATTGAGGGCTGGCACCGGACGTACGAGCAGATGAAGCCGCACATCGGGCCAATCATCGATTGGCTTCGCGCCTTTACAGGCGGCTAAGTTCTCGCAGCCGACGGTGCCGCGCCCCCGATTACGCCGCGTGGCGCTGCAGGCGCTTGGTGCGGTGCTTCTGGTAGGCGGCGATGTCGGCGGCAAAGGGCTGCCGCGGGTCGAATTCCAGATGCGTGATCGAGGCGAGCACCCCGCGTAGCCCGTCCGCGCCTTGTAGGTCGAGCCGGCAGATGATCCCGCCCTCGTCCCCAAGATAGTGCACCGCCGTTACCTCGCACTGCCGGGGAATGTACGACGATCCCGACGATTGCTGCCGGATCGTCGCCGCCAATTGCGGCGTCATGCTCGCGACGATGGGAAGGCTTTCTTCGAGCTTCACCAGGAGGCGGTTCACCAGTCTCAATTTATCGATCACGGGAAGCCTCGCGCATCATGAAATTTGTCACAAGCCATATCCGATTCGGCAAACGAATAAGCATCACATTGGATTCACATAAAGCGTTTTCCGCTATTTCCTGCCATGGGCGAATAGTCGAATGGGCGCGCGCCTCCCGCGCCCCCTCCCCGCAGAACGAAGAGCAGGCCGCGGCGGGCCGCCGCCGCGAATCAGCCGGGCTTCCGCCCGAGCCTCACACCGCCTCCACCGTCACCACCCCCGGTACGGCCTTGATCGCGCCGGCGATTTGCGGAGAAATTCGGTAACGGCCAGGAAGCTTTACCTCGATTTCATTGTCCGGCAGGCGGAGCACGAGCGTCACCTCGCCGTCCGCCCGCTCGGCCATGTCGCCGCCGTTCGCGGCGCCCGCCTTGTCCGCCGCCCGGCGCGCTTCCGCCCCGCCGTTTGCGCCGGTGCGCCGGCTGCGGGCGGGCTCAAGCCGCTGGGCGAGCGCCGGCAGCGGGCTCTCGTCGCTCACAACCACCCGCAGGCCCGATTGCAGCTTGGCCGCGGCCTCGTCGAGCGGCTCGCAGGTCTGGATGCGCGCGCGCACCTCTTCGCCCTGCGCCTCCGCCGTCAGGAAAAGGATCACCGCGCCGCCCGGCTCGAGCAGGTCGCGATATTGCTGCAAACCCTCGTTGAAGATCACCGCCTCGTAATGGCCGGACGGGTCGGACAGTCCGATGATCCCCATCTTGTTCCCGGTCTTGGTGCGCCGCTCGGTGCGCGAGACCACGGTCGCGGCAAGCCTGCCCGCGGTCGCGCCCGCCTTGACCGCGCGGGCGAATTCCGCCCAGGACTGCAGGCGCAGCCTTTTCAAGAGATGCGCATAGTCATCGAGCGGGTGGCCGGAGAGGAAAAAGCCGATCGCGTCGTATTCGCGTTGCAGCCGCTCGGCCGGCAGCCAAGTCTGGGCCTGCGGGATGACCAGCGGCTCTCTGGCCCCTCCTCCGCCGAACAGCTCCGATTGCCCGCTTTCCGCGGCGTCATGGGCGTGCTGGGCGGTGGCCAGGATCGCATCGACCGCCGCGGCGGCGCGCGCACGATCGCGTTCGAGCGCATCGAAGGCGCCGGCGGCCGCGAGGCTTTCAAGCACGCGCTTGTTCACCGCGCGCGGGTCGATCCGGCGGGCGAAATCGGCGAGATCGGCGAACGGGCGGTCGCCGCGCGCGGTCACGATCGCCTCGACCGCCTGCCGCCCGATGCCCTTCAGCGCCGCGAGCGCGTAGTGGATGGTCTCGCCCTCGACCGCGAAATCGACCCCCGAGGCGTTGACCGAAGGCGGCGCGATCCTGATGCCGAGCCGTTCCGCCTCGGCGCGGAAATCGGCGAGCTTGTCGGTGTTGCCCATGTCGAGCGTCATCGACGCTGCCAAGAACTCGACCGGATAATTCGTCTTCATGTAGGCGGTCTGATAGGCGACGAGCGCGTAGGCGGCGGCATGGCTCTTGTTGAAGCCGTAGTCGGCAAAGCGCGCGAGCAGGTCGAAGATGAGGTCCGCTTGCGCCTTGTCGAGACCGCGCTCGACCGCACCGGATACGAAGCGCTCGCGCTGCTGGTCCATCTCCTTGCGGATCTTCTTGCCCATGGCGCGGCGCAGCAGGTCGGCCTCGCCGAGCGAATAGCCGGCGAGCGCCTGCGCGATCTGCATCACCTGCTCCTGGTAGATGATCACGCCGAAGGTCTCGCGCAGGATCGGCTCAAGCGCGGGATGGATATAGTCGGGCCGTTCGGTCCCTTGCTTGCGCGCGCAATAGGTCGGGATGTTCGCCATCGGCCCCGGCCGGTAAAGCGCGACCAGCGCGATGATGTCCTCGAAGCGGTCGGGCCGCATGTCGACCAGCGCGCGCCGCATGCCGGCGCTTTCCACCTGGAACACGCCGACCGTTTCGCCGCGCGCCAGCATCGCGTAGCTCTTCTCGTCATCGAGCGGGATGCGGGCAAGATCGACCGTAATCCCGCGCTGGGCGACGAGCTTCATCGCGACTTCGAGCACCGTCAGCGTCTTCAGGCCGAGGAAGTCGAATTTCACCAGACCCGCCTGCTCGACCCATTTCATATTGAACTGGGTCACCGGCATGTCCGACTTCGGGTCGCGATAGAGCGGCACGCGCTCGCTTAACGGGCGGTCGCCGATGACGATGCCAGCGGCATGCGTCGAGGCGTGACGGTAAAGCCCTTCGAGCTTCTGCGCGATGGCGAAGGCGCGCGCGACGATCGGCTCGGAATCGCGCGCGGCCTGCAGGCGCGGCTCGCCGTTGATGGCTTCCGCCAGCGTGACCGGCTTCGCTGGATTGTGCGGGACGAGCTTGCACAGCTTATCGACCTGCCCATACGGCATTTCCAGCACGCGGCCAACGTCGCGTAGGACGCCGCGCGCCTGCAACGTGCCGAACGTGATGATCTGCGCCACCTGATCGCGGCCATAGCGCTGCTGGACGTAGCGGATCACTTCGTCGCGTCGGTTCTGGCAGAAATCGATGTCGAAATCCGGCATCGACACGCGCTCGGGATTGAGGAAGCGCTCGAACAGAAGGCCAAAGCGGATCGGATCGAGATCGGTGATGGTGAGCGCGTAGGCGACAAGGGACCCCGCGCCGGAGCCGCGCCCCGGCCCTACCGGAATGCCATGCTCCTTCGCCCAGCGGATGAAATCGGAGACGATGAGGAAATAGCCGGAATACTTCATGCGCGCGATCACGCCGAGCTCGAAGGCGAGGCGATCGCGGTAGTCTTCCTCGGTCTGTCCCGGGGCGACGCCATGCGCGGCCAGTCGGTGCGCAAGTCCCTCTTCTGCCCGCGCGCGCAGCGCGGCGTCTTCGTCGACTGAGGCGCCGCCTTCGCCGGAGAAGCGCGGCAGGATCGGTTTTGCCGTGCGCGGCCGGAAGCTGCAGCGTTGCGCGATCTCGACAGTCGAGGCGAGCGCTTCGGGCAGATCGGCGAAGAGCTTCGCCATTTCGGCGCGTGTCTTGAAACGATGCTCCGGAGTGAGATGGCGGCGTTCGGCTTCCGCGAGCAGCCGGCCTTCAGCGATACACAGGAGCGCGTCATGCGCTTCGTAATCATCGGCGCTGGCGAAGAACGGCTGGTTCGTGGCGACGAGCGGGATACCGCTCGCATAGGCTTGGTCGATCAGCACGCTTTCGGTCGCGCGGTCCGACTGCGCATTATGGCGCTGCAATTCGATATAGAGCCGGCCGTCGAACAACCCGCGCAGCACCGCCAGCCGCGTCCCGACCAGCGGCATCTGGCCGGCAAGAATCGCCCGGTCGAGCGGACCGTCCGGCCCGCCGGTGAGCGCGATCAGGCCGTCGCTCGCCCCTTCGAGGCAATCGAGTTTGACATGCACCGACTCGCCCGACGGGGTTTCAAGGAACGCGCGCGAGATAAGCCGCAGCAGATTGCGGTAGCCCTCCTCGCGCGCGGCCAGCAACACCAGCCGCGGAAAAACGTGGCCGGGAGCGTGCGGACCCTGTCGCGGTCCGTGATCATGGTCGGCGAAATCGACGGCAAGGGCGCAGCCGACGATCGGCTGGATGCCGGCGCCCGCGAGCTTCTCCGAGAATTCGAGCGCCCCGAACATGTTGTCGACATCGGTGAGCGCGAGCGCGGGCTGCCGGTCGGCTTTGGCAAGCTCGGCGAGCCGCGCGATCGTCAGCGCCCCTTCGAGCAGCGAATAGGCGGAATGCACGTGCAAATGCACGAAGCAGGGATCGGCACTCACTTTGTCCTCGCGCAGCCGTCCGGAAACGATGCTCGCCAGCATCGGGGCGGGCCGTGGCCCTGTCTACCGGTGCGGCGAAATGATCGCCGCTATGCACAGCCCGCCGCCCGGCCTTCCGATCCGAACAGAGTCTACTCCAGCTCCAAGATCCGGCCGTCGCGGATGGTGACGCGGCGATCCATGCGGGCGGCGATGTCGAGATTGTGGGTGGCGATAACGGCGGCGAGCTTTGAGGCGCGCACGAGCTGGGTCAGCGCGCGGAACACGTGCTCGGAGGTGCGCGGATCGAGATTGCCGGTCGGCTCGTCGGCCAAGAGGATGCGCGGCGCATTGGCGACCCCGCGCGCGATCGCCACCCGCTGCTGTTCGCCGCCCGACAGTTCCGCCGGCCGGTGGTGCAGGCGCTCCTTCAGCCCGAGATAGGAAAGCAGCTGCGCCGCCCGCTCGTCCGCCTCCTTGCGCGACAGCCCGCGGATCATTTGCGGCAGCATCACGTTTTCGATCGCGGTGAACTCGTTGAGCAGGTGATGCGCCTGGTAGATGAATCCGATCTCGTTGCGGCGGATGCGGGTGCGCTCGGCGTCGGTGAGCGTCGAGGTAGGAACGTCGTCGATGTAGACTTCGCCCGCATCCTGGTGCTCGAGCAGGCCGGCAATGTGCAGCAGCGTCGATTTGCCGGCGCCCGAGGGGGCGAGCAAAGCGACCATCTGGCCGGACCAAACCGCAAGGTCCGCGCCATTGAGGATTTCCAGCGCTGCATCGCCCTGCCGATATCGCCGCTCGACCTGATGCAAGAGGACAACGGGGCTTTGCGTCGCGGTCATTGCCTTACTCGTAACGCAGCGTTTCGACGGGATCGAGCCGGGCGGCCCGCCAAGACGGGTAGAGCGTCGCAAGCAGCGACAGCGCAAGCGCCATGACCACCACCGCCGCCGTTTCCGCGATATTCATCTCCGCCGGCAGACGCGACAGGAAATAGAGTTCCGGCGAAAACAGCTCGGTGCGCGTCACAAAGGACAGGAACTGGCGGATCGATTCCACATTGAGACAGACGACCGTGCCGACGATGAATCCGGTCAGCGTGCCGACCACGCCGATCGATGCGCCGGTGATGAGAAAGATGCGCATGACCGCGCCCTGAGTCGCTCCCATGGTGCGCATAATGCCGATGTCGGCGCTCTTGTCCTTCACCAGCATGATCAGGCCGGACACAATATTGAGCGCGGCGACCAGCACGATCAGCGTCAAGATCAGGAACATCACGTTGCGCTCGACTTGAAGCGCGTTGAAGAAGGTTGCATTGCGCTGTCGCCAGTCGATCAGATAGACCGGCCGCGCCGCGGCGTCGGTGACCAGCTTGCGGTAGCGGTCAATATTGTCGGGATCGGTGGTGTAGACCTCGATCGCCGTCACGTCGTTGGGACGATTGAAATAGGCCTGGGCCTCCGGCAGCGGCATGAACACGAAGGCCGCGTCGTATTCCGACATGCCGATCTCGAATACGGCGGCGACCTTGTAGACCTTGATCCGCGGCGTCGTTCCCATCGGCGTGACCGCGCCGCGCGGCGAGACTAAAGTCAGCTTGTCGCCCGCCCGCAGCGAGAGCTGATCGGCGAGCCGTTTGCCGATCGCAAGCCCTTGCCCTTCGTCGAACCCTTCGAGCGTTCCTTGCTTCACGTTCTTCGCCACCGACGCGAGCTTGTCGAGGTCGGCCGCCTTGATCCCCCGCACGAGGACGCCGTTGGCCGCAAAAGGCGACGATGCGAGCGCCTGCCCCTCTACGATCGGCGCCGCCAAGCGTACGCCGGGGATCGCGGAGACGCGCTCGGCCACCTGGTTGAAGTCGGTCAGGGGCGATTCGAGCGGCTGGATCAGGAGATGGCCATTGAGACCGAGGATCTTGTCGAGCAGTTCCGTGCGAAAGCCGTTCATCACGGCCATGACGATGATGAGCGTGGCGACCCCGAGCATGATGCCAAGGAAGGAGAAGCCGGCAATGATCGAGATGAATCCTTCCTTGCGCCGCGCTCGCAGATAGCGCAGCGACAGCATCCATTCGAAGGCGGCGAAGGGCCGCGTACCCGCGGAGTTACTCATGGCAGATCCTCTACCTGGGATTTTCACGCGATTCTGGCGGATTCACGCCATTAACATTCTTGGCGCGAAAGCGCCGCACACAGATTTGTAACGTCCATGACGATCAGGCGCCGGCCGCGGCGGCGGGCGGCATGGCGGGCTTGCAAGCAGGGGTAAGGCGCGCGCGCGCCTCGGTGGGGGACAATAGCTCGCGCGCCCCGTCGAGACGGCGTTTCAACTCGATTTTGCCCTCCTTGAGCCCCTTCGGACCGATCAACACCTGCCAGGGAATGCCGATCAAATCCATCGCCGCGAATTTCGCGCCGGGACGTTCGTCGAGATCGTTGTAGAGCGTCTCCACGCCGCTCGCCGTGAGTTCGCGATAGAGCATCTCGGAAGCCTGGTCGGTTGCTTGGTCCCCCTGCTTGAGGTTGAGGATGGCCACTTGATAGGGCGCGACCGATTCGGGCCAGATGATTCCGGCGTCGTCGTGCGACGCTTCGATGATGGCGGCAACGAGCCTGCTCGGCCCGATTCCATAGGAACCCATGTGCACCGGGCGTTCCACGCCGTCGGCGCCCGCCACCACCGCCTTCATCGGCTCCGAATATTTCGTGCCGAAATAAAAGATGTGGCCCACCTCGATGCCGCGAGCGGAGACGCGATCGTCCGGCGCGATCTGCG
>Ga0315534_1001281_pt1 | contig 17384 bp, 17 predicted proteins | sample SalMarSW160240MG_FD_203094 | JGI IMG/M metagenome (GOLD analysis project Ga0315534, IMG submission 203094) | Salt marsh sediment microbial communities from the Plum Island Ecosystem LTER, Massachusetts, United States - Salt Marsh Sediment SW1602-40 ... | reverse complement strand
AAAACTGTTGCTGAAATCGTTCGCCAGGGCTGGATAGGGGGCGCGTCGATGCGGCAGGAAAGTAGCTTTCCAATATATTTTCCTTTATCTACAGGATACCCTTGACTTGCCGAGGGGCCAAGCCATGGGCGACCGAATCGGGGCTAGTCGCCAAAATGTCCCCGGACCGGGCCCCCGGGGGGGCCCGGTCCGGGGGGGGCAATTCGATTGTGTCGGCGTCGGGCGGTGCCCTATAACGCATCTTCGTCGCCCCCGACGTCAGCATCCCCGGTGCTGCTGAGCCGTTGCCGGGGACGCCCCGGGCCGTCCCTCCGCCGGCAAGCGGGCGCCACCGGCCGGCGCCCCCACTTTCAGAGAGGAGTCTTCGTGTCATGAGCGATCGAGAGCGCTGGATCGTTTACCCGCTGTTGTTCCTGGCCTTGGGGCTGAACCTCCGCGACAAAATCACAGGTACGCTGAGGCGACTTGTCCTGCTCGACGGCAAGGCGGCCGCGCTGGACTTCGAGAACGGCGTCCTCCGCGTTCCGCGCATCGACGCGGATGTGGTTCACTGTCACCATGTCGATATCCGCGATCCTCAGGGCAAACCCCTGGTCCAGCTCAAAGGCCTGGAGGTCCCCACGGGCGAGGGTGTCAAAAAGAATTCCGGCGCGGTCAGCATCCACGGCCAGGACGGCCGGGAGATCATCGTGCTACGCGCACACCATGCGCTGCGGGGAGAGTTTGTCCAGCAGCAATCCGATGGGGAACCGGTTAAACTCGTGTTCAAAGTAACGGAAGTGCGAGAAGACGGTGGGTTGCTGGAAATCTACAACGGCGAAAAGACTCTTTCCCTCGTGCTCGCGCATCACCTCTACGAGTCCGGGTTATTCGCGCGAAACTCCGCCCGCCAACTGGCCCGTCTGTCGCGCGTCATCCAGCGACCGAAGGCCGAACCAGCCACCGATCGATCTTCGGATTCAGGCACGGCGACGGAAACCGGCGGGTCAACGACGGCCGAAGCGCCGCCGACGGTTGCCGGTCAACCCTGAACCGGGCCGAGCATGACCGCCAGACTGGACGATTCACGAAGCCGGAGGCGCAAGCGGCAGAGTTCAACGGGGCGGTTGCCGATTGGTGTCTGTCGCGGCCTGTATGGACGCGGCCGAGCCAGAAGGCGCCGATTCCGGCCAGCGGCGCTGGTGATACAGCGCCAGCCCGTGCACTGCGTGGTACAAGGCCCCGCATTCCAGATCCAGGTCACGCGTCTTTTTGAACACCCGACAAAGATAATGGGCGCCGCGAGCAACCCACGCATCGTCGATTTCGTCGTCGGGCAGGGCCAGGCTTAGAAACTCCAGCGTATGTCCGGTGGACCCCAGATGGGTCGCCAGATCGGGCGACGACGCCTGGCGTGCGAAATAATTCACCGAAAAAGAACCGTCGGGCTGCTGGTATTTGCGAGCCGTCTCGATCGCCCAGCGGATCCGCTCGTGGGCGGATAGCCAGCCTCCGGCGAGTCCCTCGGGCTTGGCTGGTGCGCCAGTCGCCTGGCGAAGCTTGTGCAAGGCCATGGTCATCCCGATCAGGCGATGCGTGCCGCCGCACGCGCTGGCGTTGATCTCGCGCCGGGCTGCCGCGGCATCTTGTCGCGCGGCAGCTTCCATCGCGATCACGCGCTCAAGTGTCCAGGTGGTCCCATCGCGGGCCGTCCATTCCGCCTCCAGTGGCAGATAGTGGGAAAGTCCGATCAGCGTCCAACTGCATTCCTTGCCGTCGTACACGTCATATTTTGCTTGCTCCACGAGATCACCCACCGTGTACTGTTCCGCGCCAACGACGATGGGATGTTCAAGCGGAAGACCAGCCTGGGCGATAATTGCCAGCCATTGGTCTTCGTGCCCCTGACCCGTTCGGCTGCCCGGCTGCACCACGGCCAGCAGCCCGGCTGGCCCCGGCCGGACCACCCAGCCGATCAGGTTGCCGCCACTCAATACCCATTCCAGCGCGGGAACGGAATGATCGGCGTGCCGAATCCGAAACGCGGGCCCATAGGCCAGTACGCCGTGCAGGATCTGCCATGCGGCGTGGACATCGCTGCGCAGTTGCCGTTCTTCGAGCGTGAAGGCGAGCACCTCCTCGATGGTGGCTCGCAACGCGTCATCCGAAGGGACGGCGACCGGCGTGGCCTGCGCGTGGCGTGGTGCCGTGTCGGCGGTTGGGCCGCCGCAACCCGGACAGGCCGACATCACCGCGGACAGCCACAGGCCAACCACGGTGGCAACCCAAGCAGGTCCGCAGATGGCCCAGTCATTGGATGTTCTCATCGCGCAGATTCCGACGGTCGTGAGGGCGGTGGGCAACCAGGCGGGCCCGATTCGGGCGAACCCGTACGCGGGCCGCCGCGCGAGCCGGGCTCGTTGGTCGGCAAACGCGTTGCGACCGACGGCCATCGGCGCGGGCCCGCCGGCGCGGTCGTCCCGGCAAACCGGAGGTTGACACTCACCGTAGAATGTAACATGCTTCCAAAGGTCTTGCCCGGGACCCACGTACGGTCGAGACGCACGTTTTGCGGGCCGGCTGGAGAAAAACGATGTATTTATTCAACCTGGAGTATATGTTGTGGATCGCTCCTGCCTTGCTGCTGGCCTTTTGGGCGCAGATGCGGGTGCGTGCAACTTACGCGGCGGCCCAACGTGTGGCTGCTCCTCTGAGCGGTGCCGCGGCCGCGCGTCACATTCTCGATTCGGCCGGGCTGGACCAGGTCCAGATTGAGCGGATTGGCGGTCACTTGAGCGATCACTATGATCCCCGGCAGAAGGTCCTGCGCCTCAGCAGCGAAGTATACGGTTCGCGGTCGATGGCCGCGGTGGGCATCGCGGCTCACGAGGCGGGGCATGCACTGCAGGACGCCCGGCAGTATTTCCCGCTGGTGATACGCAATGCGGCGGTGCCGGCGGCCAGTTTCGGCAGCAATGCCAGTATTGTGCTGTTGATTCTGGGCTTGATCATGAGCTTCCAGCCGCTGATCCTGCTGGGAATTGGTTTGTTTGCGTGCGTTGTCTTCTTCCAGGTGGTCAATTTGCCCGTGGAATTCGACGCCAGCGCGCGGGCGAAAGCCCAGCTCGCGGAACTCGGCATTGTCGGTCCGCAAGAGATGTCCCACATCAACAAAGTGCTCAACGCCGCGGCCTGGACCTATGTGGCCGCCACGTTGCAGGCCGTGCTGACCCTTCTCTACTACGTGATGCACTTCGCGGGGGGAAGCGACAACTGATCGCGTCGACAATCGCGTGCCCGACGCGGCGTCGGACTCCGCGGGGGCCCTTCCGCTTCTTGATTTTTCCAATCATACCCCTATATTCAGGCACTTGTGCCTGCGGCCGCGGCCCCCGTGCGGCGGTGTCGCATCCAGCCTGCCATTCCAGCCTTGACGCCCGTGCAGGATGCTTCCGTGTGTAGGGCCGATACGGGCGTCGGATCGAGCCGGCGCCGAGCACGTCGTTGGGGCCCAGCCATCCGTGTTCGGCGATGGAGGATCGAACAACGTCGGCGGCGAAGCGTCCGTTCCGGAGCGGGGATTCCTCTGACGTCGCCGATCGTGGCTCGGCTCGGCCTTATCGATTTTTCGACGTTCAGAAGGAGAAGCAACCATGTCCCAGTCCATTAACGTTGGGCTGATCGGCTACAAATTCATGGGCAAGGCCCACAGCAACGCCTACATGAAGGTCGGCAAATTTTTCGAGCTGGATACGCTGCCCGTGATGAAGGCCGTGTGCGGACGGGACGAAAAGGGGGTAGCCGAGTTCGCCAAGACGTTTGGATGGGAAGGTTACGCCACGTCGTGGCACGACATGGTCACCCGCGAAGATATCGATCTGGTCGATATTTCCGCACCGAGCAACGTCCATTGCGAGATCGCCGTCGCCGCGGCTCAAGCCGGCAAGCACGTGTATTGCGAAAAGCCGCTGGCGTTTACGCTCGAGCAGGCCCGGCAGATGCTCACCGCGGTGCGCGAGGCAGGCGTCACGCACATGGTCAACTTCAATTACCGGCGGGTTCCCGCCTTGGCGTTGGCCAAACAGTTGATCGACGCCGGCGAGCTTGGTGAGATCAGGCACTTTCGCGGAACGTATCTGCAGGACTGGATCAATGATCCCGATTTTGCCATGAACTGGCGATTGCGAAAGGAGGTTGCCGGTTCGGGTGCCCACGGTGACCTCAACTCGCACCTCACCGATCTGGCGCGGTTTCTGGTGGGCGAAGTGGACGAGGTGGTGGGCATGAACAAGACCTTCATCAAACAGCGTCCTGCCGAAGGAGTGTCGACAGGTCTCACCGCCGTGGCGGGGGAAGGGACCGAAGAGGTCACGGTGGACGACTGCACGATGTTCCTGGCCAGGTTTGCCAACGGCGCTCTGGGCACGTTCGAAGCGACACGCTTGGCGCCGGGTCGCAAAAATTTTAACCGGATCGAAATCAACGGCAGTCTGGGGAGCCTGGTGTTCACGTTCGAGGATATGAACGTGCTGGAATTCTATTCCGTCAACGACAAGCGGGGGCAACAGGGATTTCGGAAAATTTTGGCGACCGAGGACGTGCATCCCTACATGGAAGCATGGTGGCCGCCGGGCCACGTGATTGGCTACGAGCACACGTTCGTCAATGCGGCGTACGACCTGCTGGCCGCCATCGGCAGCGGCACACCGGCGACTCCGGATTTTCAAGACGGTGCGCAGTGCATGGCCGTACTGGAGACCGTCGACCGGTCGATCGAAGAGAGGAATTGGATGAAGGTGCCGGCCGTAACGTGAACGTCATCCTTCCAGGGAGCTTCGAAGCATGAATCGTATCAACGCCGGAATCATCGGCACGGGGTTTATCGGACCGGCGCATGTGGAAGCCGTGCGGCGATTGGGCTTTGTCAACATGGTCGCTCTTGCCGAGAACGGACAGGAGTTGGCGCAGCGCAAAGCGGAACAACTGTGCATCCCGCGGCACTACGGCGACTACCACGACCTGCTGGCCGACCCCGAGGTGCAGGTGATCCACAACTGCACGCCCAATCATATGCATTTTCAGGTCAACAAGGACATCATCGAGGCCGGAAAGCACGTCATCTCGGAAAAGCCGCTCGCCATGAATACGGAGGAGTCCCGCGAGCTGGTCCGGCTGGCCGAGCGTGCGGGAGTGATTCACGCCATCGACTTCAACTACCGCTACATGCCGCTCGTCGAACAAGCCCGGCAGATGTGCCGCGACAAGGGCGACGTCGGCCGCATCTTCGCCGTGCACGGATCCTATCTGCAAGACTGGCTGTACCTGGCGACCGATTGGAATTGGCGTTTGGTGCCTGAACTGAGCGGCGATTCGCGGGCCGTGGCCGACGTCGGGTCGCATTGGTGCGACCTGATCCAGTTTATTACGGGGCTGACCATCCAGCGCGTGTTCGCCGATCTGGTCACGCTGCATCCTGTCCGCCGGCGTCCGCGGGTGGAAGTGGAGACCTACGCGGGGAAGGTACTCCAGCCGGAAGAGATGGAGGACGTCGCCATCCACACCGAAGATTATGCCACCGTGTTACTGGAGTTTGATTCGGGTGCGCATGGCGTGATGACCGTGAATCAGTGCGCAGCGGGTCGCAAAAACCGTTTGTATTACGAAATCGACGGCAGCAAATGCGCGCTGGCCTGGGACCACGAAAGGCCTAACGAGCTGTGGGTGGGACGGCGGGACGGACCCAATCAGACCATCATGAAGGACCCGAGCCTCCTGTACCCCGAGGCCCGGGATTACGCCCATTTTCCCGGCGGACATAACGAAGCCTATCCCGATGGCCTGAAGAACTTCGTGCGGAATGTCTACGGCCAGATTGGCGGCTCGCGGTCCGGCAACGATTTCAGCACCTTCGTGGACGGACACAAGGAAATCGCGATCTGCGACGCCGTGCTGCGCAGCGCGGCCGAGAAACAATGGGTCGATGTCGCCTACTGATGCGCCCCGCGCCGTGCCGGCCACGGGTCATCTGGTCGCAGGGGCAGGCAGGCGGTACGATTAAAAGCGTCGCGCGGACGGGCAATTCGCGCGGACGGGCAATTCACGCTGTAGCGAGGGCCCCGGATGGCAACGGGCCGTTACAATCGGACTACCGTTCTGGCCGTGGGGATCGGCTTGGGGTTGCTGATCGGCTTGAATCTCCAGGGCCTGTGGCCTCATGTTCCGCTGCACGCCACCGCCACGCACGGCCAGGATAACTTCGCAATCGCCACGGGACTCGTGACCGACTCGGTCGAAGCCATTTATTTTTTGGACTTCCTTACCGGAGATCTGAAGGCGGCCGTGCTCAACCCCCAGCTGGGAAAATTCAACGCCATGTTCAGATACAACATCGCCAAGGATTTCGGCGTGACCGGCGCACAAAACCCTCGCTATATGATGGTCACCGGGCAAACCGAAATTCCGCGCGGAAGGGCCAATTATCAGTTTGCGAACAGCGTAGTCTATGTTGCGGAAGCCACAAGCGGACAGTTGGCGGCGTATGTGATCCCCTGGTCGCAGGGTTCTATTGCCGCGCGTAAACCCCAGGTCGGCCAGTTTGTCCCACTGGATAGATTGCAGTTTCGCACGCAGTTCATTCGAGACTGAGATCAGCCACCGATGGAAATCACCGTGAACGGGCAGGCCCGCCGTGTTGCCCCCAAAACGACCCTCGCGACGCTGGTCGAGCAATTGGGCATCCACCCATCGACGATCGCCGTGGAAGTGAACGAGCAATTGGTGCCCCGCGCCGCGCACGCCGAATACCGACTCCGCGGAGGCGACCGGCTGGAGGTGGTCACGCTGGTTGGCGGCGGTTGATGACGCGGAGTCGCCGTCTGGCAAGGAATACCGCCGCAACCGATATCGGCGGACTGGAAGTGAGCAAGTCCCGGCACCAGCGATCAACGCTCGAAGCGAAGGGCGCCACCGGTCGCACGCCGAAAGCCCGGAGCGCGTTTGCCCTATTCGCGTGATGAGGAATCATGGAAGTTCAATGACCGTCAATCTCGAATCTCAGGATGTCCTCCGCGTCGGCCGGCACCGTTTCCAGAGCCGCTTGATCCTCGGCACGGGCAAATACTCCGATTACGCACTGATGCGAGAAGCGCTGGAAGCGTCCGGCACACAGTGCATCACCGTTGCCGTGCGTCGCGAACGACTCATCGATGCCGAAGGCAACAATCTGCTGGACTTCATCGATACGGACCGTTACACGCTGTTGCCCAACACGGCGGGCTGCTTTTCAGCCGACGACGCGGTCCGCGTGGCACGCCTGGGCCGGGAAATTCTCCAGGGGCTGGGCAATCCGGGCGCGGATTGGGTCAAGCTGGAGGTGCTCGCCGACCGCAAGACGCTGTTGCCCGATCCGGTGGCCACGGTAGACGCCACCGAAAGACTGGTGGACGAAGGCTTTTCCGTGCTGTGCTACACCACCGACGACCCAGTCATTGCCAGTCGCCTGAAGCGGGCGGGCGCAACGAGCGTGATGCCGGCGGGAAGCCCCATCGGTTCGGGGCAAGGTATCCTGAATCCCAACAACATCCGCATCTGTCTCGAGTATCTGAAAGACGGCGACCCGGAATATCCGGTGATCGTGGATGCCGGCGTGGGGACGGCCAGCGATGTGACGATTGCCATGGAACTGGGCGTCGACGGAGTGCTGCTCAACTCAGGTGTCGCGCTCGCCAGCCACCCCGTGCCGATGGCCCTCGCGATGAAACACGCGGCGGAGGCGGGCTATCTGGCATTCCGCGCCGGACGCATCGCCCGGCGGCTGTACGCGTCGGCCAGCAGCCCCGAGGAAGGCACGATCACGCGGCAGCCGCGGTAGTCGACGCGCGCACGCCCCCCGCCGGGCCGCTCGAACCGCGGCGCGCCCATGGCTACGCGTCTGACGGCTTCAACGAAGAGGACGACAGAGGCAGTTGGCCGGTGGCCGCCACGTAGAACACGGCCAGGACCAAGAGGGCAAACGGCAGCACGAACACGGAACCGAGAAAGCACGTGACCAGCACAAAGGCCATGCAGCCGAACCCCACGGCCAGGTGCATCAGGAACGCGGCCCGTTTATTTCCCCTCATGAAGATCAGCGAGCTGCGGAGACTTTCCACGACGCCTTGATCCTGGTCCACCAGAAAATAAAGTGCCAGCATGATGTAGAGACTCGCCAGGTAAACCACGATGTTGGCAACGGCGTATCCGACGGGGCCCAGATCCACGGCGACGAACGGCGCCGCGACGAGCAAAAACAGCATCAAGATAAGGATGCCGGTAAGCAGAATGAGTCCGAAGGCGCGAAGCACGAACGGACCTCCGGAGAAGAGGTCCCCCAGGCGGGCTTCTTCGCCGCGAGCGACGCGCAGCATGAACAACGCCTGACCGCATTGGATCCACGTGACACCCAGCAGGACGACGAATCCCGCGACCAGCACCATCAGCAGCGCCATCAGCAGCGTGTTCAAATCCGCGGTAAGCGGGTCGAGCGCGTCGAAAAGCGTCAAGACTCCCAGCACGCCAAACATGATGAGCTCCAGACCAAGCACCACGCCCAGCATGGTCACCGAAAACAGCACGCACAAGCCGAGGTTGCGGCGGAAAATATCCCAACTGTATCGCAGCACATCGCCGGTGCGTACCGTCGTCGGCGTGAGGCGAACGTCGGGGCGATCGGCCTGGACTGGCACATCGCCCGATTCGAGTCCCGATGGGGACCGGAACGGATTATCGGTTTCCGTCACGGCATCGCCGGGCGCGCTCGTTTGGTCGTCCCGGGACGACGATTTGCGGACCGGCTGGATCGTCCCGCATTCCGGGCATTTGGCATCCTTGCCGGAGTCCTCATCGGTCACGCGGAGGTGCAGTCCGCAGCCCATGCATCGAAAGTCAATGGACATTCGTTGTTGTTTTCTGTGAGGGGCCCGTAGGATCGACCGAGGATACCAAAGTTCGGCGCCAAGCGACAGTTGGCCGCACCGCGTGCGGGTCGCTTGGGTTGCAGCGCGCTGCCGGTTCCGTGGTCCGACCGACCTCTTTTTCGTCCGCTCTGGCACGAAGTCGGTATGTTGATTGTCTTCGATGTCTGGCACGCCCGCGCTCTCGACGCACGATGTTCTCGGACCCGGTGGCCGCATTGCCGATCGCTGGGAATGTTATGAACCGCGGCGCGAACAACTGCAGATGGCCGACGCCGTGGCCGCGGCCCTCCGCGACGGCCGCCACCTGATCGTCGAAGCGGGCACGGGAGTCGGCAAGAGTTTTGCGTACCTCGTTCCCGCGATTCTTTACCTGACCGAACCGTTGTCCGACGCGTCGGACCGTCCTCGTCGCGTGGTTATTTCGACACATACTATCAGTCTTCAAGAGCAGTTACTGTCCAAGGATCTGCCGTTGCTCAACAGCGTGATTCCCCGGGAGTTTTCCACGGTGTTGGTCAAGGGACGGCGCAACTACCTCAGCCGTCGCCGATTGGCCACTGCGCTTGAACGGCGCAAAAACCTGTTCGATACGGACGGCGAGTTGAAGCAACTTGCGCAGATCGACACTTGGTCCCGCGACACACGCGACGGATCGTTGAGCGATCTCGAATTCCAGCCGCTCAACGACGTGTGGGACGAGGTTGCCAGTGACGGGGGCAACTGCATGCGGCGCAATTGTCCGATGTACGACACGTGCTTCTATTTCCGCGCCCGCCGGCGCATCGACCATGCGCAGGTGCTGATTGTCAACCACGCGCTGTTTTTCAGCGATCTGGCCCTCCGCCGACAGGGCGCCAACATCTTGCCGGACTACGACACCGTGGTGTTTGACGAAGCGCACATGCTGGAGGCGGTTGCCGGGGACCACCTGGGAATGAGAATCACGTCCGGGCAGATCGATTATGTCTTGAATCGCCTGTACAACGAATACACCAACAAGGGTCTGCTGGTCCACCACGCGATGAAGGAAGCGCAGGAGGAAGTGCTTCGCTGCCGCACCCACGCGGACGACTTCTTCGGCGACGTGTGCCGGTGGCTGGACGAGGAGGCACCGCGCAACGGTCGCGTCCATGCCGCGCCGGTCGTGGGCAATCTCCTCTCGCCGTCGCTTTCGGCACTGGCGGGCCGCGTCAAACAGGGCGCGGCCGGTATCGAAGAGCCGACAGCCGCTCAGGATCTGATGGCCGGCGCGCGGAGACTCGAAACGCTGTCCGACGCCTTGGAGGCCTGGCGGGTGCAGCAATCGGCCGGATGCGTCTATTGGGCCGAACAGGCCCGCCTGCGCACCCGGCGCCGCATCGCGCTGTCGTGCGCACCTTTGGACGTGGGAAAGGCATTGCGCAGCGAGCTTTTTAACCAGGTGCCCACCGTCGTGCTGACCAGCGCTACTCTGTCGACGGGCACAGACGCGTCGTTCGATTTCATCCAGTCGCGACTGGGCGTCACGCAAGCGACGACTCTGCAGTTGGGAAGCCCGTTCAATTACGCCGATCAAGTGGAGCTGATTACGCTGGTGGATATGCCCGACCCCAGCGCGGCCCCGCAGCAATACGAACAGACGTGCGCGGCGATGATCGAGCGGTATATCGCGCGCACCGACGGCCGCGCTTTTGTGTTGTTCACGAGCTACGCAATGATGCGCCGCGTGGCCGACCGCATCATGCCGTGGGTGCGGGCACAGCATCTGGGCATGTTTTGCCAGGCGGACGGTCTGCCCCGCAGCCGAATGTTGGAACAGTTCCGTCGCCATCCCCGCGCCGTCTTGTTGGGCACGGACAGCTTTTGGCAGGGTGTCGACGTAGCCGGAGACGCGCTGCAGAATGTGATCATTACCCGGCTCCCGTTTAGTGTTCCGGATCGTCCGCTGTTGGAGGCCCGTCTGGAAGCGATTCGTGCGGCGGGCGGCGTGCCCTTTACCGAGTATCAACTCCCCGAGGCCATCCTGAAACTCAAGCAGGGATTCGGCCGGCTGGTCCGCAGCCGGCGCGATACCGGCCTGGTTGTCATTCTGGACCCCCGCGTGCAGACCAAGCCGTACGGAAGACGTTTTTTGAACAGCCTGCCCCGATGCCGTCACGTTGTGGAGTCGGCCCGGACGTAATCGCAACGCCGGGCCGGCATCCTGCGGCGGCGGGACGATGCGTTCTGGTGCTGACCACGAGTCGTTCCGGTTTGCGGCCCCAAAGACGCGCCGCCGCCCTGCCGCAGCGTACGGTCTGTGCGCACGCGGCGGCGTCCCGCGGCCAGTTGACCGATGCCTGCCAGGGGCGTACAGTAAGGGTCAACGTTTGCCTGTCGGCCTTTTGCAAGCGTCTTCTTGGGCACGTTTGCCGTTGCCTCCGACTGCCAAAAGCCCTCTATCTGCGCGGGGGGAAGACGAACACCCCGCCAGCACTCGATAATGCTCGCCAAACGTGTGATACCCTGTCTGGATGTCGACCAGGGCCGCGTCGTAAAAGGAACGAATTTCGTCAATCTGCGTGACGCGGGTGACCCAGTGCAGGTCGCCGCGCGCTACGAACAGGAGGGCGCCGACGAACTGGTATTTCTCGACATTACCGCCAGCCACGAACAAAGGCAGATTCTGCTGGATGTGGTCCGCCGCACCGCCGAACAGGTGTTCATGCCGCTGACCGTGGGCGGAGGCATCCGCACGCTGGAGGATATCCGGCAGTTGTTGCTGGCCGGCTGCGACAAGGTCTCGATCAATTCCGCCGCTGTACGCAATCCGCAACTGGTCCGCGACGCGGCGCGGCGGTTCGGCAGCCAGTGCATCGTGGTCAACATCGATCCAAAACGGGTCCGCCAGTCGGATCGTGAGGTGTGGGAAGTTCACATCAACGGCGGTCGAGTTCCTACCGGCAAAGAGGCCGTAGCTTGGGCCCGCGAAGTCGAACAACTCGGCGCTGGTGAAATCGTGCTCACCAGCATGGACGCCGACGGCACGAAGAACGGATACGACATCGAAATGACCGCGGCGGTCAGCCGGGCGGTTTCCATTCCGGTGGTGGCCAGCGGGGGCGCGGGCCGACCGGAGCACCTGGCCGATGCCGTTGTCGAAGGCTTGGCCGACGCGGCACTGGCGGCCAGTATCTTTCATTTCGGAGAATACACCGTCAGCGAAACCAAGCGCGTGATGGCCCGTCACGGGGTACCCGTTCGCTTGTCTGCGTAGCCAGAGTGCCACTGCGGCTTCACGGCAACGCGTTCCTTTGGACACCAACCTGCGGGAACACAAACATGCAGCCCTCGGAAGCCGACAGCCCATCTGCCATCGAAAGCAGCAAACTGGCGATCCAGACCGCCGAAGACCGTTACCTGGGCCACCACAAGGATCTGGCCATCGACAAGCTGTTTCGCGCCTGCGTCAAACTCGAGGGCAGCGACCTGCATCTGAAAGTCGGCAAGCCACCGATTGTGCGCGTCGACGGGACGCTCCGGCCGCTCAATCGCGGACCCATCGAAGATGAGGAAATGGTCGGGCTGTGCTTTCCCATGCTCGACAAACGCAATCGTGAAATCTTCGACCGGGATGGTGGCGCAGACTTCGCCTACATGCTGGAGGTGGATGGAACCCAATGGCGATTTCGCGTCAACCTCCTGCAGCAGCTGGGGCACGTGGGGCTGGTCGCTCGCAAGGTCAACAGCTGGATTCCGGATTTCGAAGGGCTCAATCTGCCTGCCATCATCGAGGAACTGTGCAAATTCGATCAGGGAATGATTCTGTTGGCGGGCGTCACCGGTTCGGGAAAGAGCACGACCATTGCCTCCATGCTGAACTGGATCAATAATCGCTTCCGCAAACACATCCTCACGCTCGAAGATCCGATTGAGTTCGTGTTTTCCGAAGAGAAGTGCCTGATCAACCAGCGCGAGATCGGTCTGGATGTCGTGAATTTCGAAATAGGCATGAAGCACGCGGTGCGCGAGGATCCCGACGTGATGCTCGTCGGCGAAATGCGCGATAAGGAAACGTTCATGACGGCCATTCATGCTGCGGAGACGGGGCACCTGGTATTCGGCACCATTCACGCCTCGAGCGCTTCCACGACGATCGGGAGAATTCTCGACCTGTTCCCGCAGGAAATGCATGCCGCGCTTCGCAGCGCCATAGCGTTCAATATGAAAGGCATCATCGCGCAGAAGCTTCTGAAGAGCATCAAGCCCGGCGTGGGACGCGTGCCCACGGTGGAGATCATGACATTCTCTTCCATGGTGCGTAAATTGATTCTGGAAGAACAGGACGAGAAGCTGAGCGACGTGATTCGGATCAGCCGGGAAGAGGGAATGCAGGACTTTACAGTGAGCCTTAAACAGTTGGTCGATGACGACCTGATCGATCGGGCGACGGCCATGGAGGTCGCCCCGAACCGAGAAGCGCTGAAGATGGCGCTCAAGGGAATCGAAGTTAAACAGCCAGGGATCATCTGATGGCGCGCGGAGTGACACGGGCTTGGAAGCAACCGTTGCCGGTCAGGACCCTCATGTTGGCCCTGGCGCTGGCCACGGTCGTGAACACGGCGTGTGCCGAGGCCGCCGACCTGACTCGGCCCGCGGTGCGCGTCGCCGACCAGGCGGCCGCGGAAAACGAAAGCGGGCTCAGGCAACTGCCCCGCGGCGTCGCGACCCTGGCGTTCCGCGGTCCGGGGTATTACGTCAACGTGTGGAAGCTGGCGGCATGCTGGCTGCTGATGCTGGCCTGGGTCGCCACCTGCGACTGGATCAGCCGCGACTGCTTTGCCACGCGCCAGAACTACGTCGTCTGGAATTCCGTCGTGGTGTTCCCCTTCTTCGCGGCGCTGCTGCTGGTTTTCAGTCCGTTCGGGATACCGTTTATTGTGATGTACGTGATTCTGGCCGCGACATATCTCATACCAACGTTGGTGTACATCTATGTGCGTAATGAATCGGTCGAACCGCACCGCAGGGTGCTGACGCCGGACCATATTCGAGTGTTGCTTACGGGCAAGGAGCCTCCGGCGCCGCACGAGAAAGGCGTTCCGGTGGAGCTGTCTTCCCTGGCCGGGCGGGATGAGCGTGAGAATTCCGCCGCCTTGATCCGCGCGAGGCAATTGCCAGGGTTCTTTCATATCAAAGAACTCATTGCGGACCTGGTCAAGGAGCGGGCCCATGCCGCGATGTTCGACTATGGAACGGAAAGCGTCGCTGTCCGCTATGAGGTCGACGGCATCTGGCACAATAACGAGCCGCAGGAACGCAGTCAGGGCGACGAAATGCTGGAGGCCGTCCAGGTGCTGGCGGGTATGGGAACGGAGCAAGAACGGGCCAAGGGCTCGAAAGGCCGATTCGCGGCACAGCTACAGGGTTCCATGTTCACGTGCCAAGTCGTCCGCCAGGTGGCGCAGAACGGCCAGCGAATGATCGTCCGCCTGGACGACGGCAAGCAGCGCTTCTCCAGCCTTGAAGAGTTGGGTATGCGGGATAGTACACGGCAGAAGTTGCTAGAAATCATGGGACTTGACCAGGGTTTTGTCCTCTTCGCCGCACGGCCCTCCGACGGCCTGACCACCACCATCGACGTGGCCCTGGAAGAAACCGACCGGTTGCTGCGGAGTTTCGCTTCCGTGGAGGACGCATCGCGAACCGAACGGGACATGATTAACGTGGAGCGTGTCACCTACAACGCCTCGTCAGGCGAAACCCCGCTTACCGTTCTGCCCAAACTCGTCCGGACTTATCCCGATGTGCTGGTTGTCAGAAACCTGGACGCGGAAACTGTCAAGTTCCTGTGCGAACAGGTGGACGCGGAGCGATTGGTGATTGGCAGCGCACGCGCGGCCAGCGCGCCCGAAGCGCTGCTCCGCGTGTTGGCCATGAAAGTGCCGGCCAAGGTCTTCGCGCCGGCCCTCTCGGCCGTGGTCTACTGCCGGCTGATCCGCAAGCTCTGCACCGAGTGCCGCGTTGCTTACGAACCGACCGCCGATCTGCTGAAAAAATTGCGCGTGCCGGCCGACCGCGTCACGTCGTTTTTCCGCGAACCAACCGAGGAAGAGATTTCCCGGCCCTGCGAAACGTGCGGCGGAATTGGCTACTACGGTCGCACCGCCATGTTTGAAGTGCTGGTTGCCGACGACAAAGTGCGGGACACGGTCATCCGGCAGCCCCAACTGGATGTTGTCAAGAAGGCAGCCAGATCCGCGGGCATGCGGACGATCCAAGAAGAAGGCATCCTGCTGGTTGCCAAAGGCGTCACATCGCTGCACGAGTTGATGCGTGTATTGAAGCACTAGGAATCGCGAGCCCGGTATGATACTCAGCTTTGTCCTCACCATCATTTTGTTCGTGTGTGTGGCGATGCTCGTACGCGAAGGATTGTGGAGTAACGCGATCACACTGTTCAATGCCATCTTTGCCGGACTGCTAGCCACCTCGCTGTGGGAACCGGTGGCCGGGTGGCTCGATGACCAGTTTCCACGGGGAACGTATGTTTGGGATTTCGTGGCGTTGTGGGTGGTGTTTTGTGCGTCGGCCGCGCTGCTCCGCGCGTTGACAGACCTGGTTTCCCGTACCCGCGTCCGTTTCAAGAAACCCGTAGAATGGACCGGTGGAATCATCCTGGCGCTGGCCGTCGGCTGGGTGATGGTCTGCTTCGTCTCGATGACGCTGCACACCGCCCCGCTGGCCCAACAATTCATGCGGGGCAATTTCTATGACGTGCCCGAAGACAATATTTTCTGGGGCATCGCCGCCCCCGATCGGCAGTGGCTTGGCTTGATCCAGCAAGTGTCACGGGCCACGCTCTCCGGCCCCTCCGCAGCGGGCGGCGGAACACGCAACGTTTTCGATCCGCAAGGACAATTCATCCCGCAGTACGCGAAACGGCGCGCGGAATATGAACAGGTGAAGGGAATCATCATGGAATAGACACCCGCGCCGCGGCGGACGGTTCCGCCGGCGCGCCGGGTCGGATTCCTGCTTCGTAGTCAATTATCTGCCATCGTGCTGTCGGAGATCCGCGCGGCACGGATCGCTGCAGCATCAATCGCGCGAAAAAAGTCGTCCGTTGCTGGGCCTGGCCATACGTCACGGCGTACACCTGCGTCAGTTGATCGCGACGGCTGTAACTGGGCGATCGTCCATAACACTGTTGAGATTCCGTCGACCAGTAACGCACCGTCGCCGCGCCGTTCAATGCCAACAACGTACGGATCAGCGGCTGCTGCACGAAGCCGCGGAGCGCGTCGGCGGCCACGGAATATCCGCGGTAAAACTCCCACAAATCCGTCCCCGGTGGCCGCCGCTCCTCCAGCCGCAACGTTATCTGGTGCGCCAGTTGCGGTTGATCGCGGAGCAGGAATTGAAACCACGCCAGACTGACATCGATGGCTTCGCCGCGAATCCACCACCGCTGCGCCGCGCGATGCGTCACCGCGGCGGTGCCGCAGAGAAGCGACAGGCAGAGGCCCACGAGCACTGCGGTCCGACCGGCCAACACGTATCCGCTACCGCGTATCTCGCGGAGCGCCGCCGCCGCCACCACGACGCCAATCGCCGGCAGAAACCACAGCAGCGGGCCCACCAAGGCCAGCAGCGACGCGAATCCCAGCAGCAGCGCAGCCAGGGCGCGTCGACTGACCGCGCGGTATTGTGCCAGCGTGTCCGTCGGATCCGGCGGTTCGAGCTTCCCGCCGGTCGCGTCAGGCATCGAAACATTCATTCTGAAGAGGAGTCAGGCGCCTCCGATTCTCCTGCGGCTTCGTCCTGCGAAGAGGGCGGCGCGCTTTCCTCCTGCGATTCCGGGGCGTCCTCTCCGAGGGATTTCCGAACGGCTTCATAAGTAGCCTGGCGTTCTTCTTCGCTCATCGAATTCGAAAGGCTTTCGGCCGGGTAATCAACCGGTTCGTCGCCGACCGAATGGCTAAAGTAGATCGGCGGGTCCCCCTTGGTGAAGACGATGTACAAGTCATACGTCTTCCAGGGCAGGCCGGCCCGCCAACTGTATTTGATCCGCCAGTAGTTCGATTCCTCCGTCTTCTCGATCGGATCGCGGCCCACGATTTCGATCACTTCATCCATGCTCTTGGGGTCGACATTCGATACGGCCGATGTCGCGTCGATCTGGGGAAGAATCTTCGTTGCGACGGCATTGGGTTGCTGGCGGGCGTACAGGTAGTCGTAAGCCAGCGCGACGATCATAACACCAAGAATCACGAACAGGACTGTCCGCAACGGTGATGACTTTAATTCGGATGTGGATGCCGGGGTCTGCTGCGAGGCACCTTGTTCGTGTGAATGATCCGTGGACATGGGCAATCCCCCCCTACAGCGGCGCGGTCATGTTTTGGCAGTGCCCCGGCCGCTGCCGGAATGCACGGACATCGTTAGTGAGCGAATTATCGACGATGCGAAGGCCCAGCGTAGTCTACCACG
>Ga0315534_1001277_pt1 | contig 17417 bp, 17 predicted proteins | sample SalMarSW160240MG_FD_203094 | JGI IMG/M metagenome (GOLD analysis project Ga0315534, IMG submission 203094) | Salt marsh sediment microbial communities from the Plum Island Ecosystem LTER, Massachusetts, United States - Salt Marsh Sediment SW1602-40 ... | reverse complement strand
AGCAAGATCCTGTATCTCATTTGCCGGATCGGCATCGGCATCATCCTTATCCGTGGCATTTTCGGCAAACAGGGCATAGGGAACAGATAATAATTGTGTTGTGCCCATTTCTGAATAGGATGTCCCACCGGTTGCATCCATTTCAACCTTCAGGAAATAGAGATCAGCACCCCAATCAATTGCGTTAAAATCATCGGATGTTGTACCGCCACCAATTTCCATTGTCACCAGGCCAAACGCATTCGTTGTTGGTGTATGCGTTTCACTGTATATAACTGTACCAGAGACACTTTCTTGCAGGATGCTGATTTTAATCCCAACGATCTGGTTTAATACAACGGTCCCGGCATCATCTCTGACGATTGCCTGGTAATTAAATGCTTGTGGTGCTTGTGCCACAAGAGTGAGCAGTGAACAGTGAACAGTGAGCAGAAAAAAGATAATTCGTTTCATGGCTGATTAGTTTGGGTTACTTACTCAATTAGATTTCGGTTATAAGTTACAAAAAAAAATAATTCGGCTATTTTTTTATTATCCAACTCTTTTTAACAAATATCTTCTACAAATTCCTTTCTGGTACAGCCTCACCATTCAATTGCTTTCATTTAACATTTTTTAACACCGGCTTATAGAATTATTTAACAATTTTGTATCGCCTGAAAGTAAAAAAACGAAGAAAACACATGAAAAAAATCACACAGGTTCTATTTTTGTAATTCTGTTTATTAAAACATTGATTATGGAAGTATCGGTGAATATAAAAGAACTGAATGAAAGGATTGAAAAAGAGAGTGCCTTTGTCGATCTGATCAATCTGGAAATGCAGAAGGTGATCGTAGGGCAGAAACACCTGCTGGAGAGTCTGCTGGTTGGTTTATTGTCCAACGGACATATTCTGCTTGAGGGTGTGCCTGGTCTGGCAAAAACCCTGGCTATAAAAACGCTGGCAGATACCATTGATGCGAAGTTCAGCAGGATACAATTCACTCCTGACCTTTTGCCAGCCGATCTTTTGGGAACCATGATCTATTCCCAGAAGAAAGAGGAGTTCCTCGTTAAGAAAGGTCCTGTTTTTACAAATTTTGTGCTGGCGGATGAGATAAACCGGTCACCTGCAAAAGTTCAGAGTGCCCTGTTGGAGGCAATGCAGGAACGGCAGATCACCATCGGACCGGAAACCTATCCGCTGGAAGAGCCCTTTCTTGTTCTGGCAACCCAGAATCCTATCGAACAGGAGGGAACCTATCCGCTTCCCGAAGCGCAGGTCGACCGGTTTATGCTGAAGGTAGTCATTAGCTATCCCAATAAAGAGGAAGAGAAACTCATCATGAGGGAAAACCTGGCCAAGGTATTTCCAACAGCAAACACCATCCTGAAACCATCCGATATCCTGAATGCCCGGGATGTTGTGAGAGATGTCTATATGGACGAAAAAATTGAACGGTATATTCTTGATATTGTCTTTGCAACGCGAAATCCAGCCGAATGCGGACTGGAAAAATTTACCAATATGATCAGCTATGGAAGCTCCCCCAGGGCATCCATCAATCTGGGACTGGCCTCAAAATCCTATGCTTTCATTAAACGAAGAGGATACGTCATTCCTGAGGATGTCCGTGCTATGTGTTATGATATTATGAGGCACCGGATTGGACTGACCTATGAAGCAGAAGCGGAAAACATTACCTCAGAGGATATTATAACCGAAATTCTGAATACCATTGAAGTTCCATAATGAGTGATTCATTAATACCCAGCATTACGTTAAGTATGAAAGATATGAAACGAATCTCCATAACCCTCTTATTCTTACTGGCAGGAACAACCCTGTTTTCACAAAACCTGATCAGCCATTCCGGGTCGGAGATACAAGCGATCATGAAAGAGCGGTATAAGGATTTCCGGCTTAGTACAACCACAAAAAATCCGACATACCGGTATCTTAAATATGAAAATTACCTTAAAACAGAAACCCTGCTATTCTTTCTTTCGGAAGATGATGTATGCACCTACTACAAGTATATTGGTGATTATTCGTGCTACTATGCAAAGATTGCTGAGATGAACGAAAAATATGAAAAAATCGATGAGAATGCCTGGAATGAAGAGTTGGAGGGAGAGCAGTACAGGATTGAGCTGACAAAAGGGGAGTGGTTTTTTACGCTAACAACAAGAAAAATTGACTCCAGTCAAAGGGATTAGAAGTGGAAGCAACTGAAATTCTAAAACGGGTCAGAAAAATTGAGATAAAAACACGTGGTTTATCAAACCAGGTGTTTGCCGGAGAATACCATAGTGCATTCAAGGGCAGGGGAATTGCTTTCAGTGAAGTCAGGGAGTATCAATATGGTGATGAGATACGAACGATCGACTGGAATGTGACAGCCAGGTTCAACCATCCTTATGTTAAGGTTTTTGAAGAAGAGAGGGAGTTGACCGTAATGCTTCTGATCGATGTTAGCGGTTCAAGAGAGTTCGGGTCAGTAACCCTTTTAAAGAAGAACGTTATTACGGAAATATCCGCTGTTCTCTCCTTCTCAGCCATTCAGAACAACGATAAGATAGGAGTGATTTTTTTTACTGACCGGGTTGAAAAATTTATCCCGCCCCAGAAGGGGAGGAAACATATACTGCGGATCATCAGGGAGCTGATCGACTTTACCCCCGAAAGCCGTAATACAGATCTCACTGAACCTCTTCGTTTCCTGACCAATGCACTGAAGAAAAGGTGCATTGCTTTTGTCATTTCAGATTTTATCGCTCCCGATTTCGAAGAGGCAATCCGAATCGCTAATAACAAACACGATGTCGTTGCCCTGAAAATTTATGACAGAAGAGAATCAGAGATCCCGGCAATCGGGCTTGTGAAAATGAAAGATAGTGAAACAGGGAAAGATCTCTGGATCGATAGTTCCAACAGAGCAACCCGGGAGATGTATCACAAATGGTGGAGGGAAACAGAGGCCAGAACAAATGAGATCTTTTCAAAATGCGGTATCGACAGTACCGCTGTTCGTACCGATGAGGATTATGTCAAACCCCTCCTGAACCTTTTTAAGAAACGGTGAGGTAAGACACAGCGATCATGTATTTTTTCTTACGAAATATGTCTGCGAGAATAACCGGGGGATGGTTTTCCCTTTCCCTGGCCATGCTGTTGCAGACAACCAATCTCTCTTCCGTTGCCCAGGAGGTTAATGTAACCGCTTCGATTGATAGTTCCGCTATTTTAATTGGCGATCAGACTACCATTCACCTTGAAATACGCCATCCTGCTGACATGATGCTCCAGGTCAGGGATTATACCGATACACTGACCGATGGTATTGAAATTCTCCTGCAAAGTGAATTTGATACAAGCAAGCTGGAAGGGAACCGAATTTCCATTATAAAAGAGTTTCTGATCACCTGTTTTGATAGCGGCATTTATGTCATTCCACCTTTTGAAGCCTCCCTGGCGGATACAGCTGTTTCAGCAACATTCCGGTCTGAACCCATTTATCTGACGGTTAAAAGAACGGACATCGAGCCGGCTGACTCAATGGTTCAGGTTTTTGATATCAAAATGCCCTATAGTGCCCCCATAAGCCTCCGTGAGGTGTTGCCCTATGTTTTGGGAGGTATATTCCTCGTGGGACTGATCTGTTTCCTGATCTATTTCCTGAAGAAAAGGAAGAAAGATGAACCCATTTTAAAACGGATAAAACCCACTGAACCAGCCCATATTATTGCCCTCCGTGAACTGGATAATTTAAAATCGGAGAAATTATGGCAAAAGGAGAAGGTGAAATTGTATTATAGCCGGTTAACTGAGATCCTGCGGATTTACCTCGAAAACAGGTATGGCATCCTGGCAATGGAGCAAACCAGCAGTGAAACACTTCATGCTCTTCTGGAGATTGGATTTAATGACAACAACCTGTATGATAAACTTAAAGAAATATTTCACCTGGCTGACATGGCTAAATTTGCGAAAGCAAAGCCCCTGCCCAATGAGAATGAAACTTCGCTACTCTCATCCTATCTGTTTGTAAATGAGACCAAAGAAGCATGGAAAAAGGGAGAAGAACAGGAGGAAGAAGTAGATGCATCAGGGGAAGAAAAAAAGGAGAATGAAGGCAATAACAGTTAATGGATCGATTAGATAATGAATGAGATAACATTTGCAAATCCGGGATTTTTGTACCTGCTTGCTATCCTGATACCGCTGATCATATGGTATCTGTTGAAGCTAAGGGATTCGCAGGCCACACTTCAGGTCTCTTCAATCAAAGGGTTTGATAAAGCTCCCCGAACCTGGAAACATATCCTGAAACATGGCATGTTTGTTTTTCGGGTTATTGCCATTGCCCTCCTGATCATTGTACTTGCCCGTCCGCAATCAACAGACCGTTGGCAAAATGTTAGCACAGAAGGCATTGATATATTGATCGCACTGGACATTTCCAGCAGCATGCTTGCCCGGGATTTTCAACCCAATCGCCTCGAAGCATCTAAAGATGTGGCGATAGAATTCATTTCAGGCCGTCCAAATGACCGGATCGGGCTGGTAATATTCAGTGGTGAAAGTTTTACACAGTGTCCTCTTACCACTGACCATGCAGTGGTGATAAACCTGTTCAAGGACGTTCGGAGTGGCATGATTGAAGATGGTACAGCCATCGGGATGGGGCTTGCAACGAGTGTCAACCGCATGAAAGATAGTAATGCAAAAAGTAAAGTGATCATTCTGTTAACCGATGGAGTAAACAACAAAGGGGCCATTGCCCCGATGACAGCTGCTGAAATTGCTAACACATTCGGAATCAGAGTCTATACCATAGGTGTAGGTTCAGAAGGAATAGCCCCTTATCCTGTTCAAACTCCATACGGAATACAACTACAGAACATGGAAGTTCAAATTGATGAAGAGATCCTGAAGAATATTGCCGATATGACAAATGGAAAATACTTCAGGGCAACCAATAACCAGAAATTGATCGAAATATACCAGGAGATCGATCAACTGGAAAAAACAAAAATTGATGTGACTGAATTCAGTAAGAAAAAAGAGGAGTATCTGTCGTTTTTGCTTTTGGCAGGTATTTTCCTGCTATCTGAATTACTTTTGAAAAATACAGTGTTACGGAATATTCCATAACACCATTTAAATTGAACCATGTTTCGATTTGCACATACGGATTTTTTATGGGGACTGCTGATCATCCCTTTGCTTTTCGGGATCTTCTGGATAAGCAGGAGATTAAGAACCAAAGCATTGAGGAAATTTGGAACCCCTGAAACACTGAACCAGCTGATGCCGGATTTCTCTTCGACACGGCCGGCTGTTAAATTTGTTCTTCTGAATATTGCCCTGATTGCTATGATCTTTGCTCTTGCAGAACCTCAATTTGGTTCCAGGCTTCAGGAGATAAAACGAAAAGGAGTGGAGATTGTAATCGCTCTCGATGTGTCAAATTCGATGATGGCAGAAGATATTCAGCCCAACAGACTTGAACGGGCAAAACAGGCCATTTCCAAGCTGGTGGATCGGTTAACCAATGACAAGGTCGGTTTGATCGTATTTGCTGGTGATGCATACACCCAGGTGCCCATTACCATGGATTACGTTTCCACCAAAATGTTCCTTTCAACCATAACGTGTGATATTGTTCCAAAACAGGGTACTGCAATCGGTTCGGCAATTGATCTTGGGATGAAATCGTTCAGTCCCGATAACGAATCAAGCAAGGTATTGATCATCATTACAGACGGTGAGAACCATGAAGGGGACGCCATCGCTATGGCAAAACAGGCCCGGGAAAAGGGGATCACGATCCATACCATTGGGCTTGGGTTGCCTGATGGAGCACCCATTCCTGTCCACTCGGGATCCGGAGTCAAGTCCTACCTGAAAGACCAGGATGGCAGTACAGTAATCAGCAAGCTGAATGAAACCATGTTGAACCAGGTGTCAACTGCCGGGGGAGGAATGTATATTCGTTCAACAAATACCAGACTCGGACTGAACGTTTTATTCGATGAAATTGATAAAATGGAGAAACAGGAACTGGAGGCAAGAATTTATTCTGACTACGAGGAACGATACCAATATCTGGCAGGCCTTACTCTCTTATTCCTGCTCGTTGATCTTTTCACCCTGGAGAGAAGAAACCGATTATTGAAAAATATCAGGATCTTCCATATAAAAATATGAAAAACATCAGTTCTATTTATTAAAACAGGCCGTCATGAAATCGTTTTTGAAATCCATCGTTTTTATCTTGTTGATCCTTGCAGGAAACAGTGAGAGCTACTCACAAACTGAGAAAAAATACATCCGTGAGGGGAACAATCATTTCGAGAAAAGTAAATTCGATCAATCGGAGATCTCATACAGAAAGGCACTTGAAGAGCAATCAGAATCTTACAAAGCACTTTTCAACCTGGGTGATGCACTCTATAAACAGGATAAATTTGAGGATGCAGCCGGGGAATTTAATACCGTTTCTCAAACAGGAATTGATAAAATCAGCAGGGCAAGATCATTCCATAACCTGGGCAATTCACTGCTGAAAGCAAACCGGATTGAAGAGAGCATTCAGGCCTATAAAAATGCCCTGAGGAATTACCCGGATGATCTTGAAACAAAGTTTAACCTTGCTTATGCACAGGACCTGCTAAAACAACAGCAGCAGGAACAGCAGCAGCAAAAAGAACAGGATCAGGACAATTCTGAGAATGATAACCGGGAACAGAAGAATAAGGAAAAAGATCAGAAGGACCAGCAGCAAAATGAACAACAGCAACAGGATCAACAGCAAGAACAGCAACAGGAACACCAGATATCAAAAGAAGATGCAAAAAGGCTGCTTGAAGCCCTTGCTGAAGATGAAAAAGAGTTGCAGGAAAAATTAAAGAAAGCCGAAGCAAGGAAAAATCGGGTGGTGGTCAGAAAAAATTGGTAGCTTGCTTTGCCTTCTACGATTTGATTAACAAAGGATGATTGCGTGAACATGAATAAGTTTTTCATTGGGATACTGCTTTTAATGAACGGGATGCTCCTGCAAGCCCAGGAGATCACCGTTACTGCTTCTGCCCCCAAAGTGGTTGCTGTTGGAGAACAATTCAGGCTCTCTTTTACAGTGAATGAGAAAGCCGATGACCTGGTTCCACCAGACATGAGTGATTTCTATATCCTGATGGGGCCCAGCACCTCCTACAGCCAGAGTACCCAGATCATCAACAGAAAAATGACAAGAACGGTCACCTATACCTACACCTACGTTTTGGAGGCCACAAAAGAGGGTGTTTTTCAGATCGATCCGGCAACAGTAACAGTCAAAAATAAAACCTATACCTCAAATGCCCTGGAGATTGAAGTGGTGAAAGGATCGGCATTGCCGGAAAACGGCACCGGAGATGAGGAAGCAATACCCGGAGTGGATGTTCCCGCGGCAGGGGATAACGACCTCTTCCTGAGGATTCATGTAAACAAAAGTGCGGTCTACCGGGGAGAACATATCATTGCTACGGTAAAAATCTACTCAAGAGTTAACCTTTCGGGCTTTGAAAATGCAACGTTCCCTTCCTTTAACGGATTTCTGCGTGAAGATATTGAAACTCCTGCCTTACGATCCCTGGAAAGGGAAAGTGTTAACGGAGTGATCTATGGGAGCGGTGTATTGCAGCGGTTTATCCTTTTTCCACAGGTAACCGGGGATCAGGTGATCGATCCCATGGAACTCGAATGCCTTGTCCAAAAAAGAGTACAACAATCCAATCGCGGATTCTTTGATAGCTTCTTCGACTCCTACCAGAACGTAAAACAAACCATTAAAAGCCCTCCGGTGCGGATTACCGTAAAAGAGCTGCCGGATGATGCTCCGGACTCCTTCACTGGTAGCGTTGGACAAATTGCAATGAATGTTACTGTCGACAAGGACCAATTGAAGGAAAATGAAGCAATGAACCTGCAGGTCAGGTTCTCAGGTAATGGAAATTTGAGACTGATAGAAGCACCCAATATTGATTTTCCTCCCGATTTTGATCTGTATGATCCAAAGATCTCATCCAACCTGAATCATTCGGAAAATGGGATGTCCGGGAGCAAAACTTTTGAGTTTCTTGCAATACCCAGGCACGCCGGGAATTACCGGATACCACCCGTTGAGTTCAGCTATTTTGATCCGGTTGGGAACAGTTACAAATCCCTCAAAAGCAATGAATTCAATATTCTTATCACCAAAGGCGATGAAAGTGAAAGTGGTGCTGTAATCTCAGGCTTTTCTAAAGAAGACCTCCGTTTTATCGGCAGCGATATCCGTTTCATAAAAAATGAAAAATTCAAACTTCAGCCACGCGACAGGTCATTCTTCGGATCACTCCCCTTTTATCTATCCTATCTTATTGCACTGCTCGCTTTTAGTCTGTTGGTAATCCTTCGACGGAATCACATTAAACGGAATGCAGACCGTAACCTGGTGAGGAACAGAAAAGCAAAAAAAGTAGCAAGAAAAAGACTCAAACGGGCCAATTCCTTTTTAAAGGAGGGCTCATTCAATAAATTCTATGAAGAGTTATTGAAAGCCCTCTGGGGATACCTTAGCGATAAACTGGGTATTCCCCTGTCCGATCTTTCCAAAGAAAAGGCGCGGAGCACTCTGGAGAAGAACCGTATTAACCCGGAAATGATCGATGAATTTTTTGAGATAATAAACCGTTGCGAATTTGCACGTTTTGCACCTTCAGAGGAAATCTCTGAAACAGAACCTGTCTATGAAAAAGCTTCAAAAGTCGTGAGCCGGTTTGAACAAAAGTTGAGGTAGAACCATGAGAATAGTCGTGTCAACCATGAAAAATATCCTGTTTCCAATCCTTGCAATCTTACTCACGTGGACATCGCACGCACAGAATTTATATTCACTCGTTGAACAAGGCAATCAACAATATGTCAATGGGGAATTTGAGGCGGCAATAAAGACTTACGAGAATGTACTGGATTCGGGTTATGAAGCAGCGGAACTATATTTCAACCTGGGAAATGCCTATTTTAAATCCCATAAACTGACTCCGGCAATCCTGAATTATGAACGGGCTGCATTACTATCACCAAACGACGAAGACATTGCCTATAACCTTGAGCTGGCAAGAACCTATGTGACAGACAAAATCGATATTCTTCCCCGGTTTTTTCTGAAAGAGTGGTATACCGGCCTTGTCAGAGTTTTAAGTTCGAACAATTGGGCATATACTAGCATCATCACCTTCCTGCTGTTCCTTCTTATTTTTTCCGTATATTTGTTTATACATCGTTACAGTCTAAAAAGAATTGCTTTCTGGTTCAGTTTGTTGTTGCTGTTTATCTCGATCTCAACATTTGTTTTTTCGTATCATCATAACAAGATAACAACCAGTCATGACAAAGCCATTGTCTTTTCACCTTCTGTAACGGTAAAGAGTTCTCCGGATGAGAGCGGCACCGATCTCTTTCTTATTCATGAAGGGACCAGGGTTAGCATAGAAGATACCCTGGGAATATGGACGGAGATCAAACTGGAAGATGGAAACAAAGGGTGGCTCCTTACATCTGAAATACGAAAAATTTAAATTCACGGTATCATGAAAAAAAACCGCAAATCGAAGGGCGCATTCCTCTTTCTTATGTTGGGAACATTATTGCTTATGGGTTGTAGCGACCAGGAGTATGATCGTGATAAAGGACCTTCCGATATCAGAATTGAAAATATAAGTTCAGAGGTTTATGACAGTATCCTGGTCAATACTTCAGGAGGTGAACATACTTATGGAAGTTTGAATCCGGCTGCTCAAAGTGACTATAAACGTTTTGATTTTGCCTATCCCAAAGCCGATATATCGCTCTATATCAATTCGATAAAATATACATACGGACCCGTGGATTACACCCACGCTGTGTGGCTGGGAAAAGGGAAATTTACCTACCAGATAGACATTGAAAGCGAGGTCACACACACATTGAGCATGGAAGTTATAGCCGATGCTCCACTCGACTGATGAAAGCAGTTTATTTGGTCAAATATGGAGATCCTTCGGAAGCATTCGCCATTAAAGAATGCGATATTCCTTCTCCCGGCCCGGGTGAAGTATTAATAAAAACTGATTATTTCGGACTTAACTTTGCCGATGTGATGGCAAGGAGAGGACTCTATGGGGATGCACCACCCATTCCATCTGTTCTGGGTTATGAAGTTGCTGGTACCGTCGCTGGAAAAGGAAAGGACGTAACGGCGTTTCATACCACGCAGAAGGTAGTTGCCTTTACCCGTTTTGGAGGTTATGCAGAATACGTTACAACGGATTGGAGAGCTGTTTTTCCTGTTCCGGAAAGCGTTAGCATGGAAGAAGCCGTTGCACTACCTACCCAATACGGAACAGCATACTATTGTGCCTGTGAAGTTGCGAATATCAGAGAGGGTGAACATCTGTTGATCCATGCAGCAGCGGGGGGTGTAGGCATTGCACTTACCCAGCTGGCGAAAAGAAAAAATTGTGTGGTGTATGGAACGGTCTCTTCTAACAGGAAATTTGATACCCTGAAACAGCAAGGTGTCGACTTCCCAATCAATTATCTGGAACAGGACTATGTGGAAAGGATTCTTCAGATCAGAGGGAAGAAGAAACTGGATGTCGTTTTTAATCCCATCGGCGGAAAATCCTTTAAGCAGGATCGCAAACTTCTCGCCAGCGGAGGCCGGTTAATCGGATATGGTGTGTCTGACAGACTGAACCGGAAGAAGAACTGGCTTACAACCGGTAAACTTCTTTTCGATTTTGGCTTTCTCCATCCGGTTGGATTACTCTCTTCGTCCATTACCATTGGAGGAGTCAACATGCTTCGACTGGCAGATCAGAAGCCCGAAATTCTAAACAGATGCCTGCAGCAGGTAGTGAAACTCGCTGAAAATAAAGAAATAAAACCCGTTGTAGGAGGCCTCTTCCCGGCAGAAAAAATTGCAGAAGCACATGAGACACTGGAGAATCGCAGCTCAGTGGGAAAGATCGTACTGAAATGGTAATCCCGACAAATGGCAGGATATAAATTTCTTGATTTGTTCTTCCTCCTGTTTCACTCCGCACTTGTGCTATTTAACCTGTTCGGATGGATCTGGAAACGAACACTGAAATGGAACCTCATCACCCTTTTATTAACCGGCGGATCCTGGTTTATTCTGGGGCTCTTCTATGGTATGGGTTATTGCCCGCTTACCGATTGGCATTTTCAGGTACTGCGTCATCTTGGGAAATACGATCTGCCAAATTCATATATGAAATATATCGGCGACCGGATTACCGGACTGGACTTTGATGCAGCCCTGGTTGATGCACTAACCCTTGTTTGCTTTCTCGTAGCCCTTGTCATTTCTCTGACACTGAATATACGAAATTGGTATCTGAAACGTAAATTTTGAACAAAATCGACTATTTCTTGTTATAACAATATGCATATATAGATATTTCGAATATTCATATCTTTGCAGAAATAAAAACAATACTGATGAAACAGATTACCATTTTATTAATACTCGTAATTATGAATGCAGGATTACATGCACAAACAAAGAAATCATTTCATGATTTTACGGTCAAAACAATAGCAGGTGACCAATTCGATCTGTCACAGCTTAAAGGGAAGAAGGTATTGGTTGTAAATACAGCCTCCAAATGCGGTTTTACCCCACAATATGCCGATTTACAAAAACTGTATGAACAGTATGGAGGGGATAATTTTGAAATTATTGGTTTCCCCGCTAATAACTTTTTGCGGCAGGAGCCTGGAACCAATGCAGAAATCAAGGAATTTTGCACTGTAAATTATGGAGTTACCTTTCCAATGATGGCGAAAATATCGGTTAAGGGCAAAGACATGCACCCGGTATATCAGTGGTTGACAAGCAAGGAAGAAAACGGAGTGATGGATTCCACGGTTAAATGGAACTTCCAGAAATACCTGATTGATGAGGAAGGCAACCTGGTTGATGTTGTTTACTCAAAAGAAAATCCCTTATCTGAAAAGATTGTACGTTGGATTACCGGTGAATAATTTATGGTTGAGGTCCAGGCTCTTGTTGTTTGATGGTGAATGGATCGTTTGTTGGGGAGGAGCCTGGGCCTATTCCATAAATCTGCATGCAAATCATCAAATTCTTTTTGAGCCACCTTTATTGGTGGTTTTTTTATTCATTACTTTTGCACAATAGATTATTGAAGCATTTACTATTTCTCAGATACCATGGAAACAACATTCATTGACACAGGTCTTTTCACTTTTGTTATTTTGCCCCTCCTGATCTTTACGGCCAGGATCATGGACGTAACCATAGGCACACTTCGCATTGTCTTTATTTCAAAAGGTCACAAAGTCATTGCGCCCTTACTTGGGTTTTTTGAAGTACTAATCTGGATCTTCGCCATTGGAAAGATCATGCAGAACCTCGAAAACGTGGCATGTTATTTTGCCTATGCGGGAGGATTTGCTATGGGAAATTACGTGGGTTTAAGGCTGGAAGAGAAGCTGGCAATTGGTTTTGAAGTCGTTCGGATCATAACCAAAAAGGGTGCATACAAACTCATTGATGCATTGCATACTGAAGGATTCGGAACAACCACTGTCGAAGCAAAAGGAAAATCAGGGATTGTGCACCTGGTATTCATGATTATCAAGCGTAGTAATATTAAGAACATTGTTTCTATTATAAACCAGCATAATCCGAATGCCTTTTATACCATCGAGGATGCGAGAACCGTTCATAGTGGTATTTTCCCGATGCAGGTAAAAAAGACGACCCAATACAGGCGGTGGAGAAGGGGAAAGTAGAGAGGCCGGATTTTTATTTTACAATATGCTTTATTGTTGCAGGTAGCCCGATGGAGAGTTCGATAATGCCACAATATTCACCCGATTCAAACCAGGGTCCATGGTAAATCAGTTTCTTATTCCCGTTCTTCTCAACAATATAAATATTTTCACGCTGATCAATCAGTATTTTTTTGAGCTGGGACCTGCTGGGTTCTGTATGGCAATCCAGCGCATTGGTTCCAATTAACTCAATCCCGCCATCATCCTTGAATATTTCAAGTGCTTTCTTATTCATATAAAGAATAATTCCTTCTGCATCGCAAATTGTTAATGCTCCTGCAAAATCTTCATGCCATTTATGGTATAACTCATTTTTCATCATTTATCCTGTTACTGTTTTTAGAACCTGTAAATCTTTGTAAAATCGGTAAATCCGGTAGTGAATGTAATTATAACAATTTTTACCCATTTTAAATTATTTGAGCTGAAAACAAATTAACGCGTCATTATTCCGGAATTACTGCAGAATATATACCTTTAAATGCCTGATATTATTGCATTGATTAAGATCTATTCCACAGTATGCCCCAGGAATTGCTACAGTACCTGTTCGTTCAAGGTGCATGTTGAGGATGGTAAAATTAAATTGATCGAGCCACATCCGGAGAACCGGGCAACGCCGGAAGGTCCATGCCTTAAAGGATTAAGTTATGTTGAACGGGTTCATTCACCCGACCGGATTCTCTATCCATTACGGAAAAAGCCGGGAACTGAAACATTCCATAGAATTTCCTGGGAAGAAACATTCTCTCTTCTATCAGAAAAGCTTGCATTTTTTAAAGAGCGGTATGGTCCGCAGAGCATTCTTTTTTATAAAGCGAGTGGAATGGCTGGATTGTTAAATGCTGTTCCGTATGATTTTTGGGAAATGTTCGGCGGTTGCACCATAACTTATGGAGATCTGTGCTGGCCGGCAGGTTTAGAAGCAACCCGATTAACGCTTGGGGAGAACAAGCACAATGTTCCATGGGATCTTGAGAATGCAAAACTGATCATCATGTGGGGGAAGAATGCTGTAGAGAGTAATGTCCAGGAGATGATCCCTGTTGAAAATGCAATTGAAAAAGGGGCTAAACTGGTGGTTATCGATCCGAGGCGCACACCTACTGCTGACAAAGCGGATCTACTTCTGCAGCCAAAACCTGGAACCGATGCAGCACTTGCACTGGGCATAGCAAAACTGCTGATCAATGAGAACCGAATCGATCGCGCATTCATTCAAAAACGGGTACTTGGATTTTCCCGTTTTGAAGCTTCGGTGAATAAGTTTACCCCTGAACTGGTTCAGGAGATAACCGGGATACCGGTTGAACTGATTCATAAACTTGCCGGGTATGTTGGAACACTGAAACCCATGACCATCATTCCCGGTTACGGATACCAGCGATATACAAATGGGGGGCAGACGACCCGATGCATGCTTGCATTGCAGGTAATCACTGGAAATATCGGCAAACCCGGAGCCTGCTGGCACTATGCAAACCTTCAGAGTTATGTGTTTGATAAAATCCTCGAACCCCTGTCTCTCTACCCGGATAAAAACCAGGATGGAGTATTCAGAAGGACAGTTTCAATTGCAAAGCTTGGGGTTGATATGCTCAATGCCAAAGACCCGGCGTTAAAAATGATCTGGGTGGAAAGGGGAAACCCGGTAACCCAGAATCCGGATACACATAGCGTATTACGGGCATTCAGAAAACTGGACTTTCGGGTTGTGATCGACCAGTTTCTGACGGATACAGCCCGTGAAGCTGACCTGGTACTTCCAGCAAAAAGCATGTTTGAACAGTCTGATCTTGTTGGTTCATATTGGAATCCGTACGTTCAACTTAAACAAAAAGTCATTGATCCCCCAGGGGAAATTAAACCGGAATCGGAAATCTATTACCTTCTGGCAAAAAGAATGGGCTGGGAAAACAAAGAGGTAATGCAAAGAATTCCAGCACCTGGCGATGATGCTATTGAGAAATGGCTCCAGCAGAAACTGGAACAATTCCCCGAGTTAACGCTGGATAAGCTCAAGGAAGGACCTATACCAGCACCTAACCTTCAAACCATAGCTTTCAGTGATCTTATATTCAGGACACCTTCCGGTAAGATCGAGTTGTTTTCCGGGCAGGCCCGGGATATGTGGAACGTTGATCCGCTGCCTGCTTATTCGGAACCAATCGAAGCTGGCCCGTCAGGAAAAGAGAGTCAACAGTACCCTTTCAATCTGCTGACCCCGACCACAAAGAACCGGATTCACTCCCAGTTTGGTAACCTCAACCTCATCAGACAATTTGACCCCTACCCGACAGTAGAAATCGCTTCATCGGATGCACAGCAAAAAAAAATCCAAAACGGGGACCTGGTCCGGGTATTCAACCAGAGGGGAGAGGTTATGCTTACTGCAAAGATAAATTACAGCCTGCTTGAAGGTTGCCTGGTTATTTATAACGGATTGTGGATATCCGAAGGGGTAGGAGTAAACTTTTTATCAGCACCACGTGAAACCGATATGGGATATGGCGCAGCATTTCACGATAACAGGGTCAATGTTGAGAAAGTGTAATACAAGGTGATATACATAAGAGATTCTGAAACCAGTTCAGAATGAAGTAGATCAGAATCATCGAAACAAGTGAGGGAACGATAATGGAAAAAGGCTTCATCTTCAATACAGACCGTTGTGTAGGATGTCACGCGTGCATTGTTGCCTGTTCGAACCAAAACAAAGTGGGTTCCGGTAACAATTGGAGGTCTGTATATCAATATAATGAAGCTGGCTTTCCGGCAATACCGGTTTTCTTTCACTCCATTGCATGCCATCACTGTGAAGATGCTCCCTGTATAATCCATTGTCCGGCAAATGCCTTTTACAGGGATCCTGTGACAAACGCTGTACTGGTTAACCAGGATAAGTGCATTGGCTGTAAATATTGTACCTGGGCATGTCCGTTTGACGCACCGGAATATAATCCGTTTGAAAAGACTATCGAGAAATGTACTCTCTGTATTGATCCCTTGCAAGCGGGGGATATTCCTGCCTGCGCCAAATGCTGTCCGACAGGCGCACTGGAGTTCGGTGAATTCGATCCATCCATACCTTTTGATCCGGTGAAAGGTTTTTCAGATTATGGCACCGGACCGAGGATCAAATTTGTTTCAGCCAGCAAAAAGGAGCGAATACCCGAAATGGCAGGGGCAACAAAGTCACCCGAAAAAGAAATCAACTGCGGGAATGAGCTGCCGGAGCCCAAACCTCGTGTTTCACTTGCCGCTGAGTGGCCGCTTGTACTGTTTACCTTTTTAGTTCCACTGATTATCGGGATATTTGCAGGAGCTGCCACATCACACCATCCCTATTGGAAGGAACTGTTTCTTCTATCCGGATTCTTTGCACTATTGGTTAGCCTGTTTCACCTCGGGAAAAAGAGGCGATTTTACCGTGCCATTCTGAATCTCAGGAATTCGTGGCTAAGCCGGGAAATCCTTTTTTTCCTGCTTTTCCTGGGAGTCTCCTCTTTCACCCTTATCACTGGATTAACCTCATTCTGCATGATCCTGTTGACCCTTTTCCTGGGATTTTTAACCACATTTTCGATCGACAGGGTTTATCATTTACAGACACGGGTGGATATAAGACAGTGGCACTCCTCACAAACATTGTTGACAGCAATGTTGTTTATCTCTCTATTTCTGGAATCATTTTTTCCCTTTATTTTTGTTCTTGCATTAAAGTTATTGTTGTATATCTGCAGAAAAATTGAGTATAAACGAATGAATAAAGATCCTCGTTGGACTATCAGCCTGTTGCGAATCCTCACTGGACTGGTATCGCCCCTGTTTTTATTCCTGTTGATTCCACAAACCGGTTGGTTATTCATTCTTTTTTCAGTCAGTTTTGGCGAAATCATTGACCGGATGGAATTCTATCTGGAGCTGGATTATGTTACACCGGAGAAAGAGCTCCGCAGCTGGTTAATGAAAGATCTGCAACGAACCGGTTAGAGAAAGAAATTGTTTAACAATTAAAAAGAATCATGGCAAATAAAAAAAAGAGGGGGAGTGTAAATACCACACGTGTCCCCGTTTACCGGGATGCCGGTTTTTATCTTGAAGATGCGGGCCTTACCAAAAAAGCATTCCGGGATGAGTTGGAGCACCCGAGATCACCGGACAACTACATCTATTCAAGATACAGGAATCCAACAGTTGTTGCTGCAGAGTCAACTGTCATGGCTTTGGAAGCATGCTCATGGGCAATTCTTACACAGTCTGGTATGGCTGCAATCGATGTGGCATTGTCTCTGTTTCAGCGAGGAATCAATAGGGGGAAATGGTTATTCTTCAGTGAGATCTATGGGGGAACAGATGCATTCATTGACAAGGTTCTGATCGAAAAGCGAGGGTTGGATATCCAACGGTTTTTTGCAACAGAGGGGAGCTATAATACTGAACTCCTGGAGGATCAGTTGAACCGGTTCCGGCCCGAGCTGGTCTATTTTGAGGTGATCTCAAATCCTATGCTTATCGTTGCTGATGCCATTACGATTAT
>Ga0315534_1001276_pt1 | contig 17420 bp, 15 predicted proteins | sample SalMarSW160240MG_FD_203094 | JGI IMG/M metagenome (GOLD analysis project Ga0315534, IMG submission 203094) | Salt marsh sediment microbial communities from the Plum Island Ecosystem LTER, Massachusetts, United States - Salt Marsh Sediment SW1602-40 ... | reverse complement strand
GGGAGCTTGAGCTGCGCTATCTCGATTTATTAGGCCAGCATGCGCAGGAAGCGCTGGTGCGCGACCAGCCCGGCCGGGCGCTCCGGACGCTGCGCCAGGCTCTCGAGCTCGATCCGCTGCGGGATGATACCAACCTGCGCTACCTGGAGGCGCTTGGCCGTTTGGGACGGCGCAGCGAGTTGGTCGAGCACTACCAGGAATACACCCGCATGCTCTCCAGAGAACTTGGTCTCGATCCACCCGAGAGTGTGCGTGAACTTTATTCCCGGCTGATCAGCTAAACGAATTTCTGGGGTGATCTTGGAAATCTGTTAATAAGGCGTTTAGAATCCGTTGATTGGCATCGAGTAAGGTACTTCTGAGGGAAGTACCAATATTACGACAGGAGGTTGCCATGATGACAGCTCGTTGCCCGCATTGTCCAGGTGGAACTGGGGGATAGTTGTAACGTAAGCCCCTAACAATCCATCGGAACGTTCGCTAGTTTTATTAACCAGGCAGCGAGGCTCTGGGCCTCCTGTTTTTAATTAAATAGACAGTCTCTTGGCTGGAATGAAAACCAAATCAGAGCAGAAGGAGTTCAAACATGAGTATGCAGGCGCTGAACCAACTGGTAGCACGGTCGATCGTAGAACCGAACATTGTCAAGTCATTCGCCAGCGGCCAGATCGATGAGCTGATCGCAGATTTCGAGTTCTCACCCGAGCTGCGCAAACGACTGGGAACCCTCGAAGCCGGCACCTTCGCCGAATTTTCACTGCTTGCATACCGGGTGGTCAAGGCCGCCGAGGTCCCCGCCCGCCGGATCGAACTGCCCTCGCCGGCAGAAGGTTTGCTCGACGATCAGGCGCAGTCGGATAGTGAGCAGGTTGCATGATACCCTTTACCCGCGAAGAACGCGAGTGGTTCCTGCGCAACCTGGCGCGGGGGCTGGTCGAATACTTCGGCAGGTCGGATCCGCCGGTTGGGGTTGAGGAGATGCTCAGCCAGCCACCGCCGCTCTATGATGCTGATTTTGGCATCGTTGAGATGTATTCCAACCTGTGGGATGCAACCTTTGCCAGGCCTCCCAGCCAACGCGGCAGCATTTTCGTCCGCTCTGACCTTCCGCTGGACGAGAGGCGTTTTGCCCTCGCACGGGAAATGCTGAGTGCATTGATAACCAGCAAACATGGACGGGCGATGGGATTGCCAGAACTCCTTCTGCCCCATCTGCGTGAATCCGCTGAATATTTCGCCCGTTTTCTCCTTGTACCGGAACTGATGCTTGAAGCCTACCGCGGTCGAGGCGGGAAGAAAATTGGATTTGCCGATGTATTCCAGATCCCGCCCCGTATCGCCGCTGTTCGTTGGGCCGATTGAAGTCTCCAGCTCATCGCTGCGATTATTAGGGGGCCAGTGGCAAGAAGCCGGCGATCCGCCGGCTTCTTGCTTTTCTTGCGAATACCGGTAGATGAGATTTGCCGTCCTATTCAAAGCTTGCTATACCCGTGGCATCCTGCTTGCAAGGGTACAGTCGGTCGATAGTGGCGGTATAATCCCGCCGGGTTTCAGGCGCAAACATGACAGACACTGGCTCGAATAATCGAGGGCAGGGTGGCAAGACCTCCAACAGGCAGGTCTGGTTTTTCCGTCTGACTTTACTGGTTGCCCTTCTAGCCGTTGCGGTCCTGGCTCGCATCGTCTTATTAGAATCACCGGCAGTTACACCCACAATGATAGACCCAACGCTGGTGGCGTTGTCCGCGGCCCTTGATCAGACCGCGACTGCAAGCCTGTCTCCTACGGAACCATCACCTGGGGACACCCCCACTTCCGAACCGACCCATCCAGTGAGTGAAGGCACGCTGGTGTTCGCTGCACGTGTAAACGGCGTCTCCCACATCTGGTTTTATGCTGCTGGCGATCCTGAGCCCCTCCAGCTGACCTATGGGGCAGGGGATGATCGCGATCCAGCGCTTAGCCCGGATGGGTTGAAACTGGCCTTCGCCTCCAACCGGAACAGTTTCTGGGATCTCTACCTCCTAGATTTGGTCAGCGGCGAGCTGCGTCAGCTTACCGCCACCGATGACTTCGAAGGACATCCAACCTGGTCACCGGACGGGCAGTGGATTGCTTTTGAGGCTTACTATGATGGTGATTTTGACATCTGGATCTTACCGATCGATGGGGACCAGGGATTGATCCAGCTTACCAACCACCCAGCGAACGATACCGCGCCCGATTGGGATACGGGAGGGCGACGTATCGCATTCATCTCCGATCGAGACGGGCAGGCTGACGTGTTCTTGGCCTCGCTTGACCTGCGAGATCCCATCACGGGTGAGCCGATTCTGGCAGAGGATCGATTCTTAAACCTGACCCGGTCGCCAGAGATTCTCGAGCGCGATCCAGTTTTCAGCTCCGATGGTAACCGACTGGCCTATTCTGGGCGCAGCGCAGGACTGGACCAAATCCGCTGGGTTGACCTCGCCCAACCCGAACTTGTAGTCGATCCAATTGGCCAGGGGATCTCACTTGCCTGGTCGCCCGGTGGGCAATTCATTGCAGCCGTCCTCGAAAATTCGAATGGCAATCACATCGTCAGTTATGCTGTTGATTCGAGCTCGGGTCCAACGATGGGTTTTCCCATCTCGCAGGTCGTCGAGTCAATCGACTGGAGCACACATGGGCTGCCCGGCGAGGTTTATCGAATGAGCCAGGACATCCCAGAATCCCCTCCCCTGTACTCACGCACGGTTGAGCTAGATCCATTTGGCCGAAATCGGTTGGTGCGCCTGGCAGGGGTTTCGGCACCGAATCCATCCCTGTCTGATGCAGTGGATGAGGCTTTCACAGCTTTGCGAGAACAGCTCGTACAGGAAGCTGGCTGGGATTTCCTTGCAAACCTTGAATACGCGTTCGTTGGCTTGAATGACCCGCTGCCGCCAGGCCGTTCCTATGACGATTGGCTGCTCACCGGCCGGACGTTTGCGTTCGATCCCGCAGCCCTGCAGGCTGAATGGGTTGAGATCGTCCGTGAAGAACTTCAAGGCCGAACCTACTGGCATGTCTACGTACGGGCTGCTCGGCAGGATGGTTCACTGGGCGAACCACTGCGGGACCACCCCTGGGATCTGGAAGCGCGCTTTACCGGTAATCCCCAGTCTTACGATCAGGGCGGGCAGGAGAAAGGACGCATTCCGCAGGGTTATTACGTCGATTTCACCCGGCTTGCCGCTGATTATGGCTTTGAACGACTCCCGGCTCTCGCGAACTGGCGTACCTTCTACCAAGGGGCTCGCTTCAACGAGTTCGTCATGCGGGAAGGGCTTTCGTGGGAAGCGGCTATGCTGCAGCTTTACCCCTCCACCGCCATTCTCACGCCAACACCATTTGTAACTCCCACGCAAACCCCGACCCGTACCGTGCGACCGACCTTCACCCCGTGGTGGTACCGGCTGCCATCGGCGACGCCATTTCCCAGCCAAACTCCAACCGAGACACCATCTCCAACAAGCAGTTAGCTTCCCTCACGGCTCTCCTCGCTGTAGAGGAGAGAATCGCCCCCGGTTTATCAGTTATGTAAAGCAGTCTTGACAGCCCGCGCGCCGATATGCTATTCTTTCTCGCCTGCAGGGCAGTGGAGGCTGCATGGTCCGAGAACGAGTTGCTGAAGACGTCTATGTATTTACAAGCGATCTTTATGCCCAGGTCAATGCTGGCGCAGTCATCGGTCCGGAATGGTCGATCCTGATCGATACGCTTGCCTATCCTGAAGAAACGCTTGAAATACGTGACTTTCTTGAAAACCGTCTCGGAAGTCCGGTCCGCTACTTGATAAATACCCACTACCATTCCGATCATACGCTCGGAAATCACTGGTTTCCAAATGCCCTCATTCTCAGCCATGGGCTATGCCGGGAACTGCTCGACACCCGCGGGCGTGAGAGTTTAGAACAGGTCAAACGCCAGAACCGGGATCTTAAAGATCTCGATCTCGTCCTGCCGGAGATGACCTTCGACGAGGGCGGGCTGGGCATTCGCGTGGGCCGCCGAACGCTGCGCTTGATTCACCTTCCTGGCCACAGCCCAGATGGCATTGGGGTCCTGATCATCGAGGACCGGGTGCTGTTCTCAGGCGACATCATGATGCCGATTCCCTATCTGGTGGATGGGAATTACGAGGTTATGGTGGAAAGCCTGAAGCGGATACCGCGAATGAAGCTTGAAAACCTGGTCCAGGGGCATGGTGAGGTTGTGCTGCGGGGTGAGATCCCCTCGGCTGTACGGCGCAATATAAAATACTTGAACACACTTCGAAAGGAAGTACGCCAGGCGAATCGCCGGGTTGATTGGATGGCTTACCTGAATGGGGTAGGCATCGAATCGTGTGGTAAAAGCCGCATCCTGCTCGGAGGTTTGGCAGAACAACTGCACAAGCGTAATCTGCTCTCCCTCTTCAAACATTGGTATCCTGAAAAAGCCGCCAGCTATGACGACTGAAGGGCTGAGACGTGTCAGATCCGGCTGAATCCTTCATGCTGATCTTCGATGGCGGGAGCAGGGGGAATCCCGGTCCCAGCTACGGATCGTACCTTCTTCAGGGTCCGAACGTAGCGACGAGCAAGCCAGCCCGACTGCGATTCGGCCGTGGTACGAATAACGAAGCTGAATATCGAACGCTCATCGCCGGCGTCGAAGCCTTCCTGGCTCAGCTCGATAAGCTGGGGATCGAGCCAGCTCAGGCTAGCCTGGAGATACGCGGCGATTCAAAACTGGTGCTGAGCCAGCTCAGCGGGCAGTGGAAAGCGAAGAATGGCCGCATGCGCTCTCTGCGGGATCGTGCCTGGGATCTGCTGGAACCGATCGGGTCGATCAAGTACCGCCATCAACCCCGTGAACGAAGCGTAGCGATCCTCGGTCATTGACCGCCCCCTTGGCTTGTGGCATAATCCGTTCATAATTCATAAGAAAAAAGCTTTGATGGAGACGAGTAAGCCTGCTCGTAGCCGATAGCGAACCCGGGGCGGTGAAAGCCGGGGCGGCGGAGCGGGGTGAAAATCCCTCCGGAGCTGCGACCTGAACGCAATCGACGCTAGTAGGGAAGCCGATCTCACCCATCGTTAACCGGGTGCCGATATAAGCCTGAAGATCGAGCCGTATCGGTCAGAGTGCCTGCAGTTCGCAGGAATCAGGGTGGTACCGCGGGAGATTCGTGCTCTCGTCCCTTTCCGGGATGAGAGTTTTTTGTTGCCGAGAATCCAGGCTGGTCGCGTTGGCGCAGAAAGGGTTCACATGACTGAGCTTTTGTATTACCAGGATTCGTACTTGCGGCACTTTACCGCCACCGTTTTGGAGGAATCCGAACTCGGCCTGGTACTCGATCAAACCGCCTTCTACCCGGGAGGTGGTGGGCAGCCTAATGATGAGGGCACGCTGCATACCGGGGAGATAACTTGGCCGGTGGTGCGCGTAAAGCGTGTGGAAGGCAAGATCTGGCATCAGGTCGCCGGAGACGCACCAGCCCTGGAAAGCACAGTCGAAGGTGACCTGAACTGGGAGCGGCGCTACCAGCTGATGCGGGTGCATACCGCCATGCACATCCTGTGCGGGGTGATCTGGCGAGACTATGGCGCCAGTGTGACCGGCGGGAACATGGAGCCGCTGCATGGCAGGATGGATTTCGAATTTGAGCGCATGACGGCTGACCTCGTCGCCGAGATTGAGGAGAAAATCAACCAGGAGGTTCAGACCGGGCGAGAGGTTAAAACACGCATCCTGCCGCGCGAGGAAGCGTTTCAAATTCCTGACTTGATCCGAACCAAGATCAACTTGCTGCCGGCTGGAATTCAGGAAGTGCGGGTGGTCGAAATCGCAGGCCTTGACCTGCAGGCGGATGGCGGTACGCATGTAGCAAACACCCGGGAGGTCGGCAACATCCACATCGTAGATTACAAGAGCAAAGGTGCCATCAACAAGCGACTCGTGGTAGAACTCGACGCATGAGGTGATGCATGTTTAAGGAAGTACCGAACCAGGTGGATTTCGTCGCTCAAGAGCATGAAATTCTGAAGTTCTGGGATGAGACAGGGGCTTTTCGCAAGCTGGTTGAGCTTCGCAGCGACGGCCCGCGCTGGTCTTTCATCGACGGCCCTATCACGGCGAACAACCCGATGGGAGCGCATCATGGCTGGGGGCGAACCTATAAGGATCTCTTCCACCGTTTTGCGGCGATGCGCGGCTTTCGGATTCGCTACCAGAATGGTTTCGATTGTCAGGGTTTATGGGTCGAGGTGAATGTCGAGCGGGAGCTCGGGTTCGAAAACAAGCGCGAGATCGAAGCATATGGCCTGGACAAGTTCGTCAATATTTGTAAACAGCAAGTCCTAAAATATGCCGCAGTCCAGACCGAGCAAAGTATCCGCCTTGGTTATTGGATGGATTGGAATGACCCGGATGTCCTGCGGATGCTCAAGGATAAAATGGCCGAGAATCCCTCCCAGGAGCTCACGGTTGATGGCCCCGAAGGACCTGTCACCGGGAGTGCGGAGTGGATTGTTGGCCACCTGGGGATGCCGGAGCTGGGTGGTTCATATTTCACCTTTTCAGACGAGAACAACTACACCATCTGGTCGGCGCTGAAATCCTGTGATGAACGGGGCTGGGTCTACAAGGGCCGCGACGTGATGCCATGGTGCATCCGCTGCGGCACCGGCCTGAGCCAGCATGAAATCGTAACCGAAGGCTATCAGGAGCTCACTCACCCCAGCATTACCTTACGATTTCCCCTGCTCGATCGGGAGAATGAAAGCTTGCTCGTCTGGACAACGACGCCCTGGACATTGACAAGCAATGTCGCCGCGGCAGTTGGGGCTGAGCTTACCTACGTCAAGGTACGCCAGGAAGACCAGACGCTGTATCTTAGCCGGGGTACGCTCAGCATGCTTAAGGGGGATTACGAAGTTCTTGCCGAGCTGACCGGGCGCCAAATGGAAGGCTGGCGCTACCGCGGCCCCTTTGATGAGCTCCCGGTCCAGGTGGAGAAGGGCGGACCGGAGGCACATCGTGTCATCCTGTGGGATGAAGTTGGTGAGGATGAGGGCACCGGCATCGTGCACATTGCACCCGGATGCGGCGCCGAGGACTTCCAATTGAGCAAGGAGAATGACCTGCCGGTCATCGCGCCGCTGAATGGGGACGGCATTTTCCAGCCGGGCTTCGATTGGTTGAGCGGCATGAGCGTGCGTGATGTCGCCCAGCCGATCTTCGAGAACCTGACCGAGAAGGGCTTGACGTACCGCATTCGTGATTACACACATCGCTATCCTGTGTGCTGGCGCTGTGGCCAGGAGCTTGTTTTTCACCTGGTAGACGAATGGTTCATCTCGATGGGAAAGCAGCTCGATAAACCCTACGAGCAGGTCTCAGAAGAGGAAAAGGAGCGCAACCTACGCTACCAGATTATGCAGGTCGTCACGGAAGACACGCACTGGTATCCATCCTTCGGCCTCGACCGTGAGTTGGATTGGCTGCGAAATATGCACGATTGGATGATATCGAAGAAACGCTACTATGGCCTGGCTCTGCCGATCTGGGAATGCAAAGAATGCGGCCATTTCGATGTCATCGGCAGCCGGGATGAATTAAAGGAGCGGGCGGTCGAAGGTTGGGAGGTCTTTGAAGGTCACTCACCGCATCGGCCTTATATCGACGCAGTGAAGATTGCATGCAGCCAGTGTGGAGCGACGACGACCCGCATCGAGGACGTCGGCAACCCCTGGCTGGATGCCGGGGTTGTTGCGATGAGCACACTGCGTTACAACACCGACCGGGAGTATTGGGAGCGCTGGTTCCCGGCCGATTTCATCAGCGAGTCATTTCCGGGCCAGTTCCGCAACTGGTTCTACTCCTTGCTGGCGATGAGCACGATTCTCGTCCGCCGGGCTCCCTTTAAGGACGTCTTCACCTATGCCACCCTGCTGGCGGAGGATGGCCGGGCGATGCACAAGTCCTGGGGGAACATGATCGAGTTCAACGAGGCGGCCGACAAGATGGGCGTGGACGTGATGCGCTGGTTGTACTCGAACCACCGCCCTGAGAAGGACTTGATTTTCGGCTACCAGCGGGCGAATGAAGCTCGGCGCCGGTTCTTGATCCCGCTTTGGAATGTGTATGTGTTCTTTGTGACGTATGCAAATATCGATGGCTGGGAACCAGATCCGGGACGGGCGCTTGAGTTCAATTCATTGGATCATTGGATTCGTGCACGTCTGCAGGAGACGATACAAAACGTAACTCGTGACCTGCTGATCTATGAGCCGGAGCGCGCCACGGACCGGCTGGAAGTATTCCTGGACGATGTCAGCAATTGGTATTTGCGCCGCAGCCGGCGACGTTTCTGGGCCAAGGCGGGAGTTGATGAAGCCTCGGACCAGGACAAGCACGCTGCGTATACCACGCTCTATGAGGTGCTGGTGACGCTAACCCGCTTGCTTGCCCCTTTCACACCTTTTGTGGTCGAAGCCATGCACCAGAACCTCGTTCGCAGTGTCGATCCCGATGCTCCCGAGAGCGTTCATCACACCCGCTGGCCGGAGGTCGATCCTTCCTTGCTCGATCAGCAGCTCTTGAAGGAAATGGGCCTGGTCCAGAAACTCGTATCGCTTGGGCATGCAGCCCGGAACCAGGCCAATCGCAAAGTCCGTCAACCCCTGCGGGAGGCTGCTTTCGCCGTGGGTTCAGCGAGCGAACGGGCCATCGTTATGGAAAATAAAGATCTGCTGGCAGAGGAGCTGAACGTTAAGCAGGTACGCTTGCTGGATACCGCACGGGAGGCTGTTGAATACCAGCTGAAACCGCTGCCGAAACAGCTCGGGCAGAAGTATAGCTCCCGCTTCCCTGTCATTCAGAAGGCAATCCTGGCGCTTGACCCAGCGGAAGCCGCGGAGGACGTACTGAGGGGGGAGAGTTTCAAGATTGAGCTTGACGGTGAAACGCTGGAGATTTTGCCTGATGAAGTCGAAGTGCGCGTGGAGGCGCATGAAGGATTCTCGGCCGTCGCAGAGGGTTCATACTTAGCCGCCCTCGTCACCGAACTCGATCCGGATCTTGTACTGGAGGGGTTGGCAAGGGAGTTCGTCCGCCGGATCCAGGACCTGCGGAAACAGGCCGATTTCCAGGTCGACGATCGAATCACAATTGAGTATGCGGCCTCCGATCAGCTCTCGCGGGCGGTGGAGCAGAACCGCGAGTACATTCAGGCAGAGACCATCGCTGACCGGCTCGAGCAGGTTCCAGAACCGGGCGGCGAGGTCCGGGCCGAACACAACTTTGATGGGGAAGTTCTAACCCTGGCGATCCGCCGTCTGAAAACCAGCTGAACGTGGGCGCACCAGCAAGATCACACTTGATCGAGTAGAGTACAATCGTCGTCGGGATTACTTTCAGGAGGCTGGTTTGTCAAAACTCAGAGACTATGCGGTTCTGTTCGGGATCGCAGGTGCGGTTGTAGCTCTCGATCAATGGACGAAATATCTCGTCCAGACCAAGCTGGCTTTTGGCGAATACTGGTCACCCTTCACCTGGCTGACGCCGTTTGCACGCATCCTGCACTCGACGAACACCGGTGCGGCGTTCGGGCTCTTTCCGGCCGCCAGCGCCATCATCACGGTAGTCGCAATCGTCGTCTCGATTGGCATCATCGTTTACTTTCCACGTGTGCCGCGGCAGCAGCTTGCGCTGCGCATAGCTCTGGCCCTGCAGCTTGCGGGGGCGCTTGGAAACCTGATTTCGCGTTTGATCGATGGCACGGTGACCGACTTTATTTCGATTGGCCGTTTTGCAGTCTTCAACGTGGCGGATTCAAGTATTTCCATCGGAACGGCAATCTTGATCGCAGTCATGTGGCTGGAGGAGAGGCGATCCCCTGAGCCGGCTCAAGATCCAGCCGAACCTGCTCCCTCCCTCTCCAAGGGTTCCGATCCGGACATGGGGTGAACGAGCGATTGGTCCACATCTCCACTCCCTCGAACGGCGGCCGGCTTGATCATGTCCTAGTCGAGGCACTGGGAGATCTATCGCGCAGCCGCATTCAGCGTCTTATCCGCCAGGGTGAAGTTCGAGTTAACGGCCAGCCGGTGCTGAAAACGGGCTTTAAGCTCGAAGGCGGGGAGCAGATTGAAATCAGGCTCCCTCCTCCATTGCCATCCTCGCTTATCCCAGAATCCATTCCGCTTGATGTGATCTACGAAGATGCGAATCTGCTCGTAGTTAATAAGGCACCTGGAATGGTAGTCCATCCCTCCGCCGGGCATGAATCGGGCACCATGGTGCATGCAGTTCTGGCTCATGCTCCGGATCTGCAGGGCGTAGGAGAGGTCCGTCGTCCAGGCGTGGTTCATCGGCTCGACAAAGACACTTCTGGCTTGATAATGTTTGCGAAAAATGATGCCGCCCATCAATATCTGCAGGAACAGTTCAAGGATCGGACCGTTAAGAAGACTTATTTGGCCCTGGTCGATGGCCATCCTCCGACACCGACTGGACGGATCGAAACTGAGATTGGTCGGGACGAAAAGAATCGAAAACGCATGGCGGTTATTCCCGATGGTAAAGGCCGTGCAGCGATGACCCTCTACAAGACCCTGGAGAAGTTCGAAGGACATACGTTACTGGAAGTTCACCCACTTACTGGTCGCACACACCAGATACGTGTCCACCTGGCCTTCATTGGATGTCCAGTGAGCGGTGATCGAGTATATGGCCACCGTCGGCGATCGCTTCCGATTGAACGTCAAATGCTGCACGCAAGCCAGATTGAGGTCAGGCTGCCCGGGGAGACCATGCTGAGAGTATTCCACGCTCCACTGGCGGATGACTTTGAACACGCGCTTTCGTATCTGCGGGGAGATTTGCTTGAACCGTAGGTTGCAAGGAGATACTTACAGGATTGGAGCGAGGAATTGAGATGGGCCGAAGAATCGACTTGCGATCGGATACGGTAACTCTTCCCACGCCGACAATGCGTCAGGCTATGGCGGCGGCCGAGTTGGGCGACGATGTATACGGGGAGGATCCGACTCTCAATCAACTTCAGGAGATGGCGGCTAAACGACTGGGGAAAGAAGCGGCGCTGTTTGTCCCCTCAGGAACGATGGGTAACCTGGCATCGATCCTGGCGGTTTGCGGCCGGGGCGACGAAATAATTCTCGGCAATAAATCACACACGTACTTATATGAGGCAGGGGGTGTTTCCAGCCTGGGCGGCATCCACACCATGTCCGTCCCCAACCAGCCCGATGGAACGCTCGAATTGCAGGCCATTGAAGCCGCAATACGGGCCGATAACCCACACTTCCCGATCACGCGCATGATCTGTCTTGAGAACACCCACAATGTTTGCGGCGGTACCGTCCTGTCGGCTGAGTACACCCGCCAGGTCGGAGAGCTCGCACAGGCTCATGGTCTCTGGCTGCACATCGACGGCGCTCGAATCTTTAATGCAGCGGTTGCTCTAAATCTACCTGCTGAGACCCTGGCGGCGCCGGCCGATTCGATCACGTTCTGCCTCTCGAAAGGTTTAAGTGCCCCCGTCGGTTCGCTGATTTGTGGCCGCATGGACTTCATTGTGCGCGTCTTGCGCATACGCAAGCAGCTCGGCGGGGGGATGCGGCAGGCCGGCGTGCTGGCAGCAGCAGGCATCGTCGCCCTCGAAACAATGGTGGCACGGCTTGCCGAGGATCATGCCAGAACTCGCCGTCTGGCTGCCTACCTGGATACGCTTCCGGCTATCGAACTGGAAAACCTTTCACCTCCCACCAACATGCTGTTTTTCCGTTTGAAGGATGAGTCGCCTGTGAACTCTGAAGAGCTGGTGGAGCGAATGGCTGCAGAAGGTGTGATCATCTCCGGTGCACGCGCCGGTCGAATACGGTTGGTGCTGCATTCGGGGATCGACGATGACGATCTTGAACATGTCCAAGCTGTCTTAGGCGATACGCTGGCATCCGCAGCCTGATCGGAGTGTCAGGTGCTGGCCACCCGGCCAGGGAGAATTTCTCCAGCATGCTGGGTGATTGCGGGAAGCTCGTGCATTCAAGCCATGGATGGGGGGACTGATGATGAAAACTGTGGAACAAGCGCCGGATTGGTTCACGACCAGCTCGCAGAGGGTCGAAGACCGACGTTTTACGCCGCGCACGCTGGATCGTTCCGGTGAACGCCTGGCCTGGTCGCTCGCGGTGGCATTGGGTGCGCTTACCATCTTCCTTTATTGGAGGGAGGGTGTCTGGATCGCTTCACTCCTTATTCTTTTCATCCTGTGTCTTGCAGCAGCAGTCCTTATTTTCTACGGGAACTGGATGGAACGGAATACGGAATTTGTTATCTCAGAACGTGGCGTATGCTACAGAAATCCGCTGCGAGAACTCTTGGTCGATTGGAATTCGGTCCAGGCTGTATCCATCTATCCACGCGGGGATGGATGGCGGGTGATCGTTGAAAATGATGCTTCCACCTTCAATTTCCAAACGAACACCACGCTTAAATTGGGCTGGGGCCGAGAGGTCGAGACCGGGGTCATCGATGGCAAAGCGTTGGCAGCGACGATTGCTGGGGCAGCTCGTTTGGAAGACCCCCTGCCAGACCAGGATGGGTGGGTCAGGCGTGCACCCATGACCACTGGGTGACCGGTGCGAATCGTTGTGCTATGATTCTCGAGTAATTCTGCGGGGTTATTCTCCACGCAGAATTACTCGATATCCTCTTGGCAGCTTGCGCAGATTACGCACGACCGATTTTGGAGAGCTGATGGCGAAAAGACCACCGATCGATGACCAATTAAAATTACTCATGCGGGGCGCTGAGTTCGGCGATGAACAGATCAAGCAGTCGATGCAAGATGAGCTGCGCAGCCGGCTGCAAGCCTCACAACGCAGCGGGGTTCCCCTGCGCGTCTACTGCGGGTTCGACCCCACAAAACCTGATCTGCATCTTGGCCATACAGTCCCCATGCGCAAACTGCGCCAATTCCAGGAGCTTGGGCATCAGGCTATCTTCGTTATCGGATCGTTCACCGCCATGGTTGGCGATCCGTCCGATAAGGATGCCGCGCGCCCCCGCCTGACCTTCGAAGAAGTGATAGCGAACGCGAAAACGTACACCGAGCAGGCATTTAAAATCCTTGACCGTGATCGTACCGAGGTGGTTTACAACCACGAGTGGCTATCAAAGTTAGACCTGGAGCAATTCACGGAGATGGCCTCTCGCTTCACCGTCCAGCAGTTTCTGGCGCGCGATAACCTCGCCAAGCGCTATGCGGAGGGGACGCCGATCTGGCTGCACGAACTCTTCTATTCGCTGCTGCAGGGCTATGATGCCGTCGTGCTGAAAGCTGATGTCCAGCTGGGTGCGACCGAACAGCTCTTCAACCTGCTCGCAGGTCGCAAGCTGCAGGAAAGCTTTGGGCTTACGCCTCAGGTTGCTCTTACCATGCCGGTCCTGGTGGGAACGGATGGGCATATGCGGATGTCAAAATCCACCGGGAACTACATCGGCATCAGCGAATCGCCAAAGGAAATGTACGGGAAAGTGATGTCGATCCCGGATTCAGCCATGTTGAATTATTTTGAATTGGTCACACGCTGGGATCCGCAGGAGATCAGTCAATTAAAGGATGGCTTGGAAAGTGGTGAACAGCATCCGATGGAAGTGAAAATGAAGCTGGCGCGAGAAATTGTTGCCATCTACCACGGTGACGATGCAGTTGCTCCGGCTGAAGAGTCCTTCCGGCGCGTCTTTCAGGAGGGGGATGTTCCAAAGGAAATGAAGGAGTTCAAGGCGGGTAGCGGGCAGGCGCTGGTCGATGTTATAGTCGAGGCGGGCCTGACAGAAAGTAAAAGTGAAGCACGGCGCTTGATCAAACAGAATGGTGTACGGTTAGACGATACCCCGGTTGGAGATCCTGAACTTATACTGGATTTTTCAGAGCCGGTCGTACTGCGGGTAGGGAAAAGGCGCTTTCTGCGCCTGATGCCGTAAGGGGGACGAGGAAAGGACAGCCCCTGCTCCGGGGCTGTTTTGTTGTCTGCTCTCTACTCACCCTTTAATAACGACGAGCGGCTTCAACCGGGCAACTTTGGCAGCGATTCCTGCGCCGACGACGACCTCAATGACGCGATCAACGTCCTTATAGGCTCGGGGTGCTTCCTCGGCCAATCCAGACATCGAGCCAGCCCGAATATGAATGCCTTCCGCCTCCAGGTGCTGGCGTAGGTCGGAGCCCCGGACTTCACGCTTGGCCTGTTTACGGCTCATCACCCGGCCAGCGCCGTGGCAGGATGAGCCGAACGACTGCCGCATGCTGCCCTCCGTACCGAGCAGGACCCACGATGCTGTTCCCATCGAACCCGGCACAAGAACAGGTTGGCCAAGTGAGCGATATACATCGGGTAAGCCTTTGAACCCTGGACCAAAGGCACGCGTTGCTCCTTTCCGATGGACGCAAACCCGGACTTCTTTGCCTGCCAGCACATGGGTCTCGAGCTTGCCCATGTTGTGTGCGATGTCATAAACCTGGTAAAGATCCCAATCCGAAACGTGGCCGGTTAAAACCTCTTCGAACGCCTTCCGCGCGTAGTGCGCCAGGACCTGGCGGTTGCAGAATGCATAATTGGCAGCGCAATTCATGGCCGCCAGGTAACGCTCGCCCTCCACGGAGTTCAACGGAGCACAGACGAGTTCCCGATCTGGCAAATGGATGTTGTATCGCCTAACCGCCTCCTGAAATTCACGCACATAATCCGAACAGATCTGGTGACCGAAGCCGCGCGAACCGCAGTGAATTTGAACCGCAAGCTGTCCTATCCGCAGGCCCATCGCAGCGGCTGCTTTCTCATCGAATACTTGCTCGACAATCTCGACCTCAATGAAGTGGTTGCCGGCGCCCAGCGTACCCAGTTGGCTCCGCCCTCGTTGCATGGCACGTTCACTCACCGCCTCCGGGTCTGCCCCAGCCAGGCACCCGGTCTCCTCGGTGCGATCGAGATCGTTTCTGCTCGCATACCCGTGTTTGAGCGCCCAGCCGGCACCTTCACGGCAGACGCGCTTGAGCTCCTGTTTTGATAAAAGGATATGACCGCTCACTCCAACTCCACTGGGGCAATTCTGGTAAAGCGAGTCGGCGAGTTCGTCGAGGTAAGGTTCTATCTTTTCGTAGGGGATGCGCGTAGCGAGCAGCCGGACACCGCAATTGATGTCATAGCCGATCGCTCCAGGTGAGATAATTCCGTCTGGATAGCGTGATGCAGCGATCCCTCCGATCGGAAAGCCATAACCTTGATGAACGTCCGGCATAACCAGCACCTGACCGACCAGGCCGGGGAGGGTGGCACTGTTTATTGCCTGTTCGATTGATTTGTCTCCAAGCGCTGCCTCCAGCAGCTCGGGATCGGCGAAAATATGGACCGGTACACGCATGTCCTTCCGGAAGGAAACTGGGATCTCCCAACGAAAGGCGGAAATTTGCTTTAAATCTTGTTTTCTAATCATGCTAGAATTCCTAGCCATCACACATCAAAGACGATCACCGTTTCAAAGCCTCGCTCCGACTCCAGAATTTCAAGCAGGTGAAAGGTAACTGCCTTTATCGCTTTCTCAACCTCTACCACCGGCAGATAGGTAATTGCCGCACTTAAAGCATTGGTGCTTATCGAGCTGAAATTAATATCTTCCACCGACTCGGCCGTGAATTCCACCCGGTAGAGAATTTCTTCCAGGAACGCAACCAGCAATGCTTCCGGATCCTCGGCTTTAAGCTCGAGGCGATACATGTGCAATGGTCCATTCTCCGTCGAAATACCCATCAACCCGGCCATGCCAAAGGCTGCATTTCGAAAAAGCTCCCCCAAATCCTGACCCTTTACACGCAGGGACCAGTCAGCGGTATGTTCGATTTCCTCATATCCCTGCTCCATAAAGCCAGTATAGTACAGATGGGTCTTTCACCGGTTTGAGGTAGCTAGATATAATTGATAGTATGAGTTCAGAGCCAGCTCGGCTAGCGGGGGCATTAATCGACTCGCTGGGCAAGTCGTTTTCCAGATTCCCTCTCGAAGGCATTCGTTTCGAACAGATCGTGGAAAAGCTTGCGCTCGAGGCGGTCGGAGCCTCACGCGTATCGCCTGAGGGGCAGCGTTTCGCGCCGGATCAATTCACATTGAGCGTACACCCGTCCAATGTTACTGAGATCAACGACTGGACGAAGGAAATACAGCATGAGGTCAGCCAGGGACTTCAAGCTGCGCTCGTTGAGGGCGGTTTGAAGCTGGCTCGCGAACCCCACCTGACACTTGCCACCGATCCCACGCTGAGTGCAGGGAATGTTCGCCTCATCGCCTGGCACAGCAGCGATCCACTCCATCTCTCAAATGCTCTCACAAAGAACTATGAAGAACTCGATACGAACAAACCGCCAGAAGGTGCTTTTCTGGTAGTTGACGGAAAACGCCATTTCCGCCTGCGGCTGGCGCTAATCCGTATCGGAAGGCGTCTGGATAACGATCTTGTCCTCGATAACCCGCATGTCTCGAGAGAGCATATGATTTTGAAAGCTGACCACGGGAAATACCAGCTCATCGATCTGGATTCAACCTCAGGTACACGGGTTAATGGCCGGCGGGTCGAAGAGCACTGGTTGAAACCGGGTGATGTGATCAATGTCGCTACGATCGAGATGATTTATGGTGAAGATAAATCGGGGCCGCCCGATGAGACTCCACCCTACTCACCGTTGTCAGGCGCCGACCGGGACCACGTCACTCCACTCGGCCTGAAGGCCTTGAAAGATCTGGACTCCAGGGATACGGATATTCTGGGCTAATCGAACCATCTCCACGTCCAGCATTGTTCGATGTACAATAGTCCCCCGGATACACATACAGCGACAGAAAAATCTATGCCGAATCCCTTGGACCTTTTAGAAGAACATATATCCAGTATGGTAGAAAGCGCCATTCAACGGTTGGCGGGACTGCAGTTTTCGCCAGCTGATGTGGCCTCAAAACTGGCGCGGGCGATGTCGGAAGGCGTGCGTCGCTCACAGGAAGGCAAGCCGTTTGCCCCGGATTGCTATGCGTTGACCTTCAACGCCGACGACGCGAAATCCCTCCTGCAGGGGACGCCAGACTTGAACGAAGACCTGGCGCGTGGGATGCTGGATGTTGCCAAAGCATGCGATTATCTTGTTTTCCGAGAGCCGGTGGTGACGATCGCCGTCGATCCAACCCTGCAGCCGCACGAGATGCGCGTTGTCGCTTGGCACAGTACGGCTCCCCTCGATTACACACAGGATCTTGCGCCTGACACACCTACGACCGGCAGCGTCAAACTTCCCTCCGGAGCTTACCTGATCGTCGATGGAAAACGTCATTTCGCGCTAAACC
>Ga0315534_1001275_pt1 | contig 17421 bp, 11 predicted proteins | sample SalMarSW160240MG_FD_203094 | JGI IMG/M metagenome (GOLD analysis project Ga0315534, IMG submission 203094) | Salt marsh sediment microbial communities from the Plum Island Ecosystem LTER, Massachusetts, United States - Salt Marsh Sediment SW1602-40 ... | reverse complement strand
CAGCGACAATGCGCCCTGGGCGCATTCGCATCACGACGTTGCGTCGACGACACAGGAGAACACGATCACATCGACGCTGAGCGCCCCGCCGCGGAAGAGCGCGCGCGCGCATGTGTCGACCGTCGCGCCCGAGGTCAGCACGTCGTCAACCAGCACGAGGCGTTTGCCGCGGATCATCGCCTTGGCTTGGTCCGGAACGCGGAACGCCGCCTGCACGTTGGCCGCGCGCTCGCCGCGCGCCAGCCCGACTTGTTGCGGCGTCGCACGTACCCGCCGCAGCGCAGTATGTAGGACCGGAAGTCCGCACGACCGCGACATGGCCTGGGCGAGCAGCGCCGCTTGATTGAAGCGCCGCGTCCATAGCCGCCGCCAATGCAGCGGCACCGCAACAAGCGCATCGGCGTCCGCAAGCAGCTCGCTGCCTGCTTGCGCCATCCAGCGGCCCATGGTCGGCGCCAGTTCGAGCCGGTCGCCATATTTGAGCGCATGGACAAGCCCGCGGGCGATGTCGTCATAGCGGGCGACGGCGCGGGCGCGGCCATAGGCCGGCGGGTCGGCGATCGCCCGAACCGAGAGCGTGCCCTGACCCATATCGTGAGCAAACGGGGTTCCGAGCCGCTCGCAGTAAGGCCGCGCGATGAACGACAGCTTTGACCAGCAACGCGCGCACAATCCCCCCGCCCCCGCGACGGGTTCGCGGCAGGACGGACAGATCGGCGGCAGCACGAGATCGAAGGCACGCGACAGCGCGTGGTGCGCCGCGTCCTTCAATCCGATCGCTGTACGCGCTGCAACATGAAGCGCTTCGGTCATTCGCTAACGTCCAGTCGTGTTCCAAACTTGGTTCGCCAACTGCGGCGCGCCACTCGCAAGCGCGTCCTTGCAAGCTCCGCGCCATTGGTAAGCATCGTAAGCGAACACTGCCGTTCCACCAAAGACGGGCCCGCCGTACCGTGTTAAGCGACGATGAACAAATCGTCAGGAAACTCTACCTCGCCCGCGGCGAGCGGAACCCCGTTGCGCTATGACCCGGCGGTGTCTGCGAGCCGCTTCAACGCATATAGCGGAAGTCGAACTCATTTTCAGACGCTGCGTGGTATAGACCGTAAAATGACCGAACCAAGGCGTGGCAATAAACAACCGATGCAAACCGGAAATAATTCGTGATGCGTCATTGACCATAACACGTCGACTGTTGCGGCAGGTGAACGCGTCAGCATCGGCGCGCAGCTGCCGCTACCGCGCCAATCTCGCGCCGCCGTCGCCGTTCGCGTAATCTGCGCCAATGTCGGCTCCCCGCGTTTTCGACCGGGCCCTCCTGCGCCAGCGTCACCTGCGCGCCCGCGCGCTTGGACCTTCGACGTTCCTCCTCGATCGCGTCGCGGAGGATGCCGCCGATCGGCTCGCCACGATCCTGCGCGATTTCAGTATCGCGATCGATCTCGGAACCCCCGGTCCCGCCCTCCGCCGTGCCTTGGCGGGCAGCCCACGGATCGGGACGCTCGTCGCAATCGGCCACTCCCCCGACGCGCTTGCACCTGCAAGCGGGCTCGCCGTCGTCGCCGATGAGGAAGCATTGCCCCTGCGGGATTCCTCGGTCGATCTGGTGGCGTCCGCGCTCAGTCTGCAAACGGTGAATGATCTTCCGGGGACGTTCGTCCAGGTCAGGCGCGCGCTGAGGCCGGACGGTCTGTTTCTTGCCGCGCTGCTCGGCGGCGAGACGCTCACCGAGTTGCGCCAGAGTTTTGCCATGGCCGAAGCGGAGGTCGAAGGCGGAGCTTCGCCGCGCGTTGCGCCCTTCGCCGACGTGCGCGAGATCGGCGGGCTGCTGCAACGCGCGGGTTTCGCCCTCCCGGTCACCGACGTCGACCGTGTGACCGTGCGCTACGCCTCGCCTTTCGCGCTGATGCACGATCTGCGGTGCATGGGCGCCGGCAATCCTCTGGTGGAGCGTCGGCGCACGCCGCTGCGGCGGGCGACGCTGATGCGGATGGCGCAGATTTACGCCGAGCGCTTCGCCGACGCGGACGGACGCATCCGCGCCACGTTCGACATCGTCTGGCTGTCCGGCTGGGCGCCGCATGAAAGCCAGCAGCAGCCGCTGCGGCCGGGCAGCGCCAAAGCGCGCCTTGCCGACGCGCTCGGCACTGTCGAAATCTCTGCGGGCGAGAAGGCACGGCCGAAGTAGCCGCAGGAGCCGCGGCTAGAAGCAGGTGGTATCGACTAATCTCCTGGCGTCATCGTCCGCGAAAGCGGGCGATCCAGTAAACACAAACGCTCTCCTTGATTACTGGATGCTCCGCCTTCGCGGAGCATGACCACTGAGGATAAAGGGAACGATCCACTGAGGATGAGGGGAACGGGCAAAGGCGAAACATTACGCTTTGAGCAGCTCCTCTCACGCCAGTAGTCCCGTCAGATGGGGAATGAGCGGCAGGTCGGCGGGCGGCGTCGGATAGTCCTTGAGCTTTTGCGGCCGCACCCAGGCAAGTTGCTGACCCTCTTTCGCCACGGCGATTCCCTCCCAGCGGCGGCAGACATAGAGCGGCATCAACAGATGAAAATCCGCATAGGCATGGCTCGCGAAGGTAAGCGGCGCGAGGCAGGGTTCCTGGACGACGATCCCAAGTTCCTCGTTAAGCTCGCGAATGAGCGTCTGCTCCGGCGCTTCCCCGGCCTCGACCTTGCCGCCGGGAAACTCCCACAGGCCCGCCATCGGCCGGCCGGCCGGGCGTTGCGTGATCAAGATGCGGCCATCGACGTCGATGAGGGCGCAGGCGGCGACGAGCACGAGACGCATGCGTTACGACCGATAATCGCCGTTGATCGCCACGTAGTCCTTGGTGAGGTCGCAGGTGAGCACCCGGTCGCGACCTTTCCCCAGACCGAGATTGACCCGAATTTCGATCTCCGGCCGCTTCATGACCTGCGAGGCCGCGGCCTCGTCATAACCCGGATCGCGCTCGCCCTTGTGGGCGACGCGGATGCCGCCGAACCAGATCGACAGCTTGTCGCGATCGGCGCGCTCGCCCGCTTTGCCGACCGCCATCACCACCCGGCCCCAGTTGGCATCCTCACCGGCGACGGCGGTCTTGACCAGCGGCGAATTGGCGATCGACAGCGCGATCCGCCGCGCCGCCCGTTTGGAAGCCGCGCCTTCGACGATCACTTCGACGAGTTTGCGGGCGCCCTCGCCGTCGCGTGCAACCTGCTCGGCGAGGTTCGCCAATACCGCGTCGAAGGATTTACGGTACGCGGCGAGCTTGGGGTCGCCCGCCCGCGTGATCTTGGGCGCGCCGCGCCCCGCCGCCGCGCCGGTCGCAAAGGCGAGCAGGGTGTCCGAGGTCGAAGTGTCGCCGTCGATCGTGACCGCGTTGAACGTGTCCTCGACCCCGCGCGCGACTAGATTCTGTAATGCCGATTGCGCGATCGGCGCATCGGTGAACACGAAAGCAAGCATCGTCCCCATGTCGGGAGCGATCATGCCGGCGCCCTTGGCGATGCCGCAGATGGTGACGGGGACATTGCCGAGCCGCACGATCGCCGCGGCGCCTTTCGGAAACGTGTCCGTCGTCATGATCGCCTTCGCCGCTGCTTCCCATTGGCCGGGCGCGGCCGCCTGGACGAGCTGATCCATGACCCGGTTGAACTTGTGCGCGTCCAGCGGCTCGCCGATCACCCCGGTGGAGGCGAGGAAAACCTCGGCCGGCCGGCAGTCCGCTGCGGCCGCCGCGATCTCTGCCGTGAGCTTCGTCGCCTCGCGTCCCGCCTTGCCGGTAAAGGCATTGGCGTTGCCGGAATTGACCACGAGGGCCCGCGCCCGCCCCGGTTTGAGCTTGGCGCGACACCAGTCGACCGGCGCGGACGGACACTTGGACCGCGTGAAGACGCCGGCGACGGTCGTGCCGGGGTCGAACAAAGCGAGCAAAACGTCGGTGCGCTCAGGGTAGTGGATGCCGGCCGCCGCGGTCGCCTGGCGAACGCCGGCTACCTCCGGCATGTCCGGAAAATGCGACGGGGCAAGCGGAGAAACGGCGGTCGCCATGGCGGAAGGGTCAATCAAACTTTGCCTCTCCCCGCTGGGGAGAGGTGCAGAGCGCTCGATTTGAGCGATCATACCGGCGTGGCGCAGGGCCGATCAATTCTTCTTCGGCGCGGCCGCCGGCTTATCCGCAGGGGCAGGAGACGCCGGCTCGGCCTTGTCGAGGCGTTCGATCTTTGCCTCCGCCCGCAGCTTGTTCAAAAGGTCGATCTGCGCCTTGCGGGTGACGAAGGTTTCGATCTGGTCCTTCACCTGGTCGAATTCGGGCGCCTGGCGCTTGCGCTTGTCCTCGACCTTGATGATGTGCCAACCGAACGCGGTCTTGACCGGCTCCGAGACCTGGCCCTTGTCGAGCTTGAACGCGACCTCGGAGAATTCCGGGACCATCTGGTCCTTGGTGAAATAGCCGAGATCGCCGCCGTCCTGCTTGCCCGGGGGATCGTCGGTCAAGGCTTTCGCGACGGTGGCGAAGTCCTCGCCCTTCTTGATTCGCGCAAGCGCGGCCTTGGCCTTTTCTTCGGCCGCCTTGCTCGCGTTTTGGTCGTTCGCATCCGGCACTCGGAACAGGATATGGCGGGCGTGCACCTCCTGCTCGTCGGCCATCTGCTTGACCGCTTCGTCGTACACGGACCGCATCGCCTCGTTCGTGACCGCCGCCTTGCCGGTGTCGCGCAACACCAATTCCATCAACGCTTTGTCACGGAGAAAAGCGAGCCGCTGTTTGAAGTCGGCCGTGTCGGGGACTTTGTGGGCCTCTGCGTATTTCGCAAGGATATGCATGTCGGCGATATATTTGATGAGCCAGTCGCGCTTGGCTTCCGGCGTCCCGGCCGGAATGTTCTGCCCGACATCCTCCTCGGCCAGCGCGAGATCGCTTTGCCGAATGTCGGTTCCATTGACCTTCGCAACGACCGGATCATTGGCGGCGGCGGGCGGCGATGCCGGCTTAGCCCCACCCGGGGCGGGACTTTGCGCCAGAACGGCGCCACTTGCGGCAAGGGATACTGCAAGCGCGAAGGCCGCGCCGAGGCCGACGCATCGTCGACGCATCGAACCGGTGATTTGCGGGAGCAGAGCGAGGGGCGGCGGGGTCATCGCGGGTCCTTGAACGAGGTTCATGCCTGATCGGGAGGATGTGCACCATTGCACAGAAGCGCCGGATTGGCGACAGCCCAGGGTGCCTAGGCGCGAAGCACGGCATGATTGCGGCAAGCTCCGCTTGCCAAGGCCCCGATTGACAAGGCCTAGACCCCCTCCTATCTCTCGGCGGCTCGCTGGCGCCCATGTAGGACGTCAATATTTCGCCTCCTTGACCCGAAAAGCATGTCTTGACCGGGACGTTGGGATGAAACGCCGGCCGCGCGCGCACTCAGGCGCGTGATCCGTTGAGCCGGACAAGGAAAGGACCCCGGCATGCTCGGCGCTGTCGCCCGCAAGATTTTTGGCACCGCGAATGATCGGCGCATCCGCTCCTACCGACCGCGGCTGCCCGCGATCAACGCGCTCGAACCGGAGTTCGCGGGGCTTTCGGACGAGGAGCTGCGGGCGCGCACGGAGGCGTTCCGCAAGGAGCTCGCCGACGGCAAGACTCTCGACGATCTCCTGGTTCCCGCCTTCGCGACGGTGCGGGAAGCGGCCAAACGCACCCTCGGCCAGCGCCATTTCGACGTTCAGCTGATCGGCGGCATGGTTCTGCACGAAGGCCGGATCTCGGAAATGAAAACCGGCGAAGGCAAGACGCTGGTCGCAACCCTGCCCGTCTATCTCAATGCGCTCACCGGACGCGGCGTCCATGTCGTGACGGTCAACGACTACCTCGCCAAGCGCGACGCCGAGTGGATGGGAGAAATCTACAAATTCCTCGGCCTCACCGTCGGCGTGATCGTGCACGGGCTCGACGACGACGAGCGCAAGCAGGCCTATGCCTGCGACGTCACCTACGGAACCAACAACGAGTTCGGCTTCGACTATCTGCGCGACAATATGAAGTACAGCATCGAGGACATGGTCCAACGCGGCCATGTCTATGCGATCGTCGACGAGGTCGACTCCATTCTCGTCGACGAGGCGCGCACGCCGCTGATCATCTCCGGCCCGCTCGACGATCGTTCCGAGTTCTACAACACGATCGACGCATTCATTCCCAAGCTCGACAAATCCGATTTCGAGGTCGATGAGAAACAGCGCACCGTCACCATGACCGAAGCCGGCATGGAAAAGATGGAGCAGATACTGCGCGCCGCCGGCCAACTCAAGGCGGATTCGCTCTACGACATCGAGAACGTCTCGGTCGTGCATCACGTCAATCAGGCGCTGCGCGCGCACAAGCTGTTTCAGCGCGACAAGGACTACATCATCCGCAACGGCGAGGTCATGCTGATCGACGAATTCACCGGGCGCATGATGCCGGGGCGACGCTATTCCGACGGGCTGCACCAGGCGCTCGAGGCGAAGGAGCGCCAGCCGATCCAGCCGGAAAACCAGACGCTCGCCTCGATCACCTTCCAAAATTATTTCCGCATGTACGAGAAACTCGCCGGCATGACGGGCACGGCGCTGACGGAAGCCGACGAGTTCCTCGACATCTACAATCTCGAAGTCCTCGACATCCCGACCAATCTGCCGATGATCCGCCTTGACGAGGACGACGAGGTCTACCGCACGGCGGCGGAGAAATACCGGGCGATCCTCACGCTGATCGAGGACTGCAAGGAGCGCGGCCAGCCGGTGCTGGTCGGCACCACCTCGATCGAGAAATCCGAGCAGCTCGCCGACATGCTGCGCCAGCGCGGCTGGGAGGCGCACGACTTCTCCGATCCGAACGCCTTCGCTGCGCTCTATTCCGGCGACGAAGGCGCCTCGAAGGCGAAGGTGTTCGCGATCCTCAATGCGCGCTACCACGAGCAGGAGGCCTATATCGTCTCCCAGGCGGGCGTGCCCGGCGCAATCACGATCGCCACCAATATGGCCGGCCGCGGCACCGACATTCAGCTCGGCGGCAACGCCGACATGCGCATCCGCCAGGAGATTGCCGACATCACCGATCCGCACGCGCGGGCGGGCGATCCGCGCGCGGAGGTGATCCGCGAGCAGGTCGCACGGCTGAAAGAGAAGGCGCTCGGCGCCGGCGGCCTGTTCGTGCTCGGCACCGAGCGGCATGAATCGCGGCGCATCGATAATCAATTGCGCGGCCGCTCGGGCCGCCAGGGCGATCCCGGCCGCTCGAAGTTCTTCCTGTCGCTCGAAGACGACCTGATGCGCATCTTCGGCTCGGACAAGCTCGACGGCATGTTGCAGAAGCTCGGCCTCAAGGAGGACGAGGCGATCGTCCATCCGTGGATCAACAAGGCGCTGGAAAAGGCGCAGCAGAAGGTCGAGGCGCGCAACTTCGACATCCGCAAGAATCTGCTCAAGTTCGACAACGTGATGAACGATCAGCGCAAGGTCATCTTCGACCAGCGCATCGAATGGATGGGCGACGAGGCGGCGCCCGAGATCGTCACCGACATGCGCCGCTCGGTGGTCGACGAATTGGTCGGCAAGCATGTGCCGGAAAACGCCTATCCCGAGCAGTGGAATGTCGCGGGCCTGAAGGAGGAGATCAAGCGCGTGCTCGGCCTTGATCTTCCTGTCGACGAATGGGCGAAGGAAGAAGGCATCGCCGACGAGGAGTTGACCGCGCGCATCGAGCGGAAGGCCGACGAACACATGGCGGCGAAGGTCGCGCAGTGGGGCCCGGACATTATCCGCTACGTCGAGAAGTCGATCTTGTTGCAGACGCTTGACCATCTCTGGCGCGAGCATCTCGTGATGCTCGACCATCTGCGCAATGTGATCGGGCTGCGCGGCTACGGCCAGCGCGATCCTTTGAACGAATACAAGGCGGAGGCCTTCAATCTGTTCGAGGCGATGAGTCAGAATCTGCGCGAGGCGGTCACCTCCCAATTGATGCGCGTGGAGATCATGGAGCAGCCGCCGCCCGAAGAGCAGAACCTGCCCTTCATGGAGGCGCACCACCTCGATCCGGCGACCGGAGAAGACGAATTCGCCACGATCGACGTGAACCTGGGCCCCACGCGAAGCGATGGGGCCGCCGCAGCACGCACGGCGACGCGCGATCCGGCGAACCCGGCGAGTTGGGGCAAAGTCGGCCGCAACGAGCCTTGCCCCTGCCGCTCCGGCAAGAAATACAAGCACTGTCACGGACGATACGTCTGACGAGCGCCGCGGCCCGCCGCCCGGCCGGCCATGATGTCGAGCCGCTGAAACGCGGCGTATGATTGCGATCGCTTGAGGTCAACTGCGGTCTAGAGCATTTTCCGGCGAAGTGGGAACCGGTTCGCCGCAGAAAATGCGACCACCAAAGGAGAACCGGAGCGGCTCTAAGCGCAGCGAAAGCGTCATCACGAACTGCAGCGTCTTCGCAACAGGCGGTCCCGGTTCAGCGCCATCCGCCAAAGCGCGAGCCGAAGCTCGTGGTCGGGACGACTGGCTGGGAGCCGGTCGCACTGCCAGCGAAGGCGGAAGCCGTGCTCGGCGATACAGGAGCGCTCGGCTTGCGCGATGCGCGGGCTTCGACGACCTTGCGATCGGATTCGTCTTTCGCCGATTTCGACTTTGAAACGGAGGACAAGCGCGAGGCTGTCGACCGAGCGGTATCGGTGGTCTTTGCCGCCGTCCTCGTTAGGGACCTTGGCTTCGCCTTCGCTTTTATCCGGTGGGCGGAGGACGAGGCGTTCTTTCGCGCCGTTTCCTGGTTTGCCGTCTCGCTCGTCCGGTTCCCGGAGAACAGCCGCGTGAAGAAATTGCCGGAGTTTGATTCATCCTGCGCGCTTTGAGCAGGCGCGATCGGCTGCGAAGGATCGGCGGAAGCGACCTGGGTCAGGGCCGGTCGGCCGAATATTGAATTCGGCTCGAGCGGGCGCGGCAGGCGGACCAAGGTCGGCAAACCGGAACCGGGCTTGGTATACGCGGCGGGGCGACCGGTCGTATCGATGATGGTTTGCGGTTGCAGTTTGGCGACGAATGCAGGGTGCATTCCGCCGTCGCTTCCGGTGTGGACGGCGACGGTCTGCGTTCCTCTGGCCACCAGCGCTGCGAACTGCTGCTCGTCTTGTCCGCGTTTTTCCTGAACGGCCGCGGCGACGCTCTCAGGAACCTGATAACTCGGGCAGCTGCCCGTCGCATAGAACGGTCCCGAAGCTGCGGTCGCATTAAATACGTAGCGGCGCTCGCACACGTCAACCTTCGGCTCCTGCCGCGTAACCTCGAAATGGTCGTTGCCTTCCTTGAGCATGCGCCAGAAGGCGAAGTGCGGGTTGTTGCGATGCCTGGCGAGGTTGAGCGGCGTCATCCGGAACGGATAGGCTTGCACCTGGAACGAATTCTGTCCGCCGAGGAACGCCTCTCGCCCAAGCGCGTAGATTTCCGCCATCTGCGCGTCGCTCATGGAATAGCAACCAGCGGACGAGCAGTTGCCGTGGACCATGAGGAAGGCGCCGCTGCGGCCGTGCGCGCGGTCAAAGGCGTTGGGGAAGCCGAGATTGAACGCGAGATAGTAGTTCGAATTAGGATTCATCTGGCCGGGAGTGATCGTATAAAATCCCTCCGGCGCTTGGCGGTCGCCCTGCCTGATCTTGGGGCCGAGGTCGCCGGACCAGCGACAGATCGGATAGGTCTTGAGCCGCACGAACCGACCGGAATAATCCTTCTTCCAGACTTCTAGCTCGGACTCTTCTTTGAAAATGCGGACGAGGATCGGCGATTCGACCGACATGTTCTTGCTTGCGATCAACGCCCGCGTTTCGCTCGACAAGGGCTGCATAGCGCGACTTGAGTGGGCGAGCTCGTCAGTCTGACAGCCAGTGAGCGCGACCGCAGCAGCGATCGCTGCCGACGCCATGAGCGCGCGGACAACACCGAGGTGGCGGTTCAAACGAAAAACTCCCCCCAAACAGAGTCCCCACTCTGGTTTTAAGAGCTATCCCTAAGATGTGGTCTAAGCAAGGCGAAAGGCCAGAACCCATGGTAAACGAGACCTCAAAGTAAATCGTTAACCTACAGAAACCCTTAAGAGATTTACTTTTTTGCACGCGCGAGTCAGTAATTACCCATAGAATACGTAGATTCCCTTGGCCGCCGCGCGGTCGCGGTCTCAATCTTATGCCATGTAACAATTAACGGCTGTGAGCGCTCGGTCGCCGAACCGCCGGCCGTCGCGCGCCTCACCCTCACGCGATCGTCCGACCGATCGCGAGAAATTTTTCCCGCCGCTGCCGTCGCACCGTCTCGCGATCGAGTTGCCGCAAGTCCTCAAAAGCGGCCGCAATCGCTTCTCCCGTCGCCTCGATCGCCGCCGCCGGGTCGCGATGTGCGCCGCCGACCGGTTCGCGCACGATCGAGTCGATTGCCCCGAAACGCAACAGATCATCTGCGGTGATTTTCATGTTTTGGGCTGCCTCCTGCGCCTTGCCCGTGTCGCGCCACAGGATGGAGGCGGCCCCTTCCGGCGAAATGACGCTGTAGATTGCATGTTCCAGCATGATGATACGGCTTGCCGTTGCGAGCGCGATCGCGCCCCCCGAGCCGCCTTCGCCGACGATCGCCGCCACATTGGGAACGTTCAGGTTTAGACAAGTCGCGGTGGACCTCGCGATTGCTTCCGCCTGGCCACGCTCCTCCGCGCCAATCCCGGGATAGGCGCCCGCCGTATCGACGAACGCGATTACCGGCAAATCAAAGTGATCGGCCATCTCCATCAGCCGCACCGCCTTGCGGTAGCCCTCGGGCCGCGCCATGCCGAAATTGTGTTTGAGCCGCCCTTCGGTATCCGCGCCCCGCTCCTGGCCGATGACGCAGACGCCCTCTCCGCGGAATCGGCCGAGGCCGCCGATGATCGCCTCGTCCTCGCCGAATTTCCGGTCACCGGCGAGAGGCGTGAAATCGGAAATGAGGCTGGCAAGATAATCGACGCAATGTGGGCGCTGCGGATGGCGCGCGACCTGCGCCTTCTGCCATGGCGTCAGATGGGCGTAGAGTTCTCGCAGCGCTTCGGCGGCTTTACCTTCGATGCGGGCGATTTCCTCGCCGATCTCCACGCTGCCCGCCGATTGCTCGAGCGCGCGCAGTTCCTCGACCTTGGCTTCGAGCTCGGCAACCGGCTTTTCGAAGTCGAGATAGGTGCGCATCAAACCTTACAGCGGTTGAAATAGACGACCGATTCCATAAAACTCATCATATCGGCGGCGAAGTCGAAGTTCTTTGAGCGTTATGCCACGGCGACATCTACCGCCTACTGCCCTACTCAGCATATGATTCGAACCATGGAAGCGCTCGAATAGTTATGTCGTCCCCAACGGGGACCCAGACAGCTCAGATGGAGAAGACAGGTACTGCTTTGCAAGCCGTAGTTCCGGTACCGCATTGTTGACCCCGCAGATGGCGTGTTCGTGCATGCTCGGCACTCGGCTCAACGGTTGACACGATCTTCCAAAATCAGATCGATAAGGTATGGTCCGTCGTGCGCTAGCATGGCGGCTATCGCCTCCGGCATTTCCCCCGGTTGCGTCACGCGCGTCCCCGGCACGCCCAGGCCCTTCGCCAGCGAGACATAGTCGATATCGGGATCACGAATGTCGAAAGAGGCGGGGAAGTTGCCCTGCTGAATGTCCAGGTCGAGCCAGTAGACGACCAGGTTGTCCTTGAGAATGCGGTAGCTCCGATTGTTGCAGACGACGAACTTGGCGTTGATGCGGTAGTGGGCTGCGGTCCACAACGCGGGAAACGTAAACACCGCGCCGCCGTCGCCGCTAAAGCCTATCACTGTGCGTTCGGGATGCGCCAATTTCGCCCCGATCGCGCCGGGAAATCCGACCCCGAGAGTTCCGCCCGGAGTTTGGAAGAAATGGCCCGAGATCTCGGGCTGGAGATAACGTGTGAGTGCAACTGAGTTCGTCAGTGCTTCGTCAAATATGATCGCATCCCTCGGCAAGTGCTTGGCCAGTTCTTCGGCGAACGCCGTCATGTGCAAAGGGACCACCTCGCGGTTGGCGATGTCGGCTTGCAGCTGTGCGCTATGTGCACTGTCTTTTTCCATCTGCATGCGTTCCGCACGCGCGTGCGCTGCCGTCTTCTGTGCCTCTGTCATCTGTTGTTTCAGGTGTATCGCGATTAGCCGCAAAGTAGGCCTTGGATCGCTAACTAATCCGACCGTGATCGGGTGGTTCTTGGCGATGTCGTAAGCGCTCAGGTCGATATGGACGATCTTGGCGTCGGCGCGGAACGGGTTATCCAGCGACGGAAACACATCGGGAAACACGTAGGTGCCGACGATGATGACGGCGTCGGCGTTCGCCACCGTCTGCCCGCTGGTGTGGCCGAACATATGGCCGGTCAGGCCGCGATAGAGCGGATGAGACCAAGGCAGATTGATCTCCGAGGCCATCGCCCCCCAGACGCCCGCGCCCAGCGTCTCGGCCAGCTGCGCGAGCTCCTCCTGGGCCTGCGCGTGCGCCACGCCGTCTCCCATGATGATCACGGGATTCTGCGCCCCGGCGAGCAACTCGGCCGCGCGGGCGATCGCCGCAGGTTCGGGAGCCACCCGCGTTTCCGGAACGACGGTCGGCAGCACCGGCTCGTTGTTCTGCTGATCAAGGATGTCCTGGGGCACGGCTAGAAATGTCGGGCCGAACGGTGGTGTTGCCGCAATCTTGATGCAGCGCCGCAGCAGCCGCAGCAGGCTGTTCGGATGGATAGCGCGCGCTGCGTACTTCGTGACCGGCCGCACGAAAGTGACGAGATCGAGCGCCATATGCGCGTCAAGCGCGTCAAACGCCATCCCCGCCTCGCCGGCGATGACGACGAGCGGCGAACGCTGTTTGCGGAACACGTGATAAAGACTGCCGAGCGCGTTGCCGGTGCCGACGCTGCAATGGAGCTGCACTATGGTGGGCTTCTGCGTCGCGAGCGCGTAGCCGTTCGCGATCAGCACCAGGGCCGCTTCCTGCAGTCCGAGAATGTAGCGGATTTTAGGAACCCGGCTGAGCTCGTCGAGCAGCCCTTCCTCGCTGCTGCCGGGATTGCCGAACATCGTGGTGATGCCGTCGGCTGCGAGCTGCTCCAGCAGTTTGCGATGACCCGTTGCGGTGGGCATGTCGCTTGGTTCCTTGTCGACTACGATGGGGAGTCTGCCACGCCGCCGGAGTTCGGGCGGTAGACGTCCCGCTTACCAGCCCCAGCGGCGGAGCGGCGGATTGCCGTCGAGCACCTCGATCATCTTCTGGCCTGTCAACACGCTGTCTGGCGTCGACCGTCCGGTGATAAAGGGATAATCGACGATGACGCTGGTCGGGTGCCCGAAATTGCCGTGGTAGGCGCCGCCCGGCGCCGTTGCGTCGCGCAGGATAAATTCGAGCGCGTAGGGCGGCGGGCCCATATTAAAGTTGAGAAACTGGCCGCGCGCCTGCACGAATGCGGTGCCGTCCTGGTAGTCGTACTCCAGGCAGTGGCCGGTGACGTGCTTGCCGCGGATGATGCTCTCGCGCATGTTCATATCACGGGCGAAAGCGAGGCAAGCGACTCCGTAGCATTCGGCGCCAATCGGCTTGCCGGCCCGAAGGAACGCCAGGATCAGATCGTGGACCCGTTGGTTGTTGACCAGGTCGACGATCGGCCCGGAGCCGCCGACAATCAGCACCGCATCGTACTTCTCAATCCCCCGCTCCGCATCGACCAGCAGTCGATTGTAGGCTTCAAGGCCGCGCACGAATGTGGGCGCGGCGAAATACGGGCGTTGCGGAAACCAATCGGCGAGGCTAATTGGATTCTCCAGCCGCTTGCCTTGCGCGGTCGAGGGATCATCGATCTCGAGGACCCGGGCTGCCATGTTGTCCGAAGTGACCGGCCGCTGCAGCGGCGGATCGAAGAACGACGGATCCCAGCTCACGGGGATGGCGTTCGGGCGGCGGCCAGTAGGCGTACAGAAGTCTACCTGATAGCCCGCCCGGTCGAACTCGCCGAGCGGGCCGACCAGTTCCTCGCCCCAGTAGCCCCATTCCGAGAGTACGATCAGGATGCGTCGCTTGCCGGGCGTCACCGGCTCCGCCGGCGGCGGATCGGTGTGGATCGCCGGGGGCGGGTTCAGGATCAGATCGCGGATCGCGTCGACGAGCGCTTCGCTCGCGTGCCAGCCGGTATTGGTGACGAGATCACGATCGACCACCACTTGCCGTGCCGGCGGCGTGCCCACTGGGCACGGCGTGTAGATGGCGCCTGCATTGATCACGTCCGCCAGCACGACCGGGTTGCAGATCACCTTCCGGCCGGCGAGCAAGTCGGGCGAGGGGGTCAGCAGCCATAGGGCGTGACAGGGCGCCCCTTTGATGATCTTCGGTTTCTGCATCGCCCGGCGGAAGAAACGGGCCGCGGGAACATTGCGGGCCACCTCCGCCGCATTACCCGTTATGATCTCCCGCTCCGAATAGCGCAGTCGGACGGTTGTGTAGTTGGCGGCGGCGATCACCGCAGCGTACTCGTCGAGATTTATCGCGTCGACGTCTTTGGTGACTTCCAGCCATTCGATGGAACCAACCACGCCCGGCTCGAGGGTGCTGTAGAAGCGCTGGCTCGGCTGGCCCCACAAGCGGGAGACGAGGTCGACGGTCGCGCCGTAGCTGGCAAGACGCTCCTGGTAGACCCTAATCTCGCCCGGAATATATTGGCTCTCGACAATGACGGCGATCTTCTTGCCGGCGAGCGACGTGTCGGGCATCGTAGCCTCCTGACCTCGCGGTTACGCTTGGACGGGGGTCGCGTGGAACTCGACTACGAGTTCGACTGTCCCGTTGATCGGATCGGGCGGCATATCATCGGTCGGAATCTGATAGACGGCCAGATTCGCTGGATCCAGACTGTCCGTCACATTCACGCCGTTGGCGTGCACCGAGGCGATCCGCACGCGGCCGGGCGGCATGAAGTCGGGCAATACGTTGATCGACTTCTGTTCGGCGATGCTGCCGATCTTGAAATACAGGCAGAAGCTGTTGTCGCTGCCGCCGCCGGCGGAGACGTAGGCGCGGGTATAGAGGTGCGCGAGATAGGCTAGCTCGAAGGCGTGGTAGCCGATGGCGTGGCTGCTCTTCATGCCATACTGGCCCGATAGGATCGGCAGGCCGTTTTCCGTGGTGCGGAAGAAATAGCCCTGATGCTCGACGTCCAGGAAGAACAGATTCCAGAACGCGGAGGACTCCCTGGCGAGTTGCAAGTAGTGCGGGTTCCCGGTGGCGCCGTAGACGATCAGATAGGCGAGGATGCCCTGCTCCTGCTGCCAGAAGTCCTTGGTGGCGCCCCAAGCGAACTGGGTTGGCATGCCGCCGCTGGGATGTCGTTCGACGCAGTCGAAGATACCGCCGCGGATCTTGTCCAGACCCACCTCGCCCATGCGATCGGCCAGTTTCTTGGCCACTTCCAGGCAGCGGTCGGAGCGTTTGTCATAGCCGGCCGCCTCTTGCGGCTTGCCCTCGTCACGCAGCCGCTTGGCGCGCATCTGGAAGTAAAAGGCGCAGCGCGTCAGGTTCCAGGCGATTTTCAGGTTATGGCCGACCACGGCGCGGTTCTGCTGCCAGCGATAGCTGAGGTCAGGCGTCCAGTCGGCATGGAACCGCTCGAACACGTAGTCCGAATTTGGGTCCGGAAACTTCTCGCAGATTAGAGAGGATACCTCATCGAGGATGGTGTGACAAACCTCCAGTAACGGCGCGAATGTCTGGCGCACCGCGCCCAGCGGCAGCGGCTCCAGCGACAGGATCAGGTTGACCAGATAGGCCGGGACGTGGTCGCCGATCGAGTTCCAGTTCTTCCGCGACCGGTTCTCGGCCGCCGGGGTCCCGTCCTGCATCATATCGGGCCGCATCGTCGCCGGGTCGAGGTGCGAATAGTACCCGCGCTTGCCGGCGAAGTTCTTTTCGGCCACCGCCGACGGCGGATCCCAGAAGAAAGCCTGAAAGCTGTTGATGGTCCGCCGGATGTCCTCCAGCACCTCCCATTCGAGCGTAATGCGATAGAACTGGGTGAGACCGGCCAGCGCGTAGATCTGCTCATAGAGCGGGACAGTGCCGACGTCGTCCGGGCCTTGTGAAGCGAACAACAGGGTTTCCCCTCGCTCGCCCTGCATATTGCGTCGCCGCCCGTATGCCCAGAAGCAGTAGCGGCCGTCGTGGCTCAGGCTGCGGAACGCCTCGCGCAGGTAATTCGCGGCGGCGCGGGCCGCCATCAGGTAACGCTCGGCGCCGGTCATCAGGTAGGCGGACGACAGATCGTAGAGCAGCCGCGACAGCACGGCGCATTCCTGCACCGTCTCATCCGTCGGCTGGCCCAGAATGCTGAGATTTGTGCGGTAAAACTTCGAGAAATCGTCGATACTGTAGCTGCGCTTGGCGTCGAACAGATGGTCGAGGATGCGATCCGCCATCTGGGTGGTCTGTGTCGGCCACCAGTGCGTTTCCTCGAACAGGTAGCGGCCGGGGTCCGAGTGCAGCAAGTAGACATTGCGAGCCTCGAAACTCTCGGCGCCCCCACTCTGCTGGAAGATCCCCACCGCGAACACCTGCCGCCCCACAACGGCATACCGACGCAGATTGAGTAGAATGCCGCTTTCGCCGGGACCTCCCCGCACCTCCGGTATGCGGTTGCGGTCGAGGCCGTCGAGATTAGTCATGACACTATAGTAGGTCTCGGGCCCAACCACCGCTTCGAACACCTCTCCGCTGCGGGCGCGCAGTGAAAACGATGGTTTCGCTTCGTCAACCGCGATTACGGATCCGGCTACGGTGATAGTTTGATTGAAAGCATTCAAAGGCATGACAGTCCCCCGCCTACGTCAACGCCAAGGATGATAAAGGACTATAAAACCCCTCCCGCCGCTCTTGTCCTAAAGAGGACCCGCGGTTCAGGGCAGATAGTCATCATCGATAAGTCCTTTCGAGTGGGCGATGCGTTTGCCCGACGTTCCGCCCCGCCCGTTGGGACGACCAGCGCAACTTCGATCACCTCCCTTTCGATGAGTTCGTGCCACCGGATTGTTCGTGGTTCAAAACGGCCTTCACGAAGCGGACTCTCATCCAACGTCTAGAATTCTAGCTTCGGTTGTTGATGCTCTCACAGGTCTTGCTGCCGTCCTAAGAACATTTTCGTGAAGGCATTCACAGTGAACTCGAGCGGCGTGCAAAGTGTGCCAACGATGCCTCGCAATGCGAGGCGTTCTACACTGGGCCTTCGACGAAATCGAGCTATGCGGGAATCTGGGTGACGAGGTTGATCAGGCGGCGTGGTGAGCCGGCATTTTGACGACCTCGATTCCATTTTGGAATTTGACGCCGGCGATG
>Ga0315534_1001274_pt1 | contig 17431 bp, 16 predicted proteins | sample SalMarSW160240MG_FD_203094 | JGI IMG/M metagenome (GOLD analysis project Ga0315534, IMG submission 203094) | Salt marsh sediment microbial communities from the Plum Island Ecosystem LTER, Massachusetts, United States - Salt Marsh Sediment SW1602-40 ... | reverse complement strand
CATCAAGGCCCAGGTGAAGATGCGCGTAGAGGCCGCCCTGGGCGTGCGCCCCGATATCGAGCGGGCGATTAACCTCAACTACCGCTCCGCCGACGCCATCGAAAAACAGGTGAGCCAGTTCGCCATCGAGCCGGAGGCGAAGATGAGCATCGCCGCCGAGATTACGGCGACGACGCCCGTCGCCGAGACCCTCGACCTGCTGCTGACCCAGGCGGTCAAAGACCGCGCCTCGGACGTGCACATCGAGCCGCAGGAGGCGCGCCTGCGCATCCGCTACCGCATCGACGGCATCCTCCACGATGCGTTCTCCTTCCCGCTCTCCATCCACCAGGCGCTGGTATCCCGCGTCAAAATCCTGGCCGGCATGGATATCGCCGAGCAGCGGCGCCCCCAGGACGGCCAGTTCGCCGTCAAGGTGGACGGCAACGAGGCGGATATCCGCGCCGCCACCATGGAGACGCCCAACGGCGAGCGGGTCACCCTGAGAATTTTAGACAAGTCGCTGTCCTTCTTCACCCTGGCCGAGCTGGGCATGCAGCCCGCCACCTTGGCCAAGTACCAGGCCATGCTCCGGAGTCCCCTGGGGATGCTCCTGGCCGGCGGGCCCACCGGCTCCGGCAAGACCACCACCCTCTACGCCGCCATTAACGAGCTGAACCGCTACGAGCGCAATATTATGACCATCGAAGACCCCATCGAGTACAGCTTTATTGACCTCAACCAGACCCAGGTCAACACCAAGGCCGGCATCACCTTCGCCAGCGGGCTGCGCGCCATCATGCGCCACGACCCCGACGTCATCCTCGTCGGCGAGATAAGGGACAAGGACACCGTCACCACCGCCGTGCAGGCGGCCCTCACCGGTCACCTGGTGCTCTCCTCCATCCACGCCAACGACGCCGTGGGCGTGCTCTACCGCCTGCTCGACCTGGGCGTGGTGCCGGCCTCGATATCGTCCACGCTCATCGGCACGGTCTCCCAGCGCATGGTGCGCAAAATCTGCGCCAACTGCCGCGAGGCCTACCAGCCCACCCCGGAGGAGCTGGCCTTTATCGGCGGCAGCGGCGAGGAAATCAAGGAATTTCATCAGGGCACCGGCTGCAATCTCTGCGCCGGCACCGGCTACCGCGGCCGCACCGGCATCTTCGAGCTGCTGGCCATGAACGAGGCCGTCACCAGGCTCGTCCGCGACCACGGCAACGCCAGCGAAATCAAGGCTCAGGCCGTCGCCGACGGCATGATGACCATGAAACAGGACGGCATCCTCAAGGTCAAGGAGGGCATTACCACCGTCGGCGAGGTGATGCGCAGTGTCTTTACCATCTCCCCATAGCAGGAGTCTTGGAGGGGCCGAAATTATAAAATGGCTTACAAATATCAGGCTTACACCGCCAATAAGGAAGTAGTCGATGGCACCATCGAGGTCACCTCCGAGGCCATGGCCGAGGACGCCCTCTACCGCGCCGGCTACGAGTATATCCTCAGCCTGCGCCAGGTCCCGGCGACCCTGAGCCTGGAGGGCCTCCTGCCGACGCTGTTCGGCGTCCGGCCTCAGGAGGTCATCGATTTTTCCACCCAACTGGCCACTTTGCTCGAATCGGGCGTACCCATCCTCACCTCCCTGCAGCTGCTGGGGAGCCAGGCCACCCGCAAGGCCCTCAAGCGAATCATCCACGGCATTACCGAGGAGGTCAAGGGGGGCGACTCCCTCTCCCAGGCGCTGGGCAATCACCCCACCCAATTCCCCGATACATACCTTCAGGTCATCCGCGCCAGCGAGCAGGCGGGACAGCTGGGCACCGGCCTGCGCCAGGCCGCCCTCTACATGGATAAGCAGCTCGTCGCCGGGCGCCGCGTCAAGCGCGCCATGGTCTACCCCGGCTTTATTTTACTCATGGCCGTGGCTGTTACCATCCTGCTCATTACCGTGGCCCTGCCGCCGTTGGTCAACCTCTTTCAGTCCGTCGGCGCCGACTTGCCCTTCACCACGCGGAGCCTCATCGGCGTAAGCTCGTTTCTCTCCACTAACGGCCTCTATATCCTGGCCGGTATCGTTGCCGTCGTCATCGCCGGTTTCGCCCTGATGCGGCTGCCTTCGGTGCGGCTGGCGCGGGACGTCTTCTGGCTGAAAATACCCTGGCTCGGCGCCGTTATCATCGAGCGCAGCCTGCAGCACTTCTGCCAGATGGCCGCCATGCTGCTCGGCGCCGGGCTGCACCTGCCCACCATCCTGGAAATCGCCGTGCCGACCAGCCGCAACCGGGTCATCCGCCGGGCACTGGACACGGTGCGCCAGCGCCTCGTTCAGGGCGAGGGGCTGGCCGAGCCGCTGGCCGAAAGCGAAATCTTCCCGCCCCTGCTGGCGGAAATGGTGGCCGTGGGCGAAAAGAGCGGCGCCATGGACACCACCTTCGCCACTCTGGCCGACTTCTACGAGCGTAAGGTGGAGCGCCGCATCGATACCATGGTTTCCCTGATAGAGCCGGTGATGACGGTCGTCGTCGGCCTGGTGGTGATATTTATCGCCCTCTCCATGATAACCCCCATGTACACCATATTGAGGTCAATCTAGCCCGGGCATCAGTGATAAAACCGATGATAACAACAATTATAAAAGGGCAGCGGGGACTGGGACTGGTGGAAACGCTGGTGGCCGTGGCCATCCTGGGGATAGCCATCGTCGCCTTCGTCGTCGCCCTCTCGACGGGCGCCATCGCCGTCGGCGGCCAGGACGAGGCCACCGCGGCCCAGGGGCTGGCCCAGTCGCAGCTGGAGTACATCAAGAGTCAGCCCTACAGCCCCGGCAGCTACGCCACCGTGGCGGCGCCGGCGGGCTACGCCCTGAGCGTGGCCGTCGCCCCCGTGCCGGGGACTGATACCGATATCCAGAAAGTTACCGTCACCGTCCTCCGCGACGGAGACGGCGTGCTGACGGTATCCGATTACAAGGTGAACCGATGAAGATTATTAAGGGCCAGCGCGGCGTAACCCTGGTGGAGCTGATGATGACCATCGCCATTACCGGCGTTATCGTCGCTTTCCTGGGGACGGCCATCTGGCAGATAAGCTCGGTAACGGCCTACGGCAACGACCGTCTCACCGCCCTGCACGAGCTGCAGAACGCCGCCAGCTGGTTCAACCAGGACGGGCAAGGGGCCACCGCCGCCAGCGCCGGCCCCAACACGTTGACCCTGGACGGCAGCCCCACGGTAACCTACACTCTGGTGGGCAGCCAGCTGCAGCGCAGCGACGGCGGCGCGCCGCTGGTGGTGGCGCGCAATATTACCAGCGTCAATTTCACCGTCAACGGGCGCGTCGTCACCATGTCGCTCACCGCAGCGCCGCAGGGCCAGTACGACGTGAGCCAGACGGGGACCTATGTCGTCAATCTCAGACCTACGGAGGCGGAGTGATGAAAGGCCAGAAAGGGGCCGCCCTGCCGCTGGCCATCATGGCCCTGGCTTTCGGGACGCTGGTGATAACGCCATTTCTCTCGCACGCCAGCAGCGCCATCATCGGCTCCGGGGTCTACGCCCAGGGGCTTTCCGAGCGCTACGCCGCCGACGCCGGCATCGAGTACGCCATCTGGGGGCTGATGAGCCAGACCCTGGTAGTGCCCGAAGGCGCCACCACGCCCCTGCCCGCCATGAGCCTCAACAATAAGGCGGTCAGCGTCAGTGTCCAGAACCAGGGGTCGGACACCTATCTGATAACCGCTACGGCCCTCTCCGGCGACGGCCACAGCACCGCCATCGAGAGCCTGGTGCAAGCGGGCGGCGGCGGCGATTATTACCCCGGCGACATCAACGTGGGGTATTACCAGACCTACAGCGGCGACGCCCTGGCCGACGGCAACATTTTTCTGAACAGCAATTCCCGTATTACCGGGGGCGCCTACGCCACCGGCGATATTACAATGGTTTGGGATAGCGATATTTACGGCGACGCCGCCGCCGGCGGCGATATTTTCCTTAACTCGCTGGCGGTCATCGGCGGCAGCGCCAGCGCCGGCGGCGCGATTACGCTGGACTGGTTGGCCCGAATCAGCGGCGACGCCGTGGCCGGCGGCGCCCTGACGCTCTATACCCAGACCCAAATCTGGGGCAGCGCCGTCTCCGGCGGCAACGTTTACCTGGGCTCGAACGCCCGGATAAACGGCGACCTCTACATTACCGCCAGCGGCCACAATCTGGTCATGGACAGCCAGGCCTGGGTCGGAAACGTCTATATCTCCGGCGATGTCAATAACGTCTGGCTGGGCTACCAGACCAGAATTAACGGGGGGCTTTACATCACCGGCGCCATCACCGGCACGCTGCAGATGGGCTATCAGGCCAGCATCGCCGGCGGCATCCACCAGCACTACTCCGGCAGCTTCCCCCCGACGCCGGACGGCCCGTCGCTGCCCGCGGGAGGGGACAATATCGTCATCCTCTCCTGGAACTGATGATACCGGAGCCGATTAAGGTTAAAAGAGGACAATAATGAAGAGGAAATGGTTACTAATAGCGGTACTGGCCATCGCCACGCTGGCGGCCTACCTCATCCTGGGGACGGGCTACCGCCGCGAGGGCCAGACCGCCCCGGCGCTGGCCACCCAGGTTGACGCCGCCGCCCAGGAGCTGGCCGGCATAGCGCCGCCTCCCACCGACCTGGCGGATAAGCTGGCCGAGGCCGAGACCGAGCTGGCCGCGGCGGTGGACGCCTTCCCGACGCAACCGAGCAGCACCGTAATCATTGATACTATTTTGCACCTGGCCGGGGATAGCGGCGTTACTGCCGTGCCCCTGGTCACCCAGCCCTGGTCGCTAGAGTTCGTCGGCGAGGAAGCCTACGCCGTCTTCCGGCTCAACGTTACCGCCTCGGGGACCTTCGCCAGCCTGACGGACTTCCTGGAGCAGCTGGAGACCGGCGGGCCGGGGACGCTGGTGGTGACCGGGCTTACCGTCGCCCGGGACGATGCGGCCGGCAGCGGCTACGTCAACGCCAGCCTGGATATCGCCCTCTACGCCCGTCCCGACGATGGCCAGTTATAAAAGGATTTGACCGAGATGAATATCGCGCTTAATATCAGTAACAGCCGCCTTCAGGTGGTCGCCCTCAAGGGGTGGCGGGTCAAGAAATGGGCCAGTCTCGCCATCCCCGAGGAGGTCGTCCGCGACGGCCTCATCCTCAAGCCGCAGGTGCTGGGCGAGGCCATCGACCGTCTCTTCCGGGCCAAGAAGATACCCCGCGACCACATCGTCGCCAGCCTCTCCGGGCTGTCCTTTACCTACCGTTTTATCAAACTGCCCCAGCTCAAACCGGAGCTGGTGGAGGAGGCCATCCTCCGCGCCGCCAAAAAGGAGATATCGCTGCCCCTGGAGGAGCTCTACCTCGCCTGGCAGCCGCTCCCCGGCGGGGAGGAGGCGGAGTATTTCGTCCTCGGCGTGCCGCGCAACCTGGTCGACGCCCTGGCGGCCACACTGACCGCCGCCGACCTGACGCCGGCCGCCCTGGAGCTGCGCCCCCTGGCGCTGGCCCGGGCCGCCGCCCGCGGCGAGGCCATCGTGGTGAACATGGACACCGATAGCTTTGACATCGTCATCATCGCCGGGGGCATCCCCCGGGTAATTCATACCATCGCCCCCCGGGGTGGCGACGCCACCCCGGAAGACAATATCCGCCGCCTGGCCGACGAGCTCACCAAGACCACCGCCTTCTACCAGGGCAGCCAGCCGGAAGGGCAGCTGGACGCGGCGACGCCCCTGCTCTTAAGCGGCGAGCTGGCCGCCGAGACGGCCGCCACCGGCCTGCTCCAGATCGAGGTGGACTACCCGGTGGAGCTGCTGGTGCCGCCGGTGGAAGTCCCCCCGCAGCTGGCCCTGCCCGCCTACGCCGCCAGCATCGGGCTGGTCCTGCCCAGGACGAACGGTACGCCGGACGCCCCTTACCACGATATTGACCTCAATATCCTCAGCGGCAGGCACCGCAAGGCCAAAAAGCCGCCGCGGTCGCCGGTTCTTGCCCTGCTGGCCGTCCTCCTGACGTTGGCCGTCGCCGGCATTTATCCCCTCTACCAGGCCCGCGCCGGCCTCATCGAGACCAACGCCGCCGCCCGCACCGAGCTGGATAACATCAGCTGGGAAATCACTCTGGCCGGACTCGCCGCCACCGAGGCCGCCCGGCAGGAGACCGATATCGCGGCCACGGCTGCGGCCGCCAGCACCCGGCAGCAGGCCAACGCCGCCATCCTGGCGCCGCGCGGCGGTTTTACCGCCGACCTCAATCTGGTTACGGAGAGCCTGCCGCCACTGGCCGATTTTAACTCGGTTACCATTGATACCGAGCAGATTACGGTAACCGGCCGGGCCGACAGCACCGCCACCGCCGTGGCCTACGCCACCGCCCTGGAGGCCAGCGGCGCCTTCGCCGGGGTGCGCATCGCCCGGCTGGACGAGGCGCCGCCCGAAGACGACACCGCCGCCGGGATTACTTTTGAAATTGACATCACCCGATAAGGAAGGATAATTATGACAACACCTATCAACAAACTGCTGAGCCTGGCACTGGCCCAGGGCGCCTCCGACCTGCACCTGGGGGTGGGCGCTCCCCCCGTTCTCCGCATCAACGGGCAGCTCGAAACCCCGGAGGGCCAGGCCGTCATTGACAATGCGACCATGCAGGCCATGTTTGAAGAGGTTGCCGGCGAGGCACAGCGCAAGGCCTTCGCCAGCGAGATGGAGACCGACTTCGCCTGCCAGCGCCAGGGTCTGGGCCGCTTCCGCGTCAACGCCTGCCGGCAGGGCGGCAGCGTCGCCCTGACCTTCCGCCCGGTGCGGGTGGAATGCCCCGCGCTGGCCGACCTGGGGCTGCCGGCGGTCTGCCAGGACCTGGCCCGCAAACCCGGCGGCCTGGTCATCGTCACCGGGCCCGTCGGCAGCGGCAAGTCCACCACCCTGGCCGCCATGACGGGCTACCTCAACCAGACCACCCGGCAAAAAATCGTCACCATCGAAGACCCCGTGGAGTTCGTCCACCAGGACGATAAGTGCGTCGTCTGGCAGCGCGAGGTGGGCCGCGACACGCGCACTTTCGCCAGCGCCCTCAAGTACGCGCTGCGCCAGAACCCGGACGTTATCCTGGTGGGTGAGATGCGCGACCTGGAGACGATGGCCGCTGCCCTGACCGCGGCCGAGACGGGTCACCTGGTGCTGACCACCCTGCACACCCGCGGCACCGTCGAGTCCATCGACCGCTTCATCGACGTCTTCCCGCCGCACCAGCAGGCGCAGGCGCGCGCCCAGCTGGCCACCACCCTGGAGGGCGTCATCTACCAGCTGCTGCTGCCCCGCAGCGACGGCGCCGGCCGCGTCCCCGCCACCGAGGTGATGCTGGTCACGCCCGCCGTCAGGAGCCTCATCCGCGAGGGCAAGACACACCAGATGCGCAATGTCATCCAGACCGGGAGCAAGGACGGCATGCAGACGCTCAACCAGTCGCTGGTCGAGCTCGTCCGCCACGGCACCGTCACGCGCGATGTGGCCCTGGCCCACAGCCTGGAGCCCGGCGAGCTGGCCGAGCTTATCGGCGGCTAAAATATCTTCTAAACTCATCTTGCTTTTTCCCGCCGGATAATTTATAGTATGAGCACAACTGAATAACTCCGCAGGGGTGCCCGAGCGCGAGCGAGGGCCCAACTGGAGAGCAAGCCGGTGAAAAACCGGCGCGGCCGCGCCACTGTGATTGATGGCCCGCCCATCAAAAGCCAGAACGCCAGCCCCTGACCAACCTACGTTACTCCGCGGGGAGTGGTAGGGCTTTTTGTTGAGTCTTACCCACCCCCCTCGGCGGCGTCGAGGGGAATATTTTTAAGGGAGGTCTCAATGAAAAGCACCCTCAAGTTACTCGCCGTCCTCGGCCTTGCGGCTGTGCTGCTCGCCGCTATCCTGACGGGCTGCACGTGCGGGGCCACCACGCCGGAGGAAACCACGCCGGCGACAACCGGGGTCACCACCCCGTCACCGGTCGTCGTCACCGACCAGAAGGGCCGCGAGGTCACCGTAGCGGCCGCCACCCGAATCGTCTCGCTGGCCCCCAGCAATACGGAAATCATCTACGCCATGGGGATTGCCGACCGCCTGGTGGGCCGGACGGACTACTGCAACTATCCCCCCGAGGCAAGCGAAGTGCCTTCCATCGGCGGCTTCAGCACTCCCGACCTGGAGACGATTGTCGCCCTGGAGCCCGACCTGGTGCTGGCCACCTCCATCCACGAAGAGATTGTCGGCCAGCTGGAGGCCCTGGGGATAGCCACGGTCGTCCTCAATCCCCAGACCATCGACGACATCCTCGCCAGCATCGACCTGGTGGGCCGGGCCGCCGGCGCCGAAGCCGAGGCCACCGCCCTCGCCAGCGAGATGAGCGCCCGCATCGAGGCGGTCGCCGCCAAGACCGCGGGCATGACCGGCGACGACCTGGTACGCACCTGCTTCGTCGTCTGGCACGACCCGCTGATGCTGGCCGGCGGCGACACCATCTACGAGGAGCTTATCCGCACCGCCGGGGGCGCTAACATCGTCAGCGACCAGTCGGGCTATCCCTCCATCGACCTGGAGGACGTCATCGTGACCGACCCGCAGGTAGTCATCGTCGGCTACGGCATGGGCGACGGCGAAGACCTGGCGCTGCAGTACCTGCGCGACGAGCCGCGGCTGGCCGGTATCGCCGCCCGGCAGAACGACCGGATCTACGGCATCGACCAGGACATCGTGGGCCGGTTCGGCCCCCGCATCGTCGACGCCCTGGAGCAGTTCGCCAGCTTCCTCCACCCCGAGCTGTTCGGCACACCCGACCAGTAAAAACAAGAGAAGAGAGCGATGCAACCGAAACATTCCGGGACTTACTTTACGGGACGGCGCACCCGCATCTACGGTCTGGTGGGCCTGGTCCTGCTGCTGATTGTGGTGGCGGCCATCGCCACCGGCATCGGCAGCGTGGGCGTCCCCCTGAATACCACCTTCTCTATCCTGGTGGATAAGCTGCCCTGGGTGGAGATTACCCCCACCTGGCCCGATGCCCTGACCACCATCATCCTGGATATCCGGCTGCCCCGCGTCATCCTGGCGGGGCTGGTGGGGGCGGCGCTGGCCGTGGCCGGGGCCACCTACCAGGGGCTCTTCCGCAACCCCCTGGCCGACCCCTACCTCATCGGAGTAGCCCAGGGGGCCTCGCTGGGGGCCGTCGTCGGCTTTCTGCTGCCGGTCTCCTGGAACCTGGCCGGCTACGGCCTCATCCCGCTGCTGGCCTTCGCCGGGGCGCTTGCGGCCACCGCCACCGTCTACCTGCTGGCGCGGGTGGGCAAGACCCTGCCGGTAACCACCCTGATACTGGCCGGGGTCGCCCTGGGGGCGCTGCTGGCCTCGATTGTCTCCTACCTGATTATCTCCAGCGGCGAGGCCATGCACGGCATCATCTTCTGGCTGATGGGCAGCTTCGCGCTGAGCAAGTGGTCGGAGATATGGGTCGTCCTGCCCTACGTGGCGGTGGGGACGGGCTTTCTCATCCTCTTCGCCCGCATGCTCAACGTCATGCAGCTCGACGAGGAGCAGGCCCAGCAGTTGGGGGTCAACGTGGAGCGGCTCAAGCTGGCCCTGCTGGCGGCGGCCACCCTGATTACGGCCACCAGCGTCGCCTTCGTGGGGACCATCGGCTTCGTCGGCATCATCATCCCCCACACCGTCCGCCTGATATGGGGCGCCGACCACCGCTACCTGCTGCCGCTGGCCTGCCTCACCGGGGCCATCTTTATGATTCTCACCGACCTGGTGGCCCGCACCGCCCTGGCCCCCACCGAGATACCCATCGGCGTGATTACCGCCATCTGCGGGGCGCCCTTCTTCCTCTACCTGCTGCGCCGCCGCAAGAAGGCGATTTTCTAGGGGAAAATCCCCCTTAGTCCCCCTTTACGAAAGGGGGACAAACGAAAGAGCTGAGAACGAAGATTGGAAAGAAAAAGGCTATCGTCTCCCTTTGGTAAAGGGAGAGCGAGAAGGATTTTTAAGGCGGGGCGGGGTAAAATAGAGGACAACAGATTATGATAGAACTGGAAATGCAGGGCGTTACCCTGGGCTACAACCACCAGCCCGTCCTGTCCGGCATAGACTTTAAGGTCGGGCCGGGGGAGCTGGTGGGGCTCATCGGCCCCAACGGCTCCGGCAAGTCCACCATCATCAAGGCCCTCAGCCGCATTATCGCCCCCGCCGCCGGGCGGATACTGGTGGGCGGACGGGCCATCACCGCCATACCCCGCCGCGAGCTGGCCCGCCTGGTCGGCGTCGTCCCCCAGCTGCCCCTGCTCCCCTCTACCTTCACCGCCTTTGAAATCGTCCTCATGGGGCGCAACCCCCACCTGGGGCTCTTCCAGAGCGAGAGCCGGCGCGACTGGGAAATCGCCCGGCAGGCCATGGCCAAGACGGCCACCGCCGCGCTGGCCGACCGGCACGTCAACGAGCTTTCCGGCGGGGAAATCCAGTGCCTGCTCATCGCCCGCGTCCTGGTGCAGGAGACCAAGGCCATCCTCCTCGACGAGCCGACCGCCAACCTGGACATCGGCCGGCAGCGGGAAGTCCTCGACCTCATCAAGCGCCTCTGCGCCGAGGACAACCTGGCGGTGCTGGCGGCCGTCCACGACCTCAACCTGGCGGCCCAGTACTGCGACCGCCTCCTCCTCATCGACGAGGGGCATATCCACGCCCGCGGCACGCCGGCGGAGGTCATCACCGAGGCCAATATCCGCCAGGTCTACGGCGCCGGCAACTGCGTCTATACCCACCCCGTCAACGGCCTGCCCACCGTGCTCTTAAGCACCAACGCCGGCCGCCGCGACGAGGGGGGGCGGGGCTAGTCATGGAGGCCCTGCTGGTACTGGCCACGGCCGCCGTCATTGACCTGGCCCTGGGCGACCCCCCCGACGCCCTCCACCCCGTCGCCTGGATGGGTAAGGTCATCGCCCTGCTGGAGCGAGGCGGGCGTAAGCTCCCGCCCGCCGGGCAGCTTATCTACGGCATCATTATGACGCTCTTCGTGGCCGGTCTCTTTACGGCCGTGTTCTACTTTCTCTACCTGCTCGTGGGGCACTACAGCCAGACCGGGGGCATTATTCTGGGCGGGCTGCTCCTCAAACTTACTTTTTCTATCCGGGGGATGTGGCGCACGGCTGACAAGATAAAGAATTACCTGATTAGGGACGACCTCAAGACGGCCCGCTTCGAGATACGCGCTTTGGTCAGCCGGGAGACGCGAAATCTATCCGAATCCCAGCTATCATCGGCGGCGGTGGAATCGGTGGCCGAGGGCCTCGGCGACAGTCTGGTGGCGCCGCTCTTTTACTACCTGCTCTTCGGGCTGCCGGGGGCCATCGCCTACCGCGCCGTCAACACGCTGGACAGCATGATTGGCTACCGCGGCCGCTACGAGCACCTGGGCAAGTTCGCCGCCCGCCTGGACGACATCCTGAACTTTATCCCCGCCCGCCTGGCTGCCCTGCTGCTGGTGCTGGCGGCAGCCTTCAGGCGCCACGCCCGCCGCGCCGGGCGGACGGCCCTGGCCGAGCACGCCCGCACCGCCAGCCCCAACGCCGGCTGGCCGATGGCGGCCATGGCCGGGGCGCTGGCCGTGCGCCTGGAGAAACCCGGCCATTACGCGCTGGGGGACGGCGGGGCGGCCCCCAGCCCGGACACCATTGGGCGCGCCGTTAGGCTCTTTCTGGGGGCGGCCTCCATCTGGCTGGCGATGTGCCTTATCGCCGGGGGGGTGAACTATGCCGTTACGGCCTAGACGCCATATCGCCGGGCTGGGCAAGTGCCACCACGGCGGCCTCGACCCCGCCGAGCTGGCCTCAAGGGGCATCGACCCGGACGAGATTATCGATTTCAGCATCTCCACCAATCCCTTCATGCCGCCGCCGGACATCCGGGAGATACTGCGCGACCTCGCCGTCACGCAGTACCCCGACTCCGCCGCCACCGGCCTGCGCCGCAGGCTGGCCGACCGGCTGGCGGTACCGCCGGAGAACATCCTGGTAGGCAGCGGTACCACCGAGCTGATACGCCTGGTGGCCCTGACCTACCTGAGAGTGGGAGATAGCGTCTTCGTCGTCGAGCCCACCTACGGCGAGTACGAGGTGGCGGCCAGACTCGGCGGCGCCCGCCTGCGGCGCTACCGCGCCGGGGAGAAGGCAGGCTTCCGCCCCGATATTAAAGAAGTTACCGGCCTCATCCGCGCCGGCCGGCCCCGCATCTGCTTTATCTGCAACCCCAATAACCCCACCGGCGTTTACCTTCCCCAAACCGCTATCGAGGCCATTTTAGAAGCCATGCCGGACGGCCTGCTCGTCCTCGACGAGGCCTACGCCGCCTTCGCCGAGAACGAGTGGGACAGCACCGCTTTCGTCGGGCGAGACAACTGCGTCTTGCTGCGCTCGATGACCAAGGACTACGGCCTGCCCGGCCTGCGCCTGGGCTACGCCGTGGCCCACGGCGAGATAATCGCCGCCCTGCGCCGGGTAATGCCGCCCTGGAGCGTCAACAGCGCCGCCCTGGCGGTGGGCGCCGCCGTCCTGGAGCGGGACGAGTACCTGCGCCAGAGCCTGCGGCAGGTGCGCCGCGCCAAGTACGCCCTGGTCGAGGGCCTCACCGGGCTGGGGCTTGAAGTGCTGCCTTCGGCGGCCAATTATTTCCTCGTCAAAGTCGGCGACGGGGCCGCTTTCCGCAGCGCCCTCCTCGCTCAAGGCATTCAGGTGCGCGATTGCGCCTCCTTCGGCCTGCCGGAATACGTGCGCCTCGCCCCACGCACCCCGGTCGAAAACGACAACCTCGTCGCCGCTATCGCCGCCGTATTGCCGCCGGGGGGAGATAACGGCTAAAATGGAGGCAATAACCGTCACTGGAGGTAGCCCATGACCGCCGCCAGGAAGAACGCCGCCGTGCAGGCCGCCCTGACCGGGCTGGACGCCGACATGGTCGGCGTCGCCCGGCTGGAAGACATTAAGGACACGCCGCTGGAAGCGCAAGCGCTCCGGCTGCTGCCGTCAGCGCGCTCGGTGGTAGTGGTGGGGATGGAAATATGGGCCGAGTTCCTCGACCTCACCGCGCCGGAGCGCCCTATGGGGGCCGCCAACACTAACGAACTCTTCCGGCACCACCTCGACTACCTGCGCGGCCGGCTGGGGCGGGCCGCCTACGACGTCGCTAAAGCGGCGCGCCACCAGGGCTTTAAGGCCCTCCCCCTGCCGGGGTACGGGCCGGCGGTGGACGGCCGCTCGCTGGAGGCGGTGATTTCTTACAAGCACGCCGCCGAGGCCGCCGGGCTGGGCAAAGTCGGCATGAGCGGGCTACTGGTAACGCATCGGTTCGGCCCGCGGGTGCAGCTGGCTGTCTGCCTTACCGAGGCCGCCCTTAAGTCCACCGCCGGCGACATCGAGCGCGCCTGCCGCTACTGCAACGTCTGCGTGGGCAAGTGCCCGGCGCACGCCCTGGGCTACCCCAAAGAGGGCGAGCGCTGCGTGGTCAACCAGTTCGCCTGCCGCACCTACCTGGAAGCGGCCGGTGGCTGCTCCGAGTGCATGCGCGTCTGCCCCATCGCCTCGCCGCGATATAATTGACGATAAGAGAGTTTGCCCTTCTCCCCCATCTCAGGGGTGGAGAGGCAAACTAAGGGCTAAGCGGCGAATGCCGCGAGGGCGGCCTGGGTGGGAATAGATAACACCGATGGGGAGGCGGGGGAGAGGTTAATAAACTAAACCGAGGAATACTAATGGATTTAATTACCAAAACCATTAAATCAATAAAACCCCTGGACGAGGCGGCCATGACCGCCGCCCGCGCCCGCCAGGACACCCTCACCAAACCCGCCGGCAGCCTGGGGAGGCTGGAAGAGCTGTCCATCCGGCTGGCCGGTATTCAGGCCAAGGCCGACCCGCGGGTCGAGCGCAAGGTGATGTTCACCATGGCCGCCGACCACGGCGTCGTCGCCGAACGGGTGGGCAACTGGCCCCAGGAGGTCACCGCCCAGATGGTGGAGAACTTCCTGCGGGGCGGGGCGGGCATCAACGTGCTGGCCCGCCTGGCGGGCGCCCGCATCTGTTTCGTGGACATGGGCGTCGCCGGCGACCTCAAGCCCCACCCGTACCTCGTCGTCAAAAAGGTCGCCTACGGCACCAAAAACATGTGCCGGGAACCGGCCATGACCGGGGAGGAGGCGCGCCGGGCGCTGGAAACGGGCATCGAACTGGTCAATGCGGCGGCGGACAGGGGGCTGGACATCGTCGGCACGGGCGATATGGGCATCGGCAATACTACCGCCTCCAGCGCCATCTTCGCCGCCATGACGGGCATGACGGCCAGAGAAGTCACCGGGCGCGGCACGGGCCTCTCCGACGACCAGCTTGACCATAAAATAAGCGTTATCGAGCGGGCCTTAAAGCACCACCATCCCGACCCGAAAAAGCCCCTGGACGTGCTCGCCAGAGTGGGCGGCTTTGAAATCGGCGGGCTGGCCGGGGTCATGCTCGGCGCCGCCGCCCGGCGCGTGCCCGTCGTCCTCGACGGCTTCATCTCCGGGGCCGCCGCCCTAATCGCCGCAGGGCTGGCGCCGCAGGTTAAAGATCATCTTATCGCCGCCCACGCCTCGGCGGAGGCGGGGCACCCCCTGATGCTGCAGAGCCTGGGGCTGACACCGCTCCTCAGCCTGGACATGCGCCTGGGCGAGGGCACCGGCGCCGCGCTGGGCATCATCATAGCCGAGGCCGCCGCCCGCACCCTTAACGAGATGGCCACCTTCGCCGAGGCCGGCGTCTCGGAAGGAGAATAACACTGGCAAGTTTCTTAGCCGCCGTCAGGTTCCTCACCAGTCTTCCCCTGCCGGGCAAGGCCGGGGCCACCCCGGAGCAGCTGGGGCGGGCCACCGCCTGGTTCCCGCTGGTGGGGCTGGGCATCGGCGGGGTGCTGGCGCTCTTAAACTGGCTGCTGGGCCTTATCCTGCCGCCGGCCGTCGTCAGCGCGCTGGTCATCGCGGCGCTGGTCGTCGCCACCGGGGCGCTCCACCTGGACGGCCTGGCCGATACCTGCGACGGCGTGGCCGGGCACAAGACCACCGAGCAGCGCTGGGCGGTCATGCGCGACAGCCGCACCGGGGCCTTCGGGGTGGTGGGCATTGCCGTGGTGCTGCTCATCAAGTACGCCGCCCTGGTCAGCGTCCCCGCCGGCGTGATGACGGCCACGCTGGTCATCGTTCCGGCGGCCTCGCGCGGGGCGATGGTCTACGCCCTGTTCGCCTTCCGCTACGCCCGTCCCGAAGGGCTGGGGACGGCCTTCAAGCGGGCGACGCGCTGGCCGCAGTTCGCCATCGCCGCGGTGATTACTTTCGGCGCGGCGGCGGCCCTCTGGCCGCTTTTAGCTTACGCCGGGCTGGCTATTGCCGGGGGGATATGGCTCGTCGCCACCCTGCTGGCGTTGTATTTCCGGCGCAAGTTCGCCGGGCTGACCGGCGATACCTACGGCGCGATTAACGAGGTCGGCGAGGCGATAGGGCTGATTATCGCCGTTTTGATATTTACCGTAGTCCCCAACCTGATATAAAGGGAAACTATGACCCAGGCCAGGACCTTGATGATACAGGGCACGGCCTCCTCGGCGGGCAAGAGCGTCATGGTGGCCGCCCTCTGCCGCATTTTCCGCCAGGACGGCCATAAGGTGGCGCCCTTCAAGGCCCAGAACATGGCCCTCAACTCCTACGTTACCGCCGCCGGCGGCGAAATCGGGCGGGCGCAGGTGGTGCAGGCCGAGGCCGCCGGCATCGCCCCCACCGTGGACATGAACCCGGTGCTCCTAAAGCCCACCACCGACAGCGGCTCGCAGGTCATCGTCATGGGCAAGGCGGTGACGACCATCTCGGCGCAGGACTACTACAAATACACCCCCAACCTGCTGAAAACAGTCGAGGAGGCTTTGGGGCGGCTGCGCGCGGAGTACGACATCGTCGTCATCGAGGGGGCGGGCAGCCCCGCCGAAATCAACCTCAAGGCGCGGGAAATCGTCAACATGCGCACCGCCCGCCTGGCCGGCGCCCCGGTGCTGCTCGTCGGCGATATCGATAAGGGCGGCGTCTTCGCCTCGCTGGTGGGCACGCTGGAGCTACTGGACGAGGACGAGCGGCGTTATGTCAAGGGGTTCATCATCAACAAGTTCCGCGGCGACGTGAGCCTCCTCGGGGACGCCCTGGAATTTCTGGAGCAGCGCACGCACCGCCCGGTGCTGGGGGTCGTCCCCTATTTCCGCAATATCCGCCTCGCCCAGGAGGACTCGGTCTACCTGGACGAGCGCCCCCCGGCCAGCGACGGCGACCTCAACATCGCCGTGATTCGCCTGCCGCGCATCTCCAACTACGACGACTTCGACCCGCTGGAGGCAGCCGGTGGCCGCGTCAGCTACGTCACGCAGCCTGCCGAGCTAAATAACGCCCACCTGATTATCATCCCCGGCACCAAGAGCACCGTGGCCGACCTGGACTACCTGCGCCGGTCGGGGCTGGCCGATGCCATCCTGGCCCGCGCCAGGGCGGGCACGCCGGTGGTGGGCATCTGCGGCGGCTACCAGATGCTGGGCCGGCGCATCCTCGACCCCGGCGGCGTCGAATCGCCGCAAAAAGAGGTCGCCGGGCTGGGCCTGCTCGACGTAGCCACGGAATTCGAGCCGGAGAAGTCCACCCGGCAGGTAGCCGCCGTACCCGTTTTGGACGGCGGCCTGCTGGCCGGTACGAAGGACGAAAGGCTCAACGGCTACGAGATACACATGGGGCGCACCTCCGGCCCCGACGGGCGCGGCGTCTTCCGGATTTGCGAGACCCCCCGCCCCGCCGGCTACGCCGACGGCGCCGCCAACCCGGAGGGCACCATCCTCGGCACTTACCTGCACGGACTTTTCCACAACCAGGGCTTCGTCCGGCTCTTCCTCGCCAACCTGCGCCGCTACTGGGGTCTGGAAGAGAACGGCAGCCCCGCCGCCACGTCTAAAGACCAGGAGTACGACAAGCTCGCCGACCTGGTGCGCGGGAGTTTGGATATACCGCGGATATACGAGATAATGGAGAAAGGAATGGGGTAAAGGGTAGTCTAAGAAGGGTTTACCCTTCTTTATATTCTTCCCCCTCTCCTTCATCCTGCCTCGTAAGGAGAGGGGGATACAGGGGGAGAGGTCAAAAATATGCCGCCGGAGGAAAAACATTTGAAACTCACGCTGATACTGGGCGGGGCGCGCAGCGGCAAGAGCCGCCTGGCCCAGGAAATGGCCTTAAAAACCGGCGGCGACGTCCTCTTCGTGGCCACCGCCGAAGCCGGCGACGCGGAGATGAAACGGCGTATAGAAATGCACCGCCAGAGCCGCCCGCCCGGCTG
>Ga0315534_1001270_pt1 | contig 17466 bp, 15 predicted proteins | sample SalMarSW160240MG_FD_203094 | JGI IMG/M metagenome (GOLD analysis project Ga0315534, IMG submission 203094) | Salt marsh sediment microbial communities from the Plum Island Ecosystem LTER, Massachusetts, United States - Salt Marsh Sediment SW1602-40 ... | reverse complement strand
TCGGCATTTATGCATGGCTCTGATGGAGTCTGGGTTTCAGGGTGACACCCTGGAGAATGCCATTACCTGGAAGGTAATTATTATGCCAGACGAAAATTCGCACTTTTAAATAATTTTTTAGATTATATAGGAATAGAGCCTGCGAGGTTGCATTTTTCGTGGATATCATCGGCAGAGGCAGGAAAATTTGCAGAAGTAGCTACTGAGGTGATTGAAAATATAAAAAAGATTGGCCCTATAAAAAAGCTTGTTAAAGAAAGGGCCGAGGTAGCCTAATGATAAAATATTCAGAGACAATAAGAAAGATAGCGAAGAAAATCTTGGAGGAAAAAAGTGTCGATTTAGTCATTGGTTTCAAAAAAGGTACACTTCCTTTGATGACCGAGCCCATCTTGATAAATGATGCAGAAAAGACCGATCAGTTATACTGGGATAGTTTCTGCAGCATGAACCTTGCCAATTATCTCCCTAAAAAAACTGAAAAAATAGGAATAATAGCCAAAGGCTGCGACTCAAGGAACATTGCAGTACACATCGTAGAAAACCAGATCAAGAGGGAGCAGCTTTATATTATCGGTGTTCCCTGCAAGGGAATGGTTGATAGAAGAAAGATAATCTCTTTTCTAAACGGCAAAGAGATACATGAGATCATTGAATCGGATGCCGATATCACGATCAAGGGTGAGGGTTTTGAGCATACACTAAAAAAGGATGATTATTTGCAAGATAATTGCAAAACATGTATGCACAGAAACCCAGTAATATATGATGCCATAGTAGGGGATTTGGTAGAGGAAAGAAAGGATCCTGATCCCTATGATGAGGTAAAAGAAATAGAGGGAATGGAATCTGAAGAAAGGTGGGGATTCTTTTCAAATATTATTAAGGACTGCATTCGTTGTTATGCCTGCCGAAATGCTTGTCCACTGTGTTACTGCCCTACCTGTTTTGTGGATGAATCAGATCCTCAATGGGTAGGAAAAAGCATTGATCCTACTGACACCATGACCTTCCATATACTAAGAGCATACCACTGTGCAGGTCGCTGCACAGACTGCGGTGCATGCCAACAGGCCTGCCCTATGGATATAAATGTAAGGTATTTTACTAGAAAGTTAAATAAGGATGTTCTTGATCTATATAACTCTGAGGCTGGATTGAGCATAGAAAAAAGACCACCTCTTGATACCTACAGACCTGACGATTATGATAAATTTATCGAATAAGGTGAAGAATGAGTGATAAAATAATTCAAAAAAAAGATTTGCCTGATATTGTAAAATCCTTGAAAGAGACGTATGAAGTTTTTGCGCCTGTAAAAGAAAATGGTTTCTATAGCTTTAAACGTTTAAAAGATGAGCAAGGTATAGACTTCAATCTAACAAACACACGCCTCTCGCCGAAATCATTACTCTCTCCTCAATCAGAGAGGATGTTTGAATTCAATCTCGATGAGAAAAGTGAAGATGTCAATATAGTAAAAGAGTCACCAAAAGATTATCCTCCTGCCGTGATATTTGGCATTAGGCCATGTGATGCAAAGGCCTTACGATTAGTGAACGTAAACTTTGACAATCCAGAATTTAAAGATCCATGGTGGGTCAAACGCATGGAATCGATGACATTCATAGGGCTTGGATGTAATGAACCTTCCAACACCTGCTTTTGCACATCTGTTGGTTGTGGACCTTTCAATGAAGAGGGTCTGGATATCCTCCTTTTTGATTGTGAAGAAAGTTTTTTTGTGAAGTCATTGACGGATAAAGGTGAGAAACTCCTCGAGAAGGCAGGGATAAATAAGGATGCGGATAGCAATATACAGAAAAAAGCGCACGTTCTCAAAGAAGAAGCCGAGAAGAAAATAAGCAGCAGTGTGCCTACAAAAAAGTTAAGCGAAAAGAAAATTAATGATCTTTTTAATGCCCCATTTTGGGATGACGTTGCATTTGCCTGTATCAATTGTGGCACTTGCACCTATTTATGCCCTACTTGCTGGTGTTTTGATATACAAGATGAGATCATAAAACACCAAGGGGACAGGATCAGAAACTGGGATAGCTGTATGTTTCCACTATTTACCCTCCATGCCTCTGGACATAATCCACGATCTGAAAAGGTGCAGAGGGTCAGACAGCGATTTATGCATAAACTAAAATACTATGTAGATAAATATAATAATGGGGTAGCCTGTGTTGGTTGTGGAAGATGTGTGAAATATTGTCCCGTAAATATTGACATTCGAGATGTTTTCAAACTTATGAATGACCTATAAATAGTAAGGAGTAAGCAGTAGACAGTATGCAGAAAGACTGTGCATACTCCCTACTGCTTACTGCCTACTTTAAATAACAAGGAGGTTTAGTTGACTGATAATCCATATCTCCCTCTTCCTGTAAGGATTGAAAAAATTGCTGTAGAAACCGAGGATAAAAATTTACGGACCTTTAAATTAGTATTCCTTGATAAAGAAGATGAGGAACGATTTGCTTATATACCAGGACAATTCTGTGAGATCTCTATAGCAGGGCATGGTGAAATACCGATTGGTATAGCTTCATCTCCAACAGAGAAGGGATTTCTCATGTTCACGGTCAACAAGACCGGAGTGGTAACCAGCTTCATTCATAATATGAAAGAAGGAGATATAATTGGAGTAAGAGGTCCATTAGGTAACTGGTATCCCTGGGAGGAAATGGAGGGGAAAAATGTGGTTGTAATTGGTGGAGGATTTGCATTTACTACCCTAAGATCGAGTATTGTTTACATGCTCCATCCAGAAAATAGAAAAAGATTTAAAGATATAACGGTTGTTTATGGAGCGCGATCTCCGGGTCTGCTTCTCTACAGGGAAGAACTTGCTGAATGGGAAAAAAGAGATGACATAAATGTACATATCACTGTCGATGCCACAGATGATCCAAACTGGCAGTATAATGTAGGTTTTGTTCCTACTATTACGGAACAAAAGATCACAACGAGTGAAGATTCATATGCCTTAGTCTGCGGTCCTCCTATTATGATAAAATTTACTCAGCCTGTACTTGAAAAGGTGGGATTCACTCCTGAACAGATAATCATGTCTTTAGAGATGAGAATGAAATGTGGAATAGGGATTTGTGGAAGGTGTAATATTGGTGATCAATATGTTTGCAAGGATGGTCCTGTATTTACCTTAGCCCAGCTCAATGATTTACCAAAGGAATATTGATACATAAATTTTACCTTATGTATCTCCTTTCAGTTACAAATTTAATCCTTTCAGTTCTTCTATGAGTGCTTTCTGGTTTTTGTTTAATTTTTTCGGAACTGCGACATGTATCTTTACATATTCATCCCCTCTTCCACCTCCATTCATCCTGGGCATGCCGTGCCCCCTTAATCTCATCTTTGCGCCACTTTGAGTCCCTGCTGGTATCTTTAAGCTAAGCCTTTTACCTTCAATGGTTGGCACTTCAATCTTTGTACCCAATGCAGCTTCGGAAAATTTTATTTCACTATCCATATAGAGGTCGTTGCCTTCTCTCTGAAAAACGGGATGATCTAAAATCTTTATCTTGATATAAAAATCTCCTGGACGCCCTCCTTCTTGACCTGGTTGACCCTTGCCAGCAAGTCGTAATTTTTTTCCATCTGCTATCCCAGCGGGTATTGTAACCTTTAGTTGTTGGTTAGTTCCGCCTAAATTATATGAGATAGTCTTTTGTTCAGTCTTGACAATATCTTGCAGGTGTATGGGGAGTTCATAGATTACATCCTGACCTTTGAAAGGGCCAGTGCGCCCTCCAAAGTTAGTAAAAACGGAACTATAGGGATCAGATTGTGCTCTGGATCCAGGCCTTCTGCTTGCTCCAGAGAAGATATGGTTGAAAATACCTGAGCCTCCACTCCTTTTCCAGCCTCCGGCATTCCCAAAGCCAAATTCCTTAAATACATTGCTAAAATCAAAGCTACTGAAGATATCATCTTGGCTATATCTTTGCTGAAAACCCTCAGCACCAAACATATCATACTGTTTCTTTTTTTCTGAATCACTTAAAACCGCATAGGCCTCACTGATCTCTTTAAATTTCTCTTCGGCTTCCTTATTGCTCTTATTCCTATCAGGGTGGTATTTCATAGCCAGCTTTCTATAGGCCTTCTTAATATCATCAGGGCTGGCAGATTTATTTACTCCGAGTATTTTATAGTAATCTTTATTGCTCATTTGATTTTCTTGCTACACCTTTTGATATAAAGTTAATATAAAAATATAAGCAGGGTTAACAGTAAAGTCAAGAAGGTGCATCTCCTCTTTTTGAGGTAGTTTTAGCTGTTATCCCTCCCCTTGAAGACCAATTGATTGTCACTATAAGCCAGGCAGGCTCACATGCACTAAATAAGAGATTAGCAATCTCTTCCGTGATATATTCCTGCCAGTTTCTTTTGTTTCTCCACATCATTAGATAATCTCTGACGGATTTGCTTTCAAGAATTTTCTCTTTTGGTTTGTATTGTATAGTGATAACACCTTGATCATGCCTTTCCGAAACTGGGCAAAGGGATTGAAATTCCGGATACTCCCATTCAATCAAAGGTAAATGCTCTTTTGCAGGAAAGGTAATTAATGTAACTCCTTCAGGTGTATCAACTTTTGCCTCAGATGAGGTTGAATAGTCGGTCATTCGATACTTTTCCTCCATTTAAAAAAATAATAGTCAAAGGTGAGATACCTGAATACTTTGAAAAATTGCCAGGGAAATGTCAATATAAAGTTAGAGTTTTTTATGCTATATTTATTTGATAAAAGTAAAATACATACGATACTGAATATTGAAAATAGAAACTTGAAACTTGAAACTGGATAAATAAAAAAAGGTACTATTGTAAAAAAGATTAATTATGATTTTTCCCAAGTATCAAGCCCGCCCTCCCCGTCCCGAGACCGAGACGGGATCGGGAGGTGCGACTTAATGGGCTTATTGTATATGGGTTACTGGCTTCTTCAAGAATTTTATATCAAACACTACATGTGCAATGCCAGGTCTGGGCCAGGGTTTCCAGTTTTAAACTAAAATCTGTTTCATTATGACTTGCTCAATTGAGAGACAGAGAATTTGATTCATTACCAGAGACATAAAATACATTTTGTCTTATTTTTTCTTTTGTTCCTAGTAATACCCTGCGATTTACACGGGGATGAAAGGAAAAATAAAGATAGTGTTTCCCTCATAAGAATAGATACAGCAGCCATTCGCCCTGATGATGGGGATACCTTTTTTTACAAAAACCTCACAATACGGGTTTTAGGTATAGATACACCTGAGATTATCCATAAAGAACATGGCATATTTGAGAATCAGCCGTATGGTCGAAAAGCAGCGGCAATGACAATCAATGTTTTACAAAAGGCAAAAATCGTTGAATACGTTCCTTTTCAAAATGATAAGTATGGTCGCCTTTTGGCACATGTGTTTGTAGATGGAAAACTTTTAGCTGTCCATTTGATTAGAGCTGGTTTAGCATATGAAACCGTATCATATTATGGAAATAATGGATTTCCAGTAATTGCAGGCAAGATTGTAAAGGCCGCTCATGAATCTCCTCGTCCACGATTTGAGAGGCCATACAAATGGCGTCGGAGGCATCAGAAAAGAAAATGGAAGTAATAACCACCCATATGAATGCTGACTTTGATGCCTTGGCATCTATGCTGGCTGCCAAAAAGCTTTATCCTGAAGCAAAAATGGTATTTCCTGGTGCCCAGGAAAAAAACTTGAGGAATTTCTTTCTGCATACAAGCTCCTATCTTTTTGATTTTTTACGCATAAAAGATGTTGATTTTAATAAAATCAGAAAACTTATTCTCGTTGATACACGTCAAAAAAAACGGATCGGCAAATTTAAAAAACTCCTCGACAGGAGTGATTTGGAGATACATATCTATGATCATCATCCTCCATCTGAAGATGATATCAAAGGTGATTTTGAACTTATTCGAGAAGTTGGGGCAGGCACATCCATCTTGACAGCAATAATAAGAGAAAAGGGCATCAAAATTTCTCCTGATGAGGCAACCTTGATGTCACTTGGTATTTATGAAGATACTGGCTCTTTTACCTATTCTTCTACAAAACCAGAGGATCATGATTCTGCTGCCTGGTTATTAGAGCAGGGTGCATCTCTCAATACGATTTCTGATATGCTAACGAGAGAGTTAACCGTTGAACAGGTGTGGCTTCTGAATGATTTGATGGCCTCCGCTACTAAAACTATTATCAATGGTGTAGAGGTGGTGATAGCCAAGACCAAAAGCGATAGGTATATAGGTGATTTTGCCGTTCTCGTTCAAAAATTTATGGAAATGGAAAACCTTAACGTTATTTTTGCACTTGCCCAGATGGAAAATAGGGTCTACCTGGTAGCCAGGAGCCGGATTCCTGACGTCAATGTTGCAGAGATTGCCTTTGAATTTGATGGCGGCGGACACCCACAAGCAGCATCGGCTACCATCATTGGCAAAACACTTATTCAGGTTGAGGAAAACCTTAACACCTTGCTTGTAAGCCGCATAAACTTTGAGAGATTGGCTAAGGATATAATGACATCTCCTGCAATCCATATATTACCTGAGGCTACTATCAAAGCTGCAGGTGATATATTAACCAGGTACAATATTAATTTTTTGATGGTGATTGATAAAAATGCAAAACTTAAAGGATATATATCTCGACCGATGGTAGATAGAGCCGTTTTTTTGGGCCTGGAGGAAAGGCCTGTAAAAGAGTATATGAATGTGGAATTTTTTCATGTAAGCCCTGAAACAACTTTGAATGAAATACAGGATTTGATTATTAATAACAAGGTCAGGATCCTCCCAGTCTTAGAGAACAGCAAGCTGCTCGGAGTTATTACAAGAACAGATTTTTTAACTATCTTAATAGAAAAATCCCCTACACCCCAGTTTCTTTATGATTCAGAGGAAATTCCAAGGTTTATTCGGGAAAAAAATATCGGGAACTTACTCAAAGAAAGGCTTCCCAATAAAATAATAACGTTACTAAAGCATCTTGGAGAAACAGCAGACAAGCTAGATTTTAATGCCTTTCTCGTGGGCGGTCTTGTAAGAGATGTTGTCTTGAAAAGGAAAAATTTTGATGTGGATATCGTTATAGAGGGAGATGGTATCCAGTTTGCTAAAACCTTTGCCGATCATTTTGATGCCAAGGTAAGGAGTTATCCCAAATTCGGGACTGCCGTTCTGATTATGCCAGATGGTTTTAAGATTGATGTTGCCACCGCAAGGATAGAGCATTACGAATCACCAGCTGCACTGCCTGAAGTTAAGTTGAGTTCTCTAAAGAGGGATCTTTTCAGGAGAGATTTTACCATTAATACTTTGGCTGTTCATCTTAATAGGGGCCATTATGGTACCCTTATAGATCATTTTGGTGCCATGAGGGATATGAAAGAACATGTTTTAAGGGTTCTTCATAACCTTAGCTTTATCGAAGACCCTACAAGAATTTTTAGGGCAATTCGATTTGAGCAGCGGTTTTGTTTTAAAATAGGAAAGCTTACGGAAAGCCTGATTCAAAATGCTGTCAATATAAATTGTATTGAGAATCTCTCTAGCCAAAGACTCTTTATAGAATTGAAACTAATTTTAAAGGAGGAGGATCCCATTGGGGCAATAGAGAAGATGAATGGATATAATCTTCTGAAATTTATCTCACCCGAACTTAAGCTTACCGAGGAGGTAAAAAATGTCCTCAAAGAAATAAAGGGAATTTTAGTATGGTTTAATCTTCTCTACCTAGATGTTTTATATAAACCATGGAAGGTATACTTCCTTGGTTTAACCTCTTCTTTAAGCGATGATGCTATGGATAATTTAGCCAAGAAAATGCAGGCTCAGGATAAGGAAATTTTCAGTGTACTCTCCGATCGTCAGGAGATAAGACATGCCTTAAAGGAGCTTTCTCGGCTAAAGGATACAAAACGATATTCTTTATATCAAATTCTCTCACCTCTTTCTCCCGAGATATTACTTTATGGTATGGCTAAAACGAAAAGTGAAAGGATAAAAAGATCCATATCCACCTTTTTTACAAAACTTAAAGGAACAAAGGTTTTTATCAAAGGCAAAGATCTGATTGGTATGGGTTATAAACCTGGTTTGCTTTTTAAAGAGATTTTTGAAAGTATTCTGGAGGCAAAGTTGGAGGGCACTATAAAAACGAGGGAAGAGGAGATTAAATTTTTAAAAGACAGATTTGGGAGTTTACATCACAGTTAGTATCTATTAAAGACTATGTATCTAATGGAATTGATCTCTTATGAAATCCAAATACGATTCGTGCATTGATGTATTGAAGAATTTTTTATGTAACCCAATTTAATCAGTGTATTTCTGGTTTATCCAAGTCAGGGTCAACCAGTCATGCTTTTTAGGAGGATAAAAAAAGAATGGAGAAAAAGAGAATTGTCAGCGGCATGAGACCAACTGGAAGACTTCACCTTGGACACGTTCATGGGGCCTTAAATAACTGGCGCTCCCTTCAAAAGGATTATCATTGCTTTTACTTTATCGCTGACTGGCATGCCTTAACAAGTGAATATGAACACACAGAGATTATCAAAGAGAGCACGAGGAGTATAATTATAGACTGGATTGCAATTGGCCTTGACCCTGAAAAATCAGTTTTTTTTGTCCAGTCAAACATTAAAGAACATGCAGAGCTTTATTTGATTTTTTCAATGGTAACACCTCTTTCATGGCTGGAGAGGAACCCCACATATAAAGAGCAGCTTACAGAAATGTCTCAAAAGAATCTTTATACCTATGGATTTTTGGGCTATCCGGTTCTCCAGGCTGCAGATATTTTGATGTATAAGGCCAATGGTGTACCTGTAGGAGAAGATCAGAGTCCTCATGTTGAATTGACAAGGGAGATAGCCCGTCGTTTTAATTATTTCTATTCAAATATTTTTCCTCTGCCAGATACCCTCCTCACACCTGAGGCAAAAATACTCGGTATAGACAGGAGAAAAATGAGTAAAGGTTATAGAAATGCAATATTTATATCTGATCCAAAGGAAGTGGTGAATAAAAAAGTGGCAGCTATGATTACTGATCCTCAGAGGGCACGAAGGTCTGACCCAGGCAGACCTGATTTCTGCAATGTCTTTACCTTTCATGAGCTATATACTGATAAAAAAACAGTTAAAGAGATAGCGGAAGACTGCAAAAAAGCATCCATAGGATGTGTGGACTGCAAAAAGAAAATGGCGGCTTACTTAAACAACGCCTTAGAACCAATAAGGGAAAAGATACGGTCATTAGAGGCCGATCCTGAAATGATAGACAATATTATTGATGAAGGTAATAATAAGGCACGAAAAATTGCCAAAACTACTATGGAAGAGGTGAGAGAGGTTGTAAAAATTTGATCGTGCGGTATTTTCTCAAAATAAGAAGGAGTGGCACGGGTGTCTTTTTTTTCTTATGCCCTTCAAACAGGGCGCCTTGCCATGTCATTTCAAAATTGGGTAATAGCAACTTGATCTTGGAGTTATATGCTCCGTCTATATTACCCAATTTTGAAATGACAACTAAGCGTAAGATATATTTAAGGGCATAAGAAAAAAAAGACACCCGTGCCCAAAGAACAAGCATTTTGAAATCCACTATGTTTAGAGCGATTACATTATGACCTTTACAACAAAACTTGAGGTATTTGAAGGTCCACTTGATTTATTACTGCACCTAATAAAAATAAATGAGGTAGGTATCTCAGACATACCCATCGCCACCATCACTTATCAGTATCTTGAATATCTTGACCTTATGAGGGCATTAGATATCAATGTCGCCGGTGATTTTTTAGTTATGGCATCTACTCTGATGCACATAAAATCCAAAATCCTCCTTCCAAAACAAGAAGATGATTTAGAGGAGATAGAAGATCCTCGAGAGGAGCTCGTCCGTTCACTTAATGAATATATGCAGCTTAAAGATGCAGCTAATGAATTGGCATCCAGAGATATACTCGATAGAGATGTTTTCAAAAGAGGTGTTGAACGAAAAAGCGGGGAGGAAGATATTGCTACAACAAAGGTTACACTTTATGATTTGATGGATGCCTTTAAAAAGGTTATAAGAAAAAAGCATCCTGATGTAGTTCTTAAATTCAGCGCTGAATCGTGGTCTGTTAAGAAAAAGATGGTTGAAATAATACGGATACTAAAAGAGAAAAAAAATCTATTACTCTGTGACCTATTCTCTGCGATGGAATCTATTTCAGAAATGATCGCAACCTTTTTAGCCTTACTTGAATTGGTAAGAACTGGCTTTGTAAATGTTTTTCAGGGAAAAGAAGACAGTGATATCATGCTCGAAACAATCAATGAAAAAACTTAGGAAAGATGAAAGGAACGCACACTGTAGGCAGCAGCTAAAAAATTTTTTATTCTTAGCATATCTTTATATATTGAACATTGAATTATTTACAGGTCACGAGATATAGAAGTGTGTAAATTAAACATCGCATCGCCTTAAATTTGGGCCCTTCATATGGATAATCACCTGAAATTAATCACAGAAGCTCTTCTTTTCGCATCTGGTGAACCTTTAAGCCCTCGCCAAATCCGAGATCTGCTTCCAGGAAAAGATCTTAAAGAGATAAAGAGAGTGCTCAAAGAGCTTAAAGATGAATACGAAACAATGAAAAGGAGCTTCCTTATCACGGAGGTTGCTGAAGGCTACCAGTTTCGCTCTCTTCCTAAGTTTAGGCCGTACATCGCTAATATGCTTATGTCAACCCAATCCAGATTGAGTAAAGCAGCACTGGAGACATTGACTATTATTGCATATAAACAACCCATAATACGTCAGGAAATTGAAAGGCTGCGAGGTGTCGAGATAGGCGGTATATTGAAGATGTTACTCAAAAAAGGATTGATTAGGATTGTGGGCCGAAAATCCTTGCCTGGTAGGCCAATTATCTATGGCACAACAAAAAAGTTTCTTGAGGTCTTTGATTTAAAGGATCTCTCCTCCCTTCCCACTCTAAAGGAGATAGAAGAACTCGGTGATGGAGAAGAAGGATGATAGAAAAAAAGAGCGGTTAAACAAAATTATTGCTATAGCTGGTATTACCTCCAGAAGACAGGCCGATGAGCTTATATCTTTAGGTCGTGTAACGGTGAATGGACAGGTGGAGGAAAGAGTTGGCTCAAAGGCAGTATGGGGAGTAGATTCAATAAACGTTGATGGCTGCCCTGTTCCTGATCCTCCAAAAAAAATCTATCTACTTTTAAATAAACCATTTGGCTACGTGAGTACTTTGTATGATCCAGAAGGAAGGCCTATCATCCGGGATCTGGTGAAAGATGTTAAGGAGAGAGTTTATCCTGTCGGACGTCTCGATTTTGATTCCTCCGGGCTCTTAATTCTTACAAATGATGGTGAGCTTGCCTTTAGGCTCATGCATCCAAAATTTCATATCCCAAGGACGTATAAGGTAATTGTTGAAGGTTTTATATCAGATAAATCAGTTGAGAGATTAAAAAATGGTCTTATTCTTGATGATGGGCCTACAAATCCAGCTCGTGTAAGGATAGTTAGTGCGCAAAAGGGTAGAAGTGTTGCAAGGATTACGATCTTTGAAGGTAGATCCAGAGAACTAAGAAGGATGTTTGAAGCTGTGGGTCATACAACTCTCAAGCTTACTCGAATAGGGTATGGCACCCTTATTCTAGGCGACCTAAAGGTCGGAAAATACCGGCACCTTAAAAATTTTGAGGTAAAGGCCTTACGTAAATCAGTTGGGCTTGATTAATTTTATTTGCAAATACTTTTTCACTATAGTATCAACTTATCTGTAGATAGATATTCGGGCGGTTAACTCAGCGGGAGAGTGCCATCCTCACACGGTGGAAGTCATGGGTTCAAATCCCATACCGCCCACCATAAAAAAATGAGGCCTACTGGCTTTACCGGTAAGGCCTTTTTTTATTGCTTAAATAACAGTTTACATTAATTGTTGAAAAATTAATTTCGCATTACTTTATACTTCGCACTGCTCTTATACAATAATTCATAGATCTACAAAGAGAGCGACCTACTATATCTTTCGTTGCAGTTTCATCAATTTTGCCTTTGCTAAAATTTACGATGTTATTGTAAGCGCAATAACCTCCAGTACCTCTACCCCCAAAACGGTCGGTACTCAAACACTTTGACTGTGTATCCTTGAAAAAAGAACCAATATGCTGACCTCTTTCGTTTATCTCTCTCTCCAGCAGTGAGCACAATTCTTCAAGGGTGGGAATGCGCCAGTCATTGTAGCCTGAGAACTTCTCTTTATTAAGGCGTGATACATATTTCTTAGCTTTCAAAAAGTGAATAACTGATGAAGATCCTCCCTTCTCCCACATGAGCCCGGTTGCTCGATCTGTTATAGTTCCATCGTCATTATCCACAAAGTCATTGGGAAAGTCTCCCTTATCGTTCAGGTCTTTAACAAAGAAATTGTGCTTTTCAACCATCTTTTTAATATCAGATCGCCATAACTCTTTTGGAATATCCCTCAATTTTACCCTATAGATTTTGGCATCCGTTACCTTTTTGGGAATGGATGCCAGGCGTTGGCTTACTTTTTTATTTTGCTTTTCAAGAACTGTAAGAAGCAAGCCGTCACTGTCATCTGCGAGGGCGCGGCTGACCAAGGTGCCTGAATCACCCTGTTTCACACCGGAAGACCATTCGGGATATTTTCGCGCAAGTACTCCCCATGCAGCAAGCTTTATTTTCTCCTCGAGCTTAGAACTCTTTATTTTCTTGTATTTCTCAAGGTCCTGCAAGAGTAGCTTGAAATTTTCCACAAGCGCATCCTTTGCCTTTTGTTGAGTCTTTTCCCTCTCTTTTATTTTTGCTAGGAATTGGTCAAGGTCCAGTTGCGGTTTTTCCACTCCTTTAGGTGGTAGGGGTGGTGGCGCAGGTTCCTTTTCCTTGGGTAGAGCTTTCAGGGCGAATATAAAATCCCCCCTATCCAGATCCGGATTGTTGATCTTGCCGTACTGGGGGTGTTGCCTGCGATGAGTATAGTTAACTACCTTGTCTGAAAGATACATGCCGAGTTCAGAGCCGGTGACATACCCATCGCCAGTCAGGTCTGCATCACCTTCAAGACCAACCAAGAAGCATCGTTTAAACATGCTCTTATCCGGCACCTGCTCGTCTTCCCTGCCAGCGGTGATGTATTGGCGAACTGGAAGGGTACTCTTTTCCGTGATATCATGCGGCACTGCCCGTACTAAGGCAAAGAGAGAGCCAGAAAAGCAGGAATCAAATAACATCACCACATGCTTGGATTTGATCCTCATGGAGGCAGATTCAATATCCCTCATGCTGATGGCATGGGTGGCAAATCCCATGGGATTTTTGTCTAAGAGAGGACAATCCCTGGGAATAATATATCCCATCTTGGTTTTGTCAGCCAAGGTCTCTGTCTCACCATGGCCGGCATAGTAAAATAAGATGGCCCGATTCTCTTCTCCCCCCATTGTATAGACCATTTCATTAAGGACGGTTTTCATTTCTCGGGATGTGGGATCCAACACTGTCTTTACTTCAAAGCCCAACTCCTTAAGCCGTGCTGCAACCTCTTTTGCGTCATTCCCTGCGTTAGGGAGTTTTGGCCATTTCTCATAGTTACTAATTCCTACTACGAGGGCATAGTAGTCCTTATAAAAGTACAAGCTTTGCCCTTCTTTTGCAGTAACCCTGATGCCACGGGAGGTGGCGAATAAGAGAGTAGGGAAGATGACAAAAAAAGAGAAAAGGAATGAAAAGAGCAGGAAACGAAAAAATTTTTTCATGGGGCAATCCTCTGATTGATGTTTCCTGATTAAAAAGCGTGGAGTTTAAAAAATCTATGGAAAAAAGCACCATGTGTCAAGTGAAAATTTATGGAGAATCGTGTCAAAGATTCTCTTTATGGAAAATTTTTTGAGGACCAAATGGTGATTTTGGAATTTGACTGCTTTGTTAAGTTTGTACAAATGTGATAGATTTGTTTTTAAACATTAGCATTCAAACTTTACCCTAAATAATACTGTTAAACTATCTGTTTACTTCAATAAGGCCTTAAAAATCCAAACCATTAATAAATTCTTAGCGGATATCAGGTTAAAGGATTTGACGAATTCTTTAACACGTACGAAGTACTTGTGGACAAAAAACCAACCTGATTTTCCTTGCAAACCTATGTTGGTCTGCTATCATCAAAGGTGAAAAAACAGGGAGGGACCTCATATGAAATGGCAAAGATTTATTTTATCATTTTTTTATCTTTTCATTTCTTCTTTCTTGTTGATCACTGGATGTTCAAAACCCATTCTCAAGATGCCGAAATCTCTACCACCCATAATCAAAGAATATAAGCATGTAACCCTTTATGGGAACAGACCTGGTATGCGAAATACAGGGATTTATTTACATGAAGGTGATATTTATTCCATTTTAGCAACGGGGAGTATTGATGTATGGCCACGGGGTGCACCCCCCCTCTATAAGTATCATGATGTGAGACCTGAAAATGGATGGCCACTTATGGCAAGGTTCGGCAAGAATCTCACGTTTAACCCACTCTGGGGTAGCAAAAGTGTTCACACATATAGCACTTATTCTGAAAACCTATATTTAGGTATTAGAGATGGAGATGTTGATGTCTATGGAAGACCCTTAAATACTGAATATTATAATGATAACAAGGGGTCTTTCAGTGTGGATATTATTGTCTGGGAAAGAGAGGATTGGGTTCAGATTACTGATTTTTTTGAGAAGATGAAAGAAAAAGACCCCAACAATAAGGCTATTATTGATGCGTTTAACCAAGCAAATCGACGCAAAGGGATATATCTCGCTGAAGCGAAAGCCTCAAAAGAGATAGAGGAGACAAAGAAAGAGTTAAAAAAATTGAAAGAAGAACCTGAGAAAGAAAAGGAGCAGGCCATCAAGACCGCCCCAGAGGAAAAGCCAGTACTCAAGGCCAAGCCCTCCCCAGTTGAAGCAAAAAAGCAAGATAAAGTCGCCCAGCTCGAGACAAGACTGTCAAAGCTCACCGAAACTCTTGACCAACTGGAGGAGATGAAAAAGAAATTTGATGAGGAGAGAAAAAAGACAGAACTCCTTAGTAAAGAACTTGCAGAAAAAGAAATGAGGGAAAAAGATCTGTTAACTAAATTAGAGCATGGTTCAAAAACTCCCCCTGTTATTGTCGTTGCTTCACCAAAAGATGACTGTAAGGTAGAAAGTAATATAGTTTATCTTTCTGGAGTAACGGAAGATAACCAAGGTTTAGAGAGGCTAGAAATCTACATAAATAACAGGCCTATAGAAAAGAAGAGAGGCCGTGGCATTAAGGTAAAAGGAGAGAGATATCCAAGGCGTTTTGACTTTTCCGAGCGAATCCCGCTTGAAAGAGGGGAAAACAAGATTAAGATACGTGCTATTGACTCTGATGGCCTTTCATCTGAGAAGATACTCACAGTTCATAAAGTTGAGATACGTAAAAACATATGGGCTGCGGTCATTGGAGTAAACAACTATCCACATGTTCGCAAGTTACACTATGCTGTGAATGATGCCAAGGCATTTTATGATCATTTAGTGCAATACAACAAAATACCTGCTGAAAATGTTACTCTCCTTTTAAACCAGGAGGCTAACCTTACGAAAGTAAGAAGTATCCTAGGGACCCATTTAAAGAATAAGGCTGGCAAGGGTGATATGGTTATTATCTATTTTGCCGGTCACGGAGCCACTGAAAAAGATGTGATGAGTCCAGATGGCGATGGATTAGAGAAATACCTTCTTCCCTATGATGCTGATCCAAAAGACCTTTATGCCACAGCACTACCTATGGGAGAGATTTCACGTATCTTCAACAGGATACGATCAGAGCGCTTAATCTTCATTGCTGACTCCTGTTACAGTGGTGCAAGTGGAGGAAGAACGATTAGTGTAACAGAAATGCGGGCAAATATCTCTGAGGCCTTCTTAGATCGAATCGCAGGCGGGAAAGGGAGGATTATACTGACAGCCAGTGGAGCCAATGAGGTCAGCAGTGAGGATGAAAAACTTCAACATGGTGTATTCACCTATTTTTTGCTTAAAGGGCTTCGTGGGAAGGCAGACACAGACAAAGACGGAGTAGTCACGGTGGATGAGGCGTATAGCTATGTATCAAAGAATGTACCTCAAGCGACGGGTCAAGAACAACACCCTATTAAAAAGGGTATTGTTGAAGGACGTTTGATTTTAGGCGTTATTAATTGAGAGATTTAAACAGGTATGTAAGGGGTAGTTTAAGAGGAGCTAAATATATTTTCTATATTTTTCCAAAAGGAAGTTTTTTGAAAAGAGAAGGAAAATGACAAGGCTTATGTTATGATAAAAGAGCTTTAGCTTTAAACTCAATAAGGGGCAAAAGATGATGAGGTGGTGGATTTTTATGGTAAGTGCCGGGCTTTTTTTAGGGAGCTTTCAGGCCTGGGCCCAGATGGAAGGCTTTGATGTTCAGAACTCGGTAATACTGGAAGCAGAGGGTCATGCCTGTATGGGAGAGGATAAATCCAGGAAGGAGACCAGGGAACTGGCCATGGCTGAGACAAAAAGAAAGGCCGCTGAGATGGCTCTCACGTATATAAAAAGTGAGACAGAAGTAAAAAATGCCATTGTGAGCTCAGACATTATAAATGCATATGCCCAGGCTAGGGTGAGTGTTATTGAAGAAATGGAAAAAGGGTGGTTCAAAACTGAGCATGCTGGTGAATGCTATAAGGTAAAAATTAAGGTTGAGGTTACCCCTGACCCAGATTCTCTAAGGAAAGTTGTTAAAGAAAAAAGTCTTCTTGATGACCCTAATGCACCTCTTACAGTGAAACTTTGGACTGATAAGAAAAAATACCAAATTGGTGAGAAAATAAAGATTTATCTTAAAGGCAATAAGCCCTTTTTTGCAAAAATTATTTACCATGATGCTGCAGACCATCTCATCCAACTCATTCCAAATCCTTACAGGAATGAAAATTATTTCAATGGTGGTGTTATCTATGAAATACCTTCTGGAAGAGATAGATTTGATTTGGAAGTAAGTCCACCTCTGGGATTGGAGAGTATTACCCTTTATGCTTCTACTACTCAGCTCGGAGCGCTGAATCTCATTCCATCTCAAGGTATCTACATGGTAAAAACCGGTTCTACGGAAGTTGGAATGAAGACCAGAGGAGTGAAAATTACTGAAAAAAAAGGAGACCTTCCAGGAGGCCCTGTAGAGTTTGGTGAGGTCAAACTTGAGGTGAACACCGTACAAGACTGAGATTCGGCCTTTACCAAAGGATTCTATGTGGCTGTTATCAATTGCCCGCAGGCAGCAGAGATATCAGATCCTTTGCTTTTTCTGATCATAACAGTATAGTTTT
>Ga0315534_1001267_pt1 | contig 17490 bp, 14 predicted proteins | sample SalMarSW160240MG_FD_203094 | JGI IMG/M metagenome (GOLD analysis project Ga0315534, IMG submission 203094) | Salt marsh sediment microbial communities from the Plum Island Ecosystem LTER, Massachusetts, United States - Salt Marsh Sediment SW1602-40 ... | reverse complement strand
TCCAGCCGGTATCAAGCAGGATCTTGCGTTGATCGCCGTCGAGCAGCGTGATGGTCAAGAGCGCCGCATAGCCACCGGCATTCTCCGCATCCCAGGCGACGCGATACTGGGTCTGCTCAGCGCCGCCGTATTCGGCCATGTTCTGCTTGAACTTGGCGTCATCGAACCAGCCGGTCTCGGTCAAGACATCGATCTTGAGACCCTTGACCGTGCCAATATTCAGCTTCTCATTCATTACGCTTCTCCCCATTCGCATCTTTCTCGTTGAGACGATTGTCGTCTTCATTCATTTCCGCGGCGCCACAGCCGCAAGCATGGTGCTCGTGCTCGTGGTCGTGGTCGAGATCGTGGTCGTGATCGTGGTTGTGCGCATGGCCGTGGCTGTGGTCATGCCCGCAGTCGCAGGTCGCTCCGGTAGGCAGGTCGAGGCCGGCCGCCAGGCATTCGAGATAGTGCGTCACGGCGGCGGCGGGATCGGTCTTTTCTGTCCGCACCGCGATGATGCCGCGCGCTGCCATGCGCTGGGCAAATCCCTCACCGAAGCCCGCTGAAAGGATGACCTCGACACCGTCGACGGGGTGTGGTCCGTCGCCACGGAATTCGTGCATCACCAGCTCTTTCGGCAGAAGGAGTTGCTCGACTTCGAGCGGCTCGTGGCCGGGCTCTGCATCGAAGATGAGGAACCTGCGGGCATGCCCGGCATGGCCGGTCACGGTGCGGAAATCCTGACTGGTAACGGCGATTTTCATGATCGTGAGTTCTGATGTTTGCTTACGCGGAGATGAGACGGGCGTCTGCTCGAACGGTCCCGAAGCGGTATCACGCTATAATACAGGTATCCTTGATACCTGTATTGGAAACTGATACACCCAGTACCGGTTTTTGGCAAGGGAGAACCGCCGGTGCGGATGACCCAGTTTTCCAACTTCGCGATCCGAGTGCTGATGTATGCGGGGCTGAACGGGCGTCGCCCGAGCGCGGTGCCAGAAATGGCGCGCGCCTACGGCGCCTCTTACGATCACCTCAAGAAGGTGGCGGCCGAGCTTTGCCGGCTTGGCTACCTGGAAACCGTGCGCGGGCGTGCCGGCGGGTTTCGCCTCGCGAAGCAGCCGGAGGATATCTGCATTGGCGAGGTCATCCGCCAAACGGAAGGCGAGGTGATCCTGGTCGAGTGCTTCGACATGGCAACCAACCGCTGCCCGCTGCCGGGCGTTTGCCAATTGCAGATAGCGCTGCAGGAAGCGCTGGCGGCTTTTTTTGCCGCGCTCGACCGCTATACGCTCGCCGACCTCATCCGCCGTCCCGAGCAGCTTTCATCATTGCTCCGCATCGAAGCCGACAAATCGCCTGATATGGCGAACGGCGCCATTCGCAACGCTGTTTGAAATTCAGCGGTTCGGACGCCGCTTCACCAAGAGCGAGTAGCGCGCCTACCAATGCAACTAAAAACCTCCCCCGCGGACGGGGGAGGTTGGTAAGCGACTTGCGCTGCTGAGCGGGCGTAGAAGCCCTCTAAGCAAGATCGTTCGGCCGAGATCAGGCAAGGTCGAAGCGGTCGGCGTTCATCACCTTGTTCCAGGCCGCCACGAAGTCGTGCACGAACTTGTGCTGCGCATCGTCGGAGCCATAGACTTCGGCAAGGGCGCGGAGCTGGGCGTTCGAACCGAAAATGAGGTCGACGCGGGTGCCGGTCCACTTCAGTTCGCCGCTCTTGCGATCCCGCACCTCGAACACGTCTTCGTCTTGCGAGGTCGGCTTCCACACGTTGCCCATGTCGAGCAGGTTGACGAAGAAGTCGTTGGTGAGCGTCTCCGGTCGCTTGGTGAAGACGCCGTGCTTCGACTGCCCGTGGTTCGCGCCCAAGACGCGCATGCCGCCGATGAGGACCGTCATCTCGGGCGCGGTCAGCGTGAGCAATTGCGCCTTGTCGATCAGCAGTTCCTCTGCCGAAACGGCGTATTTGGCCTTTTGATAATTGCGGAACCCATCCGCGACCGGATCGAGCGGGGCGAAGGAGTCGACATCGGTCTGCTCCTGCGACGCGTCTGTGCGCCCCGGCGCGAAGGGAACCGTCACGTCGACGCCGGCTTTCTTCGCCGCTTGCTCGACGGCTGCGCAACCGCCGAGAACGATCAGGTCGGCAAGCGACACCTTTTTGCCGCCCGATTGCGCCGCGTTGAACTCCTTCTGGATGCCCTCAAGGGTCTTGAGCACCTTCGCCAGTTGGGCAGGCTGATTGACCTCCCAATCCTTTTGCGGCGCGAGGCGGATGCGCGCTCCGTTTGCCCCACCGCGCTTGTCGGAGCCGCGGAAGCTGGCCGCCGAGGCCCAGGCTGTCGAGACCAATTCGGGGATGGAAAGTCCCGATGCGAGGATCTTGCCCTTAAGCGCAGCGATGTCCTTCGCGTCGATGAGCTTGTGGTCTACTGCGGGGACGGGGTCCTGCCAGATCAGCTCCTCGGCGGGAACCTCCGGGCCGAGATAGCGTGAGCGCGGGCCCATGTCGCGGTGGGTCAGCTTGAACCACGCCCGGGCGAAGGCGTCCGCGAGCTCATCCGGGTGCTCGTAGAAGCGCCGCGAGATCGGTCCGTAGATCGGATCGAACCGCAGGGAGAGGTCCGTGGTCAGCATGGTGGGCCGGTGATGCTTCGACGGGTCCTGCGCATACGGTATCGATTCCGGGGCATCTTTGGCTACCCACTGCTGCGCACCGGCTGGGCTCTTGGTCAGTTCCCATTCGTAACCGAACAGGTTCTCGAAGAAGTTGTTGCTCCACTGCGTCGGCGTCGTGGTCCAGGTGACTTCCGGGCCGCCGCCGATCGTGTCATCGCCCATGCCGCTGCCAAAACTGCTCTTCCAGCCGAGGCCTTGCTCTTCGACGCCGGCGGCTTCGGGCGCCGGGCCCACCAGCGCCACATCGCCAGCGCCGTGGGCTTTGCCAAATGTGTGTCCGCCGGCGATAAGCGCGACCGTTTCCTCGTCGTTCATGGCCATGCGCGCGAAGGTCTCGCGGATGTCCTTGGCGGCAGCGAGCGGGTCCGGGTTGCCGTTCGGCCCTTCCGGGTTCACGTAGATCAGACCCATCTGCACGGCGGCGAGAGGGTTCTCGAGATCCCGGTCACCCGAGTATCGCTTGTCGCCGAGCCACTCGCTCTCGGCGCCCCAGTAGGTGTATTCGTCAGGCTCCCAGACATCAGGGCGCCCGCCGCCAAAGCCGAAGGTCTTGAAGCTCATCGACTCGAGCGCGCAGTTGCCGGCGAGGATCATCAGGTCGGCCCAGGAGATTTTGTCGCCGTATTTCTGCTTGACCGGCCAGAGCAGCCGGCGTGCCTTGTCGAGGTTCACGTTGTCCGGCCAACTGCTGAGGGGCGCGAAGCGCTGCTGGCCGGCTCCGGCGCCGCCGCGACCGTCGCCGATGCGGTAGGTGCCCGCGCTGTGCCATGCCATGCGAATGAACAAGGGTCCGTAGTGGCCGAAATCCGCCGGCCACCAGTCCTGCGAATCGGTCATCAGCGCGTAGAGATCCTGCTTCAGGGCCTTCAGGTCCAGCTTCTTGAACTCCTCCGCGTAGTTGAACGCCGCGCCCATGGGATTGGACAGGGAGGAGTTCTGGTGGAGCATTTTGAGGTTCAACTGGTTCGGCCACCAATCCCGGTTGGACCTCATTCCAATATTCGTATGCTGCATGAACGGGCACCCGCCCGCGCTCTCGTCAGTCTTTGCGTCCATGTTTCTCTCCGATCGTGTTTTGTAATTTTCTTCGAGTTGTTCCGTATGGAACTATCATGACACCTGGTTGCCGCCCGTCGTCGTGAGAACAGGGCGATCCGCCATGTCTGGAGGCTCCTCCGCCTTTTGTTGGTGTGGTGCGTCCGGGTCCGGACCTGGACGTTGGCGATAGCATCCTACGTTCTTTTGATCAGGTCTAATCGAATTGTTTCCGCCTCGCGATCAGATTATCTTATCTATGTGATCACGCTGAGACAGCTCAAGTATTTTGCGGCGCTGGCGCGCCATGGCCATTTCGGGCGGGCGGCGAGTGAATGCGCCGTGAGCCAGCCGGCGCTCTCCATGCAGATCCGCGACCTAGAAAAGACCCTCGGGGTCGACCTGGTGGAACGCCGGCCGGGCGAGGCGGTACTCACCGCGATCGGGCGGGAGTTGGCCTTGCGCAGCGAGGAGGTGCTCGCGGGCGCTCGCGACCTCGTCGATTTCGCCCGGCATCAGGGCCGCATCCTTATCGGGCGGCTGCGGCTCGGCGTGATCCCGACGCTCGCGCCCTATGTGCTGCCGAAAATTCTACCCGCGCTGCAGGCGCGCTATCCCGAACTACGCGTCGAGCTGCGCGAGACCCAGACGCGGCTATTGATCGAGGAACTGTCACGCGGCGTCCTCGACGTGCTGATGCTGGCGCTGCCGCTCAACGAGCCGGACATCGAGACGGCGCCGCTGTTCGACGATCCGTTTGCGCTTGCGGTCGCGGCGTCCGATCCGCGCCCGGTGGGCAAAAAGGTCGACGCGCGCGCGATCGAACGCGAGCCGCTCATTCTCCTCGAGGAAGGGCATTGCCTGCGCGACCAGGCGCTCGCTTTTTGCGCCGGCGCGCGCGGCGAGCAGGCCATGAGCCTCGGGGCGACCAGCCTCACGACGGTGATGCAGATGGTCGCGAACGGCTACGGCGTCACCCTCTTGCCGCAGGTCGCGGTCGAAGTCGAAGCGCGCAATCCGCGCATCAAGCTATTGCGCTTTGCGCCGCCCGAGCCCGGCCGCACCATCGGCCTTGCATTCCGCCGCACCGCGCCGCGCAAGGCGGACTTTTCCGCGCTTGGGACGTTGGTGACGGAGGCGCTGGGACTAGAAGGAGCAGGCAAACGCGCGCCAAAGGGGCGGATGAGCGGAGCGCAGAAGTAGAGCTGCTAGGTTTAACAGCCAGTCGCTCAGAAGCTCACGCGTAGGCCGCCCTTGCCACTGACGACGGTGCTGGAGTCGGACAGAAGGAGCCATTCCGCGCCAGCGAACAGGCCCACCGACCCGGCGTAAACTTCAAGACCGCCGCCGCCAAACCCGCCCCAGACATCGTCCTTGCCCGGCGTGGCGAACGGCAGTGGCAGGCCGAGCAGAAGTGAGTCCACACCGAAGTCGCCGAGACGCTGGACGCCGAGCGCGCCGCCATAGACGTTCACCCGCGTCAGCCACACGCCATAAAGGGTCTGGGCGAGAAGCTTGACCTCGCCGCGCTCTTCAAGGTCCTGCACGGCGCGACCTGCGACCGTCAGGTTCGCGTTCGAGCCTGTCTCCGTATACCCGTCGAACGCGCCATAGAGATAACGGACGCGTAGGTTCGGCATCATTGTCCAGGTTACGCCATTATAGCTGCCGAGAGAATGGCGTAGCCCGTAGGTCATTTCCGGGCTGACGTACCAGCCGTCGTAACTCGCCGTCGCGGTCTGCAAATTGGGAGCGAGATTGCTCGCAATCGTGCGGCTCGTGCTGTTCTGCGACGGCCCGCCCTGAACCGCAGCTTGAAGAAAAGACTCGCCGAATGCATAGCGGGCAAAGCCGCCGCCAAAAACGAGATCGCTATTCGCCCAGCCTGCATTCTGATCGAGAGACGTGCGGGTCGTACCCCCTCCGATGAATGCACCAAGCCGCAGCTCGGGTCTTACTAACCAGTCCCCGCCCATCATGCCGCCGTAATATTGGCTGGTGGCTTTGAATAGGATGCCATCCGACGGCTGAATGCGTTCGCCGCCAAAGCCGCGCGCCCAAAGCGCCGCGCCGTCCGCTCGGACCACAGTCGGGTTTTTGAATGCCATGGGATCTGCGGCATAGGCGGAGAGGCCGGGGATCGAGGCGAACACGTCCTCCACGCGCGAGGCCGGGGATTGCGGGGCGGCAAAAGCGATTGCCGTTCCACCGGGCAGATTGCTGAAGCCCTCGAACATCGGGATGGCCGATGATACGCCGCGCGAGAAATCCATCAGCGTGCGGTCGAACGTTGCGAATAGCGTTGGATCGAGGGTTGCAATCTGGTTGCCGCTAATCACGAAGGGCTGCCCGCCCGATACATTGATCGTGCCGGCAAAGTTTGAGAGCGTCACCAGCCAGGAGATGTCGCGCCCGGTGACGACATTTACAAAGTCCGGCCCACCGCCCATGTCGATCGCGCCGATGATGCGCGAGCCGGGCAAGAGCGTCAGCGTGTCGGCGGCGCCACCGAAACGCAGCGCCGTTCCGCCGGTGCCGACAATGGTTCCGGCGTTGGTGACGTTTCCGACGTCGGCCTGAAATCCGACATTGCCCGAAACGGCGCCCGCGTTGAACAGATTCACGGTGCCGCCCGAGATACCGAAACGGCCCCCCGAAATGGCTCCGGAGTTTGTCACATTGATAATGTTGCCGCCGACGCCTGTGTTACCCCCCGAAATCCTTCCGAGATTAGTCACGTTGGCGGTGTTGGCTGCGACGCCTGCGTCGCCCCCCGAAATGGTTCCAGAATTGGTCACATTGGCAATGTTGGCCCCGACGCCTGTGACGCCCCCCGAGATGGCCCCGGAGTTGGTCACAGTGGCAATGTTCGCTCCGACGCCTGTGCTGCCTCCCGAAATGGTTCCGGAATTAGTCACATTCGCAGTGTTGCCCCCGACGCCCGTGTCGCCCCCCGAAATGGTCCCGGAGTTGGCCACATTGGCAGTGTTGGCTGCGACGCCTGTGGTGCCCCCCGTGATAGTCCCGGAGTTGGTCACATTGGCAATGTTGGCTCCGACGCCTTGGAAGCCCCCGGAAATGGTTCCGGAGTTGGTTACGATCGCGGTAGCGACCGAGATGCCTTCACCGTTCGCGCCTGTTGCGGAGATGCTTCCGGAATTGGTGACGTTGGCAGTCGTGCCAGAGATGCCCTTCATGCTCCCCGAGATGGTTCCAGAGTTGACGACGGTCGCGGTCGTCGTGGCACTGACCCCGAGACCAATCGCAGATATTCCTTGGATACTGCCGAAATTGGTCACATTGACCGTGCTGCCGAGAATGCCGGCATTCGTTCCAATCACCGTCGCGTCGGGAAGCACAGATACGCCAAAGGTCAAACCAGGGGCGCCGTATCCAACATCCGGGGCCGGCCCCTGGTTGATCGTCGTGCCGGAGCACGTCGCAGCCGGCGGGTTGGTGTCGGCAGCCGGATCACAAACAGCAAAGCTCGGTCGGCTCATGGCGGCGACTGACAGTGCGACCAGCACGACCGTCCCTGCAGCACGCAAGGGTACCGACCACTGGGAGGGAAACCGCCTAAGACGACCCTCGTCCGAACCTTCGATCGCGATTGCCGCGCCCACAATCCGCGGCCACGCCTTTCCGGCCATTCCTTCCCCCGCCGCATCAACGTGCGCAGTTTCCCGACTCGAACGATAGCTCGTTTTCGGATCGAGGCGCCACGCACGCGGAGGCGAACCCCGTCAATTGCCCGGCGGTGTGTCGCGAATGCCACAATCGCATTTAAGGCGCCGGTCCTGCGTTCCGGCGCACCGCGCCGAAGCAGGCGATAAGCCTCGGCGCGACCAGCCTTGCAAGGCTGATGCAGGTAGTCGCGAACCGCTATGGAATGACGCCTTTGCCGAAGGTCGCCATCGAAGTCGAAGCCAGCCACACCAGCCCTTCGCCGGATATGCCGCCTATTGCAATGACGTGGTCCGTGATTTCTTCGCGCGATGCGAACGTGCATTTCCGGCGGCTGCATGACAAACGTTTCACGACCGCACGACGCTTCCGCGGGGTCGCGAGCGTGATTTTCAGCGCACCGGAAGATTGAAAAGCGAAACGGCGTTTTCGTATGCGACGGCTTCCAACATCGCCCGATCATGCGAAAACGCGTCCGCGATTGTGGCGAAAATGTCTGCGGGACGATCCTTGAAAAATGGATGGTCGGTTCCGAACAGCATGCGGTCCTTCCCGACAAGATCGGCTGCCGCATAGAGCCCACGCCGATGGTAAACAACCGAGTCCAACCACAGGCGGGCGAGCGCTTCGCTGGGGAGCTCGGTAAGGCGCTTCTGCGCTTCGTCGTCGCCTCGCCAGCTTACGTCCAGCCGCGCGGCAAGATAGGGCAGAACCCCGCCCGCATGCGCAACAAGCATTTTGATGCCAGGATATCGCTGCAACCCGCCTGACAATATGAACCGCGAAACCGCGATCGACGTTTCGACGGGGAAGCCGATGCCCAACGGAAGTATCGTGCCAAAACCGCCAAGTTGATCGATGGCGACCGCATAATGGGGATGCACAAAGATCGGCAGGCCGGTCTCCGACAGTTCATTCCAGACAGGTTCAAGGGCGGGATCGTCGAAGGCAAGCCCACAAATCCTGCAACCGGTGATGATGCCATACAGCCCATCGGTTTTCGCAATCTCGCCAGCGATCGTCGCGGCTTCGTCGGGGCGGGCGTTGGGCAGAACGCCAAGCCCAAACACGCGGCCCATTGTCTTGCTTTCAAGAGCGGCGAATTCGGCATTGATGCGACGGGCCCACTCAATCGATTCTGGCCCGGTGACCGGGTCGAGCCAGGGATTGCCAAGAGATACGACCGAGTGATCGAAGCCACCACGATCCATCGCTGCAAGTTTTTCGTCGATGCTCCACATCGGCGCTTCCACCGGCCGGCCGCCATTCTTTTCTTCTTCCGGGAAGATGACGAAAAAGCAGACGCCATCCTTTTCATCGATTCGCGGTATCGCGGTCCGCGACCGCAGCATCTCCATGTATGAGGGAGGATAGAGGTGCGAGTGCGAATCGATCACTAAAGACATTCCCATCTCCCGCGCTTGCATCGCGGCAAACAGGATAATCGCAAAAGACGTCTGCCCGTCCACACCCTCTGCGTGAATATGGAAGGCCGACTTGATCGGAGGGCGGCGAGACCTATTGGAAACGGACGGGGCGCGACCCGCCGCGCTCTACTCAATCGAGCTACGCTGTGCGCTCGCAAGCTGCGAAATCTCGGTGCCGAGACGCGGGACGACGACCATGCGGGTGACTTCGCCGCGCAAAAATGCCTGAAGGAATTTATTGTATTTCTTGAACGACACGCAGCCCTGCGACTGGCCGCGGGACCCGAGCATGTAAGTGTGCGCCAGCATGCCGTCGCGGCCAAACATGGTGCTGCCGGGAACAGGGTTGAGGCGAATGGCGCGCACGCCGTGGAACCGGGCTTCGCGCATTTTGAGGTCGTAAACGTTTGGCGGCGTCGGGCCGCGGTTCTTCTTGTGGACGGCGTCCGGATCGTCGCGGTACCTGCCGCGTCCCGAATGCGCCTCGAGCCGCGTTCCGTCGGGCATATAGACGGTGTGCGCGGCGATGTCATAAACCGCGGTCTTGCTGTCGACATGGCGCAAGAAGCCCGATCCGTCACGAGGTCGTTCCGGCGACAACGGTTGTTGCGGGATCGATGCTGTAATCACCGCATCGGCTGGTTCGGCCTGCAGCGCGGCGGGACCAATAACCGTGCTGGCCCAGTCAAGTTGCGCTTGCGCGCGTGGAGCGTTCGCCGGACGTGGCAGAGCCGCTGACGCCGATACAAAACTTCCGCGCTCAAAGGCGCCTGTCGGCAGTATCGGCGCGGCGCTCGCGAGGATGTAGGTCGGAGTAGCCGTGAGGACGGGCTCAGCGTCGACGGCCACATCCTGCGCTGGAGCAGGCGTGGGCGCAGCTTCGGCCGAAACCGCGTGGTCAACTACCGCGATCTGCAGAAGGCTCGCGCTTCGCTGAACCATCCCCTGTAATCGATCCGGCGCTTTTGCGCTCAGATGAGGATGGACTGAAAATCCGACGGCAACGATCCAGATCGCAGCCACGGAAACAAAGGCGGCCGTCGCGCCGGCGCCGGCCATGGCACCGAGGCCAATAGCGGCGCGGCGAAGGGCGCTCCACCGAAACGCGCTAAGAGCATCGGCGAAGCTGTCAAACGGACTGAACTCGGGGATCGTTGTGACCGCGCACGTCATAAACTGCACTGCTTCATGTTGAGGCGGCGACCCAAACTGCGCTCGTTGAATCGCTTCGACCGCTCTGATCCCTCCACAAGGACGAAACTTCGGCGCGTCACGGCCCGATTAGCCGTTGCTCCCGAAACGCGCCGGATCACAATGAGGGGATAGGGTTAAGCGACCCTGAATCGGGACCGCTTAAAACGAATTCTTTGATCGGTCGTGCCATGCCCTTAAGGCGACCGTCATTCCACGCTCAAACGTGCCAGTGCTGTCAGCGCTGGAGAGGCGGCGGCGTGGCGGCTTCAATGGGGCTGTGGACGATCAGAACTGCACCCGTGCTTCGATCGACCCGAACAGGTCGCCGCCGCCCGGTTGCGAGGAGAACTCAGGCGTTCGCTTGGTCACGGTGAAGGCGACGCGGCTGCCGTATTGGGTGAAGATTTCCGCACCCGCTACGAGGTCGGCGACGAAGACCTGATGATTGACCGAGGGGCTGGAGACGAACGTGTTGCCGTCGAGGAAGACATTGTAGCCGACCGCCCTCCCCTCCGCGCCGGCGAAGAAGGCAAATCCCCACGCCGGTCCCTGCGGATTGGGCGAGAAAAACGATGCGCCCGACGGCGCCGGCCGCACCCGCGTCGGCCCCCAGGTCGACGACAGCGAGCGGCCGAACCGGAGCAGCGCGCCCGCGGACGCATAGGTATAGACGTTGCCAACGGTCGCGCCGAGCGAAGGAACGATATCGGCGCCGAAACCGTCGCCGTACTCGACGCCGAATTTCCAGCGGCGCTCCCAAGCGGCGAGAAAGGCCGGCTCATTCTTTAGCTGATAGCTCCAACCGGCCGGGCACGACTGTCCGAGCGCCGAATGGAAACCGCACTGCACCGTCTTGCCTCCGGCGGCCGGTCCGACCACCCCGCCGAGGAATTCGAACGAATCAAGCTGCACCCCGGCCGTTTCCTGCGCGAGCGAGAAACCCGTGTAGAGCCAGCCGGCATAAGGCCGGTCGTTCGGGTCGGGCGGGACCAGCTTGAGGTTTTCCGGCGAAAAGATGCTTTGGCCGACGACCCAGTTGAACTGACGGCGGACCGGACCGCGCGGCGCGCCAAACGTGACCACCAGCCCGCCGATGAGATCGAACGGTGCATCCACGAAGGACTTGTTGAAAAAGTCGTTGAACGCCAGCGCGGCGAGGAAGCCTTGGGTGTAGCCATAGTCGCGTTGAGAGGCGAGCGCGTCATTTTCTTCGACGAGGACAAGCGCAGGTTGTGCGCTGGCCTCGGCCGCCACGGCCGCGAGCCCCAGCGCCGCGAGAACAATGATCCGCGCCAATCGCGACAACGTCGCCCCCTGCTGGCTGCCCAGCAATTCCCACCACACCTTCGGGGATTTCACATGGCTAAGGAAGCGTAAGGACCGCGATCCATAAGGAAACGGCTCAAATGTTGCCGAAATGCAACACCGAGGGCGGTCACCATCCGATTTCCGCGATTTATTGCGCCCGGTCGACATGCACCGACAGGTCGCGAATGACCGGGTGCTCCCCGGTCAACGGATTTTTCGGCTCCCAGGCATAGGACAGCGTTTGGAACCGCAGCGCGCGGGCATCGACCATCAGCAGCCGGCCAACCAGCCCTTCCCCGAACCCGACGATTTCCCGGATCACTTCGAGCGCCATAAGCGAGCCGATCACGCCGGTGAAGGCGCCGAGGATACCCGCTTCGGCGCAGGCGGGAATGGTTCCTTCCGGCGGGGGTTCGGGAAACAGGCACCGATAGGTCGGGTTCGGCCGTCCATCGGCACCGTGTTCATGCGCGCGGATCGTCGTCAGGGTGCCGTCGAACACCCCGACGGCGGCGGTGACGAGCGGCTTCTTCGTAAAAAAACAGGCGTCGGAAACGAGATAGCGCGTGGCGAAATTGTCCGAGCCGTCGGCGACCAGATCGTACTGCCCGATCAAGGCCAGCGCGTTTTCGGCTGAAAGCCTCACTCCATGCGGCTCGACCGCGACGTGGGGATTGAGCCGCTCGATCGCATTCTTTGCGCTTTCGACCTTCGGCCGGCCGAGATCGGGGGTCGCGTGGATGACTTGCCGCTGCAGGTTCGACAACGACACGACGTCGTCGTCCACGACCCCGAGCGTGCCGACGCCGGCCGCCGCGAGGTACAGCAGCGCCGGCGCGCCGAGCCCGCCCGCCCCCACCACCAGGACGCGGGCGCGCTTGAGCGCGGCTTGGCCGGGACCGCCCACGTCGTGCAGCACGATGTGGCGGGCATAGCGTTCGAGTTCGTCGTCGCTCAGCATGGTCGATCTGGCCCAAACGGCGGCTGTTCGGCTAGACTCAGCCTGATCTACTTAGCACGCATGGAGACCGGCATGAGACGTGGCGGCGTCGCGCTTCTGACTTTCCTCGGCTGCCTAGCGTTCGCCGCCGACGGTTTCGCGCGGCCGTTCGCGCCTGCGCCGAGGAGGTCCCTGGTTGTGCGCCGGTCCGCCCGTCCGGCAAAGCCTGCACCCAAAAAGCCGCCCCCCGCCTATGCCGCCATTCCCGAGGCCGAACGCATCGCCATCCAGCTCGATCTCATCTGGACCGGCGACTACAACGGCATGGCGAACGGCGAGTTCGGCGAGGCTTCGGTTGCGGCGGTCAAGTCCTTTCAAAGGAACATTGCCGGCAAGGAAACCGGTATCCTCAATCCGGACGAGCGGCTGAGACTCGAACGGGCGGCAAAGACCGTCCAGCAACGGGCCGGCTGGAAGATGATCGATGACCGGACCACCGGCGCCCAGCTTGGCCTGCCGACCAAGCTCGTGCCGCAGCAGCGCGCGACTGACAAGGGAACCCACTGGCAGTCGCGCCACGGTCAGATCCAGGTCGACACTTTCCGCTTGGCGGGCCCGTCGGTCACGCTGGCTCAAGCCTTCGAGCAGCAGAAGAAAGAACCGCGCCGGCGCAGGGTCGAATACCGCGTGCTGCGCGGCGACTTCTTCGTGGTCTCCGGGCTGCAGGGCCTGAAGAAATTCTATGTGCGCGCCCACGAGAAGGGTCATGAGATCCGCGGCGTGACCGTGCTCTACGACCAGGCCACGGAAGGGATCATGGACCCGGTCGTCATCGCGATGTCGAATTCGTTCGAGGCATTCCCGACCAGCCTCGTCGACGGCGGCGAATTGAAGCGAAAGGTCCAATATGCGAGCGGCGCCGTGGTCAGCGCGGCCGGCGACGTCGTAACCGATGCGCGGACCGTCGCGGAATGTGATTTCATCCTCGTGCCCGGCCTCGGCCGCGCCGCGAAGGCCGCCGAGCAGAACGGCCTCGCTTTGCTGCATGTGTATGGCGCGCGCGGCTCGACGCCGCTCTCGCTCGCGAATGACGCCGCCCAGCGGGGCGACGTCGTCCTGGTTGGGGTCGCCGACCCGCAGACACAGGACGGGCGCAACGCGGCGTCAACCGTGAAAGCCGGACTGGGCGCCGATGGCGTCTCGATCACGCCAGCGCCGGGACCCGGCTTTGCCGGCGCCGCCGCGCTCGACGCCGACGGCCGGCTGGTCGGCATCGTCGCCTCGCGACCGCAGAGAGTGGCGGGGCCGAACTCCGCGGCAGCCGGGGCGACCCTCGTCCCCGCCGCGTCGGTCAAGGCGCTGCTTGCCAAGCAAGGGAGCGCGCCTGCGGCTGGCCACACGGGCCTGGAAGCGGCAAAAGCCGCCGTCGTGCGCGTAATCTGCGTGCGGGAGTAACGGGCCGCCACCCTCTTTGCAGCGTCATAGCCCACCTCGCCCCGTTGGGGAGAGGTCGGCGAGTAGCGAGTAGAGCGAGATGCGAGCCGGGTGAGGGGGCGTTTTCGTCCGGATTATCCCCCTCACCCGGATTCGTCGCTCCGCTCCGAATCCGACCTCTCCCCGCCGGGGAGAGGTGTATCCGAGGAATCTGGGAATGCCCGGAGGCGTACGCAGGCGGGCGGTGAAAGCCGCCCGAAGTCGTGCTACAGGCTGGCGCGAAACAAGATTCTTCCGGCAAGGCGCATGACGCAGGCGACCAACACCGCAGAAAACGGCCGCGCGGAGGCGCTGCGCGCCTCCTACGAGCGGGCGGGCTATGCGTGCGTCTGCCCGAAAATCCTGCAGCCCGCCGAGCCCTTCCTTGCGCTCTCGGGCGAAGACATCCGCCGCCGCATGTATCTCGTCAACGATGGCGCGGGCCGCGAATTCTGCCTGCGGCCGGACCTCACGATTCCGGTGGCGCTCGACTATCTCGCCTCGGAAGCAGCCGGGCGGCCGGCGAATTTCTGCTATCTCGGCCCCGTCTTCCGCCAGCGCGGCGACGCTTGCGGCGAATTCGTCCAGACCGGCGTCGAATCATTCGGGCGCGACGACAAGGCGGCTGCCGACGCCGAGACGCTGGCGCTCGCGCTCGAAGCGACCACCCATTACGGCCTCGCCGCACCCGAGATCAGAATGGGCGATGTCGGATTGTTTGCGGCGCTGATCGAGGCGCTCGGCCTCCCCCCGGTGTGGAAGCGGCGTCTGGTCAAGGATTTCAACCGCAAGGCCCTGCTCGCCGAAGATCTCGATCGCCTCGCCCTTGCCGGCGCCAAGGAGCGCTCCGAGTACCAGGGCGTGCTCGCTGCGTTTTCCAATTCCGACCCCAAGGGTGCGCGGGCGCTGGTCGCCGATCTTTTGTCGATCGCAGGCATCAGCACGGTCGGTGGCCGTTCGGTGGGAGAGATCGCCGACCGCTTCCTCGAACAGGCGGAGCTCGGGGCGAGCGCCGCTTTGCCGGGCGAGATGCGTGCTGTCATCGAGCGCTTCTTCGCGGTTGCCGGCGAGCCGGACGCAGCAGCAGCCGAACTATGGAAGCTCGCGGAGGCGGCCGACATCGAGCTTGCTCCGGCGCTTGACTTGTTCGAGAGCCGCACCGGCCTGTTGGCGGCGCGCGGCATCGATGCGCGCCGGATCAAGTTTGCGACGGCTTTCGGCCGCGGCCTCGATTACTACACCGGCTTCGTGTTCGAACTGCATGATCCGCTGGGCCGCGCCGACGGCGAGCTCGTCGCCGGCGGGCGCTACGACGGGCTGTTCGCGCGGCTTGGCTGCGCCGAGCCAATCCCCGCAGTCGGACTGGCGGCATGGATCGAAAGTCTCGTCGCGATCGGGGGCGGACAATGAGCGCCTTCGTCATCGCCGTGCCGGCCAAGGGCCGATTGATGGAGAATACGGAGAAGTATTTCGCCCGCGCCGGGCTTGCGCTGATCAAGCCGCGCGGCGCGCGGGAGTATCGGGGCGCGATCGCGGGTTTGCCCGGCATCGAAGTCGCGTTCCTGTCGGCGCAGGAGATCGCCCAGCAGCTTGCGACAGGCGCGGTCCATCTCGGCATCACCGGCGAGGATTTGGTGCGCGAGACGATCGCGCAGGCGGACGACCGCGTCGTGCTGGTCGAGCCACTCGGCTTCGGCTTCGCCAATGTGGTCGTCGCCGTGCCGCAGGCCTGGATCGACGTGCGCGGCATGGCGGACCTCGACGATGTCGCAACGGCGTTCCGGCTCAAGCGCGACCGGCGCATGCGGGTCGCCACCAAATACGTCAATCTGACGCGCAGCTTTTTCGCCGAGCACGCAATCGTCGACTACCACATCGTCGAGAGCGCGGGCGCGACCGAAGGCGCGCCTGCCGCCGGCACGGCCGAGCTGATCGTCGACATCACCACGACCGGAACGACGCTTGCCGCCAACGGCCTCAAGGTGATCGAGGACGGCGTGATCCTCCGTTCGCAAGCCAATCTCGTCGCCGCGCGCGCGGCTGTCTGGGGCGTTGGCGAGCGCGAGACGGCGCGGCTTGTGCTCGACCGCATCGCCGCCTATGCCCGCGCCGCCGCCTTTCGTGAGCTGCGCACGCGCTTTCCCGGCTGCAACGATGCGCTGCTCGCCGCCGCAAAGGAAAAATTCGGGGTCGAGACCCCGTTCGGCGGTCCGACCTCCTCAGGTATGCTGACGCTGCATTGTCCACCGGGCGAGGTGCATGCGCTCGCGACTTTCCTGCGCGAGCATGGCGCATCGACCGTCGTGGTCGGCGAACTCGATTACGTGTTCGCGCGCGACAACCCGCTCTATGCGAAGCTGGAGAACTCCCTAGCCCCGCTTGCGGGAGGTAGGTTGGGGTGAGGGCCTTTTGAGAGCCGAGCGACCGGCTCTTTTGCTTTTCGCAAGACGGACAGCACCAAGGGCTGGTAATTCACCATTGGTCGATTCACATGCGGCATATTTTCACGATCGTTCGTCACGTACGCTGTCATCCGCCTTTCCGACCAATAGCCGTAGCCCCAGGGCCGCAATGAGTTTTAGCACCGTGCCAAATTCGGGACTGCCTTGCGAATTAAGCAACCGATGAATGCTTTCGCTGGCTAATCCTGCATCTTTAGCCACTTGAGTTATGCCGCGAGCCGTGGCCACGCTTCCAAGCGTGTTCACAACCGACTCCGGGTCACCCCTTGCGAGGGCAGCATTAATCTCAGCTGCAACCGCATCGTCAGACTTGGCACGCGCTGTTGAGCTGCGGTCCGCATAACCGAATAACTGAGGTTCTTCGGGATGGGTTGGCATCCGGGGCGAATGTGGAGACATCCACTCTTCCGAAGTCGTTCGTTTGCGCAGATCATCGCGGAAATTAATATCTAGTTGCGAGATAAAATTATCCCAATCGAGTGAGGCCTTAAATGTAATCGCTGCTTTGTTGGGCACATTCAGCAACACAGCCTTCTTGCCCGCGCGAACGAGCCTAAGAATGTTTAGTACTGTTCCAACACTTTTTCCATCCCAGATCATTAGACCGAAATCAGCTTCGCGAGCCATGGCTCGATCTTTCGCCGCGTAGAAGCTAAAACCCTTCGCGTTGTCGGGTGCACTAATGTTCTTCGTTTCCCATTGACCAAGGTTATTGCGGCAGGAGTCGCCGGAACAAAACACTGTTACGTTCTGGTATGCATTATCCAAAAGGAATTTCTGAGCGGCTTTGTCAGCTCCATTGGCATCACCAACAATTACATGAGCACCGCTGCGTGTAATATTAAATAGCCGTTCTTGAACCTGCTCCGATAACCGAGAGATGCGACGAGAGCCGCCGATGAATACGGTGCTCATTGGTTGCTCCGCGTGCGTGTGACGGTCAATACTTGTACACTCGCTGCCTTGCCATATTGCAAGAGTAGAGTGGTTATAGCATTCATCGTCGCGCCGGAGCGGAACAAATCATCAAACAGCAACACGTTCTTTCCGATCGTCTTCGCCGCATCAACGGCGTAAAGACCATCGAGCAACTCCTTGCGTTTCACAGGATCAAGGACTCCTTTGAGCTCAGTTGCCGGGCGTGTCGTGGTTACGCACTCAACCACCGGCGTGCCGATTTTATTCCCGATGCCCTTGGCTAGTCGGCTGCGTCAACTAATTTGAAAGGATTGGATGATTCGCTTCCGTCGCGATTCGAGCGACGGAGGCGAGCATGGCTGCAAAGGATATTGCG
>Ga0315534_1001263_pt1 | contig 17539 bp, 17 predicted proteins | sample SalMarSW160240MG_FD_203094 | JGI IMG/M metagenome (GOLD analysis project Ga0315534, IMG submission 203094) | Salt marsh sediment microbial communities from the Plum Island Ecosystem LTER, Massachusetts, United States - Salt Marsh Sediment SW1602-40 ... | reverse complement strand
AACAAAGCGGCAATGGTGCCCAGGAGAAGACTCGAACTTCCACGCCCTTGCGGGCACTAGCACCTGAAGCTAGCGCGTCTACCAATTCCGCCACCTGGGCTCAAGGCATCCTCAGGTACGATTGGGGGTGTGGAAAGTCAATCAGCGAACCCGCGTCCTGGCGGTGAGCGCTTCACAGGGTTCGGTCCCCTCGTGTATTGCTGCATCACGATAGCGGGTGCGAGGGGAAGACCGTGGCAACCACTCTCAACAATCGGGCGCTCGTGACCATCTACGGCGGCTCGGGCTTTATCGGCCGCCACCTGGTGAGCGCTCTGGCCAAGACCGGGGCGCGGATGCGCATTGCGGTCAGGCGGCCCGAGCTTGCCGGTCATCTCCAGCCGCTTGGCGGTGTGGGCCAGATCAATCCCGTGCAGGCCAATGTGCGCTACCCTGAGTCTCTGCTTGCCGCAGCCCAAGGCGCCGATGCCGTCGTCAATCTGGTCGGCATTCTGTTTCCGACCGGCAAGCAGACATTCGATGCGGTCCAAGACGAGGGCGCGGCCCACGTGGCGGAAGCGGCACGGGAAGCCGGCGCGCAGGCGCTGGTCCATGTCTCGGCGATCGGCGCAGACGCCGAGTCGCGATCGGCTTACGCAAGGAGCAAGGCCCGCGGCGAGGCGGCCATCAGAGACGTGTTTCCCGAGGCCGTCATCCTTAGGCCTTCGGTCGTGTTCGGGCCCGAAGACGATTTCTTCAACCGCTTCGCGGCGCTCGCGCGGCTCTCGCCAGTGCTGCCGCTGATCGGCGGAGGCAAGACCAAGCTTGAGCCGGTGTTCGTCGGCGACGTTGCCAAGGCCTTGCTCGCCGGTCTTAGCGGACGCGCAAAAGCGGGTGCGCCTTACGAGCTTGGCGGACCCGAGGTTCTGACGCTTAAACAGGTGATGGAGCGCGTCCTCACCTATTCGATGCGTAAACGCCTGCTCGTGCCCTTGCCGTTCTGGCTTGCCAAGCTTCAGGCGGCTTTTCTGCAACTCCTTCCCAATCCGCTCCTCACCATCGATCAGGTAAAGCTGCTTGAGACCGACAACGTGGTGAGCGAAGACGCCAAGCGGAACGGGCGCGATCTGGAAGGACTCGGCATCGAGCCGGTCGCGATCGCCGCCGTGGTTCCCACCTATCTCGAACGCTTCCGTCCGCGCGGACAGTTCTCCGACTACCGCCCCCAGCCTTGAGCGCTCAGCTGTAGAGCAGCACCAGCAGAAAGCCGCCGAGAATCATGCGGTAGAGCACGAACGGCAACAGGCTCACACGCTTCAGCAGCGCCATGAGGAAAGCGATCGCCGCAAGGCCTGCGACGAAGGTAAGGCCCGCGCAATAAATCGCATCCATGGTGATCGTTTCGCCGCTCGACAGGGCGTCGCTGACGGTCAGCACACCGGCGCCGGCAATGGCGGGGATCCCGAGCAGGAACGAGAAGCGCGCGGCGTCGGGGCGGTTGAAGCCTAAGAAGCGCCCGGCGGTGATGGTGACACCGGAGCGGCTCGTGCCCGGAATGAGCGCCAAGGCCTGCGCGGTCCCGATCAGCAACGCGCTGCTAAGGGTCATGTTCGACATATTGCGATCCTGCGAACCGACCATGTCGGCGACCAGCATCAACAGGCCATAGAGGATCGTATTCCAGGCCACCACCGCGACATTGCGCTCAAGATCGGTGTAGCCGACAGTCTTCAAGAACAGCCCGAAAGCGACCGCCGGGATCGTGGCCAGCACGATGTAAATGGCGAGACGCCCCTCAGGCGTAACCCGTCCCTTGAGCAATTCAAGCGCGCCCTTCACGATGCGCGCCACGTCCCGCCAGAAATAGATGAGAATGGCGAACAACGTGCCGATATGCGTCATGACATCGACCACGAAGCCCTGGTCCTGCCAATGCATGATTTGGGGAACCAGAATCAGATGCCCCGAGGAGGAAATTGGCAGGAACTCGGTGACTCCCTGCACCACGGCAAGGACGATGATCTGCTCAATCGTCATAGGCTCCCCTGTTCCCCCGCTTGTTCCGTGCGCGTGCAGGTTCTATACGAGGCTTCAGTTTTGCGCGATTCATTTGTAAGGATTGGCCGCTCACGGGTCGATGGCGACGCTCCTGCACTCTCCGCTCTGCCCGTTTTCCCGATCGATCCGGCTTGCCCTGAGCGAATGCGGCGTCGAAGCCGAACTCGTCGAGGAACGGCCGTGGGAGTGGCGTGAAGAATTCCTCGCGCTCAACCCGGCGGGAACGCTGCCGGTCCTGATCACCGATGAGCGCGGGCCGATCGTCGGCCCTTACGCGATCTCCGAATATCTCGGCGACACCGCCGATGAGCGCGATAATCGCGCATTTCAGCCGTTTCCAGGCGACGAAACGGAGAGGGCCGAAATCCGCCGCATGGTCGACTGGTTCCATCGCAAATTCTACGACGAGGTCACGTCTTATCTTGTCGAGGAAAAGGTCTTCAGGCGGTTCGGCTCAAGCAGCGCATCGCCCGACATGGAAGCGATCCGCGCAGGCCGCGAGAATCTGCGCTATCACCTCACCTATATCGGCCATCTTGCCGACAGTCGGAGCTGGCTTGCCGGTGATGCCATGAGCTTCGCCGATCTTGCCGGCGCGGCGCATTTGTCGGCGCTCGATTATCTCGGCGAGATTGCCTGGGAAGACTACGAGCCGGCCAAGAACTGGTACGCGCTCGTGAAGTCGAGACCGTCGTTCCGGCCGCTGCTCCAAGACCGCGTAGCCGGCTTCACGCCGTCTGAGACCTATGCCGATCTCGATTTTTGAATAATCTGCCCCAAATGGATTGCGTATGGCAGAAGCACTGAAACAAACGATCGTCGCCGAGGCCAAGGCGCTTGGCTTCGCCGGCGTGCGGTTTGCTTCAGCCGATCCGGTGGAGGGCGCGGGCGAGGCGCTCGATCGGTTCATCGCCGAAGGCAAGCACGGAGACATGAGCTGGCTTGCCACCACGGCGACGCGGCGGAAAGCCCCGCGCGCACTATGGCCCGAGGCGAACAGCGTCATCGTGCTCGGATTGAATTACGGGCGAACCGCCGATCCGCTCACCGTGCTGGCAAACACATCACACGGTGCGATCTCGATCTACGCGCAAGGCGACGATTATCACGACGTGCTCAAGGCGAAGCTCAAACCGCTCGCCCAGCGCGTGCAGGATCTGACGCAAGGAGAGGTGAAGATCTTTGTCGATACGGCGCCGGTTATGGAGAAGCCGCTTGCCGCGCGCGCAGGACTCGGCTGGCAAGGCAAGCACACCAATCTTGTGTCGCGCGAGTTCGGCTCATGGCTGTTCATTGGCTTGATCTTGACCACGGCCAGGATCGCTCCGGACGCGCCCGAGGAAGACCATTGCGGCGCCTGCCGGCGCTGCCTCGACATCTGCCCCACCAACGCTTTCACCGCGCCTTATCGCATCGATGCGCGCGCCTGCATCTCCTACCTCACGATCGAGCATAAGGGCCATATCGCGCCGCGGTTCCGCCAAGCGATGGGTAATCGCATCTTCGGGTGTGACGACTGCCTCGCCGTCTGCCCTTGGAATAAATATGCGCAAAGCGCGCGCGAGGCGAAACTTGGCGCGAAGAGCGGCAGCGACAACCCGCCGCTTGCCGAACTTCTCGATCTTGACGACGCCGCCTTCCGTGCCCGCTTCCGCGGCACGCCGATCAAGCGAACCGGGCGGGACCGCTTCCTGCGCAATGTGCTGATCGCCGCCGGGAATTCCGGCGACGACACGCTCGCGCCTCAAGTCGAGGCGCGGCTTGGCGACGATTCCCCGCTCGTGCGCGCCATGGCGGTGTGGGCGCTCGCACGGCTTGCGCCGGAGCGGTTTTGCGCCCTGCGCAGCGCCTATTGCCACGCTGAGTCCGACCAGGCGGTGAGAAGCGAATGGATGGAGCAAGCGGCATGAGCCGGCTGTTTGCCTTCGGTCTCGGCTTCTCGGCTCTGGCTCTGGCGAAACGCCTTTCTGCCCAAGGATGGCAGATCGCAGGCACGGCCCGTGACGAGGACAAGATCGAACGGCTGGTGCGCGACGGTTACGGTCTCGCCCAGTTTTCCGGCGGACCCGGCAATGAGGAGGTCTCGAAGCTCCTTCAGGGTACGACGCACCTGCTGCACTCGATTCCGCCGGGACCCGAGGGCGATCCCGTGCTCGCGCGGTACCGCCGGGAGATCGAGGGGCTCAATTCGCTTCGATGGATCGGCTATCTCTCGACCGTCGGGGTCTATGGCGACCAGCAGGGCAATTGGGTCGACGAGAGCACCGACCCCAAGCCGAATACGGCGCGCACCGGCGCGCGGGTCGATGCCGAGCGCGCCTGGCTTCAATTCGGCAAAGAGATCGGCGTGCCGACTCACATATTTCGCCTGGCCGGCATCTACGGACCTGGACGGAGCGTGTTCGACAAGCTCAAGGCCGGGACGGCGCGGCGCATCAACAAGGACGGCCAAGTGTTCAGCCGTATCCATGTCGAGGACATTGCGGGCGTGCTTGAATCCTCCATCGCACAGCCGCGCGCCGGCGCGATCTATAATGTCGCCGACGACGAACCGGCGGCACCCGGCGAGGTGGTGGCCTATGCCGCGGAGTTGATGGGCGTACCGGCGCCACCGGAGATCGATTTCGCCGAGGCCGATCTCACGCCCATGGCGCGGAGCTTCTATGAGGGCAGCCGGCGCATCAAGAACACGCGCATCAAGTCGGAGCTTGGCGTCAGCTTGCGCTATCCGACCTACCGCGAAGGTCTTGCCGCCCTTCTTGCCGAGGATAGGCCCGATACGCGAGACTGATCGCGTTGGGGTCTAGGTCCGGACGCTCTATCGCGATGCTGTTCTCCTTTCATCACTTGCGCATAGCTGTGATCGCGTTCGCGGTCTTAACGGCGCTCGACGGCGATCTTGCGCGCGGCGCAGAGGACCGCGCCCCTTGCACCGAAGACGCCATGATCGTGTTCGACGCCTCCGGATCGATGTCAGGCAATGGCTGGGGCTATGGCAGCGAGACCGCCGGCATGGTGAGCCGCATCGACAAGGTTCGCGCCACGCTTGCCAAGATCTTGCCGAGCGTCACGCGGCACCGCCGCGTCGGCCTCATCACCTATGGGCCCGGCGTGTGGGATCAATGCAACGTCCATCTCGACCTTGCGCCCGAGCCGGACTCGGCCGCACGAATTATGTCGGCGATCAAGGCGCTGACGCCCGCCGGCAAGACCCCGCTGACCACGGCCGTCGCACAAGCCGCAGACGTGCTCGAATTCCGGACCAAGCCGGGGCTGATCGTACTTCTGACCGACGGCGAGGAGACCTGCGGAGGGTCTCCTTGCGCACTCGGCAAAAGTCTCAGCATGGAAGCGGCAGCTCTCACCGTGCATGTCATCGGCTTGCGCGTGAAAGGCTACACTTGGATGGGCGAGCACAGCCTGCTCGAAACCAAATGCCTGGCCGAGCGGAATGGCGGGCTTTATCTCACGGTCGAGACCGAGGACGAGTTGCGCGCGGCGTTCGAGAAGACGCTCGGCTGTCCGATGGTGACGGAGCTTCAGGTTGATGCCGAGTGAGCCGCCCGCGCCTGCGCCACCAGCGCGGCGACGGTGGATTGGAGCCGGCTTAGATCCTGTTCCCGCGACAGGCGGTGGTCGCCGTCCTTGACGAGCGTGAGTTCCACATCGGTTGAACTCAGCCGTTCGACCAACGCAAGCGCATGGCGCCAGGGGACGTCAGGATCGCGCATGCCTTGCAGAATGCGCACCGGCAAATCGAGCGCGAGTTGTGCGGCGCCGGTCAGATGATTCCGCCCCTCCTCGATCAGGCGTTTGGTGATGGGATAAGGATCGCCATAAAGAGAAGGCTCATAGTAGACACCGTCGCGCGCGAGCGTCGCCTTGGCGTCATCGTTCATGCGCTCAAAGATCAGCCGCTCGGTCATGTCCCAGGCGGGCGCAACGAGCACAAGTCCCGCGAGCCGGGAGAGAGCGCGCTCTTTTGCAAGTCTGCGAGCCAACAGAAGTGCGATCCATCCGCCCATCGACGAACCGACCGCGATGGCGCGCGGCATCTTCGCCAGGAGGAGCTCAAGCATGGCGCAAGCCTCGTCGAGCCAATCGCCGATTACGGCTTGCTTGAGATCGCCGGCCGACAGCCCGTGGCCTGAATAGTCGAACCGGAGCATGGGTATCCCCCGCTCCTCGGCCCACGCGGCCAGAGCGAGCCCTTTGGTGCTTTCCATGTCGGACAGGAAGCCTGCAAGCCAGATCAGACCGATATCGGCGTCCCTCTCGGCGCCGGCGAGGCGATAGGCGAGGCGGCGGCAAGGCACCGCACTCAATTCCAAGAATTGCGGTTCGTCAGCGACCATCCTAAGAACCTCAGGTCATGCCTGAAACGACAATATTGCAGGTCGTGCCGCGCCTCGATGCCGGAGGCACCGAGCGGGCGGCTATCGAGATCTCCCAAGCGCTGACGCTTGCCGGCGCCCGCGCCCTCGTTGCCACCGAAGGGGGGCGCATGGCAACCGATCTTGCCGAGGCCGGGGGCGAGATCGTGCGGGAGCCGATGGCCAGCAAGGACCCTTTTACCATCCTCGCCAATGCGCGCAGGCTCCGGCATCTCATAGAGGAGCGCGGCATCGATCTCGTGCATGCCAGAAGCCGGGCGCCGGCGTGGAGTGCATTACTCGCCGCGCGCCAAACCGGCCGTCCCTTCGTCACGACCTACCACGGATCTTATGGAGAGCCGGGCCCGCTCAAGAAGATCTATAACAGCGTCATGGGCCGCGGGGATCGGGTGATCGCCAACTCACGCTACACTGCGGGCCTGATCACGTCCCGCCACCGCGCGGCCGAGCCACGCGTCCGCGTGATCTATCGCGGAGTCGATGAGCACGTGTTCGACGCCAGCGCGGTTGCGCCTGAGGCGGTGGTTAGGCTCAGATCGCGCTGGGGCCTGTCGCCCGAGACCAAGATCGTTCTCCAAGCAGCGCGTCTGACCCGGCCCAAGGGGCACAGCCAGACCATCGAGGCCGCACGCCTTTTGCACGACGAGGGCGCATTGCATGACACCGTCATTGTCTTCGCCGGCGACGCGCCGGACAAATCCGCCTATCGCCAAGAGCTCCTCGCCCTGATTGGGCGCTACGGATTGGAAGGCAAGGTCCGTCTCGTCGGCCATTGCGACGACATGCAAACCGCCTTCTTAAGCGCCTACGTCGCTCTCGTGCCCTCGCTCATGCCGGAAACCTTCGGGCGCACGAGTATCGAGGCGCAAGCCATGGGCTGTCCTGTTATTCTGTTCGATCTCGGGGCTCTGCCCGAGACCATCATCTCGCCTGAACAGGACCAGTCGGGCTTCACGGGCTGGCTCGTGCCGCCCGGCGACGCCGCGGCACTCGCAACCAGGATCAAGCGTGCCCTTAATCTTGCTCCGGACGCGCGCACCGCGCTCGGCACGCGCGCACGTCAACACGTCACCGCAGAGTTCAGTCTGCGTCAGATGCAGCAGGCAACGCTTGCCGTCTACGACGAGCTCCTCCGCACGCGGCTCGCCGCCCGCTTCCAAGAGCACGCGGCTTGACTTGTCAGGCGCAATTTCGTTGCTGTAGAACACCAGGACCGTAAATTCGAACCGCGGCGCGGGATCGCCTTGAAAAAGGGATCGACCGCCGCCGTTCGTGAAGAGGAGAGCGCGACATCGTAAGGCGACCAATGAAGCTGACGCCCGATCGGGGGGGTCCCCGCATCAACGAGGCCATCGACACTCCAACAATCCAGCTTATCGACGCGACCGGCGACAATATCGGCGAGGTTGCCATCAGCGATGCGCTTGCGCGCGCGGCCGAGGCCGGTCTCGACCTAGTTGAGATCGCGCCCAACTCCAAGCCGCCGGTCTGCAAGATCCTCGATTTCGGCAAGTATAAATACCAAGCGCAGAAGAAGGCCGCCGAGGCGCGCAAAAAGCAGCGCACCGTCGAGGTCAAAGAGATCAAGATGCGCCCGAACATCGATATCCACGACTATGACGTGAAGATGCGGTCGATCCATCGATTTTTCGAAGAAGGCGATAAGGTTAAGGTCACCTTGCGTTTTAGAGGCCGGGAAATGGCCCATCAGGAGCTCGGCGTGCAGCTGCTCGACCGCGTGAAACAGGACGTATCGACCGTGGCCAAGGTCGAGTCCGAGCCCAGGCTCGAGGGCCGGCAGATGGTGATGGTGCTCGCACCGCTGAGGGCTTGAGCCGGATTTCCTTGCATTTTCGGCTATACCCACCCTATAAGGTCGCCCCAAGGAGCCGCCCGGCGGGGCATGCCGTGGCGGCTCGCATGCTTTCCAATCGTCGAATCTCGCCCCGTATCCAGGCTTGGACCGGGGTCAAAACCAAGGAAGCCAAATGCCCAAGCTCAAGTCGAAGAGCGGTGCCAAGAAGCGCTTCAAAATCACGGCCAGCGGCAAGGTGAAATGCCAAGCCTCGCGCAAGCGTCACGGAATGATCAAGCGTACCAACAAGTTCATCCGGGCCGCACGCGGGACGATGGTGCTGGCGGACGAAGACGCCAAGGTCGTGAAGAAGCATTTCCTGCCCTATAGCAGCTAGAGCTTAGGGCCTAAGCCGAAGGAGCACCGTCATGTCCCGTGTCAAGCGCGGCGTTACCACTCATGCCCGCCACCGCAAGGTGATCAAGCAGGCCAAGGGGTATTACGGCCGCCGCAAGAATACTATTCGCACCGCAACCCAGGCGGTGGAGAAAGCTGGCCAGTACGCCTATCGCGACCGGAAGGTGAGGAAGCGGACCTTCCGGGCGTTGTGGATTCAACGGATCAATGCCGCCGCCCGCGCCAACGGCCTGACCTATGGGCGGCTGATCGACGGGCTCAAGAAGGCCGGTATCGAACTCGACCGCAAAGTGCTCGCCGACCTTGCCGTGCGTGAGCCGGAGACCTTCAAGAGCCTGGTCGAGGCCGCGTCTGCTGCGGCGGCGCGGGGCTAGTCTGTCGCTAAGCGGGCTTGGCCTCGCGCTTTAGGAGCCTGAGCCATGAGCGCGCCGGAGCTCTACAGTCTCAAGACCGAACTGCTTCGCGCCATCGCCGAAGCGTCCGATCTCGACGCGCTCGAACAGGTCCGTATCACCGCGCTCGGCAAGAAGGGGCGCATCTCCGAGCTGATGCAGGCGCTCGGTTCGTTGCCGCCGGATGAACGCAAGGCTTTCGGCCAAGTCGTCAACGACCTGAAGACGTCGATTGGCGAAGCGCTCGAGGCGAAGCGGCACGACCTGACGCACGCCGCAACCGCCGAGCGACTGGCGCATGAGCGCGCCGATGTGACGCTACCCGTGCGCGAAGGTCCGCTGGCGGAGGGGCGCGTTCACCCCGTGAGCCAGGTCACCGACGAGATCACCGAGATCTTCGCCGATATGGGCTTCTCCATCGCCGAGGGCCCCGACATCGAGACCGATTTCAACAATTTCACCGCGCTCAACATTCCGCCCGAGCATCCGGCGCGCCAGGATCACGACACGTTCTATTTTGCGCCTGCGCCCGACGGCAGCCGCGCGCTCCTGCGCACGCATACAAGCCCGGTGCAGATCCGCGCCATGCTCAAGAGAAAGCCGCCATTGCGCATCATCGCGCCGGGACGCGTTTATCGCTGCGATTCCGATCAGACCCACACGCCGATGTTCCATCAGGTCGAGGGGCTGGTGATCGACGAGGAGACCCATCTCGGCCACCTGAAATGGGTGCTTGAAGAGTTCTGCAAGGCGTTCTTCGAGATTCCCGAAGTGAAGATGCGCTTCCGCGCCAGCCACTTCCCCTTCACCGAGCCGTCGATGGAGGTCGATATTGGTTACGCCAGAGACGGCGATGCCATCAAGATTGGCGAAGGCGATGAGTGGCTCGAGATTTTGGGCTGCGGCATGGTTCATCCGAACGTGCTCAAGAATGTCGGGCTCGATCCCGAACGCTATCAAGGTTTCGCCTTCGGGCTCGGCATCGACCGGATCGCCATGCTGAAATACGGCATGCCGGATTTGCGCGCCTTCTTCGCCGGCGACCTTCGCTGGCTTACCCATTACGGCTTCGCCCCGCTTGCCGTCCCAACGCTTGCCGCCGGACTGTCCTGAGCCATGAAATTCACGGCAGACTGGCTCAAGGAGCATCTCGACACCAAGCAGAACGTCGCCACCCTCGCCGGCACGCTGACCCGTATCGGGCTCGAGGTCGAGGAGGTGTTCGACCCCGCAACCGCCTTCAAGCCGTTCCGTGTGGCCGAAGTGATCCGTTGCGAGAAGCATCCCAACGCCGACAAGCTCAGCGTCTGCGAGGTCGACACCGGGAGCGAGCGCGTTCAGGTCGTGTGCGGCGCGCCGAACGCGCGAGCCGGAATGAAGGGCGTATTCGCGCCGGTCGGCTCGTATGTGCCGGGCGCGGGCTTCACCTTGACCAAGGCCAAGATCAGAGGGGTCGAATCGAGCGGCATGCTCCTGTCGGAGCGCGAGCTTCAACTCTCCGACGATCATTCCGCCATTATCGAGTTGCCGCGAAGCGCCAAGACCGGCAGCCCGGCGGCCAAGGCGCTCGGCCTCGACGACGCCGTGTTTCATATCGCCATCACGCCGAACCGGCCCGACTGTCTTGGCGTGCGCGGTGTCGCGCGCGACCTCGCCGCGGCCGGCGCGGGCAAGCTGAAAAAGGACAGCGTCAAGCCGGTCAAAGGGACCTTTGCCAACCCGGCCAAGATCGCGCTCGAATTCGCCAAAGGCAAACAAGATGCCTGTCCGGTCTTTGCCGGCAGGCTGGTGCGCGGTGTGAGGAACGGTCCTTCGCCGCAATGGCTGCAACGGCGGCTGAAGGCGATCGGGCTTCGCCCCATCAATGCGCTGGTCGATATCACCAATTATGTTGCCTACGATCGCGGCCGCCCGCTCCATGTCTATGACGCCGACAAGCTCACCGGCACGATCCGCGCGCGGCTCGGGCGAAGCGGCGAGAAATTCCTCGCACTCGACGGCAAGACTTACGAGGTCGACGGCGACATGTGCGTCATCGCAGACGACCGCGCCGTGCTCGGGCTCGGCGGTGTGATCGGCGGCGAAGACACGAGCGTCACCGAGGAAACCACCAACGTCTTTATCGAATCGGCCTATTTCGATCCGCAACGCACCGCGCGCACCGGGCGAACGCTCAACATCCAGTCCGATGCGCGGTTCCGCTTCGAGCGCGGCGTCGATCCCGATTTCGTGGTGCCGGGGCTGGAGCTTGCCACCGATCTCGTGCTTCGCCTGTGCGGCGGCGTGCCGAGCAGGATCACGGTCGCCGGCAAGCCGCCCAAAGCCAACAAGCCGTTCAAATTCGATCCGGCTCTGGTCAAGCGTCTTTCCGGGCTCGACCGCAGCGCGGCTGAAATCAAGCGGCTGCTCGGCGCGCTCGGCATCACGCTGACAGGCAAGGGCAAGCAGCTTAAAGCGGCGCCACCGGCTTGGCGCCCCGACCTTGCCGTGGGCGCCGATCTCGTCGAGGAGGTGGTGCGGCTCGTTGGCGTCGACGCAATCCAAGCCACGCCGATGGCGCGGGATGCAGGCGTGGCAAGACCGGTGCTGACCGAAGCGCAGAGACGGCAACGGCTGACGCGGCGTCTATTGGCGGGCCGCGGTTTCGTCGAAGCGGTGACCTGGTCGTTTATTCCGCCCGAGCATGCGGAGTTGTTCGGCGGCGGGAGCGCGGAACTTGCGATCAGCAATCCGATCTCGACCGAGCTTGCCGCGATGCGGCCCTCGCTCCTGCCCGGGCTGATCGCAGCCGCACAGCGAAACCGCGACAGGGGCTTTGCCGACGGCGCCCTGTTCGAGCTCGGTCAAGCCTATTCCGGCGCCCGGCCCGAGGACCAGTTCATGGCGGCGGCCGGCGTTCGCTTCGGCCGCTCGGCACTTTCCGGCTCGGGCCGCGATTGGTCGGGGGAAGCCCCTGCCGCAGATGTGTTCGCCGCCAAGGCCGACGCGAGCGCCGCACTGGCAAATCTCGGCTTCGGCCAGGCGAACGTTGCCGTTACGCGCGAGGCCCCGTCCTGGTTCCATCCCGGCCGCTCCGGTGCTCTTAGGCTCGGGCCCGAGACGGTGCTCGGCCACTTTGGCGAATTTCATCCCGACCTTCTCGCCAAGCTCGGCATCGATGCTCCGCTTACGGGTTTTGAGCTTTATCTCGACGCCCTTCCCGCCGCCCGCCGCAAAGGCACGGTCAAGCCGCTCGATGCCTCCGATCTTCAGCCGGTCAGGCGCGACTTCGCCTTCCTGCTCGACAATGACGTCGACGGCGCGGATGTCGTGCGCGCCGTCTTAAGTGCCGACCGCACGCTCGTCAGCCAGGTCGGCGTGTTCGACGTGTTCACCGGGAAAGGCGTGCCCGAGGGCAAGAAATCGCTCGCCATCGAGGTGACGCTCCAGCCGCGCGACAAGACGCTGACCGACGCCGAAATCGAGATGGTCGCCGAAAAAATCGTGGCCGCGGTCAAGAAGGCGACCGGCGGCGAGTTGCGCGGCTAGGGCAACGGCCCGAGCGAACTGTTAGCGCGGACCGAAACTACCAAAGGGACCGGACGGCCGCGGCTCCGGTTGGCGGCGCCTTGCCTTCCGCCTCACCGGCACCTGTTTGCTTGCGACCGGTTTGTCCTCGCAGGCCGAAGCGATCTTAGCGGCGAGCGCCTCGTCCGGCTCGCCTGGCGGCTGCCAGCTCTGGCACAGCGTGCCGATCTCGCCGCCAAGCGCGCCCGCGTCCTCGGCACAATAAAGACCCGAGCCGTCCGGCCGTGGCGTGAAGCGTACCGCTTTGCCAGTGTCGCCGGCGCCATCGAGACTGGTCGCGAGGTGATTGAGCACGTGTATGCGCTCAGTCCCTGCGTATGCCGCAAAGCGCTCGGGCCGGCTTTGCATCTTGGTGAGCGGGATCGCCTCGATCGCCTTGACACGCCAGCTCTTACCGGCGCGCACGAGGTGCACCTTGGCCATCAGCCCATAATCGCGGCACATGCCCAAACGCGCCGGATCGGCCATGCCGGGCTCAAGGAAATTGCCAAGCCCATAGAAAATCAGCGACGTTCCGTCGAGCGCCACAGCTTGCGCCCCATCCGGATGGTGCCCGACGATGAGGTCGATGTTCTTCTCACCGGCCGCAAATTTCCGCCAATCGGCAAGCTGCCGCTCATCGGGAGCCACGCTGCCGTCGGCCCCGTAATGGATCGAGAGGATACGGTAATCGGCACGCATGCCCGCGAGCTTATCCACCACGGCGGTGAAATCCGGCCGGTCGGTGTAAGAGGCTTGGCCCGCCTTGTTTGGACCTGCGCGAGACTGCGGGCGGCCCTCCGGTATCGTGCCGATGGCCGAGAACGCGACACGGGCGCCGCCGACGTCGACATAACTTGGCTTGATCGCTTCCTGGTAATCGCCGCCGATACCGGCGAAAGCGATCGGCCGTTTGGTGTTGGCCACGGCCAGGTGATAAAGCGTTTCTTCGATCCCGACAGCGCCATAATCGTAAGCGTGATCGTTGGCGAGCGAGAACACGTTGAAGCCGCTATCGATCAGGGCTTTGAGCGCGGCCGGATGACTCCTGAAGTGTGAGGTTTGCTTGCCGATGCCCTCGGGACCGAGATCGTTGCGGTCGGTAATGACCGTGTCGAGATCGATGAAGGCAAGATTGCCGTCGACGGCGCCTGCCACACCGGCAAGCGTATCGGTGAAGCTCGTGACCTGTTTGCCTTTGTGGATGCCCTTGGCATCGACCTTGGAGTCGCTCGTATTGAAGGCGCCATCGCCGACAAGCACGATCGTAAGGCGGTCGGGAGACGCTGGTTTCGGGGCCGTTTGGTTTGCCCCCGGCGCGGCGTGGAGCAGGCTTGCCAGGACACTTGCGGCGCCCGCCGCAAACACTGCCAACACTCTCAGCCAGCCGCCTGTCATGGCCTCAACTCAATCGGTCTTACTCCCGGCGCGTGCGTGAAGAGGCATCGAACCCCAGATTGTGGTCGCGGGCAAGATGAACCATGGCCCGCTCGGTGAGAGCCGTGATGGTGAGAAGAGGATTGACGCCGATGGAACGCGGGATCACCGCGCCGTCGCAGACGTAAAGTCCTGCATGCACGCTCTCGTCACCTTTGCCGTCGAACACCTGGCATTTGTGATTCACCACGCCGCCCTTCGCATTATCGCCCATGCCGCAGCCGCCGAGCGGATGCGCCGTCGCCGGCTTGGTCCCCATGCTGGTCGCCGCCAGCGGGCTCTTGATGTAGCGCGCGCCGACCGCTTCGGCGGCTTTGGTCAGGGCGGCATCGACGCGGGCATAGACCGGCTGGCCGGCCACACCCGGCCAATGAATCTGCGCGCTGCCATTGTCGAGCGTGATGCGCCCGGCGGCATCGTCATGGGATACGACAAAGAACGTGTGAAGATGAGACAGCGGGCCTTGGTAGACGCCCTTGATCAGGCTCTGTGCGGCACCGAGCAGCCTTCCGCCGGCGATGAAGAACACCGGAAGGAGCGGCGCGAGCGCCGACGGCATGACGCCTTCTTGGATAATCATGCTGCGGTCAAGAACTTCACCATCGGGGAGTTCGATCTGCCCGGCGACACAGGCGCCGATGGCCTCGCTCACGAATTTCGGCGGATGGCCCACGCCGACGCCATTCACTTTCTCCTTGCCGCCAAGGGCAAAGGCGATGATGTCGCCATTGGCGGAGAACTTTTCTCCGAGCGTGTCCGAAAGCCCGAGGCCATGTTCGCGCGAGCGCAATAAAATCTCGGTCGAGCCGAGCGTGCCGGCGGCAAGCACCACGGTTTTGGCATCGACGAAGCCTGCCTCGGCGTCCTTTCCGTTTGACGGAACGTAATGGACGCGCCAGCCCCCCTCTTCCTTAGCGATGTGAGCGACGCTGAGTTCGGTGAAGATTGCCGCGCCATGCGCCTTCGCATCCGGCAGATAGGTCATGGCGATGGTATTCTTGGCGCCGACATTGCAGCCCGAGCAGCAATCACCGCACAGCGTGCAAGCCGGCTGCGACACGCCCGCCGGATTGACGACATCGTCGAAGCTCACCACCACCGGCGCCGCGACCGGCGGCACGTCAAAGGCGGCGCTTGCCGCTTCGAGCGCGCGATATTTGGTCAGCGCTTCGGCGTCGCGATAGCGCGCCGGCCGCAACATCGACGAGGCCCGTTCGAAACCAAGATCGAGCAGCCCGTCGCGCCTCACCGCCTCGGGCCAGGCGGAATCGGCAAAGACGCGGGCATCGGGTTTCAGGGCCACGCCGGCATTGATCAGAGAGCCGCCACCCAGACCGCAGCCCGTCAGGACATGAATGTCGGCGCCAAGCCTGAAATCGAACAGCCCGGTGCGGGAGCCCGACCGTAAAGTCCCGCCATTCAGCTGAAGCTCGCGGCGGAGCTCGGGCAGACGGGCCGGAAACTCGCCGGTCAGAAATTCCTTGCCCCTCTCGATGACGCAGACGCGCTGGCCCGCCCTCGCAAGCCTTGAGGCGGCGACCCCGCCGCCATAGCCCGAGCCGACCACGACCACGTCATAGGCGCGCTCAAGTTGGCTTAAACGAGACGACAGGCGCTGTTGCATCGGCCCTCAATAGCCCAGATGACAGAGCGGGCCCAAGCGCTTATCGGCGACCGCTTCAATTCACATCACGGTCGCGCGAGAACCACTTTGCCGCGCTTGCCGCACTTAATAGTTTATGGGCGGACGCGCTCATCCCCGGAGAGACCTCGATGATGGCAAGAACGGTCTGTGCCACGCTCACTGCTGCCTTTCTCGCAGCTCTCATTCTCGCCTGCGGTTGGCCTGAGGCGCGCGCCGGTGAGACCAAGACCGCGATCTTCGCCGGTGGTTGCTTCTGGTGCGTCGAGGATGCCTTCGACAAGGTCGACGGCGTCACCGAGACGATTTCGGGCTATGCCGGTGGCACCAAGCCGAACCCCACTTACGGGCAACATCATGGTTACGTCGAGGCGGTCAAGGTCACTTACGACCCCGCCAAGGTGAGTTACGCCACCCTGCTCGATAAGTTCTGGCACAACATCGATCCGTTCAACCCGGAAGGACAATTCTGCGACGAGGGGCCCGCCTATCGCACCGTGATATTCGTCGCCAACGACCAGGAGAAGACCCTGGCCGAAAAGTCCAAGGCCGAGGTCGCCAACGAGCTTCACAAAAAGGTGGTGACCGAGATCAGGCCGGCGACCACCTTCACCGCCGCCGAGGACTATCACCAGGATTACCACGAAGAGAATCCTGTGAGTTACAAGTACTACAAATGGGGCTGCGGCCGGGCTCAGCGCCTCGAACAGATCTGGGGCAAGCCGAGCTAGGCGCTCCCGCAAAATTGCACCCCATGGCCTTCTGCGAGGCGCCCATAAAGAAAGGGGCCGGAACCGGCCCCTTTCAGGTAACGCATTATTGGCTCTAGCCGGGTTTAGGACTTTTCAGTCTTGGCGGCCGCTTTGCACTCTTTCTTGTAGGCGTGACGGGCCTTGCGGTCCTTGGCAAACTTTGCCTTGGCGGCCTGCCTGCAGCTCATGCCCTCGGCAGCGGCCGGCGCCACCTGGATCGGGAGTGCGGTGGCGGCAACAAAGGCGGTCGCGACTGCGGCCAGGATCATTTTCTTGAGCATTAGATTCTCCGTTTGGTTTTATGCACCGGGACTCCCTAGACCGGAACCGGCGGCCAGATTAGGGCAAAGCCACCCCACATTTTGCCGCAATTGCTTGACCCTTAAGGGCTTGCTCCCGTACCAAGCCGCGCATGACCAAACCCGAATCGACGCCGCTTTCCCGCATCCGCAACTTTTCGATTATCGCCCATATCGACCACGGCAAGTCGACGCTGGCCGACCGCCTGATCCAGCTATGCGGCGGCCTGACGGCGCGGGAGATGAAGGCGCAAGTGCTCGATTCGATGGATCTCGAGCGCGAGCGCGGCATCACCATCAAGGCGCAGACCGTGCGCCTCGACTACCGTGCGCGCGATGGGGAAATGTACGAGCTGAACCTGATCGATACCCCGGGTCATGTCGATTTCGCCTACGAGGTGAACCGGAGCTTGGCCGCTTGCGAAGGCTCCCTGCTCGTGGTCGATGCGACCCAAGGCGTCGAGGCGCAGACGCTCGCCAACGTCTATCAAGCGCTCGACAACAACCACGAAATCGTCACGGTCCTCAACAAGATCGATCTGCCTGCCGCCGAGCCCGAGCGCATTCGTCAGCAGATCGCCGACGTGATCGGGCTCGACGCGCATGACGCGGTCGAGATCTCGGCAAAGACGGGAAAGGGCGTCGAGGAGGTGCTCGAAGCGATCGTGCACCGCTTGCCGCCGCCCAAGGGCGAGGCGCATGCGCCGCTGAAAGCGCTTCTGGTCGACAGCTGGTACGATTCCTATCTCGGCGTGGTGGTGCTGGTCCGCATCATCGACGGCGTGCTTCGTAAGAACCAGCGCATCAGGCTGATGTCGACGGGCGCGG
>Ga0315534_1001262_pt1 | contig 17540 bp, 14 predicted proteins | sample SalMarSW160240MG_FD_203094 | JGI IMG/M metagenome (GOLD analysis project Ga0315534, IMG submission 203094) | Salt marsh sediment microbial communities from the Plum Island Ecosystem LTER, Massachusetts, United States - Salt Marsh Sediment SW1602-40 ... | reverse complement strand
GCTTCTTGGCCAACTCGCTCAGTGCGAGCACACACGGATGCTCAGCGGTTGGGAAAGCCGTCTCGAACCATTTGGGGTCCTGCTTCGTGCAAAAATAGATGCCCTGAAACAATTCAGGAGGCAGGACCACTTGGGCGCCCTGCTTCGCCGCCTCGCGGACGAGGGCCTCCGTCTTGGCGATGTTGGCCGCCATGTCTGTGCCAAAGGCCGCTTGAATGGCGCCGACGCTCATCGTGCGATTCGTCATCTAAAGTGGTTCCTGCTGGGTGATGCAGTGGAACGATCCACCCCCCGCGTCGCCACAACCGAGGAGGCCGAGTGAGGACACACCGACGACATTGTGATCGGGAAACACCGCCTGTAAGGCCGCAATGGCGGCCTCCTGTGTCGCAGTACCATAGACCGGCACGATGACGATCCCATTCGCAATAACGAAGTTCATGTGTGAGGCCGGTGCGATTTCACCCAGAGCGTTGCGATAGAGACCAACACCGGGAATGCGGATTACCTCCAAGCGGCGCCCGCTGGCATCTGTTGCCGCCTCCAATGCGCACGCAATTTGAGCGAGTGTTTCAGCATTTGGATCGTCGGCATCAGCAGGTGCCTGGCACACGACGCGCGACGGCGCAACGAAGCGAGCAATGTTGTCCACGTGGCCGTCTGTATGATCGTTGATCAGGCCTTCGTCGATCCAGATAACCTTTTGTGCATCGAACGTCTCACGCAGCGCCGTTTCGGCTGCTTCCTTGCTCCATCCATTGCGGTTGGGATTCAAGAGGGTTTGACGCGTTGTCAGGAACGTTCCCTCGCCGTCGTGATCGACAGCGCCGCCCTCAAGGACAAACTCGAACCGGCGAACCTCCGCTCCGGAAATGCGCGCCATGTCGTCACCGACCGTCGCATCGTCGGGCAGGTCGTACTTGCCCCCCCAACTATTGACCCTAAAGCGCAAGGCGACAGTCCCGTCGGGACCGCGCGCAAAGATTGGGCCCGTATCGCGCAGCCAGATATCCCCGTATTTTGCAGAAACGAGATCAGCACCAGCGCCCAACATGTTTCGGGCAGAAGCCTCGGCCTCGGCCCCATTCACGAGCACGCGAACGCGGTTCGCCTCGCGCAGCGCGTTCACCATCGCCGCCACATCGCGGCGCGGCGTCTCAAGATCGCCATTCCACTCCTTTGGGTCGGCAGGCCAGGCCGTCCAAATGGCCTTCTGCGGGGTCCACTCGGCGGGGACGCAAATTTTTTCGGTTACTGAAATAGTCACGAGTTCTTACCTAACGATCGGCGAGGAAACCTGCGCTCTGGCGACCTATGGCAGCGAAACAGGAGCACTCACTTAGTCGCGATCGCCGACGAATGCTAGACGGTGACAGTTGTTGAAACGCCGTCGCCCAGCTCCTTGCCGAAGACAAAGCGCCCACGTCACCCAGCTAGTCCTTTGGCTTGCGCAGGGTATCCTGATGAGGCGGCTTTGGCACCATACGCAACGTCTCGGGCAAAAAACTGCCGTCGTTCACGCCCACCTCCCGAGCGATCATCTTATTTATCAGGTCGTTCATCCGCAGGATCAAGTCTGCATGCTTCTCAGGTTCAACGGCAAGGTTGTCGACCTCGTCGGGATCGGTCTTGAGATCGAACAACTCCAGCTCGTTGTTCGCCAAAATGTCTTCCAGCGTCGAGGGCGCATTAAAATCGTCGGGTGCATAATACCGCGCATACTTGTAATGCCCGTCAAAGACGAAACTGATGAACCCTCGCCGGCTCAAATCGGGCCTCACTTCGGTAAAGGGCGGCGCAAACTTGCCTTGAGCGATGTCGCGGCACACACGGATCATGTAGAGCGAGTCCACCGTTTGCAGGCCAACGTAATTGAACAAGACCGCCTCTCGCGTCGAAGCAACGGCAGCCGCCTCAGGGTCCTTGAGCAACGAGGAAAAGTCGCGGCCCGGAAGTGATTTCAGTGATTGAAGCGCCTCGGCTTTGATTGAACCCGTCAGGCCTGCCAACGTCGGAACGAGATCGATATGACTGGTGAGCGCCTTGCAATTGCGCCCGCCGGGCTGTTCGGGATGCACGATGACAGCGGGGACGTGGGTTTCCTGTTCATAGGGCAGCGGTCCTTTGCCGCGCAGCCCCCCGTGCGATCCCCCAAGTTCGCCATGGTCGGCTGTCTGCATGACCACCGTGTTATCCCACAAACCAAGGTCTTCAATGCTTTCGACAACCCGTTTCATGTTGCGGTCATTGTCGGCAATGAGGTTCAGATAATAGTTGTAGTAGGTGTTCCACATCTCGGCTTCGCTGATTGGGATATCACCTAAGAACGCCGACCACCCAACCAAGTAAGAAAGCTGAGCCCGCGGACGGCCTGGGGTATCCATTGGCTGGAAGTGGCTCGGCGACTCCGGGAAGGTCCACTTTTTCGCAAAGTGTGCGTTCTCCGGTGGAGGCGTGAGCCTCATGCCCACTTCCGATACCTGCTGCTTACCGCCCCACCTGTTGCAGTCGGCGTACATGATGTCGTGCGGAGATACGAAACTCACGATCAACAGCCAAGGTATGCCTTTGTCGTTGAGATCGTGCGCATTCGTCCTGAGCCATCGGACCGCTTCGGCGCCAGTATAGTTGTCCGTATCGTAGGCCTGATCGGGCGAGCCGACTTTATCTCCGTCGGGAGCAAACGTATCGAATCCGTACTCCTTTAGCGCATCCGTATAGTTGATCTTGTCGCTCGGCGTGATGATGTCTTTTCTAAGCTCGAATTTTCCGAAGTAAGCCGTCGCGTAGCCGAGCTCCTTGAAGATTGTTCCCATACTCGGCTTGTCCTTGCGCAAGCTGGGAACGTAACCGAGCTCCATTTGATCATAGACGCCATTGATCTGTGGCGGTTGGCCGGAGAACATTACCCCGCGCGAAGGCGTGCACATTGCCGCGCCAATGTAGTGATTGTGGAAAGTCGTGCCGCGGCGGCGCAGCTCTGCACGCGCCGGCAGCGTGTAGCCCTCTGCGGGGCGGAGCCGGTACGTCTCCTCGTCGGAAATAAAGAGTATGATGTTGTAAGGTTTGTTCAGAGGTTTGGGCCGTGCCGCGGGCAGCGGGCCATCCGTGATGTCGGTAATCGGCTTTTGATGCCACCCCACCTGCGGCTCCGCCTTAGCAGCACCACTCAATCCAAGTGTTGCCGCGCCGGTCCCCGCGATAATGACTTGGCGGCGATTGAGACCTCCGGAATTTGCAGGCTCTGTTAGCCTTTTCGGTGAAACCGCACGCTCAGGCTTCTTCGCGCCACCATCTGCCATCGCTGTGTGCCTCCGAGCTCATCAATGTGACTTCGCAAGAAACAAGAGCGAAGGATGCCATCTGACCATGCGAGGTCAACCATCATAAAACAAACCGGTTTCTCATTTGTATTTGGACTTTCGCGACAGCACGCGATGTTGAACAATTGAGCCAAGCGCTCGGCTCTCCGGACCACGCTCATGGGCACAATCGAGGAGTCCTACTGTGCGGAACGCGTTAACTTTCTTCTTCGCAATGGTGGTAATGCATTGCTCCAGCATCGCGCATGCGGCGGATGCCCAGCTTACGGTTACCATCGACACCAAAACGCATCGCTTCAGCAGAGCCGAACTCCTGGCACGGTCCGATGCGGCAGACATCACCATTCCCAATGACGTGTCATACGGGCACGCAATGACCTATCGGGCCGTACCTCTGCTTGGTCTTCTCAAGGGCGCGCAACTGGGAACGCTTGATACACTTGAGGCGAGCGCCACCGACGGGTTCGTTTCACAAATCCCAATTGCGCTCGTGAAAGAGGCTGAGAAGGATTGGAGTACACCCTGGGTCGCGGTGGAAGATCCCGCATCCCCCTGGCCAAACTTGCCGGGTAAAAACGTGAGCGCCGGTCCCTTCTATCTCGTCTGGGAACATCCCGAACGATCGAAGGTCGGCACCGAGCAGTGGCCCTATCAACTCGCGTCCCTAACCGCGACCGAGTCCCCAGCGCACCGATGGCCACAGATGGCGGTCGACCCGGACCTACCGGCCAACGCCCCAGCGCGTCGCGGGCAAGCCGTCTTCACGGTCCAGTGCCTGCCTTGCCACCGCATGCTCGGCGCAGGCGCTTCCGACGTCGGGCCCGACCTCGGCCAGCCCATGAATCCGGTCGCGTATTTGACACCCAAGGGCCTGCGAATGCTGATCCGCAATCCGAAAGCAGTGCGAACGTGGCCCGAAATGCGCATGAGCGGATTCGATAAGGCTATGCTTTCAGACGACGATCTCGACGCGCTCGTTGCTTATCTCAAGCACATGGCCGAAAGGCCGCATTGAGGGATTTGTCCAGGCACGGCAGGTGCACGCGCGGGCCCTCGTCTCCACCGGCTTAGGCACCACACCAATGCTGGCGGGCAGAGGCCGGCGCGCGGCACAATTGATGCTATCGCTCGTCAGTTTTGTTGATGTACTATCAACATTGAGGCCACGACATTGCGCGGACGATCACAATTGAGATTTGAACAGCGCAGCATCGCAACCGCACACTCGCGACGGATCGCGAGGCGATGCACACAACAAAGGGGCAGAGATAGCCATGAGACAGCTTCGCGTTTCCGTCTGGGCAGTGGCCCTCGGATTGGTGGCATTTGCGGTGATGCCGGCCGCCGCCCAGTATGAGAATCTGCCACCTGAAGATTCGGACAAGCTTCTGCCCGATGTCGGCGATCGATCCGGTGGCCAGTATGTTCCACCCTGGGCCGATCCCTATGCGTCCTCGCCGGACGTTGGGGTCAACGAAGACCCAACACCGTTTAACCCCGCCGACGTCGATGCCAACGCGACTGACTTTTAGTTGACGGCAGTCCATAGCGGCTCATCGCTGAGCTGCGCCCAAACGAATACGGCGGCCAATGTGGCCGCCGTACGTCGCTAGGCTTGTCCGCATTCTCCCCGGCATGCGCCGGGGAGCTCCGGCATTTGTTAGAAGCTATATGGCGGGATCGCCAGCACGACGCCGGATTTGATGTCGCTGAGATTCCGCGTGGTGATATTCGCTACTGCAAGAGCGTGCACCGTCACACCACACCGGGCAGCGAGCTGCGGGACAGTTTCGCCCGGCTGCAGAATGGCTTTGGTACCGCAGGGCGATGTGTTGAACTTTCCGCTGAAGATCGGAATGACGACCTTCTCGCCAACCTGAAGCTCGCGAACATTCTTGATCTCAGGATTCACCCGAAGAAGTGCTTCAACGGTCACTCCGCATCTCTTGGAAATGCTCGAAAGCGTCTCGCCTTGATGCACGACGACGAAGCCACCGCATCCGTAGTCGGTAATGACCGCAGTCACCTGGATCGTCTCACCTGGCGGCGGCGGAGGCGGAGGGGGAGGGAACATGAGGGCCTTGAGCTCCATACCAGCGATAGCAGCCGTCACATTGAGCCCTTTTTCACCGACGACACTGATCGGCTGGAGCGTGATGGTCTTGTTGCTGCCGCCGACGAGAACGTTGACGTTACCTCCGATGCCAACAGCCGCGCCAGCACTTACACCACCATAGCTGCCTGCAAGTTCGCCTGGCGGTATGTCTTTGGTTGCCGCCAGAACACCCCAAACGAGGGTGCTCTTGCCTGTCGGACCAAGATCAAGACCAAGTTTCTGAATCTCTCCGACGTAAGCCTCAGATGGCCCCTTCTTTCGCCGAAAGGTGCAATGAAGGTCCTTAGTCGACCCGATAATAAAGGACCCGCCGCCCTTGACGTCACACGTCAACTTGCCGACCTCGAATTTCGCGAGAGCACTCGGTGAGAAGGCCGTCAGGCTGACCACGAACGCGGCCACCGTGGCGCAAGCAGATCGCCCAAGTGTAAGCTGCATGATTACTCCTGTTGCTTGATGAGATTTCAGTCAGGCAGAAAGCGTCCGAGGTAGGCTCACTCGTCGCCTCCGACCATTGTTCATCGCTCCACAACTGATCCCGTCCCCGTCTAAGAAAGATAACTGTGCCAGAGAGACGGACCCGTGGCACCTACAATTCTCGTCGTACCAAAGCCGTCAATGCCCTAGGAAATTGGGCTCAGGCTCGTTCGAAGGGACTGTTGAGGGCCCTTTCCGGCTGTACTGCTGCGCTCCCCCAAAGCGAGGGCTCGGCTGCCCAAACCGACTTCCCACTCCATAGCAGAGGAAGTCACCAATTGGGCCCTCGACCCAGAGAATCCTCAAAGAGAAACGGAGTTTTCAACAAATCCGGACTAAGTTGACCAAGCAGTGTCACGGGCGGGTTGCGGATATGCCACGCAGTCCGTGAGCCCTTGGGAACGGGCGCCCGGCTGCAACAGTTATCTGGCATAAGGGACTTTGCCCTAATTTGGCGCAGTCTTGTCACGCGCTCTGCGCTATAAAGAACAGTACGGGGCACCATTAGGGTACAGGAGCTTGAAAGTGGTCTACGATTTCCTCCCAAAATCGTTTTGCCGACGTCCTTCGACCGTGAGTGTCACGCTCTTGGGTGCAGCGCTCTTCTTAGTGGCAACGCTTTTTGGCTCTGCCCAGCCGGCCTCGGCACAGCAGGGATTCGGCAACTTCTTCGGCTACAGCACCCAAAGCGCCACCAAGCGCCGCGCCCGTAGTCGGCGCGTACGCCGTTCGCGCAGTCGAAAGGCGGCAAGCGAGGACACCAAACAAGCAGAGAAAAAGACGGCAGGTCCCGTTTATGCCGTCATCTCCCTCGGCAGCCAGCACATCACCGTATATGACGCCAACGGCCGCATCGCCCAGTCTCGTGTATCAACAGGCATGAGGGGCCTACGGACGCCGGAGGGCGTTTTCAGCGTCATCCAGCGACATAGGCATCACTATTCCAATCTCTACGGTGGGGCGGCAATGCCCTACATGCAACGCATCACCTGGTCCGGCGTTGCAATGCATGCGGGCCATGTCCCCGGTTACCCAGCCTCACATGGTTGCATCCGCCTCGTTCCGTCATTCGCAAGTCGCATGTGGGGACTAACCGAAATGGGATCGCGCGTCATCGTCTCCCCGAGCGACACCACGCCGAGCGAAATCACCCATAGTCTCCTTCCCACGACCACACGTTATCCGGCTCCGCCGCCGCCACCCCTGCCTGTCCCCCGCCGCGAAGCCGTTGCAAACACTTCGCCTGTCCAACTCGCCAGTGCTGACGAAGAATCCAGCATCGCCTTGATGGCTGAAACCGGCCAGCCTGACGCGACTGAGAACACCAGCTCAAGCGACACTCTGAATCCCATTGAGTATGCTGCTTACCTGCAGCAGCGTGCGACAGCCGAAAAGGCAATGGCCGAGCAAGCGGCCAAAGAGGCCCTCAAGAACGCAAATGAGGCTGCAGCGGAGGCGCGTAAGTCGGTCGAGGACCTAAAGAAGGCAGAAGCCAATTATGAGGACGCCGAAGCAAAATTAGATAAGCTTGAAGCAACGCCTACGGTCGTGAAGACGTCAGATGAGGAAGCAAACGAAACACTCGAAGCTGCCGAAGCCGCGAAAAGCGCCGCAGAGGCCGAACTTAAACAGGCGCGCTCGGACCTCGATGAGGCCCGCGCCCGTGAAGCCGTAAAGACACCCGCCGCCTTTGCCGCTGTCGAGGATTGGAAGAAGGCCGTCACCCGTTCCAAGGATGCCGCGAAGCTGCTCAAAGAGGCCGAGCGCCGGCAGGAGCCTGTCTCCATCTTCGTCAGCAAGAAAGAAGGGCGCATCTTTATCCGGCAGGATTGGAAAGAGGTCTACGAGGCGCCCGTGACCATTCGCTATCCAGACCGGCCACTCGGTACTCATGTCTACATTGCCGTTGCGCCCCAACCGGATCAAACGGCAATGCGTTGGTCCGCTATCACGATGCCGGAGAAGTCCACGTCCAATAGCACGCGAACCAAAAAAACAAAGAACAGCAAGAAGAAAGACAAGGTTGAGCAGTCCGCCGTCTCCAGCACGCAAGCCGAGACCGCCGCAGGGGCACTCGGGCGGATCGAGCTACCACCCGAAGCACGCGAGCGTATTGAGAAGCTGCTTTGGACGGGTGCATCGCTAATCGTCTCTGATCACGGGCGCAGTCACGAAATGGGCGATTACACCGACTTCATCGTGTTGACTCGCTAGCGATCGAGCCCGTTTGATTTGAGCTGGCAGAGCGTTGTGCAACTAACGCAACGGTCGGCTCGCTAACCCTGCATGTGAACCAGGGCCAAAAGTTTGTTAAGGACATTCCGCCTCGGGACCCTGATCGGGGATAGGACCAGACTTCAGACTGTCCGCTGACGGCCGCGGACGACCGCTCAACCCATTCCCACGAGCCAATCTTACAATTGCCCCTGGTTGGATCGCTTCTACTTCCACCATTAGGCTATATTGTTCAATGGTATTGGCCGGGCAATTGCCCCGGTGTACGAGCTGTGGCAGCCTTCAGTTAACGGAAATAGGTCTGAATCCCGCGTGGGGCAATCATGGGCCTAAAACACGAGGAAACGACCGTGTCTCGAGAGAGCGCATGGGAAGCTGATTGCGGGGTTAGCGTAGCGGCGAGTGCGTTGACATCGACAAAGTCGGCCGTTGACGAGCTCCGAGCCCAACTTGGAACTCAGATTTTCCAGCACATAGTTGTTTTCTTCTCAATGGACCATGACGCGGACGAACTCGTCAGGGCACTCGAGGCCGCGTTTCCAGGTGCCCCCATTTCAGGCTGCTCTACGGCCGGAGAGATCACCCCGATAGGCATGATCCAGGGTGGTCTGCTGCTGATCGCTTTTCCGCTTGCCGGTTTCAAAGTCCACAGCGAACTCATCACCGATATCGATCAAGGTGGAGTCGAGCGGGCAACCGAGGCCGTGAGGCGCCTTAAGGCGCAATCGTCCTGGGTTGGGTCTCACCCGCGCAAGGAGAACATCTTCGCGCTCTTACTCATTGATGGGCTCTCCAACGCGGAAGAGACGATCGTCGCCGCAGTTCATTGGGCAATAGACGACATCCCGCTCATCGGTGGCTCGGCGGCTGACAGTCTCGATTTTCAGCGAGCAGCGATCATTCACGACGGCCACGTTTTGGAACAGGGCGCTGTCTTGATGTTGGTCGAAAGCGACTTTGAGTTTCGTGTCTTCAAGACGCAGAACTTCGAACCTACGCCAATCAAACTCGTTGTTACATCGGCGGATACCGAAAATCGGATCGTTTACGAGCTAAATGCGGAACCTGCCGCCAGGGAGTACGCTTCCGCAATCGGACTGATGCCGGACGCATTAGGCCCATTTAGCTTTGCTTCCCATCCCTTGGTCGTGAAAGTTGGGGGCGACTACTACTGCCGCTCGATCCGCAACGTGAACCCAGACGGAAGTCTGTCCTTCTTCTGCGCCATTGACGAGGGCCTCGTATTCACCGTCGCTCGCCCGCGAGACATGCTCAGCTCGACCGAAACCGTCCTCCAAGATCTCGACTCATCACTTGGTGGGATCGATTTGGCTATTGGCTTTGACTGCGTCTTACGCCGGCTTGACGCCGAGACACGCCAAATCCGCCACAAGCTCGACGAGCTGTATCGCCGCCACTCTGTTATTGGCTTTCACACATATGGTGAACAGTTCAATGCGATGCATCTCAATCAGACTCTGACAGGCATTGCCTTCGGACGTCGCACGACCGGAGCGGCATGATGCAGAGCCTTCCCAGTCCATACCTGCCCACTTCAGTCGAGCAGCTCGAACGACAGATCGCCAAGCTCTCGAAGATCAACGCCGCCCTCATGCAACGCGTTGAGAAGTCTATGGACCAACAAGCGAATGCCTATTCGCTGTTCCAGACAGCTATCGCCCTGGAAGAACAGGTCCGCGCTAGAACGGAAGAGCTTCAGAAGGCATTATCGAACCTCGAGAAGACGAACGACGCTCTCATGACTGCCCGGGACGTCTCTGAGCGTGCGAGCCGCTTCAAAACGCGTTTCTTCACTGCTGTTGGTCACGATCTCCTGCAGCCACTCCACGCCGCGCGCCTTTCCGTAACGGCACTTGCAGAGATCGATGGCACGCCTCGCAAGCTCAGACTTGCACTTGGCGTGGAAAACGCGCTGACGACGATTGAGGACCTGCTGAAATCCATCCTCGACATCTCCAAACTCGAGGCGGGCGTTATGACCCCGTCGCTGCAAACGATACAACTCGATGAACTCTTTGAATCTCTTGCCGCCAATCTTGGGCCGATGGCGCGCTCAAAAGAACTCAACTTTACATGGCGCCGCACACCCTACACGGTGACATCAGATATATTGATGCTGCAGCGGATTTTGCAAAATCTATTGACCAATGCGGTTCAGTACACGTCAAGGGGAGGCGTAAAACTGACCGCGCGCCGGCGTCAGGACGAAGTGCGCATCGAGGTTTGGGATACAGGACCAGGCATACCGCCCGGCCACCTTGACCGCATCTTCGAAGAATTTCAACGCGGCCCGACAAATGATCGCCCTGTCGTTGGAGGATTTGGACTGGGCCTGTCGATCGTTCAACTCATGGCGCGAGCCCTCAGCCATCGCGTCGGGATCTGCTCGCGTGTTGGACACGGCACAAGATTCTCCATAAGCGCTCCACTGGCGGGAACAGATGCACTTGGCGGAGAACAACGCAGCGTCAACACAGCCGCCTGGGAGCCCTATGGGATCACTGGCACCAAGGTCTTGGTTATTGAAAACGATCCTGCGGTACTAGAGGCCATGCGGGCGTTGCTTGAGCGGTGGTCATGTGAACCACTTCTCGTCAAAGACCTTGCGGATCTCGACCACGTTCTTGGCAAGCCAGACTGTCGCCCCAACATCGTGCTTGCGGATTATCATCTGGATCACGGCAGCTGCGGGCTCGACGTTGTCGACACGCTTCGCAGCAGGGTCCGCCACGATCTGCCTGCGGTAGTGGTGACCGCAGACCACAGTCCGGTCATAGAGCGAGAAGCACGCTCGAAGGGGTGCGAAGTCCTGCGCAAGCCTGTCAAGCCCGCCGAGCTTCGCGCCCTCATGCGCCACCTTCTGTCCCAGGCAAATGCATCGCAAATGTGAGGGCCGCACTCAGCTTCGGATTTGAAGGCCTACGCCCGGCCGCTTTCATCACCATGGACTTCCGCCACAATAGAGTCGAAGTCGATTCTCGCGACCTCGATCACAGCTTGCGTCCGCGACGAAACTTTCAGTTTGCGCAAGATCTCTGAAACATGCGCTTTGACCGTGGTTTCGCCAACGCCCAGCTCATGAGCGATCTGCTTGTTGAGCATTCCGTGACGCAGCATTTGCAGCACGCGAACCTGTTGCGGCGTAAGCAAAGTCAGGCGTGAATTCAGATCAGATGGGCTTTCGCCGGTGCCGGACTCTTGCGGCGGCCGGTAGCCAATGGGTAGCACCACTGATCCGGCCAAGACATTCCGGATCGCGTGCGCCAGATCCGCGCCGCGTGTAGATTTCGAAATGAAGCCTGCCGCTCCAAGCGACATGACCTCATGAATGATCCGCGGATCCTCCAGCGCCGAGACAATCACAATCGGCAGCTTCGGATATCGAGCCCTGAACTCCAAGACTCCATCAAGGCCGCTCGTCCCGGGCATTGAAAGATCGAGAAGAACGACGTCAAACTGACCCTCGTCCTTCAGAGCCTCTCTCGCAGCGTCGAGCGAGGCCGCCTCCACAGTGAAGGCAGCTGGATACGCCCCGTGAATCACATGCTTCAGGGCCTCAAGAAACAGAGGATGGTCGTCAACGACCAAAAACCGAGGTGACACCACAGTTGTTTTCCGCCGAGAAGAGCCGCATGGCCACCTGCCTCCTGGACACCAATGTCCCAGACCCAGCTGGTCAAAGCAACCTTAATACGGGGCGGCCTTCCTCCTTAAGACCGGAAACCACCCGGCCCTATCTGCAGCGCATGCTGTCCTGCAACACGCTAAGAAATGCTTATGGATCTGCTTGTTATCCTCACTCAAACTTGGCGAAGTCGCTTTGAATGACGGAGCAGTTATGAAAGCGTTACGCATTGGTTGGAGATAGGGATCACCCGGCGATGGGTCCTTCTCAGTGTCTCTCCGACAGGGCATGCACATTGACGCCTTGAGCAGTACGCTTGACGCAGGTCACCCACTAAGCAATGTGCACGCGATCTGCTAGCCCCGTTTCTAGGATAAGGACAACTTTGCGCGGATGGCCGGAGCGTTCACCAACTGCTTGCGGCTCGCCCGTGCCGGCCTCGTGCTCGCTCAGCACGGCGTGAGTTTCGTTCCAAAGGGCGTCGATGTCCCTCCGGCGCTCAAAATAGCGCGTGCCCTTACGGCACCCATTCGGTTTGTTGCATCCGCATTCCGACCCCGGGAGCCGAGAGAAACGAGGGTCACGGCGGCTCTGACCAGCTTGGGGCCAAGCTACGTCAAGCTTGGACAATTCCTGGCGACGCGCGCCGACGTGATTGGCCCCGAATTGGCGCAAGATCTTTCCCACCTGCAGGACAAGCTGCCACCCTTCCCGATGGCCGAAGCACGCCGAGCCGTCGAACAAGCGCTCGGTGGCCGGCTCGAAGATCATTTCGCGGAATTCGGTCCTTCCATTGCCGCCGCTTCGATCGCGCAGGTGCACAAGGCTCGCGTCTCAGATCAGGATGACCAGCGCGAAGTCGCCGTCAAGATACTGCGACCCGGGATAGAGAAGCGCTTTCGCCGAGATCTCGACAGCTACTACTTTGCGGCTCGCCAGATAGAGCGCCTGCATCCTCCTTCCCGACGCCTGAAGCCCGTCGCGGTCGTGGATTCCCTAAAGCATACGACCGAAATCGAGATGGACCTGCGCCTTGAGGCGGCGGCCATTTCCGAGATGGCCGAGAACATCGCGGGTGATGATGATTTTCGCGTTCCAGTCGTCGATTGGAAGCGCACGGCGCGGCGCGTGCTCACCGCCCAGTGGATTGATGGCATCCCCATCGCAGACTTCGCCCGTCTCGATGCCGCCGGGCTCGATCGGAGGGCGCTCGGTCTCACGGTCATGCGCTCGTTCCTGAAGCATGCTCTGCGAGATGGCTTCTTCCATGCAGACATGCACCAGGGCAATCTTTTCGTCGACGCGGACGGGAAAGTGGTCGCCGTCGACTTTGGGATCATGGGCCGGCTCGGCCATAAGGAGCGACGCTTTCTCGCCGAGATTCTTCATGGTCTCATCACGCGAGACTACCGCCGTGCTGCGGAAGTGCACTTTTGGGCAGGTTATGTGCCGCCGCATCATCCAGTCGAAGTCTTCGCGCAGGCATTGCGCGCCATCGGCGAACCCATACATGGCCGCACCGCCGAAGAAATCTCGATGGCAGACCTGCTTGGGCAGCTCTTTGCCTACACAGACGTCTTTGACATGCAGACCCGGCCTGAATTGATCCTCTTACAGAAAACTATGGTTGTGGTCGAAGGCGTGGCGCGTGGACTGGATCCCAGCCTCAACATGTGGACTGCCGCCGAACCAATCGCACGCAAATGGATTGAAGAGAACCTGGGCCCAATCGGCCGCCTGCGCGAAGCCGGCGAAGGAGCAACAACCATCGGCAAGGTGCTGGCTGACCTGCCGTCACTTCTCATCCAAGCCCAAACGACCGCAATCGCGCTGGCAGAAGCATCGAAGACGGGCATCAAACTCGATGAAGAGACGGTGCGCCAGCTGGCTGCGGAGGAAGCCCGCCGCACGCGATGGGGCCGTATTGCTCTGTGGATTGGTGCCCTAAGCCTTGTTGTGCTTGCGCTCGCCCAGTTGAACCTCTAGGTGCCTAGGTCGTACAAGCCCTGGCCCACAAAGGCCGGCCACGAGGTTTCGTTGTATGGACCAAAAGTACACGATCGACCCCGCAAAATTCACAACCGTGCTGACGAGCTGCGGGCGCTTTGATCTGCTCGGGGAGACGGTCACCTCGTTTCACAAGCACTTTGGGTCAGACAAGATCATCGTTGCGGAAGACGCCGAGCAACCTGATGAGGCGGCCACGTTCCAAGAGAAATTTCCCTCAACCGACGTGCGCGTCAACATGCCCAAACTCGGCCAGTTGCGCTCAATCGACAAGCTCTACGCGACCCTTTCTACACCGTATGTCGTGCACCTGGAAGACGATTGGGGCTTCACCCGCAGCCTCGACCTCGACAATGTAGTCAACTTTCTTGAGGCGCGCCCCGACATTTCCGTCGTGTGCATCGCACATCGGATCTACGATCCGCGTTACGAGAAAGGCGCGCGCAAGACACAATACAAAGGCATCGACTATCTCGTCTGGGATCTCGATGCGCACCCCAAATGGTTTTCTTATTCCTTCAACCCTTCGGTGGTCCGCCTGGCATTCTGGAAAGAGTTTGGTCCGTTTGTGCGCTACGTTACGGAGGAAAACCTCAGCGATTTCTGCAAGAAGCGCGGCATGCGTATCGCGATGGTTGTCCCCGGCATCGCCGATCACATCGGTGATGATCGCCACGCGCCTGACCCCTTCCAGCCGCCACGTGCAAAGACATTGTTCGCCCGCCTGAAGAGATCGCTCGCAAAGCGCTGGCACAAACTAACGAACAAGTGAGCAATTTGGGTGCCCTTAAGCTGCTGCATCATTACCCACAACGAAGGCGACCGCATCGAGCGATGCATTTTGGCAGCGCGAGATGTTGTCGATGAGATCGTCGTCGTCGACTCGGGCTCAACGGACGATACGTTGGCCAAAGCCAAAGCTCTGGGGGCAAAGATTTTCGAACATGCCTGGGACGGCTACGGACCGCAAAAACGATACGCGGAAGACTGCGCATCGCACGACTGGATCCTGAACCTAGATGCCGACGAGATCGTCACGCCGGAACTCGCTCAGGAGATTACCACTCTCATGCGCGCAGGCGAGCCGCCACTGCCCGCCTACCGCTTCCGCCAAGTCACTGTGTATCCTGGCCGCGACACGCCCCGCCTATGGGCCGACTACCACAACTACGTCCGCCTGTATGACCGCCGCAAGGTGCGCTTCAGGGAAAGCCGCGTGCACGACACGGTCGACACTGCGGACTATCTCGTCGGTCAGCTCAACGGAATTGCGCTGCACTACTCGTGGCGTTCACTCGATCACGTGCGCGCAAAGTTGGACAAGTACACCGATCTCCAGGCCAAGGAACTCAAGAAGCCGCGCTGGCAAATCCTACTACGGTTGCCGTTTGAATACCCGTTCCTGTTCTTCCGCTACTACGTTCTGCGCTGCAATTTCACGGGCGGCCTGACGGGCCTCAAGATCGCTCACATGATCGCTTGGGCGCGAACGAAGCGATTGCTTAAAATTCTTCAGCAACAAAAAGCCTGAGCGGCGGGCTGCCGCCTCGCAATGAGACGGCCCCCGCCAGCACTTTGACTTTCGCAACGTCTGTTAGATTTCGCCCTTGAGGCCCTTCTCAAAGTACTTGTGCACGATCTTGTCCTGGTTCTCCAACAACCAGTCGATCGAGGGCTCAAACGACATCGCCTTGTGAATCGCCTGCGCTGTCGCCTTGCGATGGATGTCGAACAAGATCTGATGATCGAGATTGTCGATGTCGGCAACGCTCGGGTTCAGCCACACCGAGACAATGATGCCAACGTCGTTGACCTTCTCCTTAGGAATGTCGCCGGAGCGGACGCTGTCGAGCACGCCCATCGCGGTCGCGTATTGGACGGTACCCATCAGGATGTTGGTGTAGCGCGCATTGTCGACCGTCACCTTGCTGACGCAGATCGTAGGTGGGCGCACCATCACGTCGGTGTTGAGAATGGCCAGCACGCGAGAGTGTCCGGCAACTTGATCCCCAAGAAGATTGGCGAAGGCCGTACCAAACGGTCCGTCCATCTCTCCGATGGCGACTTCCGGCTCGGCTGCCGTGCCGGGCGGTCCACCGGCGACAAGGCTCTCACCCACGCGCAAGACGATGCGATCACTCATAGTCCTGTCCTACCTCTCATTTTTTGATTGTTTGGAAGGGCGCGACTATGGCCGTGGTCGTCCACCACCGCAATGCGCCAATTCGGCTTGCCAACGGACAATTGCCGCATCGCTCGCGGCGTGCGATTGCATTCTGGCGATATGCAGCGGCCAAACTCCGCAAAGTGTCGTGAATCTGTCACACCGCGTCGACACGATCGGTCGGCAACGACGGCTTGATGGGAGACGGGAACAGCCACATGAGCAAAGACGAATCCACACACGACATTGATGCCTTTCTGCGGCGCGAGCTTGCCGACAGCATCGACGAAGAGCTGGAACTGGAGCTCGATGATCAGCGCCTGGCTGATCTGAAAGAATACGAAGCCTACAAATCTGGGCGGCCCGTGTTCGATCGCAGGATGTATTTCACCGAGCTGCTGCGATTGCAAGGCGAGTTAGTCAAGCTCCAGGACTGGGTCGTCGATCAGAAACTCAAAATTGTTGTGGTCTTTGAGGGGCGCGATGCGGCCGGCAAGGGCGGCATCATCAAGCGCATTACGCAACGTCTCAATCCTCGCGTCTGCCGTGTGACGGCACTTCCCGCGCCGACCGAGCGCGAGCGCACACAATGGTATTTCCAACGCTATGTGCCGCATCTACCCGCGGGCGGGGAAATCGTTCTGTTTGATCGCAGCTGGTACAATCGCGCGGGCGTCGAGCGCGTGATGGGCTTTTGTACAGAGGACGAATACGAGGAGTTTCTCCGCACCGCCCCGCAGTTCGAAAAGATGCTCGTGCACTCCGGCATCATCCTCATCAAGTACTGGTTCTCCATCTCGGATGACGAGCAGCACTATCGCTTCTTGATGCGTATTCACGATCCGCTCAAGCAGTGGAAGCTGAGCCCCATGGATTTGGAATCGCGGCGCCGCTGGGAGCAGTATACCAAAGCCAAAGAGATCATGCTGGAGCGCACGAACCAGCCCGAGGCGCGTTGGTGGGTCGTCGATGCCGATGACAAGAAACGCGCGCGCCTCAACTGCATTCATCACCTGCTGAGCTGCGTCGATTACAAGGAAATTTCGCACCCGGAGATCGAATTGCCGGCCAGGGTGCACAACCCCGACTATCACCGCCATCCCGTGCCCGACGAGATGAAAGTCCCGCAAATATACTAAGGTCCCGATACAAGCGTGCGCCTCGGCGCTTCGACGTCTGCAGAACCACAAGGAGTGAATTCGCAGTGGCGAGGATTACCAGCCGGGAGGGTATCGAGACTTATTCCCGCATACACGAAAGCCGCCAAACGACCGTCTTTCACAAAGCCGCGGAGATCCTTGAGGCTGCGAATGCCGCAAGCGTGCTCGACTACGGCGGCGGCGACGGAACCTTCCTCGATCAGCACCTGCCCGGATGCGTGCGCTCTTCTGCCTACTATGACGTGTCTGAGGCAATGCGGGCAAAAGCCGAAGCGCGTCTGGGAAGCAAGAACGTTGCCTTCTATTCCCAGCGCGGAGATATCGAGGTGAAGCGTTTCGATGCTGTCCTTCTGATTGCGGCCTGGATGGAGTTTCCATCGCACACGTCAGCGATCGAAATCCTCGCAGCGAT
>Ga0315534_1001261_pt1 | contig 17540 bp, 13 predicted proteins | sample SalMarSW160240MG_FD_203094 | JGI IMG/M metagenome (GOLD analysis project Ga0315534, IMG submission 203094) | Salt marsh sediment microbial communities from the Plum Island Ecosystem LTER, Massachusetts, United States - Salt Marsh Sediment SW1602-40 ... | reverse complement strand
TCAGGATCAGCCAGCGCTGATGGACATTGACACCGATGTCATACGACATTTCGAGGATGCTCCCGGCCGCTATCAATCCGCGTAAGGTCGGGTCGCTCACGATCAGCAGCAGGTCCACATCGCGCGTGGTCCGGCGGCTTATGTGCTCCATCCCGGCTTCGTTATCGATGATGACGTAAGGATAGTGCCGGCCCATGTCATCCATGATCGTGCGCAGCAAATGGTTGGCAGCGCAGTAGCAGCCCTGGCCTTCCGGGCGGCCCATGGCGAGCAGGTCAACCTGGTCACCTTCTTCCAACGCCATCTGTAATTCATGCGTCAGATAATCGTGCCGGCTTATGGTGACGCCAAGCTGCTGGTTCTGCGCCTCAACAGCCATCGTTTCGCGCACATCACCGACGGTGGTTGGCATGGGGAGGCCAAGCGCCAGGTGCAGGTTCGTGGCCGGGTCAGCGTCAATCGCAAGCAGCGGCCCAGGCACACGCCTCAACAAGGCTTGGATCAAGAGCGCGGCAACCGTGGTCTTTCCAGTTCCGCCTTTTCCCGCAAGGGCAATCGTCTTCGTCATCGTCACCAACTCCTATACCGTTGAGAAATCATTCTGCCGGCCCCGCTTCTTCGTCCACGGCTGCTCCCTCGTTCTCTCGCTCCCAGATTTCCGCCATACTCGGGAAGAGCGTGATATCAGTATGGGGTAGGAAGAGCGCAGCCGTAAAAGCATCGAAAAATGAATTATCAGCAGACAGCTCGACATAGGTCATGCTCTCCGCCACTTTGCGCACCTGCTCCCGTGCAATGCTTGAAGCCAGAGCCATATACGCACCCATCACGGATGTATTTCCCAGAAAGTGGAATCGGTCCCAGGGCAGATCAGGAAGCAGCCCGATCTTGATGGCGTTTTCCACGTTGATGTATTTTCCGAACGATCCGCCCACCAGTACCTGCTCGACATCGGCCAGATCGACGCCAACCCCGCTGGCAAGGACGCTGTACCCGGCGTAGATGGCGGCTTTCGCTCGCATCAGGTTATCGACGTCGACCTTGGTCAGGGCCAGGTCGTGGCCGGTTTCGGTCTCATCTGCCCAGGCGATGACATATTCGGGCCCGTGTCCGCCCATCCGGACGCGAGGTGTGTCCAGGTCGAGCTTGACGCTGCCACCCCGATCGATCACGCCGGTCACGAACAACTCAGCCAGGGCGGAGATCAAGCCAGAGCCGCACAGGCCGCGCGGCTTACCACTGCCGATGACACGGTAGGTGGGCTCGAAGGTCGTAGAGTGAATCCATAACTCTTCGATCGCACCCTCTGTTGCCCGCATACCATCCACCACCCCGGCCCCTTCGAATGCTGGTCCGGCCGAACAGGCACAGGTTAGCATCCAGTCTTTCGTCCCGAGCACGATCTCTCCATTGGTTCCGACGTCGATGAAGAGGGTCAGTGCTTCGCTCGAAGCGAGACCGGAGGCCAGTACCCCGGCGCTGATATCAGCGCCAACGTAAGAAGCCACGCCGGGCAGACAATCAACCGAGGCCAGGGGGTGGATGGGCAGTCCCAGGTCCGCCGCTAGATAGGGCGGGGGCTGGTTAACTGCCGGGATATAGGGGGTGAGACGGATATTTTCCGGGGGGATACCCAGGAAGAGATGGATCATCGTCGTGTTCCCCGAGATGGTGAGCTTATGGATCGATCCAGGTGAAACACCCGTACGGCGCTGGAGGCGTTCCAGCAGCATGGAGAAAGTTTCACGCACCAACTCACCCAGTTCGAGAAGACCCTTCCCCTTGCTGGCGTAGATAATGCGTGAGATTACATCCTCCCCGCGCGCAATTTGAGCGTTGTATTCTGCGGCAGAGGCACGAACCTGACCGCTGACCAGGTCCACCAGGTAGGCCGTGACGGTGGTCGTCCCGATATCCAGCGCAATACCTAGCGGATCGATCGGATCGGCGCTAACCTGCAGAACCCGCACCGCTTCACTTGGGCGACTCGAGCGCTCCAGCAGTACATAGGGTGACCAGTCGCTGCCCCGCAACACGGATCCCAGCTCCCTCAGGATGGTGAGCGGGACCTGAGCTGGGCTATGACCGGCGCCGGCCAGGGCGTCTTCCAGGCGGGTAAGGTCGTCACGATAATCTTCGATGGTGGGAGGCTCGAGCTTGACCTGTAAAGCGAGCAGCGGCTGCAGTTCCAACGGATCATAGTGAAAGGGCAACTCGACCTTGCGAGCCGTCTGCTCAGTCACCAGGCGGCGTTCAACGCGTTCCTGTTCGGGGATCGTGATGCTGGCATCGCCCTCAATCACCGCCTGGCAGGCGAGTGCCCAGCCGGAAGCAAGGTCATCGGTGGAAAGGCGGATCGTCGATCGGCGGCGGATTCCACCATCCACTTGCACCGCACAGCGGCCGCAGCGTCCCTGGCCGCCGCATGGCTGGGAGATCTCGAGGCCGGCCGTCTGCGCTGCTTCGGAAACGAGCGTCCCGGTCGGTACCTCGAGCGCGATACCCCCAGGTTGGATGGTGATGTGGTGTAATGCCACGGTTAATTCCAGTCCGGCTCGATTACTTCACCGGCGGTGAGAAGTACTCTCGGTTATACGTGTCGCAGATTGCATCGGTGATCCGTGCAGCCTGTACACGCTCTTCATCCCAGAACCAGCGTGAGAGCGCCAGGCCCTCACATGCCGCTTGCCCGGCCATGCGCATAATGTGCGGGATATCAGCCTCCCGACTGCAGGCGAGCGTGCACGGGGCAGGCGAGGCGCACTGCAGGCAGGAGGCGGCCAAGCGCGCGACCTGGCGAACGTCATACCCCAGGTAGGGGTCACGCGGGAGGTTGGAAATACGGGTGGTCATCTCTTCCTACCTTCATGAACGGGCACCTAGCCCATGATCAGCGCTGTTGAAATGTCTCCGCGCTCTGCTTGAACACCGGAAGACGCGAGTCGAACTCCTCGACGCTCGTTGCGAAAGTCAACCCGTAGATGATGTCCCCCAGCTTTAGAACATATACGATTTCTTTAATGGCCAGCCCATCATAGCTGGTTTCGAGGACGATACGTCCGGTCTCGAACTCAGTCGCGAGGGTGACCGGGCCCGAAACGATAACATTATAGGAGTCTGGAAAATGCGATTGTGCTGCTTCCAGGTACTGCCCCACTGTGATCCCGACCGGTACGATCTCCTTGACAATCGTTAGGTTGGTAAGCACTGCCGATGCGCTCTCAGCCGAGTCGAACATCCAGAGCAGAAAACTCCCCGGGTTAGATTCGAGGATCTCGGCTGCCTCGGCGAAGTGCCCGCCATCGGCGCGCATCTGGTCGATCAGGGCGGGGATGTCTTGCTCGGGATCCCCCCCTTTGAAGCTATCCGGTAGCCAGATCTCAACCTCCTGCGAGTCAAACAGTATCCACCCCGCAGGAGGGGCGAAGACTGGCTTTGTAGTTGGGGTCCAGGTAGCCGGTAGAGAGGCCGGAGTAAGCGGGATGTCGCTGTAGAACGCTGTATCCCGCCCGCAGGCGCTGTTGAGAAGGATAGCGCCCAGGAAAATGAGCAGGGCCCCTACCCGCGTTACACGCCGGAACGTACTGGTGGACGCCTCCCGGTGGGCCACCCGGTCCATCACTACCCTCCCTTGGGCCACATCGTCTTCAGATAGGATCCGATATCAACCGCTTCACGCGGCCCGACCATGATCTCCCAACCCGGCAGCTCCTCTTCCAGCTCACCGGAGAGCACGGAAACGTGGCCGGGAATGATCAGCTTCTTGTGATTGAGCTTCTCCTCGATCCCGAAGTTCTTGACGTCCTTGGCGATGCGTTCGGCGTCGAATTTGCCTGCCGCCCACGCAGTGAGCACGCTCATGCCTTCCGCGTCGGCTACGAGCAACCACCCAGGCAAACCCGAGCCTTCAACCTCGTTTGCTACAGAAAAGTACGTGATCGAGAAGTTCGTGGTGACGAAGAGCGGTGCACTCGGATCTGGATTGTTGATCTCGTAGATTCCCGGTTGTACCTGGATCGGTTTCTGTGGATCGGTGAAAATGTTCTCGCGCAGCACGAGCAGGGCATAGGTTGTGGCCGGGTTGAATGTATCCAGAACGACGAAGCCGCTGTATTTGGCGATGTACTGTGCGGCCAGGAGCGTTTCATCGCCGCCCTCAACCGCGCCGGGGAAGCTGATGATGGGGTACCCTAATGAACGGAGGTTCTTCTTCAGGGCCAGACGGCGCAGTGTGGTGTAGGCCTGCAGATCGTCCTTGTAACCCAGACTCTGCGGGTCGAGCACCAGATCTTCTAGGCCCAACTCGCGTAGTTTTCCAGTTAATTCGTTCAGACCATCCACGTCAGCGGCGCTCACGACAAGCGGCACACCAGCAGCTTTCGCTACCTCGCCCATGGCCTGCCAGTTCTCGGCGTTGGCTGCATAGAGCAAGGGTCGTCCCTTAGCTGCTTCAAGGCCGGCTTTTGCCAGTTCGGGTGTGGGTGCGAGCAGGATCAGCGAGCGGTCGCTGATCGCAGTTACGGCTCCAACCGCGGCCGCAAACCTGGCAGCATCCCCGGAAGCGGCTTCCACAGCAAACCCATCGAGGTGCAGGTCGATGCCCACATAGTCGACGGAGAAGTCATTCGCTTGCTTGACAGACTCCGTTATCGCCGAAGGTTCAAGCGTGTCGACTACACGCAAGAAGAGACCCGGTTTGTGGTAGAAGGTCTTTTCATGCCTGAAGAGCACCGTCTCGTTGCCGACGGCCAGCTTGCCATTTCCCCCCTGGATCTCCACCAACCGGATCGGCGGTGCGGAGGCGGCTTCGAGCTTCTCGGCTGCTTCCGCGGTGACGTGGGGGCAGTCTTTCAACTCAGCCTGTTTGGCGGCGAGCTTCATCGCGAAAGCCAGACAGGTCGGGAATCCGCAGTCCTTACAGTTGGTCTTCGGAAGCATTTTGTAGATCTCAAGACCTGACAGTGCCATCATCTACCTCCACACGCTAGGCGCCGTTCGTCAGGGCGTTAACCACCGACCTGACCCGTTTTAGGGTTTGAGGGTGCCGCAGGACGATGATATCGGCTCCCGAGTGGATGAGTGTGGTGGCGGTGACTGCTTCCCATTCCAGGGCGCGCGTCTCCCAATCACCCCACTCCACAGGGACGCCTTCACCGACCTTAGACTCCTTGACCTTCCAGGCTTCCTCGCCTGGTGTGACCATCATCGGCTGCTGGGTCATCTTGTCGTCCTGCAGAGCAGCAAGCCGCAGCCGCTCCATCACGGAGTAGCCGTATTCAATCCCGTAACCCAGCGCCCCCGTTGTCGGGTCCATGATGATGCGCTCAAGGGGCAAGCCCATGTCGTTGATCAGGATCACGAGCTGCTTGGAAAGGTTGACGTCCATCGGGGTGCGGGATTGTACGAGGTGATTGTGTGCCAGTGCTGCAGCGACGATCGTGCGGTAATTGCCCTCCTCGCAGGTCCCTAGCAGCAGGCGTTCGCCGACAGCTTCTTCTGCCACGGCGACCATCAACTCGTTATCGATCTCGGCCTGACCCGGGCCGACCACAGCCAGTGGCAGGCCACTTGCCTCAAGCACAGCTCGCACTACAGCCCGTGCATTCTCGGCAGTGTTGGGTTTCCCATCGGCGGTTGTGAGGCTGAGCTTAAGGTACAGCAGATCAGCCCCGGCTGCTTCAGCCGCCTTCGCCCAGGCTGCTGGATCTTCGGCCGCATCTCCCCAGGCCTCGAGCAGCAGTTTGGACCAATCCTCGGGTTTCCGGTCGCGAATTTCCAATGCCAGGGCTGGCGGATGTGGGATTTCGCCTTCGAAGTACAGATAAGGTAGGGTCGTCTCTCCGCCAACTGTCAGCGTGCGTGCCCGGGTACCCCCTTCATTCGCGCTGGCCCCGAGTGTAACTTCGCGTACATGCCCCGACCACTTATCCTTGGGGATCTCGATCGTCATAGGGTGGGTTCCTCCGTTCGTTCAGGTAGACAAGCCACGCACACGCGCTATGCGTGTGCGGAGGGTGCCATCGATTAGAACATTGATGCCATCTCTAACGCCGGGTGGCCTTTCTCCGTCAAGTGCGCCACCAGGCCTTCAACATCGGTGCAGATCGTTTCGTCGGCGATTTTTTCGATCAGATCGGGATCGCCTTCGCGCTCGGCGACAGTCTTGAGTTGGTCGGTCATCTGCGTTTTAAGGACGGAGGACATCCAGACTACTCGTTTGAAGCCTCCATCGGCGGAGATGAACTTCGGGCTGAGGATGTAGAATTTTCCATGGCCCATCACGCCTGGGGTCTGCAAACCACCGCCGGCCATGCCGGCCAGGGTGGAGAAGGTCATGCCGGCCGGTGTCATGCTGGTGTCCTCCCTGCTGACGATCATGATCCCATTCGCCTCCGGGATGAGCATGGCGATGCACTCGAAGCAGCCGCAGGCGGTCATCGGGTTCTCCATGATCGAGTACATGGAAACTTCGGTCACGGTCCCGTGCGAAGCGGTAACCGCGAACTCATTCACGCCGGTGAAGTAGCCCTTAAGGGAATCGGTGTTCTCGCCCTTTTTAATCGGCTGGTTCGGACCGGTCGGGTTGATCCGGTAGGAGGCCTTGCAGTCGAGCCAGTTGTACGCACCGCACAGCCCGAGCCGTTCTGGGCTGACGATGCAAACGTGATCGGGAGCGAAGGACTGACACAGCGTGCATGAATAAAAAACATCGACGCTGGTGTCGTTCATCGAGCCGATGCGTTCGTTGCGCTCCTCGTAGGCTGCGCGTGCATTGGCCAGCCATTCCTCATGCAGTTTGGGATCGGTAATGATCTGCACCTCGACCTTGTCGACGATGCTGCCAAAATCATCGTGGAAGCGGGCGTGTACGATGTCGCCGAAGTGCTTCAGTTCGAAGCCTTTTTCCACGGCGGCTTTACTCAGGCGGATCCAGGTGATGTCACGCTGGCCGATGTGCTGGATGCCGGAGGCGCCGTTGATGAAGTAGTGGATCTGGCGCTCGAGTACGGGCTCGAAATCTTTCTCCATCTTGCGGCCGGCGACCTTGATTACCAATGCCAGATCCATATTGCCTTGATCTTCGATCTCGGAGAAGTCGGGCCCGATGAGTTCGATCTTGCCGTCCTCGACCTGATCCATATCGTCCATCAATAGGTATTCGAAAGCCCGGCTGTGCTTACCGCCGAACTCGACCCGCATGTCCGCTTTACGCACGACCTCGCCCTCGAAGGCCGATCCGTAGGGGACCGGGATCGGAACCTCGGAGATTTTGACTTTGACGCCGCGCACCTCGATCGCTTTCTGGATGAGCTTGCGAGCTTTATCAGCCTCGGTCTCTCCCTGGATCTCGTTCCAGGGCATGGAAATCACGTGCTCGTATTGCGTCACGCCAGTGGGTAGGATCTCGGGGATCACCGTGTCGGCTAGAACGGGGAATCCGTAAGAGATCGCACCTGCCGCTGTGGCATATTTCAGGTCGTCGACCTCGCCCAAGGCAAGCACGAAGGCGAAGACGCGGTTCTTGTTATAGAGCAGGATGTCGCGCCATTGGCCACCCTTCAATCCGCCGAAGGTCAGCGCGGAGCGGGTGGCAAAACCAAGCGGGTAAATGGCCCCGATGGTGTCCTTGCTGAAGGGCACGATGTAAGTGTCGTACCCCATCTCTACACCCTCCTCGACGAGTTGGTCGATGATCGAACGACCGTTGACATTCCCGACGAGAAAAGTAAGGATGCTGCGCTGCTGGAGTTCACGCACGATGGCTACTGCAGCTTCGTTTGAATGGGCTGCACCGACGATGGCGGCGAAACCAGGCATTCGGCCATCGACGAGCTGTATGCCCCACGAACGCAGCTGTATATCGTCGATTGGGCCGTTCAGGTGTCCGTCCGCTCTTTCTCCTCCGCCGTTCCCGTCCGGGCTGGTGAAGGAGGTGGCCCCGGCGAGCTCCAATCCCGGGTAGGGTTGAGGTTCTTGGTTATAGGCGAAGCGTATTGCCTCGAGGACTTCTTCTGCCAGGAGTGTAGCCATGCCGGAATCCAACGTTTCGCCCAGGTATGGCGTCCAGAGGGCTTCATCAGGCACGGCGTGGAGTAGGGATTTTGCGTGCTCCAGTACGAGTTCAAGTTCGCTGATCTTGGTCACCTCATGACCGAGCATTCCCAGGGTGACGGGTAAGTAGTAAGCTGTGTTGGGGAAAGCGATGGCTGCTTCGGGACCTTTTTCTTCGATCGCACGGGCGTACAGGGCTTGAGCTTCCGCGACAATCCTGTTCGCTCCCTGGATGGCACGTGTAGCGATATACCGTGACATAGTCTGCTGCCTCCCTAGTTCGATGAATTGCCGTAAACCGCGCCGATTTTTTCGGCCAACGGGAGCTCGATCAGTTCATCGATCCTCCAGTCGCCACTCTTGCCCCAATTCGATGGATCGTATTCGGGCAGGCCTAGCTCGGCTCGTTTCTTATCGATGTGTGTTAGCGAACGACGTACGATTTCATCGCCGTCGTTGGTGAATTCTAATCGTCCACCAACTTTACTTTCCCACCCGTTCGTGAGGATCTCAGTAACTCCATCGACCCCTGAGACCGGGCTGGAGTGGCCCATGATCACGTAGGCGCCGGAGGCGACGCAGTAGGTCGCGATCGAGATTGCCTTTTCACTCATCCACTCCGGAGCCATGCCGACGGCCGGGATGTCGCTGATGTCTTCGCCCAATCCGCCCTCTGTGGCCATTTGCGCCAGAACGGTCAGGATGCGGGAGTTGTCGACGCAGGATCCCATATGGAGCACCGGCGGGATACCCACTGCCTCGCACACCTCGCGCAAGCCCGGTCCTGCGTGTTCGAGGGCCGCTTCGGGCCGCATATAGCCTTGCTTAGCGCTGGCGATCGCGCCGCAGCCCGTCTCGACAACCAGCACGTCGTTCTTGATGAACTCGGTCACGACATATCGATGCAGTTCATCATGGCAGACACGGGCATTGTTGCAGCCGATGTTGGCGACAACGCCGCGAATTCGTCCAGACATGATGGCGTCGTTGAGCGGTCGCAGTGAACCGCGGTAGGTGCCGCCGAGCGCGTAGTTTATATACTCATGGGAGAAACCGGGGATCAGCTCGCTGGTCATATCTGGGATGTTGATCTCTGTTTTACGATCGGGAAAACGGTCGCATGCTTTCCGGACGATGTCTTTGGCGATCTCCATCGCCCGATGTTCGTCGAATTCCATATGCGTCGCACCGGTGATCTTGGCCTTCGGGGACGTCGTGATGATTTCGGTGTGGAACTGATCTGCCAATTTGACGATGCCCTGCATGATGCATTGAATGTCGACGACCATCGCGTCGACGACACCGGTAATGATCGCCAGTTCCTGCTGCAGGAAGTTACCTGCCAGCGGAACGCCTTGGCGCATCAGTGTTTCGTTCGCCGTGCAGCAGATGCCGCCCATGGTGATGCCGTTGGCACCCTTGCTCTTTGCATATTCGATCAGCTCGGGGTCTTGCGCTGCAGCGACGATCATCTCCGATAGGGTCGGTTCGTGACCGTGAATGATGACGTTAACATTCTCCTTCTGCAGGATACCGAGATTCGCCTCAGAGGCCACCGGGCCCGGCGTGCCGAAGAGCACGTCAGACAAATCGGTCGCCAGCATCGACCCGCCCCAGCCGTCGCCGAGCGCGGCGCGCATGGCGTGATCGAGGATATGTTCAGCGTCCTGATCGTTGCCGACATGGGTTCGATGCATCATCTCGACAATCTCGCGGTCGACATTACGTGGTTCGATGCCCGCTTTCTTCCAGATCTCCTGGCGTTTCTTGGGGGCTCGTTTGAGGTAGATGATCTCACCGGTTGGTTTCCCAAATTCATTCAATGCCCCCAGCGCGACATCTCGGGCGAGTTCATTCACATCTTTCCCGTCGACCTCGATCTCCAAGTAGTGCGCCATTTCTCTGAGCTTGGCCGCATCGCGTACCTTGTAATCCGGTGCGTTTCCCTCTGCGGCTGCAAGCAGCGTATAGGCCAGGTCGCGACCGTGGTCGGAGTGTGAAGCAGCGCCCCCGGCGACCATGCGTGCGAAGTTCCGTGCGGCTACAGTCTCACGCGTGGCGCCGCAAATACCGGTCTGGCCTTCTTTTACCAGTCGACACGGTCCCATCGAACAGACCTTACAGCACAGCCCGTCGCTGCCGATGGGACAGGCTGCCATGTTGTCCGCACGCGAGAACGATGTTTCATACTCGTTGCTGCAAGCAAATTCAAGCATAGATATCGACGCCGGGTCCCGGCTTGCTTCCTCTGGTGAGCGAACTTTTTTTGGAGACATAGATTTACTCCTCAACTCTGGAATTAACGAAGATCAATAAACTACTTCAGATCTGCCGGGTTGGTCTGAGTAACCCGAACGCCGTGAAGCTCCCACTGCGGGTCGCGTTTAGTGCTTGTCATGTGCATGAGAAACGGTGCCTCATCTTCGTTGGGTGGGTAGCCTGCTTCGGTGAGAACTTTCTCAATCTCGGCCGGATTGACAAGCTTGGGATCATACGAAATCATGAGTTGTTTCCAGGCCGAGCTTGCATAAATCTCCTTGATCCCCTCGATTTCGGTCAGGGCTTCTCTCACCTTCAGCACGTGGTGGTCGCCGTACATGGACGGCATCTCAAAGATGAGCTCTTCCATCAACTCGTCCTCCTTCGATTAACTCTCATGGTGGCCTTGCGGACGAATGTAACTGACCTCAAGGTACGGTTTAAGTGCTTCCCGAACGGTTTCTTTCAGCAAATTCCCCGAAACATGCATCAAGGTGTCGTGGTAGTCGCCGTCTTTCTGCATGTCGGCAAGACATGGGAAGTGGTGATGAAGCAAACCGGCCGCTTCGACTGCATCGCTAACCGCTGTTCCTAACAGGCCTTGTGCGACGTGGCCGGCGCATCCGCACCCGGCGTCCCGCAGTACATCGATGGTGGAGATATGCCCGTCCTCGACCTCGACTTTGAACTGGGGGCGGCCGAAGTGATGGGCAAAGCGCTTCAGGATCTCGTCCTCCAGTGGCTGGACGAGCGGGGTGCGGTTGTAGCTCGTCTCGGTCAGTGAGCAGAAGGGTTTGGGGAAAGCGACGGCGACATCCATCGCCTCCAACCAGCCGGCGAGCTGTCTTGCCAGGCCTTCAGGCAGCGACGCATTACGGTCGATCGGCGCCAGTACAGCACGCGCGCCGGTCATCCTGGCGATGTCGGGGATCAGCTGTGCGAACCCCGACACTTCTCCCAGCGCAAGGATCATCTCAACCTGGGGCAGTTCTTCAGGTAGGTAGTCATCCGGGTAGTCGACGATCGGCGGGATAACGCGTGGCGCAGCCCAGGTGTGGACGATCCAATCGGATGGGGCGTTGGCCGTGATGTTTTCGGCGATTCGCTCCCCCCACTGACCCTGGGTTGCCGCTAAGATTGAAAGGGGAATCTCGGCATGGCCGGTATCCCGCACCTACACACACTCCCGCTTCATGACGTCTGGAACTCCCCTTGATCATGCTTGCTGGGTAGTGAAACCCATAGTGGGGAAAGTCACAGATTCGCACGGTAAGTCTTCCTTTATGTGCACCATTCTTACCCAAATTCAACGGTTGGGTTTGAAAGGGGCATAAATTCAATTTGGCTCTTTGAGGTCTAATGTTGGTAAGGTGTACTTAATTCTGCCAAAGTGGGGGTACACGAACCGCCCAGGACTGATTTTGGGCGGTTTTTGTCTATGATTCGGTTCGACACTAGGCAAAAGTTAGGTGATCTTCCAGATTTCCAACTAGAATCCTAAATATTTTTTCAAAAAACGTTCGAGTCGCAGGTGGTTTTTCAATTCTAGAAGGGAAAAACTTACCTCGATAGACTTCGTCAAGAGACGAATCCATAATTTCAACTGCAAAATCTAATCACGCCTTTCCAGAAAACATGTCTTGACATTGGGAGAAATTTTATATACAATGACTTTGTAAGTTCATCAAACAAACTAAGTTCTGATCCTGAAACAGGTTGCCCCAGATGGAAAAAGCGACTCGAGAACAAACCAAATTTCACAATAAAACGCTTATTCTGAACACTCTTTACAACGCCTCGGGTGTTTCGCGGGCTGAGATTTCCCGCATTACCCATCTCACCCGCAGCACAGTCTCTGATATTATCGCAGAGTTGATCGACGAAGGCCTGGTCGCAGAAACCGGCATCGGGAAATCTGCGGGCGGAAAACCACCCGTTATACTCGGCCTGGTTGAAAATGCCCGTCAGGTGATTGGAATCGACCTGGCAAGCGATGAATTTCGCGGCGCACTGGTCAACCTGCGTGGGGGTATTCAGCACCAGCTCCACTACTCTATTGATGAGGGGACAGGCAAGCAAGCACTTAAAATTGTTTATAAATTGATTGATGAGTTGATTAAAGCTGCCACTCAACCCATCATTGGAATCGGGATCGGGGCTCCGGGCATCATGGATACCGAAAACGGGATCGTGATCACAGCGGTAAACCTGGACTGGGAAGACCTACCCCTTGTTCAAATTTTACAAGAGAAATTTGGTCTCCCCGTATATATTGCCAATGACAGTCAGGTCAGTGCCTTAGCCGAATTCAAGTTTGGTAAGACTGAACGATCTGACAATCTGCTTGTTGTAAAAATCGGCAGAGGGGTCGGTTCAGGGATAATTCTCAATAACGAATTATTTCATGGAGATGGCTTTGGAGCCGGCGAGATCGGACACATCAAAATTGAAGACGATGGTCTTCAATGCAGTTGTGGGAATTATGGCTGCCTGGAAACCAGGATCAGTAGCCGAGCGATCAGAAAAGCGGCCACCATACTTTTAAATTCATCCCCCAATGAAGGTAGAACAGCAAGCATAGAGGAAGTTTACAACCAATTTGAAGCTGGCAACCCCCCCATTGTAGGGTTGATCCAAGAGGCCGGGAGGCTCCTTGGGCAGGTACTTTCCTACATCACCAGCACCCTGAACATCAACAAAATTGTGATTGCTGGCAGCGTTTCGATCTTTGGTGAAGGAATTATTGATCCAGCCCTAGAGGTCCTATGCAAGAACACTCTACAAGCGATTACACGAAATATTGAGATTACCTCATCATCTCTCGGCAAAGAGATTGTAATTCTGGGCGCGGCAGGGTTGGTCCTACATCATGAAATGAACATTTTGTAGAAGGAAAGAAGATGCCAGAGTTCACCTATTTGACCCCGCCAAAAATCACCCCCCCACTTGACCCGGAGTTCCGCCCTGCGATACTTGCCAATTCGGCCTATCGTGAAGCGGTATGCCGAACAGGATCTCCTCAAAGATTAGTGATTGGCCTGGAGCGGAGCGATGATGCTTTTTCCCGGTACGAAACAGAGATATTCCCGGAAGATCACCCACAGTTCGGGCAATCACTGTTCTATGTTGAGCGGATTTTAAAATTCATGCTCTGGCAAAGAGGCGGCAAAACAGTATATATCGGTGGCTCCGAGAAAGTAGGCCACTATATCCAGCATGTTTATTCCGCAAATGGAGAGCGAAATTTTGATTTCACGTTTATGAGCCAGATCTATGACCAACCGCTGAAGGTCATTGTCTGCCCGATCGAGGAGGTCCCCCAAGAAAATGAACCGCAGAAATCCCTTGGTCGCAACCTGAACGGTAACCGGATCGGGTTTGACCTCGGGGCATCAGACCTCAAGGTTTCGGCTGTGGTAGATGGCGAGGCAATTTTTAGTACTGAGATCGAATGGCAGCCTGTTGAGCAAACCGATCCAAACTACCATCGCCAGAAGATAAGGACTGCTTTAGCTCTGGCCGCCTCAAAAATGACGCATGTTGACGCCATTGGCGGCAGTTCCGCTGGGGTTTACATCAACAATCGCCCTATGATCGCTTCACTATACCGGGCAATCCCCAAAGAGAAATTTGATCAAATCCAAAATCTATTCCTGGATATTCGGAATGATTGGAGTATTCCTCTTGAGATTGTTAATGATGGCGAGGTCACTGCATTAGCCGGCTCAATGTCTCTGGGCGAGAACAGCATACTTGGGATCGCGATGGGCTCAAGTGAAGCAGTGGGATACATCACCCCTTCCGGGAAAATCACGGACTGGTTGAACGAACTCGCCTTTGCGCCGGTCGATTACCAGACAACTGGACCTGTTGACGAATGGTCTGGAGATCAAGGGGTTGGCGCATTATATTTCTCTCAACAGTGCGTCTTCAGATTAGCCCCCAAACTGGGCATCGACATTCCCTCCGATCTGACCAATGCCCAAAAGCTAAAATTTGTACAGGATAAGTTAGAAGCAGACAAGGATAATACCTACCAGATTTGGGAATCTATGGGGGTATATCTCGGATATGCCATTGCCCATTATGCAGTTTTTTATGAGATTGATTTTGTTTTAATTCTTGGAAGGTGCACATCCGGGAAAGGTGGAGCAATCATCCTTGAAATGGCGAGAAGAGTAATGGAAGAAGAATTTCCGGAGCTGGCAGAGAAGGTCAAGATCCAGCTGCCTGACGAAAAGAGTCGAAGAGTAGGCCAATCAATCGCTGCCGCTAGTTTACCTAAAGTAGATCTAGTATGAAATAATGGACCTTTATCCAAAAGCTGATATCTATATTCCCGACGATCAACCAACAGATCTGGCGCTTGCACGCACGACTCATCTAGCCATCGGTGCTCATCAAGATGATCTCGAAATCATGGCGATTGATGGCATTCTGAAATGTTATCAAAATACAGGGAGTTGGTTTACCGGGGTTGTCGTTACCAATGGCAGTGGGTCCCCCAGAAGCGGGATCTATGCCGATTACACCGACGACGAAATGATGCAAATTCGGGATCAGGAGCAGAAAAGAGCTGCATATCTTGGAGACTACTCCGCACAGATATTTCTTAGATATTCAAGCGCAGAGATTAAAGATAGAGACAATCACGAACCAATCGATGAACTCAAAAAACTTTTGCTGGCAGCATCTCCTGAAATTATTTATACCCATAACCTGGCAGACAAGCACCCCACCCATATCGGCGTTGCAGTAAAAACCATCAAAGCATTGAGGGCACTGCCAGATGAACATAAACCCAAAAAGGTATATGGATGCGAGGTCTGGCGGGACCTTGGTTGGATGCTTGATGAAGAAAAAGTTGTCTTTGATTGCTCAGGCCAGCAAAATCTTCAAGCCGCGCTTCTAGGTGTGTTTGACTCACAAATTTCAGGCGGCAAGCGATACGACTTAGCCACGATGGGGCGCAGAATTGCCAATGCTACTTTCTTCGCTTCCCACGATACAGATCAGGCACAAGGGTTGGCTTTTGCCATGGATCTTACCCCACTGATACATGACACTGAATTGGATATCCGAGATTTCGCACAAGTCCATATCGATAATTTTTCTGAAAATGTAAGTCAGCTAATAGGAGGTGTACTCTAATAGATGCTATCGCTTTTCAGGCTCAGATGGAAGTCAAATACCAAACTATCAAGGAGATTAAGATGAAGAATAAGAGGATTTTTGTTGTACTGAGCATGTTGCTGATCGTAGCATTGCTCACAGCCTGCGGCGGCTCGAATGAGCCTGGGGAAAACAATGTAGCAAATAACGCTGCAGCAAATGATGCCCCGGCCAATAACGCCCCTGCCGGAGACGCTCCCGCAGATGATATTAGCGCAGACGCGGAACCGGTAACCCTGAAGATATATCTGCTGGACTACACCGCGGACACGATCGCCTGGTTGAATTCCGAGATCAATCCTGCCTTTGAGGCAGCACACCCCAGCGTGAATGTCGAGATCACCGAAGGTTCTTGGAGCGGTTGGGATACAACTTTCAGCGGCTTTTTCGCTGCCGGCGAAGGCCCGGATATCATCAACCTCGGATCCGAAATGAACACACTTTACGGCGAAAGCCTTGCAGATATGGACGCATACCTTAGTGAAGGCGCATGGGATGAGATTGGTAATTTTGGCCCCGCCCTGGAAAACGCTAAGTACGAAGGCAAACTTCGCGGTTTGCCGATCTTCACTGCACCGCGTTATGTCTTCTGCCGCACTGACCTGATGGAAGCTTCTGGTTGGACATCTGGTACACCGCAGAATTTCGCTGACTGGGTTGAGTTTGGTGCTCAGGCCTCGACCATCGATAAGGCAACTAATTCCTTGACCCAACAGGCTCTCGTTCCGGTTGACGCCGGCTCGATGGCCGACTGGCAATGGTGGCTCTTGGTTTTCTACTCACTCGGCGGCGAACTGTACAAAGCTGACGGGACTCCCAACTTCGATTCTACCGAAGCCCTCGCAACGACTGAATTCATGCTCGAGATGCGCCAGGCAATCTATGGCGATGCACTCGATGCTGTAGGCATGCTCCCCACAGGACAGGGTTCGGTTATCGACGTAAATGACGAGACTGGTGTAGATAATGGTGCAGTCTGCCTGGCACATTCTGGTTGGGCCGCCCCGCCTTTCGATCGCCCGATCTGGGAGAATATTTCCATCGATCCATTCTATGGTGATCCGGAAAACTTCCCCAACAGCCGCCCTGTGGTATTGGCCTTCAACGACTGGCTGGCCGTTCCGGAATACAGCGAGAACAAAGAACTGGCTGCTGAGTGGCTGAAGATGGCGTTCAGCAAAGAAGGTAACCACAAATGGAACGAAACCATGGGCCTGATCCCAGCACGCAACGACGCCCAGTATGGTTACGTAGTTGATTCCCCGCAACTTGCCAGTGAGGCCGAGTTGGCCGCTGAATTTGGCGTTGGCTTTGCCGGCATTAAGGAAGCCGCTAAGCTCTCGACCATCATGCAGGAAGCTCTCGGCAAGCTGGTCACCGAAGAACTCACACTGCAGGATGTCGTAGACAAGATCCAGGAAGATTACACTGCAGCGCTAGCTGAGTAAGTTTAACCAGAGAAAGCTACCAGATTGGACTAACCCCCAATCTGGTAGCTTTTTTCTGGGAGTTTTTTTATGATGTCTAACCCTTATTTCAATGCTCTGCTTACTGCTGCTGGGGCGATCATCTTTATCCTCGCTACCAGCTATGGACTTGGCGTTTTTGCCAGCTGGATGGCAAAACGCCGAGGTGCCACGGCAAAAGTCCAGGAAAACACCTTTGCTGGCTATTTGTTTGCCGCCCCTTGGATCGTTGGCTTCATTATCTTTGTAATTATTCCACTTGTTTTTTCATTATATTGGAGTTTCACAGACTACCGTGTGATTTCCAGTGATCCACCACAGTGGGTGGGGTTTGAAAATTATTCCAATCTGATCTTGAACGATGATGGCTTCCGACAATCAATCGTCAACACCCTCTATCTCACCGTTTTGGGCTTGCCCCTCCAGATCAGCGTTGCATTACTGCTGGCAGTACTGCTCAATCAGAAACTGAAGGGGGAAAGAGTATTTCGGATGGCATTCTATCTCCCCGTAATCCTTGGATTTAACACTGCAGTTTTGCTGTGCTGGCGCTTGATGTTGAATACAGGAACTGGGATCATCAATCAAATC
>Ga0315534_1001260_pt1 | contig 17542 bp, 12 predicted proteins | sample SalMarSW160240MG_FD_203094 | JGI IMG/M metagenome (GOLD analysis project Ga0315534, IMG submission 203094) | Salt marsh sediment microbial communities from the Plum Island Ecosystem LTER, Massachusetts, United States - Salt Marsh Sediment SW1602-40 ... | reverse complement strand
GGCGTCAAAACCGATCTTTTTGGCAAACGCCCGGCGTTTCTTCTCCTCTTCACTACCGGATGGGCGTGCCACATGCGCCGGGACACCGATTACCGTCGCACCCCGGGGTACGTCCCTGGTAACCACGGCGTTAGATCCGACTCGCCCCCCTTCACCCACACGGATCGGTCCCAGCACCTTGGCACCGGCACCGACAATCACATTATTTTCCAGGGTCGGATGACGTTTCCCCTTTTCCCAACTGGTTCCGCCAAGCGTTACCCCGTGATAGAGGGTGCAATCATCCCCGATCTCCGCGGTTTCGCCGATGACCACACCCATTCCATGATCAATAAAAAACCGCCTGCCAATCCTTACCGCCGGGTGTATTTCTATGCCAGTCAACCATCGCGAAAACGTCGAGATGAATCTGGCCGCCCATTTCAATTCCATATTCCACATGCAATGACTCAATCTGTGGAACAGCATTGCGTGCACACCCGGATAATTTGTCAGCACATCAAAGGTATTTCGAGCAGCTGGATCGCGTTCAAATACACATCTGATGTCTTCGCGTAAGCTATTAAACATGGATCAGTCCCGGTTAAATTTTTAAAAATATAGATTTATCGCCATATTACAACCTATAGAGTGATATATCATCGGTTAAATCCCGAGGCAATCCGCCCCAATGACATCTAGGCCCCGTGGTTTTTTTGTATCGCGGTCAGAATACCGCGCAGGATTTGCAACTCGTTACTGGTGAGGCGAACGCGGTTGAACAAGCGGCGAAGCCGGCGCATCAACCGATTCAGATGTTTGGGGCTTTGCGGATTCAGGAAACCGATTTCCAGCAAAACCTTCTCTAATTCAATATAAAACATCTCGACTTCTTCCACGGTTGTTAAGGTTTCGCCTATCGTCGGTAAGGTGGCCCGTGTCTGTTTGCTGGTCGATAATATTTCGTAGGTGATGATCTGTACTGCAGATGCGATATTCATTGACGTAAAATCCGGATTGGTCGGTATCTGTACCAGGTAATGGCAACGATCGAGTTCAGTGTTCGTCAAACCGGAATGTTCACGGCCGAACAGGATTGCAACGGGGTGACGCTGGCTTTCTGACAATACCAGTTCGGCGCATTGATGTGGGTCCAGCTGAGGCCAGGCAATTGTCCGGTTGCGTGCACTGGTACCGATGACAAGTCCGGTTTCTGCGATTGCCGGATCGAGTGACTGGTGGATTCTTGCATCAGCCAGAATATCATCAGCCCCCGAAGCCCTGGCCGTGGCATCTGCATTCGGAAAACTCTTCGGCTCCACGAGATGGAGTTCCGCCAGGGACATATTTTTCATGGCCCTTGCTACCGCCCCGATATTTCCGGGATGAGAGGTATTAATCAGTACGATACGTATGTTGGCAAGCATGGATCTATTTTGCAGCAGTGTACCAATGGTTAGCACATCCCGTATGCAGCATGGGTGGAATCAATCGACTGTAATGCCTGCCAAACCCAGGCCATTTTGACTACGATCAGTGTCGCGCCGGTTGCTGTTGTTTATTTCAACTGGAATGCATTAATCTTGTCCCCTGCCATGTATACTGTGAACGCATCTACAATTCAAATCCAAATAAACCGCCCGTTTTATGCATCCCGTACTTAATATAGCTGTCCGCGCTGCACGCAACGCAGGTAACATCATAGTGCGCTACGTCAACCACGTTGACTCCCTGAGCATCACCACCAAGGGTTACAACGATTTTGTCAGCGAGGTAGACCGCCTGGCGGAATCCGAAATCATCAACGTCATCCGCAAGGCCTACCCGGATCACGGCATCCTGGCAGAAGAAGGCGGCGAACATGGCAATAATGAGTATCAGTGGATCATCGACCCCCTGGACGGCACCACCAACTTCCTGCATGGGTTTCCTCAGTTTGCCGTATCCATCGCACTGCAGCATAAAAACAAGCTCGAGCAGGCCGTAGTATACGATCCGCTGCGACAGGAACTGTTTACAGCGACCCTGGGAAGCGGGGCCTTCCTGAACGAGAGACGGATCCGGGTCAGCAAGGCGAAAGGTCTCGACGGCACGCTGATCGGTACTGGTTTCCCTTTCAAACATCCCCAACACCTGGACGCCTATCTGGCCATGTTCAGGATCATTCACCTACAGACAGCCGGGATTCGCCGTGCCGGGGCCGCCTCCCTTGATCTTGCCTATGTGGCTGCCGGTCGCCTTGATGGCTTCTGGGAAATCGGCCTCAATGCCTGGGATATCGCCGCGGGTGTACTGTTGATCCAGGAGGCAGGCGGCCTGATCAGCGATTTCAGCGGCGGACAGGAATACCTGTATACCGGTAATATCGTCGCCGGCAACCCGAAAGTGTTCAAGGAGATCCTGCATAATATACAGCCACTTTTGACATCAAACCTTAAGAAGTAACGTTAACAACAAGCGGCATATGAATATATTTTAAAGTTTTCATGTATTGGTCCGACATATGAAGCAAGTGAGGATCAATGATGACAGAACAACTTGCAACAGATGCCTTCGTTAAGTGGAACAAAAACCAGGAAATGGACATGCGTGAAATCCTGGGAGGCATGGAGGAACTCGCAAGCATGATCGGCATCAGGTCTAACCATTACTTCGAGATCATATCTATCGAATCACCCTGCGGGGACATACGGGAACTGTGCAATCCCCCACAAACACATCATAAAAAAGACCTTCATACCAGCAAGGCACAAGTCATACACATCAGAAAATAACCGCCAAACGATCAGGCGCGTGTCGCTTCTGCCGTACTGCGCTGTCTCCTATCCCCCGAACATTCCAGAATATGCTGACATGACGCGCCCGAAATGATGTATTGCATTCAACTGACATTCAGGTAATCTTTCTACTGCCCAGAAACAAAACAGAGACAATCTGAACAAGAAATCCTGTTAATTTATACAATCACCGGAATGCTTAAATGTGCAATCTGATGTCAGGGCCTGACGAAACTTCAGATTCTGTATTGCCACCCATGATTTGAAGCGAGCTGGTGGTTGGGTAATTGAATCGATGCAGACATTGAAGCTGTAGCAACGGCGGTGGATTGTGCACCAGGAAATTGACAACCATCAATTTATTTTGACATCGCATTCCCTGGTTTTTCATTATATGTGATTATCATGCAAGACCAGTCTGCTACGTTTTTCTGCAACGTGAGTTATCCTGCAAAATGGGATTATCAGCCTTCGGAGTCTTCTGTACTGACAGTTGATATGATACTAACCGGGAGCAAACATGAGTGAGCCTTTATTACCCTTGGTGGCCGATCCCTATGAACTCGAAGAGTCAATAGACGCCGATGAAATCGTGCTGGTTGATCTGTCACGCGCACCCGTGTATGCCCGCAATCATATTCCCGGGGCAGTCCACCTTGATTATTCAAAAATTATCGCAAACCACCCGCCAGTAATGGGGCTTTTGCCGTCGGAAAATGATCTCAGCCAGGTTCTGTCGTTGATTGGCATATCGGCGGATAATCATGTTGTAGCCTATGATGATGAAGGCGGCAGCAAGGCATGCCGCCTGTTATGGACTCTCGATGTCGCCGGCCACCAGGGGTTCTCCCTCTTAAACGGCGGCCTGCAGGCATGGATCAACGAGAACCATCCGGTAAATAACCAGGCTGAAGATATATCACCATCCGATTATTCACTCACATATTCCAATTCCGCGGTGATTGCCGACAAAGATTATATCCTTTCTCATCTTGATGATGCCTCGGTAACGCTGGTTGACGCAAGAACGCCGGGAGAATATGAAGGTACTGATAAACGGGCGCAACGCGGGGGACATATCCCAGGAGCGATCAACATTGAATGGGCCCGCGCCATCGATCAACAGCGTAATCTGCGCCTCAAGTCTAGAAGCGAATTATTGTCGTTATATGCCGGCAAGGGCATCACGCCTGATAATGAAATCATAACCTATTGTCATACCCATGCACGCTCGGCACACAGTTATATCGTACTTAAATATCTGGGCTACGCACATGTAAAAGGCTATCCAGGGTCATGGTCGGAATGGGGGAATGACCCCGATACACCTGTCGAATAAATTCCGATCATGAATACGAATATTCGCGATTGACTGTTCCCGGGAATGGCCTGGCACACTATCATACCGGAGTCATAAACCTTGAATTCCGTCGTCAGCGTTGGACCACAACAGCATACACCGATGATGCAGCAATACATGCGCATCAAGGCGGAATACCCGGATATGCTCCTGTTCTATCGTATGGGTGACTTTTATGAGATGTTTTATGAAGATGCCCAAAAAGCTTCACGCATACTGGATATCACCCTCACCTCGCGCGGTCAATCCGCAGGTGAGCCGGTCCCCATGGCCGGGGTACCATACCATTCTGCAGAGACCTACCTGGCAAAACTGATCGAACGGGGTGAATCAGTCGCGATTTGTGAACAAACGGGTGATCCGACAAAAAGCAAGGGTCCCGTTGAACGCAATGTCATACGCATTATCACACCCGGCACCATCACCGATGAAGCACTGCTGAGCGAACGCAGAGACAATCTGCTCGTGGCGATCCATACACAACAAAATATCTATGGAATGGCCACCATGGATCTGTCTAGCGGCCGCCTTACCGTTCAGGAGGTCGACTCCAGGCAGTCATTGCTCGATGAACTGGAAAGGATCAATCCTGTTGAATTGCTCGTCAGCGAGGCGGCAAATGGCGACGCAGGACTGGAGAGATACGGCTGTATTCATCGTATGCCGCCCTGGCATTTCGATCCGGTATCAGCCACCCGTTTGCTCACGTCACAACTGGGAACACGCGAGCTTAAGGGGTTTGGCTGCGAGGACCTCCCGATTGCCGTCGGTGCGGCGGGCTGCCTGGTTCAATATGCCCGTGATACTCAACGTACACCGCTACGTCATATCTACACCATTCAAGCGGAACATCAACAGGACTCCGTTATCATTGATGCCGCCAGCCGGCGTAATCTCGAACTCGATACCAGCCTTGCAAGCAACGATGAAGCAACCCTGCTAGGGGTCATGGATAAAACGGTCACGGTCATGGGCGGACGTCTGTTGAGACGATGGATAAATCGCCCGATAAGGGATCATGGAACATTGCGGCTGCGCCAGCACGCCGCCGGCGTATTGATGGAAAATCGTGATTATGGTGACATTCAGCAGAAACTACGCGGTATCGGTGATATTGAGCGGTGTGTATCACGCATTGCATTGCAGTCGGCACGTCCGCGGGACCTCGCCATGTTGCGTAACAGTCTGCGTGTGATCCCCTCGCTGCAAAAGGCCGTATGCAATCTGGACTCACCGCTTATTCTCGAACTTGCGGAACGCATAGGTGATTATCCTGAACTGGTTGACTTGCTGTCGCACGCCGTTATTGAATCGCCTCCCGTTCTGATCCGCGAGGGCGGCGTTATCGCCCCGGGTTATGACGACGAACTCGATGAATTGCGCACATTGAGTCAAAACGCCGGGCGCTATCTCGTAGATCTGGAACTACGTGAGCGCCAGCGCACCGGCATCAACAACCTGAGGGTCAGTTACAACCGTGTTCATGGTTATTATATAGAAGTCAGCCGCACCCAGTCCGGCAAGGTTCCCGATGACTACATCCGCCGCCAGACCCTGAAAGGTGCTGAACGCTATATAACACCGGAACTCAAAGCCTTTGAAGAAAAGGTGCTAAGTGCACGGGAGCGTGCCTTGGTGCGTGAAAAGGCGCTCTATGACGAGTTACTCGCAAAAATATTGCCTCATATACCTCAACTGCAGCACACTTCGACAGGTCTTGCCGAACTTGATGTCCTGACGAACTTCGCGGAACGTGCAGAATATCTCAATCTGTCCTGCCCACAACTTGACGACGCGCCGGGCATCAAGGTAACGCAGGGACGTCATCTGGTTGTTGAACAGATGTCAGACATGCCGTTTGTGGCCAATGATATGTTGCTGGATGACACACGTCGCATGCTGATCATTACGGGCCCCAATATGGGTGGCAAATCAACCTATATGCGACAGGCCGCACTGATTGTAATCCTCGCCTGTATTGGTAGTTATGTACCGGCTGAACATGCGGTCATCGGACCTGTTGACAGGATTTTTACCCGCATCGGTGCATCCGATGAGCTGGCGAGCGGTCGTTCGACCTTCATGGTTGAAATGATCGAAACGGCGAATATTCTCAATAATGCCACACAATACAGCCTGGTATTGATGGATGAAATCGGCCGCGGCACGAGCACCTTTGATGGATTATCACTGGCATGGGAATGCGCCAGCCATCTGGCAACGAACATACATGCGTTTACCTTGTTTGCCACGCATTATTTCGAGTTGACGACCCTGTCTGAATCGATTTCTGGAATTGCCAATGTTCATCTCGATGCCGTGGAACACGGTGATGGAATTGTATTTCTGCACGCCGTACGCGAGGGACCTGCCAACCAGAGTTATGGCCTGCAGGTCGCGGCGCTGGCGGGCATCCCCAGGGAAGTCATCGAACAGGCCAGGCAGCGACTGCTGCAGCTGGAGAAAAATGCCTCACATCAATCCCGCACAACAGCCGAACAGCAGATGGCCTTGTTTCAACCTGTTAAACCGCACCCCGTAATCGATGCCGTTACCTCGCTGAATCCGGACGAATTATCCCCGCGTGAGGCGCTGAATATCCTCTATCGTCTGAAGACACTCGCTGATAGAGTACAATGACCGTGGATGTCGCAGGTACTCGCATCAGAGCAGGTTTGCGTTTACTATATTACACCCGAACCAAATGACAGGAGAACTCCATGACATTTGTTGTAACTGATGAATGTATCAAGTGCAAGTATACGGATTGCGTCGAAGTCTGTCCTGTAGATTGTTTTCATGAAGGTCCGAACTTTCTGGTTATCGACCCAGACGAATGTATTGATTGCACTTTATGTGAACCTGAATGCCCGGTTGAGGCCATCCATGCAGAAGACGATGTACCGGAAGAACAGGCGAATTTTATCGAACTGAATGCCGAGCTTGCAAAAGACTGGCCGGTGATTACCGAAAAGATAGATCCTCCACCCGACGCGGACGAGTGGGCCGAAGTTAAGGATAAACTCCAATATCTTGAACGCTGAACACGCTTCATCATTACAACTGTCTGAATATCCCATCCATGTAGTTTCTAACGCAGCAGATCCGCTGGCTTATCTCAGTGACCTGATAGTCGGTCAGCATGCGCAGCAGCTGCCCGATCTGAGTAATATCGTCATACTGCTGTCTAATCCGCTCGCCGCCCGGCGTCTGCGCCAACAACTGCTGCAAACCATTCATGGGCAGGGTATGTCGGCCCTGTTCGGCCCGAATATCAGTACACTGAGAGCATGGATTGAGTATTCCACTCCATTGGATATAGCAGTAATGAGCGAGCAAATGCGGGAATTGATGCTCATCGAATCACTCTACCGGCATAGCACACTTTTCGGTTCCGGAAATCCATGGCATATCGCAACATGTCTAATCAGTCTGTTTGATGATTTGACATTGCATAATATTGAATTACCGGACAGTGTCGAGGATTTCATTAACAAGCTGGATGAAAGTTATGACTTGAATACTGTTTCAAGTGCTGCATTTAACCGCGAGTCCACACTGATACACACACTCTGGCGTGCATGGCACAAACAACAACACGAGGAAGGAATGATAGATCGCCATGCTGCTTATCTGGCAAGGTTAACCAGCAACCGTAAACCCACGTCATCGAATAATTATTACTATCTGGTGGGATACAATACACTCTTGTCATGCGAAACCGAATGGGTCAGACATCTGATCGAAAAGGGACAGATGTCAGCGATCATACAGGATGTACAACAATATCCAGGCTCCAGCGGACAATGTTACTCCTCACCCCTCCTGCAGAGTTTTAATGTTTTAATTGACAGTGCGCCATATATCGCGCCCGCTCCGCAAGATACGTATGCGGAATTTCTGGATACTGTCTACATATCTCCCATAACAGACGACCGGGCCGACCGTAATGCCCACATGCGCGAACGGGCAAACCGTTTTGCCGCAGCCTATCCAGACAGCCCATTGGAAGAGCGATTGTATATCTATGAGGCATATGATGCGGAACAGGAAGCCAATGCCATCGACATACAAATTCGGCAATGGCTGATTCAGGGAAAGAAGGATATCGGTGTCATTACCGAAAACCGTCGGCTCGCACGTCGCCTCAGGGCGCTACTGGAACGTGCCGGAGTAAACCTTCAGGATCCTTCGGGTTGGGCGTTATCAACGACAAGCGCCGCCTCTACACTGGAGCGCTGGCTGGAAACACTTGAGGAAGATTATGACCATCAGCCATTGCTGGACTTTCTAAAATCACCTTTCATTTTTCCTGACGAAACTCCTGATTCACGGCTTGAGAGCGTTTATCGACTTGAGCGCGACATCATCCTGCATGAAAATATTCCACGCGGACTGGATCGCTATAGACGCCATATAGAGTTTCGCAGTAATCGCCTGCCATGGTCTACGACAAGTAGTAATCTAATATATAAAATACTCGATACCCTTGAATACGCTGCAGAACCATTACAACCGTATATCCACGTAAGAGAAACAAGTCCCGCTGAGATCTTGTCCGGTCTGCGGGAGAGTTTGCAGCGCCTGGGAATAATCAGGACTTTTGCGAGTGATGAGGCCGGCAGCAGGATATTACATGAAATACAACAGATGTCGGATGCATTGAAAAACCGGAGTATCGTTTTTTCATGGACGGATTTTCGCACATGGCTGGGAAAGAAGCTTGAATATTCCAATTTCATTCCTCCTCAGCAAGAGGGCAAGGTGTTGCTGTTGAATCTTGAGCAGAGCAATCTACATCGATTTGATGCAGTCATCATTGCCAGCGCGAACAGCGGACATCTTCCCGGACAGAAGAATGATAACCCGTTCTTCAATGATGCCGTACGCCGGGACCTCCAGCTCCCCTTATCCCGGGAGGCAACCATTCATCAATTTCGGCACTACCGGCGTATTCTCGAGTGCGCACCTGATGTACTGATATCCATGCACTGTATGCAAAGTGGAGAACCACAGATACCCAGCCCCTGGGTCACATTACTCCTGGCATTTCACGAAATTGCATACAAGCAAAAACCGCATGACAATCATCTGGGACAGCTGGTCAATCATCCTGCTACCCGAATCTCAAAGACCGACACCAAACAACTGCCTGAAAGAATGCGCTATCCGGCACCTGCTGTTGCGTCTGCATTAATACCCGGCAAATTTTCCCCTACCATGTACCAGCAGCTGGTCGATTGCCCTTACCAGTTCTATGCATCGCATTGCCTTGGTCTCAAAGCTCCGGAAGTTATAAGGGAAGCCATGGAAAAATCCGACTTTGGAAAACGGGTTCATCGTATCCTTCAGGTATTTCACGGTACATCCTGCGGTGCCTTCAAGCGGAAGATCTCCATCAATACGCGAGATACGGCCATCAATACCCTTACGGAGCTATCAAACAAGGAATTCGCACGTGATCTCGAAGACAATGTCGTACACAGAGGCTGGTTAAAGCAGTGGTTGATTACCATACCTTCCTACATAGACTGGCAAATTAAGCGTGAAGCCGAATGGCACGTTGCGGCAGTTGAAAAGACGGTTGTCAAGGAGATTAATGCTGCGAATCTCTCTATCAAGGGGCGGCTGGACAGGATCGATATGTCTGACAAGGAAATTGCCATCATCGATTACAAGACAGGATCGACTCCTTCCGGGGAGGAAATCCTCCGTGGTGAGGCAGTACAATTACCCTTTTATGCAATGCTGCTCGATACACCGGTACAACGGGTAGAATATCTGAAAATTGACAAGGAACACGTTAAACCGGAGGCCGTAATGGAAGATCAGGTACTGGATGATCTCCAGACGAAATCAGGTGACAGATTAAAGGATATTTTTATACAAATGACTACCGGCAAGGCATTACCGGCATGGGGAGATGAGACAGTCTGTTCCCTCTGCACTGTTCAAGGCATATGTCGCAAACAATCATGGATCGAGTAATACCAAAAAAAAGAAAAGGCGACGCAACCGGCCGCCTTTTCTTAATCCTCCATTTATGCACATATCCCTGTACACAATCTTCCATGAAACTGTTCCGTGTTCGCTTTCATGTCATCATCCCTGATCAGACACCGTACGATCCTTATAGTCGAGTGTCCCATTCGGTATCGGCACCCGGTGTAAATTATTTAGCCTGATCATGATGATACGGCATGATTGGCTGGTAAAAATGGTACTGTCAAAGGATTTTTGTATTGTTTTCAACTAATTATCAACTTGAACGACATCCGGAAATATCATGGGTTACTCCTATATCCTTTGTCTGAGCCAGGTTGTATCTGACTATGTTGAATAATGCGATCTCCGCCAGTTCTCCCGACCAAAACGCCGTGGTCATGGCCTCGGCCGGAACGGGGAAAACCTGGTTACTTGTTACACGCATACTCCGCCTGTTGATGGCAGAGGTCCCGCCGGCATCTATCCTGGCGATCACCTTCACCCGTAAAGCGGCGGCTGAAATGCAGATACGTCTGCTCGATCGACTGTTCGAATTAATGGTAATCGATAATGATCTCCTTGCTGCAAAACTTGGGGAAGTTGGTATAGCAGTCGACGCCGTCTCTATGCAGCGTGCGCGCAGATTGTATGAAGATGTTTTATGCAACGAACGGCAGATACGCATCACAACATTTCATGCCTTTTGCCACGAGATTTTAAAACGATTCCCGTTCGAGGCCAATGTACCACCCGGATTTGATCTACTGGAAAACAGCGGGCTGCTGGAACAGGAGGCTTATGAAGCCGTTTTCAACGAGGCCACTTCGGCACCCGATTGCATGCTGGCGCATGCACTGGAAACATTACTCACCGACTATGGCAGTACATTTGCCCTGCAAACGGCAATGTATCAGTTTATGCAGTATCGTGCCGACTGGTGGGCCTATACCCGAACCCAAGAACATCCGGTCGATTACGCCTGTAAACAACTTGCCTCGCAATTGCAGATCACCCAGCAACAAGATCCTCATGCGGACTTTATCGACCATGACCTGCTCTCCGCACTTGAAGAATTCAGAACACTGCTGGCACAACACCCAACACAAACCAATCGAAATACCGTAACGACGATTTCCTCTGCACTGGATCCGGAATCTGGTATTCCCCGGCGCATTTTACACATCAAGAATGCCTTTCTGACCAAGGCGGGCAAGCCGTTGTCCCGCAGACATTCCGGAGCACAACAAAAGACAATGGGGCATGAAGGTGAATCACGGTTTCTGCAGATCCATCAACAGATCTGCGACCGGCTCGAAAAACTGCAGGATCTTGAATATCGCCTCAAGATCTATAACTCATCAAAAGCCTGGTATATCACCGGCAACAGGTTGCTCGAACATTATCAGCGCATCAAGCTCGAGCAACGCGTGCTTGATTTCGTCGACCTGGAATTGAAGGTATTTGAACTGTTGAATTACAGTAACAATGCGTTGTGGGTACAATACAAGCTGGATCAGCGCATCGATCATGTCCTGATAGATGAGTTTCAGGATACCAATCCGACCCAGTGGGCAATGATCCTTCCTTTACTCAAAGAAATAGCCGCCGGCGTTCATGAACACAAACGCAGTATATTCCTGGTGGGTGACAGCAAACAATCCATATACCGATTTCGCAGAGCCAATCCGGGACTGGTTCACACAGCATGCAACTGGCTTGAAGCACATCTCGATACCAGCAGGTATACCATCGATCTCTCAAGGCGTTCATCTCCGGCTATCATCGACTTTATAAACATGGTATTTACCGAAGATGTGTTGAAAGACCGGATATCCTCGTTCCAGATGCACACGACCTGTCTCAATAATCTGTGGGGCAAGGTTGAGGTATTCCCGCTGATCCGCCCGGCGAAGACCCACACAATGGACAAGAGAACAGAATTTCGCAATCCACTGGATAGCCCGCGGTTGGTCGATGAAGATCTGCGTCATTATGAGGAAGGCGGGTTGATCGCCGGCCGTATCGACGAACTTGTTCGCAAGGCTGCATTAATCAGTGATGGAAGAACGGTCCGTCCCCTGAATTATAACGACATCATGATACTGGTTCGTAACCGTACACATATAACTTCGTATGAAAAAGCATTACGCCACGCTCATATACCATACCAGTCGGCAGGCGGGACAACATTGCTGGACAGTCTCGAAGTTCAGGACATCGTTGCTTTGCTCGAAACCCTGATTGCCCCCTATAACAATCTGTCACTGGCGACAGTATTGCGTTCACCCCTTTTTGCCTGCAGCGATGATGATCTGATGGTGGTTGCAGCCCGTATCCCGGGCAATTCCGTCGATGGTGACAGCCATTCAAACTGGATTGAGTGTCTGATCTCGATGTCACCTTCCCTGGAAGAGGGTTCTCCACTCAAGCGTGCCGCCCATTGGCTGACAACATGGCGTGCGCTTGTTGGAACCCTGCCGGTACATGATCTCCTTGACCGGATATTCAGCGAAGGCAATGTGATTGCACGCTATCAGGCCGCGTTTCCCGACCACCTGCATCACCGCGTTACATCAAACCTGACCCGCTTCATAGAACTTGCACTCGAGATCGACAGCGGCCGTTATCCAAGTCTGCCATTGTTCCTGTCTCGCCTGCGCAGTATGCAGGAGCACGCCCGGGAAGCGCTGGATGAGCCATCGGCCCAGTCCGATAACAGCGTGCGTATCATGACGATCCATGCGGCGAAAGGACTCGAATCGGCCGTGGTATTCCTTGCCGATTCAGCAAAGGGGACCCACAAGCCATCTACTTATAAACCGATCATCACATGGCCGCAGAATTCAGACAAACCCGATACATTTTTTATCACTGGTAAAAAGACCGAGCTTGACCAATGGAGTAAGAATATTTTTGATCGGTTGCAACGCGAAGAAATGCAGGAAGAAGCCAACCTCCTCTATGTTGCACTCAGCAGGGCAAAACAATATTTATTTATCAGCGCCTGTGCGCCGAACAGGGACACTGAACTCGGATGGTACGGCATGATCACCCATAACCTGACTGATGACCCGGAACAGGTATATGACAACGGCTATGTTCATGAAACCGGTCAACCGCCGCTACAGGACGAGCACCATAAAAATATCGGCCACACCCAGGCCGTCATCCCTGCTCCGGAACTTTCACGACCCTTGACTGACACACAACTCCCTGTCCGACAGGATATTCCGTCGAGTCATGCAAAAACCGGTACGGTAGTTGATAATAGTGGAGAGGATAACAATGGCGAATTAAGGGGGAGACTGATTCATCGGCTGCTGTCATTAACTACAGTAACGCATGCATTGCCGCATGCGTTACTGTTACAACATGTCGCCAACGAGTTTGAACTGGATATTGAACAGCCGCTGCTCAACGAATGCCGGGAAGAGGTCAGCCGATTGATTCACAATAAATCGTTACAATCATATTTCGATCCGGCATGCTATAAAACTGCATATAACGAAACCTCCATCCAGTATATGAATCAGGACCTGCTGGTTCACGGTATCATTGATCGCTTGATCATCAAGGATGATGAAATTATCGTAATTGATTACAAGACACATCGTCATGCCAAGCCAGGCAACCTGGAGAAGATTGCCATGGACTACCATGAACAGCTCGGGATGTATTGTAAAGGAGTTACAAGGATCTGGCCGGATATAAAGCTGCGGCCTGTCCTGCTGTTTACAGCCTGTATGGCCGCTTATGAACTGAATATAGACATGATTACCCGGTCAATCGATTGATTTATGCGGATGCTATCATCAGTTTGCGCCGATACGATGGTCCAGCAATGCACTCAGTTGCTGCGCGGGCACATATCCCGGCATGACACTGCCATCCTCAAGAACAAGGGTGGGCGTTCCTGTAACACCTACTTGCGAACCCACTTCCATATGTGACCGAACCGGATTATCACAGGTCTTGTCGTCGATCTTGCCCCCCGCCTTTGCAACGGTCAACGCCTCCTTACGATCATCGGCGCACCATACGGACACTGCCTTGAAATAGGATGGTGTGTTGAGGCCGCTGCGCGGAAACGCCAGGTATCGAATCTCTATACCCCGGTCGAGATAATCCTGTATCTGACTGTGCATTTTACGGCAATAGGGGCAATCGATATCCGTAAACACCGTTACGACATGCTTTACCTTCTTAGGTGCAAAGGAAATCATCGTGTCCGGGTCAATAGACTCGATTACCTTGAGCCTGGCGGAAGAACGCTTTTCCTCAGTCAGGTTTTTCTGTAACTCCAGATCCACCAGATCACCCTGCAGTAAAAAGCGTCCATCACCCGTGAGGTACATGATGTCGGGACCGTACACGACTTCATATAAACCGGACACGGGTGATTTTGTCACGGCATCCGGCTTCTCGTCAGGTATGATCTTGGCAAGGACGTCTATGATCCTGTTGACATCATCATTTTCGGCTGACATCGCCATGGAAGAGATCGACAGCATGGACACTGTGATCAGAAGGATAGCATTCTTCATTATGGGTCTCATTTCACCTTGATCGTGGGTTAATTCAAATTATTGAATAATATGTATTATAACCGTTAATTGTGGCTATAGACTGTTTATCGGCCGCAGGCGCTGAATAATAATGTATTGATTTAGGCATCATACCGCGATGTGAGTTCCCTTCAAATGGTTTCCCGCATTATGTTGTCTCGGCCCTCCTGGCAGGCACTTATGTCAAAGATCCTGCCTGTAACCGATATTTCATGCGGAACAGGAGCGATAGAAGACTATCTGGAAAAATCAAGGTAATGGCCGGTGAAATAGCGGTCGGGGATACATGAATTACACAATCAAGGAAATTTGACCGCCTATTAAAACGAACACACTAAACCTGCGCCGATGCTCTGGAGATATAAATCGAAATACCCTGCTGAATACAATACGCCGTTTATCCACGGGGATGATGCTGCATATGAAGGTCCTTCATTCTTTCACGAGCAATATGTGTATAGATCTGTGTGGTTGACAGGTCGCTATGCCCAAGCAACATCTGCAGCACGCGAAGATTCGCGCCGTGATTCAACAAATGTGTTGCGAATGCATGGCGCAGTGTATGCGGAGACAGTGTCTTCCCGATAGCGGATTGCCGGGCATAGTGTTTGATCAAATACCAAAAGGCCTGACGCGTCATTGCTCCGCCCCGCCGCGTCACGAATACAGCGTCGCATACATGTTCCTTCAGTAATGCCGGTCGCGCCTCTTCAAGATAACGTTCCAGCCACGTGACCGCCTCCTCTCCCAGCGGAACAAGACGTTCCTTGTTCCCCTTACCAACAACCCGCACCACTCCCTGTGTCAGATTCAGCCTGGGTATCGTAAGCCCAACCAGCTCAGTGACACGCAGGCCGCTGGCGTACAATGTTTCCAGCATGGCCCGATCACGTAAACCGCGCGCATCGCTCACATCCGGAGCGGCGAGCAGAAACTCGACATCACGTTCAGTGAGTGATTTGGGCAAAGGTCGTCCAAGCTTTGGTGATTCTATCTGCGCACTTGGATCCGCAGTAATGTGGCCTTCCAGCACCAGTGTCTGATACAGACGCCGTATTGTGGACAGAAACCTTGCTGTTGAGCGCGGTTTGGCACCGTGTTTTACGCGGTGGGCAAGATAAGCCAGCAGATCATCACGTCCGGCAGATATCAGGGTGTTGTGGCGCGCAGCCAACCAGGTAGCCAGCCCCTGCAGGTCATTACGATAGGATGCCAGGGTATTGGCACTCAGGCCGCGCTCGACCCACAATCCATCCAGAAAACGAGTAATCAGATCAAGATCGATCTGTTGAACAGGGGTTTGTGCGTTTTCCCGCTTATCCGTTTTCATGACTCAACAGCCATTGCTTGATCTTGACCTTGTCACCATAGACATGGCCTGAAAAACCTCCGATACCATTCGCGGCCACGACACGATGACAGGGGATCACGATTGGCAGCGGATTGGCGCGGCATGCGCCGCCGACCGCCCGGGAGGAAGTATTCAGATAAGAGGCCACGCGGCCATAAGACCAGCTGCTGCCGGACGGTATCTGCTGCAATACCCGCCATACACGATCCTGGAACGTTGTGCCGTGCGTATCTAACGGCAGAGTAAAACAATAAAGAGGGTTTCTGAAATACGCCCTGAGCTGGGCAATGACCTGGAGAATAAAACTGTCATGTGACGTGTAATCGGGATAGTGAGGGGATATAAAATCGATGCTGCTCAACTCACCATCCCTGGCAATGATGCCAAGCTTGACCCCTTCAATAGGGATACTTATCACGGCTTCATAGGTCGCATGGTGGTTAACCATACGGATACCCTCTCATTAAGAGCGATGGCGGGAACCTCTGTCAACGCCAGGGGTTCCCGTATGATTCACAGTTTTTCCTGGATTCTCGCAGCCTTGCCGCGCAAACCTCTTAGATAATATAGCTTGGCACGATTGACATTACCGCGACGCTTGACCGAAATCTTCTGAATCAGGGGGCTGCATGTCTGAAACACGCGCTCAACACCCTCGCCATGCGAGATCTTGCGTACGGTAAATGCGGAATTAATACCACGATTACGTTTTGCAATGACAACTCCAGTAAATGCCTGCAGCCTCTCGCGTGTGCCTTCGGTAACCTTTACCTGAACCTCTACAGTATCCCCCGGATTGAAATCGGGTATTTTGCGATTCATCTGTTCGGCTTCAATCTGTTTGATCATGTCATTCATCATATTGCTCCAAAGTACATTCTAGACTGCAAATATATCGAAAAGCTTGAATCACACCTTGTTACCTGTTTCAAGGAGATACTCATCCAGCAACTGGCGCTCCTCATCACTCAGTACCCTGTCTGCCAGCAGGTCGGGGCGCCTTTCCCATGTCCTGCCCAACGCCTGTTTCAATCTCCATCTTAGGATAGCCCGATGGTCACCGCTTAACAATACCGCCGGCACATGTTGGCCTTCAATCTCTTCCGGGCGCGTGTATTGCGGGTATTCTAGCATGCCGGTACTGAAGGTATCCTGCATGGCTGAATTCTCATCTCCCAGGGCCCCCGGTATCAACCGGGCAAGCACTTCAATTACCACCATGGCGGCCACTTCACCGCCACTCAGTACGTAATCACCGATCGACAATTCCTCATCGACCGCTGCATCAATAAGTCGCTGATCAACACCTTCATAGCGCCCGGCCACCAGCATGATATTGTCATGTCGTTTGACAAGGTCGTCTGCGACAGACTGACTGAAACGGTTTCCCTGGGGCGACAGGTAGATCACCCGGCCCTCCCCGCTCCATTTATTCCTGGCGGCCTGGATCGCATCATGCAATGGCTGGTACAACATCACCATACCGGGACCACCGCCATAAGGCCTGTCATCGACACTGCGATAG
>Ga0315534_1001258_pt1 | contig 17549 bp, 9 predicted proteins | sample SalMarSW160240MG_FD_203094 | JGI IMG/M metagenome (GOLD analysis project Ga0315534, IMG submission 203094) | Salt marsh sediment microbial communities from the Plum Island Ecosystem LTER, Massachusetts, United States - Salt Marsh Sediment SW1602-40 ... | reverse complement strand
CTTAAGAACTGCGGATCGATGCCCGGATTTGCCAGCAGGAGATCCTCCAGATCAACTCCATAGAGGATGGCGATGCCGATCAGCGTTTGATTCTGCTCAACGACGTGAATGAGCGGCGTCGGCGTGGAACCGAGTGGCGCCTGCGATGCGATCGTCGTTGGCTGCGTTTGCGGGGTCGCAGATTTTGTGGCGCGATATGGCCGCAGCGTACTCGTCGCCAACTGAATATCCCCTGCATCGGATGCCGCACATGAGGCAAGCATTAGCACGAGGACGAGAACTGTAGCCCGATAGCCAATGGAAGTCACAATGCGGCGATTATACCAATGTGGGATGGTGTTGTGCGAAGAAAAGCGCTATGCTAGACTTCCAGCGATAGACCGAGGAACATCACGTGGCGGATTCGGCTAGTACAACGCTTACAGAAGCTATTGCAGCAGCACGAGCAGGGAACCGCTCAGAAGCGCGAGAATTACTCGCCCGATTACTTCGAGCGGACTCATCCAACGTCGAGTACTGGATTTGGATGAGCGCCGTCGTGGAATCGCCACGCGAACGCAAATATTGTCTCGAGTCTGCACTGCGCCTCGACCCGACCAACCGCTCGGTGCTACGCGGCCTCACCATTCTCGGGGCTCGAAAACCGGATGATGCAGAGCTTACATCCGCGGCACAGCTGCCCCGCAGGAGATTCAAGTTTGGTCTGGATGAAATCGAGGAAGAAACCCCCAAGGAAGAACCGAAACCCACGCTCGAGATCACCCCAAAACCAAAGCCGAAACCCGCTGCGGACGTTCCCTGGAAAACCGTCGGAATGGCCTTCGCAGGTATCATTCTGATCGGGGCAGTGGCGATCTTCTTGCCGCAGATAAAATCCGCCTTCCAGTCGATCTTTGGCACGCATTACTCTGGCAGCGCTGCAGCACTACCACCTGTCGGTGGTTCGCCGACCAATACTTTCGAACCCGGTACCCCAACCGCAACGCCCGTTCCCGCCGCGACACGTGTCATGCGCACACCCATTCCGACTGAATTTGCAGGCACACCGTTGGCATTACTGGTGGAGATTACACCGACGCCGACTCCCATGATCGGTGTAACCCCGCATCCTGAAGAAGCCTACGATGCGGGAATCAACGCCTTGCTCAAAGGGGATTACGAAACCGCTTTGAGCTACTTCGATCAAATAATCGAGAGCGTTCCGAATGCATCTGCGGATGTACATTACTTTCGTGGGGAAGCGCTGCGGCTGAGCGGCAGTTTTGGCTCGGCGCTTCTCGCTTACGACAGTGCCGTCAATAAAAACGCAGACTATACACCGGCTTACATCGGACGGGCGCGGGCATTCCTGGCGCGAGATGATGACGAGAACGCGTTGGCCGATTACGAGCGCGCCCTGCGTCGAGAACCATTATTGGCAGAGATCCACATCGATTTGGGAAAATACTACGCTTCCCGAAAACTTTGGTTGAAACTCGAAAGCACGATGCAGGAATCTCTCGAACTAGGGGTGACTACGCCCTGGATTTACATTTACCTGAGTGAAGCGCAATTGAACCTTGGGAATTACGATGGGGCACTAAAGAATGCGCTGGAAGGGAGTGCCGACGATCCTTCCTTGCTGGAAGGATACCTAGCCATTGGCCGCGCCTACATTTCCTGGGGCGTTAACAGTGTTGATGCCTCGTATTTTAATTCTGCACTTTGGCCGCTTCAAACTTATACGAACTATAAACCTGATGATCATCGGGGTTGGGCGGCCTTAGCGCGTGCGAACGCGGGTCTGGGCAATCTGGATGACGCATGGGAAGCTGCGAATCGGTCCATTCAAATTAACGACCGTCATGCGCCGGCGTACGTTGCACGCGCGATCGTGAACATTCAGCAAGGCAACTACCAGGCTGCACTGGATGATTTACTGCTCGCTAGTCGATATGGTTCGGAAACCTACGATCTTCTAATCCACATTGCAGAGACGCACTTCCATCTGGGAAATTACGAGGATGCAATCAATTCGGCGAATGCAGCCCAATCGGCAGCTAACGACGAACCCATATTCGTCAACCAACAGATTAAGACCGCTGAGGTGTACGCTCTCTTGGGCAAGATCTACGAATCCAATCCAGAGGCCATCGACGACGCAATTATGCGCTGGCGTTGGATCCTCGGCCTGGAGCACGCTCGTCCCGAAACCCTCGCCCTCGCAGAAACGCATCTCGCCGAGCTGCTCGGTGAGGGACCGACGCGCACACCTACGAAAATCCCCACGATATCTTCGACCGGTGAGACGCCTGGCGGCGAGGCATCGCCTACTCCTACGCCCTGATGGTTTCTTGACCCATGAGTTCGCCATGTCACGCTTCACCATACGCTCCAGCAGATCAGGCCGATGAACAATAACGCGGAAATGAGGGTATGGCCGCGTCACATCTGGTGGATCCTGGCCGTAGCCAGTCTGGTCACACTCGGCCTGTGGCTGCGTCCTTCTGCAGGATTCGTACCCCAATGGGATGCGATTTTAATCGGCGCAGCTTTCACTGCCTTCCTGGCGAACTTTCCCATCCCGGTTGGCCGGGTGCAGATCAACTTTACCCACGCCATCGGCCTGACTTTAGGTGTCGCACTCGGTCCAGGCGCCGCGGGACTGGCAATCCTGATCGGACTGGCGATCGGTGAATCGATTCGTTTCCTTCGAGATTTTTATCATTCGGAAGGCGTGTTCGATTTCTGGCGAGGTTTCAAGTCCTGGACACTCAGCCTCAGCCGGCAATTGTTGAGTATCTCCGGCGGATTAACGGTTTTTAAGTTGCTCGGTGGAAACCCGCTCGTTGTGACCCATCAGCCACCATCGATCCTCTCCAGTATTGGATTAGGGGTAACATTTACGACGTTGTTCATATCCCTGCATTGGCTCGATCACATCCTTTTCGATTCGCCAAAAGCCCTGATTCGCGAATTCCCGATCCCATTCCTCGTAGCCCTGATCCCGGTCCCATTCGGCATCATCAACGCCGCAGCATACATCATGCTGGGTTTCCAAACATTAATCATTTACGGCGCCATCGTCGCCCTGTTTTCACTCGTCGTCAGCCGCCTCATCTTCGCAGACCGCAACATTAAACGCAGGATAAAAGAAATCTCAACGATCAGCAGCATCAGCCAGGCGATGCGTTCGAGCCTCGACCTGGATGATTTGCTGGGTACCATCTATACGCAGGTGTCCCAACTGCTTCAGGTTCAAAATTTCTACATCGCCCTGCACGACACCGTCGATGATCTGATCACCTACCCACTGGCGATTCGGGACGGTGCCATCCAGGAATGGCACGAACGTAATTTCATGGACCGCCTCACCGATCGTGTCATTCTCCAGGGGACAGCGATCCTCATCGCCCACGATGCACCTCAGACTCTACGCACGATGGGACTTCCGGAGCTCGAAAACGCTCCCGAAGCATGGCTTGGTGTACCCCTCCTGAGCCCGGAACGGACGATTGGCTGCCTCGCCGTCTTCCATACCGATGAGGGAAAAACGTTCGAAACACACGACCTCGACATTCTGACGACTCTGGCCGGTCAGGCTGCTGTAGCCATTGAGAACGCCTTGCTCTACGAACAGACACGCAATCGAGCTCAAGCGTTGGCATCTTTAAATGAGATCACGGCCTCGATGAGTTCAACGCTCGATCCCGAACGTGCCCTCGAACTGGTCAGCCAATCGATCATCCGCGTAGGTGGAGGAGAGAAGTCCGCCATATTCCTCTACGAGAAAGACCTGGGAGAGCTTTTTCTAGCCCACGGGCTTAACCTCACCGACGGTTTCATGAAGGCCTGGATGACCATCCCAATGGAGGAAGAAGAACGAATTCAGGCTTTCATCCTCGAACGCCCAATCCTCGTCGCGGACGTTGATGAATCGCCTCTGTCGCAAACGATAAAAACGCAGCTGAAAGAAGAAGGCATTCAAGCTTTCGCCGATTTCCCCTTGATTACGCCGTCCGGTACGATCGGGCAACTGTCCGTTTATTTCGCGGAGAAGGAAAGTCTTCAGCAAGATCAAATTGAATTGTTAAAGACCTTCGCTGCTCAAGCCGCTTTGGCCGTGGCGAACGCCCGCGCACACGCTGCGACGGACCTTGCCTTGCGCAAACAAGTCGACCAATTGGCCACGCTGGAAACTATTGGCCTCGAGATGAACGCCACACTCGACACCAAAGAACTTTTCGAAGCTATCTTGAAACATGCGCTCCGCATTACCAATGCATCCCAAGGGAATCTTTCCATCTTCGATCCCGAGCAGTACGCATTGCGGATCGTCGCGCAACGCTTCTATCCGGACACACCCCGCAGCAATGAAAATATCTTCAACATCAACGACGGCGCGCCGGGCATCGCCTACCAGACCGGGAAAATTTGCCACGTCGTCGATACGCAATCTGACCCGGATTACGGCAATTGGATAAACAGCCAGACACGCAGCTTGCTAAGCGTACCGATTACACGTCAGAGCAACGTTCTTGGCGTGATCACGGTAGAGAACACGAAACCTTCGGCGTTTACTGGAGAGCATGAAAAATTCCTCGCCCAGCTTGCGGCGCAGGCCGCAGTCGCAATCACCAACGCCCGACTGTATCAACAAATCGAAACAAGACTCCACGAGCAATCTCTTCTCTTCACCGCAAGCACGCACATCGCCTCCACACTCGACAGCGATGCAATTGCGATGGCCATTGCGGAGAGCGTGAGCATCGCTCTGGAGAGCGATGGCGCAAAAGTCTCGCGTTGGAATCCCGAGGAGAACACGCTTTCACTCCAAGCCGGTATCTGGAACGGCACGCCTGAGAAGTCCGTAGCGGTTATCCTGCAGGCGAGTGAGATCAATGCCATTGAGACCGCCATCCGGGAATCTACGACGGTGCAGTGGACGTTGAAGGACGCGCCGAGTCCGGCAGCAAAAGTCTATCTATCTGGTTTTCATGGGGCAGCGAGCATCTTGATCGTTCCCATCATCGCCGGGGATCAAACCTTGGGGACGATCGAAGTATTCTCCGCCAAAGAGCGTCTGTACGTTGAGAATACGATCCGCACTGCTCAAACGATCGCCAGTCAGGCTGCAATCGCCCTCGAGAACACGGAATTGTTCCGGCGCATACGCGAAAGCCATAACCGCCTGATGGCGATTCTGAACTCCACGAGAGAGTCGATGCTGATGATCGACCCGCAAGGAAAAATCATCCTCGCAAACAGCCAATTCGCAGCGCAGGCAGGTCTGCCCGTCGAACGACTGATCGGAAAAAATCTGACCAGTGCAGAATTTGATCTGACCAGGACGCTTGGATTCGGTCACGAGGAGTTGCGGGACTTCATCGTTCGGCTGGAACGCGGTGACGCCGACCGGGAAAAAGCCACTGTGTTCGAGAGTGCCAAATCCCCGCGCCGCACCTATCAAAGATCGATCACGCCCGTCCGGGAGGCCGGCGGTCTTTTGATCGGCTCGCTGCTCGTTTTTCGAGACGTAACCGAAGAACAGGAACTGGAAGAAGCACGCAAACAATTGACGGAAATGATCGTCCACGATTTACGTGGACCCCTGACGGCGATCCTCGGCAGTCTCAAATTGCTCGAAGACACCATTCCGGCAAAATCTCCCTCTCCTGTCGCCAAACAGGCGATCACCGTCTCTCACCGCAGCGTCCAGCAAATGCTCGATCTGGTCAACTCCCTATTGGATATCGCCAAACTCGAATCCGATGAAATCGATCTCGCTGTCGAAAGCGTTTCGCTCAAGCAATTATGTGAAGAGATGGTGGAAACCTACGTTCACGAGGCCAATGAAGCTGGCATCATTCTCAACTGCACTTGCGCCAAGAGATTGTCGAAAATATCCGTAGACAAAGAAAAGATTCGACGCGTGATCGGCAACTTGCTCGATAATGCACTGCGCTTCACGCCAACCGGCGGCCGCGTGGATTTAACCTCACAGAAGTCGGACGGGGGAATTCTCATTCAAGTGATCGACACAGGACCCGGCGTGCCTGAGGAATTTCAGGAACGGATTTTCGAACGCTTCGGGCAAGTGCCAGGACTTGACGGCAAGCGCCGGGGGACGGGTTTAGGACTCGCCTTCGCACGTTTGGCTGTCGACGCCCATGGTGGCAAGATATGGGTGGATAAAAATCCAGTCGGAGGAAGTATCTTCTCCGTTTATCTGCCGTACCACTAAACCTCACTTCATGGATTACAAATCGAACAGCTGCTCCGGCGTCCACGTTTTATAGAACCTGCGGAACGCCGCGGTTTCGTCAATCAGTGCCTGCACTTCGCCTAACAACCTGCCAGCGGTGTCTTGATCGCCTTCACCTGAACCGCGGATCACGGTTATTTCATCCAATTCGGAAGCACAGATATCCAGGTCGCCGCGGGCAATCAGCCAGGCGATTCCCTTGTGGACGGTCAGTTCACGCTGCGCCGTTGCGGCGGCCAATTCCCAGACGTTGATCTTTCCATCTTTCTTTCGCAGCGCAAATTTGATCATCCCCATCATTGTGTTCAGGAACATCTCGAGATCGTCATCTGTACGGCTGGAAAACAAATAAACGGCCCGAGGTGAAACGGATTGAACGGCGTTATGCAGCTCTTCCAGGCCCGGAGGCGGCGTCCAGATGGCCAATTTCTCCGCACGAGACAAATCAAAGCGCGAGCACCCTTGCGGGATTTGGCCAGCTTTGCCCTCACGCCAAATCTGCACCCCGCTTTGCTGCAGCGCCTTGACCGCTTCAAGCGGATGCGCATCGCTGCGAAGGTCGACATACTCGACGCGCCGAGGCCTTCTTTCGAGAGGCGCTCCTTCCACCTCATGGCTGCGGGCGTCGACCCAGGTAAGCTGCAGCGCTCTCTGCCCGCGATACTCTGTGGCACGCAAGTGATAGGCCAGGTCAAAGGCATCTTGCGGCATATTTTCCGCTGCGCCACCCCACCAGATGACTTTCCGGGTGGTGCCTTCGCCGTCGCTCACCGTGAGCGAAAGGTGTTCCCTCGCTCGACCGATCTGCTTCTTCTCCATAATCCGAACTTCTTTCGATGCCAATACGAGTTGCGGATTTCCCGGCCCGAAGGGCGCGAGACGTTCCAGTTCGTCCGCAAAATCCAATGAAAGTTGTCTGAACTCCGCGTAGGCGTCGATCATTACCTGCGGCCGCGTATCGATTTCTCGCATGGACTCCGCGACGGTTTCGCCCAATTGCTGGCGGAAGACGTCGAGCCGGTCCACTTCGATCGCCAGGCCGGCCGCCATTGGATGTCCTCCAAAACTCTCCAGGAGCGATTTATGGCGGGCAATCGCCGCCGAGATGTCCACGCCTTCGATCGAGCGCGCGGAACCTCGGGCAATTCCATCGTCTTGGATGGACAGCACCAGCGCGGGTCGATGAAAATGTTCCACGAGACTGCTGGCCACGATGCCGACGACACCTGTAGGCCAATGCTCGTGCGCCACAACCAGTGCTGCGTGATCGAGCAGCGATGGATCCGCATCGATTCGCGCCATGGCGGCCTGGGTTACCTGATCGCAAAGCATACGGCGCCGCGCATTTAAACCTTCCAGTTCCGTGGCGAAGATTTTCGCCTGTTTTTCGTCCCTCGTGGTCAAAAAATCGACGATGCCGTTCGCGTCCGAGAGCCGACCAAGTGCGTTCAAACGTGGAGCAAGGACAAAACCGATTTGCTCCTCGGTGATGTTTTCGGGCGAAACCCCGGCCACGTTCATCAAAGCTCGTAAACTCAAGCGAGGTGCGCTGCGTATACGATCGAGACCGCGCTGCAGCAGGTAACGCACATCGCCATGCAATAATGCCAAATCCGCCACGACTCCCAAAGCGACCAGATCGAACAAGGCCGTGGTGCGCTCCGCACCGAGATTCATCGCCTCGATTAACTTATACGCCACACCAACACCGGGCAGATTCCGCAAGGGATGCTCTTCCGGGAGCAGCTTGGGATTAACGATGGCCAGGGCATCCGGCAGTTGTTCCGGCAAATCGTGGTGATCGGTGACGATGGTATCCACACCGCGGGATTTCGCAAAAGCGACGGCCTCATGCGCCGAGACACCCGTGTCGCAGGTGAGCAGCAGGGAAATGTCCTGTTCGAATAGCCGCGCCAACGAACGAACATGAACGCCGTGCGATTCATTTTGCCGCACGGGAATGTAATGGGATACTTTGGCACCCATCTCCCGCAAAGCTTGGACGAGCAGCGTGGTCGCCGTCTGACCGTCGACGTCAAAGTCCCCCCAAACACAGATCGCCTCACCTGCGGAAATCGCCTTTTCCAATCGCCGAACGGCGTGTGCGAGATTGGGGATCTCTTCTGGGTTCGCCGGCCGATAAAACGCAGGGTCGAGAAAAGCGCGCGCCTCGTCGACGCTCTGGATTCCACGCCGCTGCAAGGTCGCCGAAACCAGGGGATGGCCGCCGATCGCAGCCCGCAGCGACTCGTCGACCCCATGACCCTCGGGTTCGATCCACTGCGTATCCCGGGACATTAGAATTCGATTTCCGCGATTTGATCGAAATCGAATTCCATTTCCACATCCACCTCGGCATCCTCGTTCCAGGCTTGATACTCACCCGCACTGTCGCCGCGCCGGCAGAGGGATCGATAGGGACAATACGTACAGCGTACGACCTCGGTCGTACGCTCGAACTCTTTTTCTTCGAGTCGATCTACCTCTTCCACGAGCGTCGTCAGGATTTTTTCATCGGCCTGAAGCTGCGCCTTCGAGTAGGTAAAACGATGCGGCTCTCCAGGATAATCTGAGAACCAGTAGATCATCTCAATCTGCTCGGGCAGAATCGTATCTCGGAAACCAACGTCCTGAGCGGTTTGCGCCAGCAGGAAGGGATACACCCTGGACTGCAGACGGTCGGCGAGGTACTGCGGAGAGGGGCGACGCCTGCTGGTCTTCCAATCCACAATCACAGCTCTTTCACCGGGATCGATGGCGAGCAAATCGAATTTCGCTTCCAGGCGGCGATCGGCCAACGGCGCGCTGACCATGACTTCCGCCCGGCGCAGATCGGGCAAATCCGCTATGGGATGGCGTAAGTAGTTTTCCCACCACCTGGCCAGATCGCCGGATAGACTCTCTCCCAGAATATTTTCCGGTATACCGAGGACGTGCTGCTGAATCAAGCGATGGAACAAATTTCCCAGGCGCATGAAATTCTCGCGTTCCGCTTCAGGCTCGGTCACGGCCGCCGGCCAGGCCAGGCGGAGAACATAACGCAGGAAAAATCTGCGGCGGCAGTCAACATAATCCTGCAGGCTGGATTGGCTGTATACAAAATCATCCGGCAGCTTCATCGTGTTCCGACTCCCAGTGGGTTTGCAGCGCGATGAACGGCGCCGCTTGCTGCTGGTCTCCCCGGCGTCCTGTGTTCCAGGTCATAACCAGTTCTTTCTTTGCACGCGTGATGCCGACGTAAAGCAACCGCAATCGCTCGGATACATAGTCGAGGCGCGCGGTGTCGCTCGCGGCACCTTGCCGGTATTCGAATTCAGTTTCCGAAGCAACGATCGTCGTTAACTGCGCCAACGCCTCCGCATCCAGGCTCAATCTATCGCGCACGAACCATTTCTCAGCAATGTACTGATCGTGGGCCAGACCAGAGGGAAAATCGTAGTTATTCACCGAGGCCAGATACACCCGATCCCATTCCAGACCCTTCGCCTTGTGCACCGTAGCCACGACAACCTTGCCTCTGTGTTGCTCGGGATCGAAGCCCAGGTCGTCCGGACTGAAACCGATAAACCTTCTCTCGTTTTTAGCGATCACGCCGAGTTCATTGCTGAAAGCGCCGAGGTCCCAATCCGGATTGACCTCCTGTGCCCGGCGCAAGATGGATGCGAGTTTATACGCCAAGGCCAAATCCTCGGCCTGCTGGAATAGATGCTGGGACAAGGTCAGGATCAATTGATCGATGGGCAGCAGTACAGCGCGATGCCAGCGTTGAACATCAAGTCGGAAGGAGGTTAATGTTTCTATGACCTCAGGCGGCTCGGAGGGCGCTTGTCCGTCCAACCAATCCAGCTCGGTGCGAGGCCAGAGAAACGCTTCCGTATCCGCACACTGCCGCAGCAGCTGCGCTCCGCGCTGCATGACTGGGCCGCGTTCCGCATCCTGGCGCGCCGCCCGATCCCATACTTGATAGGCTTTGGCAAGATCACGGGCGGAAGTCGAATCGTGAAGATGCTTGAGGACGAGCGTCAATGCCCCGGCAGTCTCTCGGGTCGAACGGGAGCTTTTAAGAATCTCTACGTACGGAATTCCACGTTTCTTCAACTCGTTCACGATTTGAAAGCCACGATTGTTCGTCGGCACGAGGACGGCGACCGTCTGGTCGGAGTTTTCCGGCAACCAATCCGAGAGAGATTTTCCGATTGCCGCAACCTCCTCCACCGGCGTATAGGCCAAATCGACGAGGTGGATCCCGGCCGGACGATCTATGGGATTGGGCTGCGGATCGCCCGGCGGCGTCGGTTCGATATACGGCAAGGCAAGCGCCCCGCGCACTTCTTCACGTGGATGCTCGTCTATGGTCCAATCGATGAGGTAATTGGCGAGCGAAAGAATGCTATGTGTGGACCGGCCCGAATTGGGAAGCTCACGCGCCTGAACGTTGGTCTCGGTCAAGAAATTACGCAGGAATTCTGGGCTGGCCGTCGTGAAAGTCTCGAAAATGGCTTGATTCGGATCGCCCACTCTCACCCAGTTGCCTTCAGGACCGACCAGTATGCGCAGGATCTGCTCCTGCAAACGGCTGCTGTCCTGGGCCTCATCCTCGAGCACGTACGGCCATCGATGACGCAGACGCTGCAGATAACTCGGATCCGCTTGCAAGGCGCGCAACGCCATGACGATCAAATCATCGAAATCAACACCTCCTCGATAGTGAAGTGCTTGCTGATAGTCTGCAAAAATATCGCTGCCCAATTTAAGGAGCGCACAGTTTTCATCCAAGCGTTCCAATCTCGTCTGAATTTGAGCGGGAGAAATCTGCAAATCCTTTGCCGTACGAATGAAATTGGTCGCCAGTCCGATGACCAAATTCGGCCACTGGTATCTGCGCACGTTTTCGATCCGATTTGCATCAACATCCGGATGCAGAAAATCATCCAGTAAATCAGCATGGCCTCGCAGCCATGCCTCACACGCCCCACGGATGATTTGATCTCGGGCGCGATCGTCCACGATTTGGAAATTCTCCGAAAGACTGGCGAGTTCGGGTCGTTCGCGCACGATATCGTGCGCCAGCCCGTGCAAGGTGCGAATGCGGTAGCCGATTCTGGGCATCAGGCCACGGTCCATCATGAAGGCAGCCACGCGATGGGCAAAGTGATCGACGGCGGAATTAACGAGCGTCACCACGAGAACCTCTTGGTCACTGTGAAGCGCGCCCGTCGCAATCAATTCCGCAGCCAGACAAGACAACGTGTGCGTCTTTCCGCTGCCCGGCACGGCAGACACGCCCATCCGGCCGTGGCGATACTGCAGCACTTCCATTTGCTTCGGGCGCGGCTCAAACATGCTCGATTCCCCCGCTTCCAGGATTGGCAAGAAAAACGGCTTGTAAGGCGCGCAACAATGGACCACGCTGATCCAGGCCATCATCTCCCAGATCGCTCATGCCGAGAAAAATCCCTTCACGACAGCGATGCACGAGCCCCTGCGTCAGGGTGTTGAGGGTTTCCTGCCGGGCGGCATACTCGTCCTCATCGGTCCACAAATCACCCCGGACCCAATTACGGCTGAGGACGTACGGATGTGTGAGGGGTTGGTAAAGCCGCTCCCACCATCCCGGACTGCCGATCTCGAGCCAGATCTGATAATCCACGACCCGGTTCGACATGAGAAACGTAAACGCGGGCGCCAACAGCACGGCGTCCTGCGGGTGCTGCTCCCAATCTCGAAGATAATGCGAGGCAAGCACACCGTCGTGGACCATGGTGAGATACAATTCACCCGTCGATCGCGGCTGCGAGGTCGACTCGTGCTCGAGGACCCAGCGGAATTTCTGAACGGATTCGATTAAGTTATTTGCCACAGCTCCAGCATCGTAATCGCCCCAGAAGTGATATTCGGGCTGGGAAAGCAGCTCACCGAAAATGCGGCGGAAGAAATGATCCAGTTCAAGTTCAGGACCGGCTTTGTATGTCTCCAGCCAGGTACGCATGCCCTCGTAGCGCTGGCCAAATGTAAACGTTATCCTGCGCTGCATTTCCCCCTGGACCTGATCGAAAGGTCCAAAGGTCGCGACACCTTCCTTGGAACGGTACAGCACCTTGGTGAGCAGACTGGCGCGAACCAGATCGACTTCTCCAATCACACTCAACAATGCACGCGTGACCTCGAAGGCAGGCGGAACGATCTTCCATTGGGGATGGGCAAGGGCAGCCAGCGTGAGCAGGCACTGCGCTGCAGGCTCGTCCCGCAGTGCGCGCGAGGGACGATGCGAGCGGGTGGGAATCCCCTTACGGGAGAGATTCTCCGTGAGCGAAAAGCGTAACGCATCCCCCATGAATGGCGCCAGCACGACGATTTGATCCGCTTGAACGCTGTGGTCGTTAATTAACCTTGCGATCTCATCCGCCGTCCAATCCAGCATCTGGGGATGATAGCGCTGATATTTAATGTGCACGTTTTCAAACGATGACCCTTCGAGTTCGACGGAATCATCAACGAGTTCTCGTTTCAGATAGGCCGCGAAGCCTTTCATGTTCTGCGAAACGTCATAGGGTTCGGAGAAGGTCTTCTGTTCGTCAGTGAGATTTTTAAACCTGTACGCACTCTGCGGATCGGCACCCAGGAAACGGCGGTAACCTCCTGCATCGTCGTAAATCAAGAGCGCCGATTCGAATGCCGGAAGCCACGCCTGCAGCACGTCGTGGCACACCGGTACGTCCTCCTCGAGATTGTCGGCCACGAGATGGTGATAGCGTTCCTGGATGTACGTCTGGAATACAGGATGCGGCCAAAGCGTCGCTTTGAAAACCTGCATTTGCAGGGAATAATCCAGCAAATTGCGCTCGAGGCACGCCTCTCGGAACCGAGTAGCACACGCCTGGGCTTGCTCGTAGATGATGGCTTGCTTCGCGTCCCCGACCCAAGCCTGCCTCAATCTGTCTCCGATTTCATCGAGATCAAATCCGACGACAGCCGATTTATTCATGTTGTCGATGATCTGGCTGAGTATCCGATTGCGAGGGATCGAGACACTCTCGAAAAAACGTTCCTCATCGATAAGCGGACCGATGGTGTGCGTCATGTAGTACTGCGTGGTTTCCAGCGTCAAGAACAACGGTGGTTTTTGCGGATTCAGGAACCCGGCATCTTCGGAAACCAACGGCCAGAACAGGTCGATCATGCGCCGTGCAAATCCGCCCAGCGTGACGATCGTGACCTCGCCCCCTGCTTTCCGCTGTGGGCGGGAAACGAGTCTGCGGTAGGGCTCCGCTAAAGTGCGTTGAGGGACGAGGATTAAAATCGAATCCGCACGAACCCCAGTTTCCAGGAGATGGTCAACGCGTGCGACGCCGCAGGTTGTCTTGCCCGTGCCGGAGATTCCTTCCAAGAACAGCGAGCCGGACACGGGTCTCTCGACGATACTTTGCTGCTTGGCGGATAATGTATCAGGCAACATGTGCTTCCAAGTGATTGGTCACTTCCATCCCCATTTTTCAATTGTCCTCTATCATACTCCATAGCAGGCGTTCGTGGATTGTTGGAGTGAGATGGATGCTGCTCTCGAAGGCCGAGGCGAGCGTTGACGAGCCACTAGACAGAACGCATCGCCTACGATAAAATTGTGTTTCGTAATTCGTACAGGACTTTTAGGAGGCAACATTGGCCAACACACGTTCGGCGAAGAAAAGAATTCGCCAAAACGTCAAGCGTCGGATGCACAATAAGTATTACCGCACACACGCTCGCACACAAGTTAAAGCCGCACGTCAGCTAATTCAAGGCGGAGAGCGGGATGCCGCCGTTGAAGCCGTTCAACAGGCTGTCAGCGCATTGGATCAAGCGGCCAGCAAAGGTGTTATTCACCAGAATAACGCCGCACGCCGCAAGAGCCGATTGCTGAAACGCCTGGCGACAATGGAGTGATTACAGGTACTCCATCGCCACAGATGAATCGTTACAAGACGAGCGACGCACCAGCAGGTGCGTCGTATTCGCGCAAGCAGGCTGTGTGCTATAATCACAATCCCCTGGGAAGACGCTGATGTTCAAAATCGAATTGGATCAAGTTGCACAAAGCCTACGACAAACCTGTTCGCAGCTCGGGATCCCGGTCAGCGAGCAAATCCAATGGCAACCCGTACCCTTCAAAGGCCAATGGGGGTTTGGAACCAACGCATGCTTTCAGCTCGCAGCCGAAGAAGCACGCAGCGGCAAAAAGATCAATGTCCCGGAACGCGCCCGCGAAATAGCCGCCACGCTGGCCGATGAAATCGAGAAACCGCAAGACTTTACCCGCATTGAAGCCGAAAATGGCTATTTGAATCTGTATATCGATCCCTCGATCTATGCCCAACGGGTCACGGATACTGTGATCGAGTTGGATGCAGATTTTGGACGCGGCCTAGCCAAAGACGAGCGCGTGATGGTGGAGTACGCACAGCCGAACACGCATCATTCCTTCCACATCGGTCACTTGAGGAATACCGTTCTCGGAGAAGCGTTGGCGCGCATCCTGGAATTTGCCGGATTCGACACCATTCGGGCTTCCTACCCGGGGGATATCGGCTTAGGCGTAATCACCTGCATGTGGGCATACGATAAATTCTACCGTGGCCAGGAACCGGAAGGCATCCACGAGCGCGGTCAATGGCTGGCAGGCATCTACGCCGAGGCCAATCAACTCCTCACGCCGAAGGAAAACGAAACGCCGCAAGAAAAAGAACGCAGAGAAGCATATGATGAGGAACGGCGGCAGATGTACCAGCGTTGGGATGCCGGAGATCCAGAAGTACGAGATTTGTGGCGAAAAACCCGCCAATGGAGCCTCGATGAACTCGACGACATCCTGCGGCTACTCAACGTCGAAATGGATGTTTACTTTTTCGAAAGCCAGGTCGATGAACCGGCGAAAGAGATCGCCGAGGAATTGATCTCGCTGGGCATCGCCGAGGACGAACGTCCGGAGGGACCCGTCATCGTCAAGATCGACGAGAAACTCGGCTTGAAAAAAGAGAAATATCGCACTGCGGTGATCTTACGCAGCGATGGGACAACGCTCTACTTAACAAAAGACCTCGCGCTCGCCAAGGAAAAATTCGAGAAATACAAAGTCGACCGTTCGATTTACGTCGTCGACGTTCGCCAGAGTTTGCACTTCCAGCAGGCATTCCAAATCCTGAAATTGTGGGGGTACAAACAAGCGGGAAAATGCTATCACCTGGCGTACGGTTTCGTGACGTTGCCGGAAGGTGCGATGTCCGCCCGCCGAGGCAATGTGATCCTTTTCATGGACGTCGTTGAAGAAGCAAAACGGCGCGTGCTGGAGATCATCGCGGAAAAGAACCCCGATTTACACGGCGAAAAGCGCGCCGACGTGGCGCGGCAGATCGGTTTGGGGGCGCTGATCTACAGCATGCTCTCGGTCGACAACAACAAAGACACGGTATTCGATTGGGATTCCGCCCTGAGTTTCGACGGTCAGTCCGCTCCGTATATACAAAACGCCCACGTGCGGGCGAACAGCATTCTGCGGAAAATTACTCAGCTTCCCGAGCAAGCGTCGTTCGATTACGAACTTGATCCGAGCGAAGTCGATTTGATCGAAAACATCTCGCAATTCCCCACCGTCATTCAGAAGGCTGCAGAAGATTACAAGCCCTTACACATGGCGACTTATGTTTTCGAATTGGCAAAATCCTTCCACACTTTCTATCACAACGTGCGAGTCTTGCAGGCCGAAAACGACGAGAAGGTGAATTCCCGTCTGCGAATCACGGCTGCAGCTCGGCGCACGCTAGCCAACGCGCTCACCCTGCTGGATATCGAATCACCAGAGATGATGTAATCCATTTTTTCCGACCGTTGGCTTGTTGTTTTGATACCATTAATCAAAAAGGGAAACGGTCAAAAATATGACACAAAAAAACGTGATCATCATGGGAGCCGCCGGGCGCGATTTTCACAATTTCAACACCTACTTTAAAGACAATCCGGATTATCGGGTTGTTGCCTTCACAGCAACGCAGATTCCCAACATCGAAGGACGCAGGTATCCGCCATCTCTCGCCGGCGAAGCGTACCCCGAAGGTATTCCTATCCACCCCGAAGCACAGCTTGCGGATTTGATCGTCGAACACAACGTAGACCAGGTAATTTTCGCCTACAGCGACGTGCAGCATGAATACGTGATGCATAAAGCCTCGCTGGTCCTGGCGACTGGAGCCGATTTCCGCTTGATGGGACTTCACAACACGCAGCTGCAATCCGAAAAACCGGTGGTTTCCGTGTGCGCCGTGCGCACGGGCTGCGGTAAGAGTCAAACGAGTCGCTACGTACACGACGTCCTGCAGAATCTCGGATACCGCGTCGCCGTTATCCGCCATCCAATGCCGTACGGCGACCTGGCCAAGCAGGCTGTGCAGCGTTTTGCGAACTATGACGATTTGCAAAAACACAACTGCACGATCGAAGAACGCGAAGAATACGAACCACACCTTCGGCAGGGGTCGATCGTCTATGCAGGGGTCGACTACGAAACCATCCTGCGCCAGGCTGAGACGGAGGCTGACATTATTCTCTGGGACGGGGGAAATAACGACCTGCCTTTTTACGTCAGCGATTATCACATCGTCCTCGTCGATCCACTGCGCCCCGGACATGAACGCAAGTATTACCCCGGCGAATCCAACGTCATCGCTGCGGACGCGATCGTCATCAACAAGATGGACTCCGCTAAGGAAGAAGACGTCCTTGTGGTTAAGGCGAACCTCGAGAAGCTGAATCCCGACGCCGCCGTAGTGGAGGCCAACTCCCCGATTTCCGTCGACGATGCGGAAGCCATACGCGGCCGCCGGGTCCTGGTCATCGAAGACGGGCCGACTTTGACGCACGGCGGAATGTCGTTTGGAGCCGGCTGGACGGCCGCAAAACGCTTTGGCGCCGCTGAGATCGTCGATCCGAGACCTTTCGCCGTAGGAAGCATTTTGGAGACGTATACGAAGTACCCCAACGTGGGCGAAGTTGTTCCCGCCATGGGATACAGCGCCGATCAAATTCACGAATTGGAACAAACGATCAACCAGGCCGATGCCGATCTCGTGCTGATCGGTACGCCGATCGATCTCGGACGCCTGCTGGAAATCAACAAGCCCAGCCAACGCGTTCGCTACGACATCGAAATCATCAGTCGGCCTACCCTGGCAGAATTGCTCGAACGAAAATTCGGAAAAAAGTGAATCTGCAACGATGAGTAAAAAGGCCCAGCGCGATCCGTTTGCCCGTTTGAAATGGGAGCAGCGTCGAGAAC